>Ga0160452_100332_pt1 | contig 41094 bp, 38 predicted proteins | sample HID1971I_E6MG_FD_108230 | JGI IMG/M metagenome (GOLD analysis project Ga0160452, IMG submission 108230) | Enriched millipede-associated microbial communities from UW Madison campus, WI, USA - HID1971I_E6 MG | ecosystem: Host-associated > Arthropoda: Insects > Digestive system > Unclassified ...
GTTTGCAGGAGGATGTAGGCGTCCAGGGCGCGGAGCGACCGTCCTTCCTGGCCGTCGACCAGGAGCGCAGCCGGCTGTATGCGATCTGCGAGACGGAGCAGCCGGAGGCGATCGGCTATCTGCTCGACCCGCAGAGCGGCCTGCTCGAGGAGATCAACCGACAGCCGCTGCCGGGCATGCATGCGTGCCATGTGAGCCTGCATCCGTCGGGCGCATGGCTGTATGCGGTCAACTACTCCTCCGGCGATGTCTGTCTGCTGCCGATCGATGCTGAAGGACGGCTGGGCACGATATCCGACCGCCACCAGCACAGCGGCTCAGGGCCGCGACAGGATCGACAGGATGCGGCGCACCCGCACTCGATCGTCACGGAGCCGTGGAGCGGACGAATGCTTGTACCCGATCTCGGCACGGATCGCATCTATGTATACGAGCTCGATACAGAGGCCGCACGTCTCCGGCTCGTGCATCAGGCAGAGACGCCAGCCGGCGCCGGGCCGCGCCATCTGGCGTTCCATGCGAGCCGGCAGATCGTCTATTGCGCCGATGAGCTGAGCTCGACCGTCTCCTCCTACGACTATGATGCAGCAGATGGCAGCCTGCGACATCGGCAGACGGTATCCACATTGCCCGCTGATGTCGATGCGCAGACCAACACCTGCGCGGACATTCATAGGAGCAGCTGCGGACATTATCTGTACGTTTCCAATCGCGGTCATGATTCGCTCGCGACCTTCCGCATCGATGAGGAAGGCAGCTTGACATTAATCGCGTGTCCGTCGGTCCAGGGCAGGACGCCGCGCAATTTTGCCGTCGTCCCCGACGGACGTCACATCCTCGTCGCCAATCAGGACAGCGACTCGATCATCGTCATGGCCATCGATGAGGAAGGCGTGCCGTCGCCGCAGGGCGGGCGCTTCGAGCTGGCCTCGCCGGTCTGTCTGCAACTGGTGCCCCGGATGGAATAACGAACAAGCGTTGGCGGCACAGTAGGAATCAAGTATAATGAAGGCAGACATCAGCAAGATCGGGAGGACTGCGGCATCATGCAAACCGAGGAAGAAATTATACGCGCATCGCGCAATCGCCGTCATTTTTCGTTTCGACTGAATATGTTTTTTTTCGTTACCTTTCTCGCGTTCTCGATCCTGATCGTCCGCCTGGCGGTGCTGCAATTCGTCGAGGGCCCGGAGCTGGCTGCCCGAGAGCATGACAACCGCACCCGCAACGTCTTGATCCCGCCGATCCGGGGCAATATCTACGACCGGGAAGGGTTCCCGATCGCCTATTCGACCTCGACCCAATCGCTGTACTATACGCTCGAGCCGGGCGTCAAGGAGGAGCAAGCGCTCGACATGGCCGAGCGGCTCGCCGCCGAGTTCCGCCAGTTCGACCCGCCGGACCAGGTGTCGCTGACACCCGATGAGATATTCAAGCTGATGGACATTAAAGGCCGTCTGACCTATGTCTATGAGCCAAGACGGCTCAAGAGCGGACTGACGACCAAGGAGATCGCCTACTTCAGCGAGCATCGGGATCAGTTCCCCGGTATCGAGGTCGTCGAGGAGAGCATCCGTCACTATAGCTCTGATACGATCGCCGTACAGCTCGTTGGCTATATGAAGGGCTTTAACTCGCTCTATAGCGAGCGGAACGGCCTCAGCAAGTATCAGAACATCTTCAAAAACAACAAAACCTCTCCGCCGCCCGAGCAATACCTGGACAAGGAAAAGGTCGGCTACGAAGGCCTCGAGCTGATGTACCAGGACGAGCTGCGCGGCAAAAACGGTGTCAAAACGTACCCCGTAGACTCGCAGAGCCGGATCGTCGGACCTGTCGAGCTGACTGTGCCCGAGAAGGGCAATAATCTTCATCTGACGATCGATCGCGAGGTGCAGATGCAGACCGAGGACGCGATCATGGAGCATCTGGCGAAGATCCGCACCTCCAGCAACAAACGCGAATACGCTCCTTACGCCAAGACGGGGTACGTGGTCGCGATGGAGGTCAAGACGGGCAAGGTCGTAGCGATGGCTAGCATGCCGGATTACGACACCAACGTCTGGAGCGAGGGGATGAGTCAAGAGCAATACGAATTGTTGCAATATTACGAGCCCAACGGGACGATCCGGGAGGCCTATCCGTATTACGAAGACCCCAAGGAAGGGCGCAATCATCCGTCCTCGCTGGTGCCGCTCGGTTCGACGATGAAGCCGCTGACGATCTTGCTCGGGCTCAATGAGAAGCTCTTCACCCCTACGACGCCGTATACAGATCGAGGCTACTTCAGCTTCGGTCGCGAAGGCCATGAGACGCGGGTCAACAATGCGAGCAATGCGGTCAACGGCAATTTGACGGCAGCGAAGGCGATCGCCAAGTCGTCCAATGCCTTCATGGCGGCGATGGTCGGCAATAACTTGTACCTGAATCGCAAGGGCGGTCTCGATATCTGGCATAAGTATATGGTCGACTTCGGACTGGGCGAGCTGACCGGCAGCGGCCTGCCCAATGAGAGCAAGGGCATCATCGAGTATTACAACGAGGCCAAGACAGGCAGCGCCCAGTCCGCGCTCATCTATGCCTCCTTTGGCCAGCAGGGCCGCTACACGGCGCTGCAGCTGGCGCAGTACACGACGATGCTTGCCAACAAAGGGCATAAGCTGAAGCCGCAGTTCGTGGAGAAAATTACGGACGCGCAAGGCAATGTGGTGCAGGAATTCGAGCCGGAGGTGCTGAGCACCGTCGATATCCCGGACGCCTACTGGTCGGTCGTGAAGAGCGGCATGAGCAGCGTATCGGTGCAAGGCTTCGAGGGCTTCGGCTATGACTTCATCCGTAAGACCGGCACGTCGCAGCAGGACGTCGGCAATCGCAGGAAGCTGGAGAATGCGGTATTCATCGCCTACGCTCCTGCCGATGATCCGGTGCTCGCCGTCGCAGTCGTCGTCCCGGATGGCGGATATGGCGGCTGGGGCGCCGCCCCGATCGCCCGCAAAGTCTTCGACGCCTACGATGAGCAGATCGGCTTGACCGGGACGCCCAAGAACAAGCCGGCGCAAGTGCAGGAGACGATCGATTCTGTAGAGCAATAATGTAACTTGGATAACCGGAGACGGCTGCAACAGAGCGCTCCCTTCATACCAGCTTCGCCTACTCATGGATGTGAGGGGCGAGGCTGTTTGCATTTATATCCATGCGATGAAGCATACTATGTCTGCTTGTATTATGGCAGAAGGAGGTGTGGAGATGCCGCATTGGTTGGAGGTTGCGCTTCGCACATTGTTGGCGTTGGTCGTCCTGTTCATCCTAACGAAGGCATTGGGCAAACGGCAGATCTCGCAGTTGTCGCTGTTCGAATATATCACAGGCATCTCAATCGGCAATATTGCCGGGTATATCTCGATCGATACGGATACGGAGTGGTACGTCGGTATTGTGTCGCTGGCGGTATGGGCGGCGGTGTCGGTAGGCGCGGAGAAGCTGACGGTACATAGCAAGAAGGCTAGAGATATTATCGATGGCAAGGCTGCCGTCCTGATCGAGAAGGGTAATGTGCTCGAGAGCAATCTCGCCAAAGAGCGCCTCACCGTCGATGAGCTGCTCGGGGTGCTGCGGGACAATAGCGTCTTCCGGCTCGCCGATGTCGAGTTCGCATTGATGGAGCCAAGCGGCAAGGTCAATGTGATGCTGAAGACCGACAAGCAGCCGCTCACCCGAGGAGATGCGGGTATCCAGACGCCTGAGAGTCTGCCGGCACGCACGGTGATTATCGATAACGAGATCATGCCCGAGGAGCTGCGCGCCTCCGGCTATAACGAGGCTTGGCTGCGCAAGGAGCTGGACAAGATGCGGATCAAATATGAAGATGTCTTCGTCGCTCAGATCGATGATCAGGGACAGCTGCTGGTCGATAAGTATGATCCGCCCGGCAAGAAACGCCGTTAATGCAAAAGATCAGCGTTCTCCCGTTTCAACACTCTCTCTTTGGCAATACTATAAGCTATAGCATGCTAGAGAATGTATGACGTCTGTTCAGATGGGAAAGGGAGTGTTGCTTGATGAGTATCCTACCGATACATGAGCGTTTGGCGGAGCTGTGGACGATACGAGGGAGGCGAGAGCTGACCGACTCGGAGCGCATGGATATGGAGCATTGTCTGGCAGTCAACGCCTCGTACTGCCGCGAGCTCGCCAATCTCCGCAATCTGTCGCTGCTCGCTTCCATGATTGGAGACGACAACTGGCAGCATGAGATCTGCTCGGAGATCGAGCGACTCGGCGGCGTTCCTCCGACGACTAGACTATGAGAGCATCAATAGAGTTGCTCGATCACATCTTCGAAGTTCGGCTCTTCCATCCGGACATCCTCGATAGGGCCAAAGCACTCCAATAGCCGGAGCGCCTCCATCGGCCGCAGCTCCTCGCGGTTGCAGCTCACCGACAGTCGGTTGTCCTCGCGGCCTACGAGCGTCAAGAGCGGCGAAGGCAGTTCTGCCACCTCGACAAGGGAGCGGTAGGTCAGATGGATGACGGTCGGCAGGCCGATCCGCTGGCGGAGCGCCTCTGTCGTCCCGTCGAACCCGAGCTGGCCATGGTTAATGACGATGACGCGGCTGCACAGCTGCTCGATGTCGTCCATATCATGGGTAGTAAGCAGGATCGTCTTGCCGAGCTCGCGATTGAGCCGGGCCAGCAAGCCGCGAATGCTGCGCTTGGCCGAGATGTCGAGGCCGATCGTCGGCTCGTCGAGGAAGAGCACCTCGGGATCATGCAGCAGCGCCGCTGCAATATCCGCTCGCATCCGCTGTCCGAGCGACAGCTTGCGCACCGGCGTGTCCATGAACTCGGCCAGCTCCAGCAGCTCGGTCAGCTCGCCGAGACGACTCTGCTGCTGTGCGCCATCGATGCTGTACATCGCGGCGATGATATCGAACGAGTCGCGAACCGGCAGATCCCACCACAGATTAGTCCGCTGGCCGAACAAGACGCCGAGCCTGCGCGTCACGTTCCGCCGCGACTGGTGGGGGCTCTCGCCTGCGATGCGGACGGTGCCGGACGTGGGATGCAGGATGCCGCACATCATCTTGATTGTCGTCGATTTGCCTGCGCCGTTAGGTCCGATATAGCCGACGAACTCGCCGGCGTCGATATGGAAGCTGATGTCGCGGACAGCTTGCTTGTATACATAATCGCGAGAGAATAACATGCGAACGGTCTGGAACGGACCGTTTTTTGGCGTGAGCTGGCGGAATGTTTTGTTCAAGTGCGTCACTTCGATCATAGCGTAACAGGTCCTCCTTGGTCTGGCCCGTCGGGGCCGCGATGGCATGGCGCGATGTGCGTGCATCGACAACTCAGCTGCCGGTGCTGTGGTAGCGGGAGACGCCCGTCCGCCAGAACAGCAGCCCGAGGCCGGTCAAGGCCAGCGCCACTGCCCAGGAGCCGGCGAGGACGAGCGGGCTTGCCTCCCCCTTCAAGATATACAGTGCGGGCAGGTAGTTGGCAAAGGCGATCGGGATGACACCGGTCAGGATGCCCTGCAGCCAGCCGGGATAGATCGACATCGGGTACTGGGCAGCCGTCTTGGCGGCATCCTCTGTGAAGTTCTGGAGCACGCTCGTCCGGGTCAGCCAGAAGCCGGTCGTCGCGCTGATCAGGCCGATCGCGTAGAGCAGGACAGCGCCGCCGCCGATCGCGAGCAGGGTCGGAGCAATCGCCGTCCAGCCGATCTGTCCCTGCCGCATCAGCTCGGCCATGCACAGGACGAGGATCGCGCCGCCCTGCAAGAGCTCGCCGAAGCGTAGGTTGAAGTTCTGCGTCATCAGCGCCAGCAGGATCGGCACCGGCCGCAGCAGCAGCTTGTCGAGATCGCCGCTCAACAGATAGCGCTCGAGATGATGGACATCCGAAGCGATCGAGCGATAGATCGCCCGCGATAGCGTCAAGATCGCATAGAGATAGCCGCATTCGACGATCGTCCAGCCCTGGATATGATCGAAGCGCAGCAGCACGACGGCCAGCATGAGGAACTCTACCGCGTTGACAAGCGCCGACATGATCGTCGAGAACCAGAAGTTGAAGCGGTATTGCATGCGCGAGCGGATGCTCGCCAGCACTAATATGCGATACATGCGAAGCCAGCTCATCCGCCCTGCACCTCCACCCGGTGGCGCATCAGACGCGTGGCGAGCAGACAGAGCAGCGTCAGCGCAGCGCACCACAACAACCCGCCAGCGACGAGGTCGACGGTACTCATGCCGAGGTAGATGCGCGTCGGCACATAGTGCAGATAAGGATAAAAGGAGTAGGCGCTGATCCATGCCAGCGGGCCGGGCAGCCATTCGATCGGGATGAGGAAGCCCGAGAGCAGCATGCTGAAGGCGTAGTTGACATAGACGAGCCAGGTCGACTCCGTCGTCCAGAGCGCAGCGGCGCCGATCAGATAATGCAGGCAGATCGCGATGTAGCCGGAGATAGCCAGCGCGAGCAGCGTAGCTGCCGCAGCGCTCACGGAGGCGGGCCGCTGCAACGGTAGCACCCACAGGTACAGCGCATAGATCGGGATGAACTTGTACACGAATTGATAGGCGATCTGTCCCCATTCCTTGCTCATCAGGTGGTAGAACAGATGCACTGGCCGCATCAGGTCCATGGCGATCTGGCCGCTGCGCACGCTGGCCTCCATGCCCAGACCGTTCGTCGGGAAGCCGGACACCCAGAGACAGCATTGGTTAAAGGCGACATAGCTGATCATGCCGGCCAGTCCATATTCGCCGAGAGAGCGGCTCTCGCCGATACCGGTCCAGATCGAGATGTAGATGAAGCCGAAGATCGCGCTGGCGAGATTCTGGATGAGATGGGAAGCACGGAATTGCAAATTGCGGATGTAGGTTTTGCGGGCCAAGGTGAGAAACAGCATGAAGCACCTCCATTCAGACGTCTGGTAGTTACGGAACCGGACAACGAAGCAGGTGAAATAACGTAGAGAATCAATATGATAGCAGCGAAGCCAGGGCTTGGCAACAATTTTATTTGACATTGATAATCATTATCACTTACAATGGACCCAGCAAGACGCAACAATTGGGGTGCTTGGACGTGTGCCGGTCGATCCGGTATTTTACATAATGGCGCAGCGGGTGCAGGAGCACTGCAGGCTGCCGTACAAGGGAGTGAGCAACGTGTCGCAGGAGGGCGTGCGCGGACGCGATTGGCTATTGTTTCATTTTACATCGGTAAAGGCGCTTGATGCGCAGACGCTAGTCGCCGCGCCGATGGGACAAGGCGTGATGCGCAAGAGCGGAGATGGAGCGTGGCAGAGCCTCGAGGCGGGGTGGCCGGAGGAGACGCATGTGAACCGTCTGCATCTCGAGGGCGGCGATGTATATGCCTCTACGAACAAGGGGTTGTGGGTATTCAAGGACGAGCGTTGGGAGCTGACCCCGCTGGCGATCAGCTGCTATCAATATCGCCAGATCGGCCGGCTGTCGCTGGCGGCGACGGCTTACGGCATGTGGACCCATACAGGGGGCGAGTGGCATCGGTCGGCGTACGGCGATTCGATCGTCTATGATTTCCTGTATCTGCCCCAGTTTATCGTGCTGGCGCTGCATCGCGGCATCGCCATCTACGATCGGCTGACCGATAGCTGGATGGACTACGCGATGGAAGAGGCGGTCACTTCGCTCGCCATCCATGAGGGCCGGGTGCTCGCTGTCACCGAGAGCGGCAAGCTGCTAGAGAGCAATCGGCGCGGCGGCTTCGAGCGGATACGATTCGACCATTTGTTCCTGTTCTCAGTCGTTATGCACGGCCGTTCGTCTTATCTCTGCTCCAATCGCGGCCTCTACCGGATCAGCCGACTGGGCGGACGTCTGACGATCCGCTCGGTGAAGCTCGGCTGCCCTGTGACGGATGTGGATCTGGTCGGGGACAGTTTGTTCATGGCGACGATGTTCGAGGGCGTGCTCGAGGTGCAGCGATAACGCGGGAGGGACGTTGCGGCAAGATAGGGGCGGTCGGTTCTGGGACGGCTACCCTGTGCATACCAATAGGATTCGGGGGTTATGATCATGGCAGACGTAATCATCATCTATGCTAGCATGACCGGCAACACAGAGGAGATGGCGGAAGCGATCGCCAAGGGGGTGCGTGCGGGAGGAGCGGAACCGGTGGTCAAGTCCGTCATGGACGCCTCGGCGATCGATCTGGAGCAGTATTCCGGCATTCTGCTGGGCGCCTATACGTGGGGCGACGGCGAGCTGCCGGACGAATATCTGGATTTCTACGAGGAGATGGACGAGGTGAGCCTGGGCGGGCGTCCTGCTGCGGTGTTCGGGTCGGGAGACTCGTCTTATCCGGTGTTCGGCGGCGCTGTCGATCTGCTGCAGGCCAAGCTGGTCGAGCGCGGGGCGAGCGTGGCGCTCGAAGCGCTCAAGATCGAGCTGAGCCCTTCGGCCCAGGAGCAGCAGGAATGCATCGAATACGGCAGACAGTTCGCCTTGCGGCTGGCGATGGATGCCGTGTCGTGAACATGAATGTTAGCGGTGACAATGAACCTTAGTAGGAGGGATCATAGTGGGTGTGTTGTATGAGATCGTCCGTCATGCGAACGAGCGTCCGGAGCGTAGTAGCGCAGCTGAGCGACAGGAGCAGGCTGGCATAGCAGATCAGCAGCCGACCGTCGGCGAGGTGGAGCGGACCAAGTCGGCGGACGCGGCGGCGGAGCTGCTGCAGCTCAGCTACCGCAGCGCCGAGCTCGAGCTGAAGCGGCAGGAGGGCCGGGCGAGCGGCTGGCTGCGTCTGTATCGCAAGCCTGACGCCTAGCGGCAGAAGCGCATAGTCGCTAGGGTGTGTTTGCATATTCGGAGGGTAGCATAAGATGCCCCTGAGCGGGTTTGCAAACATGCCCTAGTAGGCGCAAGAAATATACAGAAATCCAGTAGTAGATGGGGCAGCTCTTGCGCGATGCGCGGGGCTGCTCTTTTTTAGAGTGAGGCGAATCGACGCTGTAGCGCAAGAAACTTTCGCACTGATTAAGCCGAAATGGTGATACGGATGAATCTTTGCATGTGTCGGCGTTATTTATGTGCAGAGAGTGCTGCGTTCCGCTCTGCGGATGACGGCGAGTTATGGTAAAATGGCGGTAGTAAGGAGGGGATGGCTTGATCAAGCTGTTGATCGTAGACGATCATGCCGTCGTCCGATCGGGGCTGCGCATGCTGCTGCACGGCCGCCACGGCATCGAGGTGGTAGGAGAGGCGGCGGACGGCGCAGAGGCGATCGAGCGCGCGGAGGCGCTGCGGCCAGATATGGTCTTGATGGACCTGAGCATGCCGGGCATGGACGGGATGACAGCGGTGGGCGAGCTGCGGCGACGGATGCCGGGGCTGGGGCTGCTCGTGCTGACGATGCATGATGACGATGAATATCTGTTCCGGGCGATCCAGCAGGGCGCGTCCGGCTATATCTTGAAAAATGCGCCGCATGAGGAGCTGCTCGCCGCCATCGAGACGGTGGCCGAGGGCAATGCCTATCTGTATCCGACGGCGACGAAGCGGCTGATGAGCGAATATATCCAGCAAGCGTCGCAGCCGCCCTCGGGCGCAACCGTCGATGCCGAGACCGATGCGGTCTATGATAAATTGTCCGAGCGGGAAAAGGAGATCCTCGCCTGGACAGCGCGCGGATACGCCAACAAGGAGATCGCCGAGCACCTGATCATCAGCGTCAAGACGGTGGAGGCGCACAAGAGCAATCTGATGGAGAAGCTGGGGCTGAAGAGCAGACCCGAGCTGATCAAGTTCGCGATGAAGAGGGGGTTGCTGGATTATGACTGAGCGACAGACGTCGCGCAGCGAAGGGACGATGCCGCCGGGCGAGCTGGCCCAGGGCGTCGACGAGCTGATGCGGAGGCTGCGGGCAGGCGAGGGCGGCGAGACGGTGCGCGGCGAGCTGCAGCAGGCGCTCAAGCAGCTCGCGGACGTCAAGTTCGCGCTGGACGAATCGTCAATCGTGGCGATCACCGATGCGCGCGGCAGGATCCAATATGTCAATGACAAGTTTTGCGAGATCTCGCAGTATAGCCGCGAGGAGCTGGTCGGCCGCGATCACCGGATCATCAACTCCGGCCACCATGACAAGACGTTCATGCAGCAGCTCTGGCAGACGATCGGGTCTGGCGAGGTGTGGCGAGGCGAGATCAAAAATCGTGCCCGCGACGGCTCGCACTACTGGGTGAACACGACCATCGTGCCATTCGTGGACGAGCAGGGCCAGCCGTACCAATACCTCGCTATCCGCAGCGAAGTGACGCGGCTCAAGGAAGCTGAGGACGAGCTCAAGCAGATGATGGTAAAAGTGATGAACATCCAGGAGGAGGAGCGTCGCCGCTTCTCCAGGGAGCTGCATGACGGCATCGGACAGAGTCTGTTCTCGCTACAGATCGAGATCGACCGGCTGATCATGGACCAGCAGCTGCCGGAGCTGCGCACGTTGCGGCAGGACGTCTCGCGGATGATCGAGGATATCCGCAGTCTGGCCTGGGAGCTGCGGCCGTCTGTGCTCGACGATCTTGGCGTTGTGCCGGCGATCCGCACCTATCTGGGCAATTATAGCCGGCACTTCGGCATCCAGGTCGCCTTCGACTGCAATCTGCGCTCGCGTCTGCCGCGCGGCGTCGAGACGGCGATCTATCGGATCATCCAGGAAGCGCTGCTCAACATCGCCCGTTATGCGGAGGTGACGGAGGCACGGCTGCGGATCGTCGAGCAGGATACGAGGGTGCTGGTCGAGATCGAGGATCGCGGCGTCGGGTTCGCTCGCAGTCAGGGTGGCAAGGGCGTCGGTCTGTTCAGCATGGAGGAGCGTGCCCGGGCGGTAGGCGCGAGACTGTCGATCGACTCCGCCCCCGGCGAGGGGACGCAGATCCGCCTGTCGATCAACAAGGAAACACCGGAGGAGAATGCAGATTCGTCTGTAGATTGACAAGCAAACGCCGGAGACGGCAAGTTGAGATACGTCAGTGAAGGCAAGCAGAAGGGGCAGGATATCCATGAATGTAATGTCAGTTGAGAATCTCAGCAAAAGCTACGGCGTCAAGCAGTTGTTCGAATCCGTATCGTTCGGACTCGACGAGGGCGACAAGGTCGGCATCATCGGCGTCAACGGCACCGGCAAGTCGACGCTGCTGCGCGTCATCGCCGGACTCGAGCCTGCCGATAGCGGCAAGGTCGTGTTCGGCAATAGCGTCCGCGTACGAATGCTGGCGCAGAATCCGGACTTCGATCCTGAGATGACGGTGCAGGAGCATCTGTACCAGGGAGATGCGCCGGAGCTGGCGGCGCTGCGAGCCTATCATGAAGCGATGGCAGCGCTGGAGCTGCACCCGGACGATGCCGGGCTGCAGGAGCGGATGGTGAAGGCGAGCCAGCAGGTCGACGCGCTGCAGGCGTGGGAGCTCGAGAGCGAGGGGCGGACGGCGCTAACGCGACTGGGCATCACGCAGTTCGATGCCCGACTCGGCACGCTCTCCGGCGGTCAGCGCAAGCGGGTGGCGATGGCGGCTGCGCTCGTGCAGCCGTCCGACGTGCTCATCCTCGACGAGCCGACCAACCATATCGACAACGAGTCGGTCGCCTGGCTGGAGACGATGCTGCAGAAGCGCAAGGGCGCGTTGCTCATGATTACGCATGACCGTTATTTCCTCGACCGGGTGAGCAATCGCATCCTCGAGCTCGATCGCGGCAAGGCGTATTTCTACACGGCGAACTATAGCCGCTTCGTCGAGCTGAAGCTGGAGCGCGAGGAGCGCGAAGCGGCCTCGGAGGCGAAGCGTCAAAACCTGCTGCGCAACGAGCTGGCCTGGATCCGTCGCGGCGCGCAGGCGCGCTCGACCAAGCAGAAGGCGAGGATCGAGCGGTTCGAGACGCTGCAGGCGGCCGGTCCGGCACGCTCGCAGGGCAAGCTCGACGTCTCTGTCGCCTCGACGCGGCTGGGCAAGAAGATCCTCGAGATCGAGCAGGTGACCAAAGGCTTCGGCGAGCGGACGCTGATCCGCGACTTCAGCTTCATCGCCGTGCCCGAGGACCGGGTCGGCATCGTCGGCCGCAACGGCACCGGCAAGTCGACGCTGCTGAAGCTGATCGCTGGTGAGCTGGCGCCGGATAGCGGCACCGTAGAGCTGGGGCCGACGGTCAAGCTGGGCTGGTTCACCCAGGAGCATGAGGAGATGAATGAGCAGCTGCGCGTCATCGAATACATCCGCGAGGCGGCGGATCAGGTGCGCACCGCAGACGGCACAGCAATCTCGGCCTCGCAGATGCTCGAGCGATTCCTGTTCGACTCGCAGATGCAGTGGGCGCAGGTCGCCACGCTGTCGGGCGGCGAGAAGCGCCGCTTGCAGCTGCTGCGCGTCCTGATGACCGCGCCCAACGTGCTGCTGCTCGATGAGCCGACCAACGATCTGGACATCGCGACGCTGACCGTGCTGGAGGACTATCTCGACGAGTTCCCCGGCGTCGTCTTCGTCGTCTCGCATGATCGCTATTTCCTCGATCGGACGACGCTCCGCATCCTCGCCCTCGAGGGCGATGGACGCATCGTCGGCTCGGTGGGCAACTACTCCGACTACGTCCGTCAGACCGAGCGGACCGGCTCGGGCCAGGCAGCTGCCGAGCCGGCCCGAGCGGCCAAGGAAGCGACGCCGGACGCGCCGGTGCGCGGCGGAGAGCGGGAGCGTACGCTCAAGATGAGCTACAAGGAGCAAAAGGACTACGAGACGATCGATGACGATATCGCTCGCGCCGAGCAAGCGCTCGAGCAGATCCAGACGCAGATGGAGCAATCGTCGAGCGACTCGGCGCGGCTACAGGAGCTGATGGCGGCGCAGCAAGCGGCGGAGGCGCGTCTAGACGAGCTGCTGGAGCGATGGACCTACCTGAACGAGCTGGCGGAGAAGATCGCGGCCCAGAAGCAAGGCTAGATCGCTACAGAATGATGGGCCAAGCATAGGGAGAGAGAAGGGAGCGGACCGATGATGAGCGATAAACCGAAGGTGCTGGTGACCCGGCGATTGCCGGAGCGGGTCATGGCTTTTCTGGCGGAGCATGCGGAGGTGACGTGTCACGAGGAGGATCGCGGACTGTCGCGGGAGGAGCTGCTGGCAGGCATCCGGGGCAAGGACGCGCTGTTATGCCTGCTGACGGATCGGATCGACGCCGAGGTAATGGATGCCGAGCCGGGACTTAAGGTGATCGCCAACTACGCGGTCGGCTACAACAATATCGATATCGAGGCGGCGACAGCTCGCGGCATCACGGTAACCAATACGCCGGATGTGCTGACGGCGGCCACCGCCGACATCGCTTGGGCGCTGCTGATGGCAGTCTCGCGGCGGATCGTCGAGGGCGATGCGCTCGTACGCTCGGGCGGTTGGAAGGGCTGGGCCCCACTGCAACTAATCGGCGGCGATGTGACGGGAGCAACGCTTGGTCTGATCGGGCTGGGACGGATCGGCCAGGCGATGATGCGCCGGGCGCAAGGCTTCGAGATGGAGATCGTCTACTGGAACCGGACGCGGCTCTCCGAGGCGGAGGAGGCGGAGCTGGGCGTGCGCTACGCCTCGCTCGATGAGGTGCTGCAGGCGGCGGACTATCTGTCGCTCCACGTCGCCTATACGCCGCAGACGCATCATCTGATCGGCGAGCGCGAGCTGCGGTTGATGAAGCCGACCGCCTACCTCATCAATACGGCGCGCGGCGCACATATCGACGAGGCGGCGCTCGTAAGGGCGCTCCGCGAGGGATGGATCGCAGGCGCCGGTCTCGATGTGTACGAGCGCGAGCCGGCGCTTGAGGACGGACTGGCCGCGCTCGACAATGTCGTGCTCGCGCCGCATCTGGGCAGCGCCACGCTGCAGACGCGGGAGCGTATGGGGATGATGGCGGCGCGCGGTATCCTGGCTGCGCATCAGGGCGAGCGGCCCGAGCATGTCGTCAATACGACATTGTATGAGCGATAGCGGGAGACGCTATCGCAGGAGAGCGGCGTCGAGTCGAGTGGGCGGGGGCCCGTCCGGCGCTCAGCAACGTGCGGTGGCATCAGCGTGCTGCCTCTTCCGCCAGATTATCCTCGGATCACCTTGACGTGGTACTGGCGCGTGCGAGGCCCGTCGAATTCGCAAAAGTAGATGCCCTGCCATTGGCCGAGCAGCGGCTGGCCGTCGCGGATGATGATCGTCTGCGACGTGCCGGTCGTCATCGCCTTGAGATGCGAGGCTGTATTGCCCTCGGCGTGACGGTACTTGGGATGCTCCCACGGGTATACCTCGTCCAGGCGCATCAGCACGTCAAGCTTCACATCGGGATCGGCGTTCTCCTGGATCGTGATACCGGCCGTCGTATGCGGCGAGTAGATGACTGCGAGACCGTCGCGGATATCCTCTTGGCGGATCAGGGTGATGATCTGACGGGTGATATCGATCATCTCGTCGCGTCGCGACGTGCGTAGCGTTTCGGTGAATAGCATCGTATCAGGCTCCTCTCGACATAGCTGGCATTGTGTTCTAAGTGTGGCATGGCCGCAGCCCGGAAGTCAAATGATGCCAAGTCAAGAGGCGGCTAGTGCAGTCGCCGTCGAGAACCGGCTTGTGACGTGAAGCTGAACGTAATATCGAACCTGCTTGTGCAATCTAAAACGCAGGAGCAGCGTCTGTGTTGACATGTACATACAAGTTGGCGTTATGCTATACTTTTGCTATACAACTTATTGGCCATACAACTAATAAATAGATCGAGGTGTACCCGTGACGCAGCCCCATCCGCCGAAATATAGAAAACTTAAGAAGGAGGTGCTCTCCTGGATCGCTGAAGCGCTGTTCAAGGCGCATGACCAGCTGCCCTCGGAAAACGAGATCGCCCGCCGCTTTGAGATGAGCCGCCAGACCGTGCGGCAGGCGCTAGGCGAGCTGGAGCAGGAGGGATGGCTCTACCGTATCCAGGGCAAGGGCACCTTCATCGCCGATCAGACCGCACAGGGGCGGTCGGCCGGCTCGGCGGGGATGTCGATCGGCATGATCACGACGTATATCTCCGACTATATCTTCCCTATCATCGTGCGGGGCGTCGAGTCGGCGCTGCGGGCGCGCGGCGCGCGTCTGCTGCTGGCGAGTACGGACAACGAGAAGGACAAGGAGCGGGACAGCCTGGAGTCGATGCTGCGAGAGCCGCTGAGCGGACTGATCATCGAGCCGACGAAAAGCGCCGAGGGAAACCCGAATTTCCCCTACTTCCTGGCGCTGGATGCGCAGAATATCCCTTATGTCATGCTGAATGAACGATACGCGGATGTCGATGCGCCCTGCCTGCGGGTCGATGACGAGAGGGGGGGTCATCTCGCCGCTGAACACCTGATCCGGCTTGGGCATCGCCGGATCGCGGGATTGTTCAAGACGGACGACTATCAGGGCGTGCACCGGATGCGCGGCTTCCGCCGCGCGCATCGCGAGCAGGAGCTGGCGCTGGCGCCCGAGCATCTGATCCGTTATGCGACGGAGGACAAGGACACGCTGCCGGCACAGGCGCTGTCCGCGCTGCTCGATGAAGCGCCGGAGCGGCGTCCGACGGCCATCGTCTGCTACAATGACCAACTGGCGGTGCGGCTGCTCGATGTCGTCCGCAGCAGAGGGATGCGCGTACCCGAGGACATCTCGATCGTCGGCTTCGACGATTCCAATCTGGCGACCGCCACCGAGGTTAAGCTGACAAGCGTCGCGCATCCGAAGACGCAGATGGGCGAGGATGCCGTCCGTCTGCTGATGGAGCTGATCCGGGGCAGAGAGGCCGGGCGGTCGTCACAGGATATCGTCTACCCTCCCGAGCTGGTTGTGCGCCAGTCGACGCGGCCGTTGGATTGAAACTTTTGCGTGACAGGCTTGTACGTACAACTTATAATGAGAGACAGCATACAGGCCAGCCGAGGCTGGCGAAAGGGGCGAAAACTACCGATGTTGGAAGCGTTGAAGCAATTGGTATGGGAAGCGAATATGGACCTGCCCAAGCACGGGCTGGTCACCTTCACCTGGGGCAATGTGAGCGGCATCGACCGCGAGCGCGGTCTGGTCGTCATCAAGCCGAGCGGCGTGCCGTATGAGGAGCTGCAGCCGGAGCAGATGGTCGTCGTTGACCTGGAGGGACAAGTCGTCGAGGGCAGCTACAAGCCATCGTCGGATACGGCGACGCATGTCCTGTTGTACAAGGAGTTCCCGAATATCGGCGGCATCGTGCATACCCATTCGCCGTGGGCGACCAGCTTCGCGCAGGCCGGACGGGCGTTGCCGGCGCTGGGGACGACGCACGGCGATTATTTCTATGGCGAGGTGCCCTGCACCCGGCCGATGACCGAAGCGGAGATCAAGGGCGCTTATGAGCTGGAGACCGGCCGCGTCATCGTCGAGACGTTCGTCTCGCGCGGCATTGACCCGATGCAGGTGCCGTCCGTGCTCGTCAACAGCCATGCGCCGTTCTGCTGGGGCAAGGACGCGCACAATGCGGTGCACAACGCCGTCGTGCTCGAGGAATGCGCCAAGATGGCAGTTCATACGTTCGCGCTCAATCCGCAGATCGGAGCGATGGACCAGCATTTGCTCGATCGCCACTACCTGCGCAAGCACGGGGCCAACGCTTATTACGGCCAATCGTAGGGCACTTGCCTCGTGCGAGGCAAGATCTCTACGGATGCGTTTTTGAGGGTGTCCCAAGTCATTTTGGATGACGGCGGGGCACCCTCTTCACATCCCCCCTATTATTACCTCTCCTGAGAACTTGGTTTAAGTATCTGCATTTACGTCTAAATGCGGAGCTTTTAGTGAATAAATGGTTTCCCCCAAATCGGTCTTCTCATTGAAACCGGTGTAGGTTTCCTCTATACTTCTGGTAGGAGTTGCTAGTCATCACTAGTCATCATCTAACAAGCATCGGAGACGAAAGACGCCTATGGACAAGAGCAGAAGAAAAGAGCCATTCCGTTACGTGTTCCATACGCCGGAGCCGTGTACCTTCCAGATTAACCGCATAAATAATCAACCGGTCGATAGCAAGCGCGCGCCGGCAGAGATCCTCAATCTGAGCCGCTCCGGCTGCAACATCGCCACGTCGCTCAAGCTGGGCGCCGGCGAGCATGTGATCGGTCTGATGCTGTATGTCCAGTTCGGCGAAGCGCCGTGGGAGGTGCAAGGCGTCATCCGCTGGCATGCTTATGAGGAAGGCGTCAATCGGTACGGAATTCAATTCGAGGCCAGCGAAGCGCTGCGCGAGCGTATGAGCATCGAGCTGCGGCAGCTGGCGGCCTCGCAGCGGATCGTCGCCCAATAGGATACGAGGAAAGGTAAGGAAGCTGAAATGCAACTGAAAGCAAAGCGACGCGCGCTGTCATGGATGCCGGCAATCGCGCTGCTGCTCATAATCGCTGTCGGCTGCGGGGACAAAGCCGCCCCTGATGATGGCCGACTGAGCGGGGCAGTGACCGAGAAGTCCGGTCAGACGCTGACGCTGGTCTTCGTCCCGGAGGAAGGCGATTATACGACGACGTATGTTACTGTGCCCGAGGCAACGGCGAAGCAGATCGATATCGGCAGCTATGTCCGCTATGTCTCGGATGACCATAGCGGGGGCAGTCCTGCAACCGCAACCACAGAGGACATCATCGTGACTGGCTATCATCTGCGCACCTGGGCCAGCAACGATCAGCGCGTCGACAAGGTGATCGTCCGCGACACCGTCAGCGGTCGCGAGGCGAGTACGGATAATTGGCGGCTCATTACCCAGTTCACCAACATTCTCGACGATGTCGCGGCCAAATCGGAGGAAAGCTCGGCGCCGTCCGGTCCGTATACCTTCGTCATGCGGGACGAGCAGGGTCGCGAGATCCTGGCGTTCTATATGGATGAGGAGGGGCGGCTCGTCTCGGAGCGGGGCACGATGGTGCCGGAGTCTGGACAGGTCGTCTCCGACAAGCTGGATAACTGGGCGCGGGAGCGTCTGACGGACAACAAAGATTGAACTCCGATCAGGAGCAAGGAGGATGAGGATGGGACAAGTAAGGACTCATGAGCAATGGATGTCGGAGATTAAGCGCACGCGCGTGCCGCAAGGGATGGCGGCGGTATGGTTCCTCGGACAGGAGAGCGTGATCCTCAAAGGCGCGTCGACAGTTATCTATGTCGATCCGTTCATCTCGGATACGATGGCGGACGCTCGGGCGTTCCCGCCGCCATTCCCCCCGGAGGCGATCGATGCGATCGACCTGTGCCTGATCACGCATGAGCATATCGATCACCTCGATCCGGGCACGATCCGGGTGTTGGCCCGCACGCAGCCGCAGACGCGCTATATCGCGCCGGCCTGCTGCCGACCGCTGCTGGTCGACTGCGGGGTGCCGGAGGAGCGGATCACCGATGCGCGCGCCGGGGCGTGGCAGGAGATTGGGACGCCGGAGGAACCGATTCGGCTGCTGCCGGTGGCGGCCGCACACGAGGAGCTGGAGCGCGACGAGCGGGGCTATGACCGCTATCTGGGTTACATCCTCGAGCTGAACGGCGTCACGCTCTATCATGCTGGCGACACCGTCATCTATCCTGGATTAGCGGAGACATTGCGCGAGCAGCGGATCGATCTCGGGTTGCTGCCGATCAATGGCGGCGACTACTATCGACGCAGCCGCCATATCGTCGGCAACATGGACTACCGCGAGGCGGTCGAGCTGGCTGTCGCTGCTGGGATCGAGACGCTGGCGCCGCTGCATTACGATATGTTCGACGGCAACAGCGAGAAGCCTGGCCACTTCGTCCAGTACGTGTACGAGCAATACCCGGAGCAGCGCTGTCATGTGATGGCGCGCTTTGAGCGTTATCTTTATGCTTCCTCCCGGGCCTTCCTCGACTAGAGGCAGGAGCGCGGAGCGACGCCTGATCGTTTCGCCTTATCCATCAGATGGGGGCTGCAATGCAGCCTCGTCGCCAGATATCCAAGACACCTCTCGCAGCCGCTTCATTCCTGTGAGGGGTGTTTGCGTTGCGAGGGCGCGCGATATTACGATATCGACTTGCATTTTATAGTATAGGGGGGTATACTAAGTTGGAATCAAAAAAGAAAACGAATAGGAGCGATCCCTTATGAAGACGATATCTCTGTCCGTATCCGGCATGTCCTGCGGCCATTGCGTGAGCGCCATCGAGAATGCGCTGAAGGAGATCAACGTAGAGAGTCAGGTCGATCTGGCTAGCGGTACTGTGCAAGTATCCTTCGACGAGAGCAAGCAGTCGCTTGCGACGATCCAGGAGACGATCGAGGATCAGGGCTACGAGGTTCAGTAAGCGAACGAGCAGACAGGCAACAGGCAGATAGGAAGCGAGGTAATGGAGATGACGACAGAGCAATCTCTGCGGCAAGCAACGCTGCAGATTAGCGGCATGACCTGTGCGGCGTGCGCGAACCGGATCGAGAAAGGGCTGTCGAAGATCGACGGCGTCCAGCAGGCCAACGTCAATTATGCGATGGAGCGGGCGACCGTCACCTACGATCCGTCACAGACGAATCCCGAGCAGATGGAGCAGCGCATCGAGAAGCTGGGCTATGCCACGGTGAAGGAAACCGTCGAGCTGGACATTAGCGGCATGACCTGCGCAGCTTGCGCCGCCCGTATCGAGAAGGGGCTTAACAAGATGCAGGGGGTCAGCGCTGCCACAGTCAATTATGCGATGGAAACAGCGCATGTGGAGTACAACGGGACAGAGGTAGGCGTCGCCGATCTCCAGCAGCGGGTCGAGAAGCTGGGGTACAAGGCGCGGCCGAAGCAGGAGAGCGGCGACCGGGAAGTCCAGCGACAACAGGAGGTCGGACGGTATCGCCGTCGATTTTTGATCTCGGCGGCGCTCTCGCTGCCGTTGCTCTGGTCGATGGTCAGTCATTTCTCTTTTACTTCGTGGATGTATCTGCCTGATCTGTTGATGAATCCGTGGTTCCAGCTTGTGCTGGCGGCGCCGGTGCAATTTTATATCGGCTGGCCCTTCTACTCAGGCGCGTACAAGGCGCTCCGTAACGGCTCGGCCAATATGGACGTGCTGATCGCGCTCGGCACATCGGCGGCGTTCTTCTATAGCGTCTACTTGTCGATCGATGCGGCGCTCGCTGCCCATGGCGGCCACGGTCACCCTAATCTGTACTTCGAGACGAGCGCCGTGCTGATCACGCTGGTCGTGCTTGGCAAGTGGTTCGAAGCCAAGGCGAAGGGACGTACCTCGGAGGCAATCAAGAAGCTGATGGGCTTAAGAGCCAAGACGGCGCTCGTCATCCGCGATGGGGAAGAAATGACATTGCCGGTAGACGAGGTGCTGCGTGGCGACATCGTCATCGTCAGACCGGGGGAGAAGGTGCCGGTAGACGGCGAAGTGACCGAAGGGACATCGGCAGTCGACGAATCGATGCTGACCGGCGAAAGTCTGCCGATCGAGAAACGGCCCGGCGATGCCGTCATCGGCTCGACCGTGAACAAGAACGGTCGGCTCAAGGTGCGGGCGACCAAGGTCGGCAAGGAAACGGCCTTGGCGCAGATCATCAAAATTGTCGAGGAGGCTCAAGGCTCGAAGGCGCCTATCCAACGGGTCGCCGACCGCATCTCCGGCATCTTCGTGCCGATCGTCGTCGGCATCGCGGTGGCTGCCTTTGCTATCTGGTATCTGTGGGTGACGCCGGGCGAGTTTGGCAACGCGCTGGAGAAGGCGATCGCCATCCTCGTCATCGCCTGTCCGTGCGCGCTCGGACTGGCGACGCCGACGTCGATCATGGCCGGCTCGGGACGCGCCGCCGAGAGCGGCGTCCTGTTCAAGGGCGGCGAGCATCTGGAGTCGACGCACCGGATCGAGACGATCATCCTCGACAAGACCGGGACGATCACCAAAGGCGAGCCGGAGCTGACCGACATCCGGGCTTACGGCATCGCAGAGGAGCAGCTGCTGCGTCTGGTTGGCGCGGCAGAGCAAGCTTCCGAGCATCCGCTCGCAGAGGCGATCGTGCAGGGTATCCGCGAGCGCGGCGTAGCGTTGCCTGAGCCGGACGCCTTCGAGGCGATCCCCGGCTATGGCGTGCTCGCTACGGTCGAGGGCCATGAGGTGCTGGCCGGGACGCGGCGGCTGATGGCGCGCTACGAGGTCGAGATTGACGAGGCGCTGGCCGAGATGTCGCGACTGGAGGAGCAGGGCAAGACGGCGATGCTGATCGCGATCGACCGGCGTTATGCCGGTCTGGTAGCCGTAGCGGATACCGTCAAGCCCACCTCCAAGGCAGCGATCGAGCGGCTGAAGGGACAGGGGCTCGAGGTCGTCATGATGACCGGCGACAATGCGCGCACCGCGCAAGCGATCGCAGCTCAGGTCGGCATTGACCGGGTGCTCTCGGAGGTGCTGCCGGAGGGCAAGGCCGAGGAGGTCAGGAAGCTGCAGGCGCAGGGCAAGAAGGTCGCAATGGTCGGCGACGGCATCAACGATGCCCCGGCGCTCGCCGTCGCCGATATCGGCATGGCGATCGGCACAGGGACGGATGTCGCGATGGAGGCTGCCGATGTGACGCTGATGCGCGGCGATCTGAACAGCATCGCTGATGCGATCCTGATAAGTCGCAAGACGATGCGCAATATCCGGCAAAATCTGTTCTGGGCGCTCGCCTACAACTCCGCAGGTATCCCGATCGCGGCGATCGGCCTTTTGGCTCCATGGGTCGCGGGTGCGGCCATGGCATTCAGCTCAGTCTCCGTAGTCCTCAACGCACTTAGGCTGCAGCGGGTGAAGCTGTGATGAGAGGCAGGAAAGTCGGGCAACCAAAGATGGAAGCAGGAAAGGTATGCGAGCCAAAGGAGCGATGATCATGAAAAAGACGCTATTCGTCCTGGCGGCGGCCTCGATGCTCGCGCTTAGCGCTTGCGGCGGGGGCGTGGCAAAAGAGACGACAGGCGGCGTCTCGGAACCATCCGAGGCGGCAAACACCGATAAGGGCGGGCATGCCGACATGCATCATTCCGGGCCGGCTGAGCTCCCGGATGGACTGCTGGGGGCGGAAAGCCCGACTTATCCTGTGGGCAGCAAAGCGGTCATTGCCGAGGCGCATATGAGCGGCATGGAAGGCGTCGAGGTGACGATCGCGGGCGCGTACGACACGACAGCCTATATCGTCTCCTACACCCCGACCGACGGCGGCGAGCCTGTCGTTGATCACAAATGGGTCGTGCACGAGGAGCTGGAGGGTGCGGCAGGCAAGCAGCCGCTAGCGCCTGGGGATGAAGCGGTATTGATGGCCGACCACCTGTCAGGAATGGCAGGAGCGACAGCGACGATCGATGCGGCGGAGCATACGACGGTCTATAGCGTAGACTTTACCTCTACCACGACCGGCGAGCAAGTGAAGGGCCATCTCTGGGTAACTGAGGAGGAGCTGGCGCAGCCGTAAAAGAATGGGCATGCAATCGAGTCGTCTGTTCATTGCGAGCTGGCAACGAACAAAGAACCTTCATCGCCATGATTGATCAGTGGCAATGAAGGTTTTCGTTGTTAGCGGCGACCTAGAAGGCTGCAACGGGCATGATACTCTGTCGCCCCGGATCGCCTCTTCATGCTTGCTTAGACGTAATACAGCTCCAGGCCGACCGTATCTCCCGGCTGCAAGGGCAGATAGAGCTGGTTGGGCGGCAATGGCCGACCGTTCAGGCGGATCGTATAGCGGATCGCATTCGAGATAAACACGCCGCTGACCGAGACGATCTGGCCGCCAAAGGAGAACTGGACTACGCCGGTCTCCAGCAACGCCTGATACACGGTCATACCCGGGCGATAACGGATGTAGTAGGGCTGGGTAATCTGCGGGAATGCCCGCCCGCCATTAATGACGACGGTCACGAAGCGCTGCTGGCCCGGGATCGGGATCGGCAGCGGGATCGGCAATGGCAACGGCAGAGGCGGAAATGGCCCCGGTCCCGGCGGGAAAGGTCCCGGTGGAAACGGTCCCGGCCCCGGAGGGAAAGGCCCCGGTCCCGGAGGCGGCGGAAACGGCCCTGGCCCTGGTCCTGGCGGGAAAGGCCCCGGTCCCGGTCCCGGTGGGAACGGCCCTGGTCCAGGTCCTGGCGGGAACGGTCCTGGCCCGGGTCCCGGTGGGAACGGCCCTGGCCCCGGTCCCGGTGGGAACGGTCCCGGTCCAGGTCCTGGCGGGAACGGCCCCGGTCCAGGGCCCGGTCCCGGCCCTGGACCGGGGCCGGGAGGGGGCGGCGGGATCATCCTGCTGCGGGTACCGGAGCAGCCGCAGCCGCTGGCCCGTGACGGCACCGGATAGCCATTAGGGAATTCTGATCTTCGCATGATTCATCACTACTCCTTCGAGCTGTTGCTGGGCGGCGCTTGATGCAGTATTGTATGCACTGGGCGCTTATCCCGTGCCCAATCGATTGTCGTCCCCGCCGAAGTCGGCTACAATACGAATAGAAGCGGCAACGTATGGAAACGGAGGAAGAGACATGCACCAGATGACAGAGCTGATGATGCGGCATAAAATCGTGGCGATCTTTCGCAATATCGAGGAACAGGCTGCATTTGCAGCGGCAAGTGCGTTGATCGACGGAGGCATCCGTCTGATGGAGGTTACGATGAATACGAAGGGCGCGACGGGGATGATCGACAGCTGGCGCCAGCAGTTCGGTAGTCGAGCGGCTATCGGGGCGGGCACGGTGCTGGACGTGGAAATGGCAGCGCAAGCCATCGATGCCGGCGCGCAATTCCTAATCTCGCCCAACCTGGACGAGGCAGTGATCGCCTATGGAGCCGAGCGCGACGTGCCGGTGTGGCCCGGCGTCATGACGCCGACCGAGATCGTCAAGGCGTGGAAGGCCGGCGCGGAGGCGGTGAAGATTTTTCCGATGGCCTCGCTGGGCTTATCATATCTCAAAGAAATCCGTGCGCCGCTGGATCGGATTCCGATGATCGCTACTGGCGGCGTTGATCTGGGCAATATTCGCGACTTTATGGCTGCGGGGGCTTGCGGAGTCGGCATGGGCAGCAAGCTGCTGAGACAGGACTTGATTCAGAACGGGGACTTCGACGGGTTGCGCGACCATGTCGCACAATTCGTACAGGCGGTAGAGTAGCGGCAAGTTGCCACTGAATCGCCGGAAACAGGAAGGATGGAGGTAGACGATATGTCGGCATGGACAGGAATCGCACTCGCTGGCATCGGCGTGGTGGCGCTGGCTGCAGCGGCCATGTGGAAGATCGGTGTAGCTAGTCAGAAGCCACGCTGGCTGCCCAATACGCAAGAGCCTTCCGTCCCTTTTCGGGACGTGCAATTTACAAGCGACGGTTCTTTGCTGAAGGGGTGGCTGTTGCTGCCCGAGGGTGAGGAAGCGCCGCATCCGGCAGTGGTCGTCGTGCACGGCTGGGGCTCCAATCGCTCCCGTGTGCTGCGGTACGCCGAGCCTTTGGTGCGGGAGGGATATGCTGTCCTTCTCTTCGATGTGCGTTGTCACGGGGATAGCGAGAAGATCCCAGCGGCGTCGGCGTTTATGTTCCGTGACGATGCGGCGGCGGCAGTAGCCTACATCAAAGGCGTGCCGGAGATCGATCCGGAACGGGTAGCAGTGCTTGGTCATTCGCTCGGAGGCTTCGGCGCGCTGCTGGCGATGGGGGATGGTATGCAGGTGCGGGCGATCGTTACGGATGCGTCGCCCGTCCAGTTCGAGACGATGCTGACGGCGGAGCTGAGACGTCGTCGTCTGCCGTTGTTTCCGCTGTCGACCTTCGTCCCGACGATCTGGCTGCTGCGCGCAGGCATCCCTCGTCGCGCCTACCGGGAGGCGAGCTTGCATGATGTGCTTAGGCGCAACGCCCAGCATATCCCGGTACTGATGCTGCATGCGCGAGGAGACGACTTCATCCCGGCCGACGACCTGCTCGCCTTGGCTGAGCAAGTCGACGTCCGCCACGCCCTCGTCGACATCGACGGGCATAGTCGCTCTGACCAGGCCCCTGCGTTCTGGGACGAGGTGTTAGGCTTTTTGAGACCGCTGCTGAAGCGTTAAGCTGGCAGCGGTTTTTCCTCTTTTGAGCTATACGCTCATTGATTTGGCGGGACAGTCTCTGGACTTGCGCAGGATCGCTTGGACAACACCGTTTGCGCAAGGAAGGATAGCATGAGCAAGCCCATCAGCATCCACCATCCCACCGACCGGAAAACATCATCAGGCACGAATAGGGTATAACCCATGTAGCTAACAAACAATGCCGCCTGCAAGAGCTTGAACGACAGCGCATCGCTTTGGTTTTTGGCTGCGACGAGTCGTTCGTCCGTTAGACGAATTCTTCTCTTGGCAAGTCGTTGATCGGAGTTCAGCATTCTCGAATGGCTGGTGAAGTAAACGAATGCGACGCTGAACGGGATAAGCGACATCGCCATCAGTGCTTTGTTATTGGGTACAATGTGGACATCTGCTAGATGAAAGACCAGGCCTGCAACAAAAAGCAAAGCTCCGATGACAAACGCTGTGCTTCCGATCCATTTTGCTTCTTTAGACGCATGATTTGATTTCATGTTATTCCTCCCAGAATAAATCATCCAATTTCTTGTTCAAAGCTTTGCAAATCGCAATACACAATTTGAGACTCGGATTGTAAGTGCCCTTTTCAATCAGGCTAATCGTTTGCCTGGTTACCCCGACAATCTCGGACAACTCCTCCTGCGATAAATCGGCTTCTGTTCGAGCGATCTTCATCTTCATGTTTTTCAAGAAACTTAAGCTCCTTTCCAGAACAATGTACGATATATATTACAAAAAGTCAATTATAATATTCTTTTTTTATCTAACAGAAGTTCCCTCCATAACAAAGACGCCTGCGGCACGTGGCCACAGGCGTTAGAGAGAAAATATATAATAAAGGGGGGTCATGTCTAATAGTATAGAGAGACAAGCTGAACCTAACCTGAGTGTTATATTACATTTACATTACAAAAAAAGAACCGCATTCATTGAAGAAACATACGCCGGTTCTTTGGATGGTCTGTTATGATGGTAAAGAAATGTAGAATATCATATTTCGTTACTTACGGAGTGGGAGAGATTCCTCTTAATTGCGGCAACATTGGCAGGTTGGTGTGCGGAAATTACATGCCAATGTAGATCAGTTACGTGAAGTCGCAGAGTTGGGGGACATTTGATTTTTTTAGAAAGGAATGTTTTATGGACAACATCCAAAAGCTTCATGAATCTTTTCATGCGCTGAATTTACCCTTAACGTATAAAATTTCTGAAGTTGATATACTGCTAAAATATAAATATAAAGCAAGGGAGATTGATAAAACAGGTGTAATTGATCTCCAAAATGATCCCCAGTCGGACTTTGATAATATCGTTAAAAGTTATCGAATCGACAATGCAGAAGTTTTAAAAAACCTTTACACAACTACCGAAATTGAAATGTTTAAGGAAAATGCTGAAACTTTAGTCGATAGTTCAAACATGACTGAGGCAGAAAAGAATTGGCAAGACATACATTTGGGCAAGTTCATCAGAATTATGATCACGAGTCAAGATGGTAAGTTTGTTAGTGGATTCACTTTTCATGGAATAAGCGAAGTATTGATAAGAGAATTGATGATTTTGAGAGGCATCGATCAAAAGTATGTTCAAGTTGGAGATCCAGTTTACACTCAATATTTGGACCTCTTAAAAAAATCTGGATATATATAAAACGTTCCTCTCTCGTGTAGAAAAGCTAAGCACGCCTTTGCTATGGCCATCCGACCGCAGTCATGCTGCCGAACCCTGTCTGAGTGTTGCACATGGAAAGAAAGTTGGCGCGAAATGGTTCCCGTAGGCGGATTAAGGTATACTGAGGAATAACACCAGCTTTAGCCTTTTGCGCAAAGGAGGTCCTTCATGAGGAAGTTTGTGATGCGGGCGTCGATGCTGCTCCTCATAGCAGCCGCGCTGTTTGCCCTGGAGCTGAAATATGAATTCGTCACGGCTGACTCCTCGGCGGTGAGCAGTCCCTCCAGCCTAGAGCAGGAAATATACAGGCATCTAAGCGAACAAAGCCGCGAGTTTACCGTTACTTATACCGGGGGCCAGTCAGCCTTGTCTGGACAGATGCCGCAGATTATCCAGGCCGCGATGGCCAAGGATGACTATATCGCCTACATCGTCGACTCGTACCAGTATTCGATCCAGAGCTGGAGTCAGCGAGCGAAGATCAAGATGGTCATCGAATACCGCGAAAGTATCGAGCAGACCGCTTATGTCGATGCACGCGTCGCAGCTGTCCTGGCTGAGATCATCGAGCCTGGGATGAATGCGCATCAGAAGGTCAAGGCAATCCATGACTGGATCGTCCTGAATGTCGCCTATGACGAGTCGCTCCAGAGCTATACGGCATATGAGGCGCTGAACAATGGGCAGGCTGTCTGCCAAGGCTATTCCTTGCTCGCCTACAAGATGCTGCGGGCCGCTGACGTCCCGAACCGGATCGTCGAAGGTACGGTGGACACGGGCAACCATGCTTGGAATCTGGTCAACGTCAACGGCGCCTGGTATCACTTGGATACGACGTGGGATGACCCTGTACCGGATCGGCCGGGAGAGGTCAGCTACGCCTATTACTTGAAGACCGATGAGGAAATGCGCCGGGATCATGGCTGGACTCGTTCGTATCCGGCGGCTACGACGAGCTATGCGGATACGTTGGCCCAGTTGCAGATCAACGACGCCGAGCGCGGAGCGTTCTATGAAACGCTGGAGCAGGCCCTTGGTTTGCATTGGCTCAAGTCCGAGCACATCGCGACTGATGCAGATGCATTGACTGGTCGGATACGGGAGGCGATCTCTCAGGGAGAGCATAGCTTCAAGGTTCGTTATCTGCGGGGCGATCAGCTCAAGGCAGATATCGACCAGGCGATGCGCGCAGCCGGCGGCGTGGCTTCGTATGAGCTGTCGTACCAGGATTACGGAGACGACGGTTCGATTCTCCTCGATGTGACGTTTACGATGCATCCATGACGCGATGACGAGGTATTTCATGCGCAAAACAAAACACCATGCCCCTTTGGTAGAGGGAGCATGGTGTTTTGTGCGCTTCGCACCCCATCTGTTGGGGCGCTTCCCCTGCTTTGCTTACTCTCCACGCCGACTGGCCGTCATCTGCTGCCAGATGGAGCCGGCGGCCTCCTCGCCGCGCTCGATCCGCTCGAGCGCGATCGAGGCCTGGAGTTGGATCTCGAACTCGCTGTCTTGAGCGGCCACGCGCAGCGCCGGAATCGCGCGTTCGTCGCCCAGCTCATAGAGGAATCGGGCGGCGCGCCAGCGGACGAGCTTGTTGGGATCGGAGAGCGACTCGATCATCGGCTCGATCGCTGCCGGATCGCCAAGATCGGATAGCGTATCGCCCGCTGTCCGACGCACGGATACGGAGCGGTCCTTGAGCGCTGCGAACAGATAGGGCAACGCCTCGGGGCTGCGCAGATCGCCGAGATAGACGACCGCGAGCCGTCGGATCGAGGCGTTGTCATCGGTGACCGCCTGCGCCAGCTGCGGCAGCATCTCGGGCACAGCGGTGCCGACCCGCTCGAGCGCCGCATAGCGGACTTGCCAATCCTCGGCCGCCAGCTGCTCGGCGAGCTCGGCCGGCGTGGGCGGCGCCTGACGCGGCGGCGCCGGAGGCTGCTCGGCTGCCGCCGCGTCCGCGCTCAGCGCAATGGCGGCGTCGATCAGCTCGCGCAGCCGCTCCGGCGTGTAGGCCGCCGATAGCTCGGCCGTCACCTCTGCCGCGATCTCCTCTGGAGCGCCGTAGCGGACCCCGAGCTCCTCGAGCTTGCGCTCGCGGATCATGCTCGCGCCGGCCGCTTCCTGCACCGCCGCCGTGAATTGCTCTGGCAGCGCTGTCCGATGCTCGCCGGCGCTGCTCTGGATGCGCAGCTGCATCGGGATGCCGCGATACATCTGCACCAGGACATGCGCCTCGCCAAAGGTCCGCTCGCCAGCGCCTCCGGCCTCAGAAGCCCCCGCGTCTGCTTCGCCGCCATGCAGCAGCGCCCGCGCGGCCTCGAGGATCGACTGCCAGTCGCGGTTGGGCTTGCGGTCGAGGGCGATGAAGTCGGCCGTGCGGAACAGGCTTCGCACACCCTCGATGGCGAGCAGGCTGCGCAGCGGCTCAGGCGCTTCCTCGGCTTGCGCCGTTGTATACGTATAACGCTGCTGAGAGGGCAGCTTTTCGTCGACATTCAGTTTCATCGAGTTGGGGCTAGGGGTCGGTTCTATCGAGATGAGCTTCATCTATGATCATACCTCCTGATACGTAGAGATGGCTTATAGCCCTAAGTTTACCTTATTCGTCTCCGGAATGCGAACCCCTGTCCCGCTGCTCGTTCCGTTCGTTTCCGAGTCACTTTTTGCGGGTAATTTGCGTAAAATGTGTCTCTCTTGTTATTCTAAATGGAGACATCCAAAGTGAGGAGATGACGGTTTGCGAAGACTGCGATTCCAAAATTCAGATCCCGTACAAACCGCCAAAACCATGGCACAGTTCAAACGTTGGCGACAAGAGCGTCAACGCAAGGTTAAACATAAAGATTATTCCTATGTCGTACCCAATACAGCGCCTGACCTGACTTATATCGATCATAACGGGACGGAGCCCTCGGTCACCTGGATCGGTCATTCGACGTTCCTGATCCAGCACTCGGGACTTAATATCGTCACCGATCCGGTGTGGGCGGCCAAGATGGCGATGAACAAACGGATGGCCCCGCCGGGGATCGAGATTACCGACATGCCGCCAATCGATATTGTGCTCGTCTCGCACTCGCATTATGACCACCTCAACATCGCGTCGCTGCGTAGGCTGACGGGCTCCAAGCTGCTGCTCGTGCCGGCCGGGCTGCGCGCCAAGCTGCGGCTCAAGGGCTTCATGCGCGTCAAGGAGTTCCACTGGTGGGAATCGATCACCGTACGTGGCGTGCGCTTCACCTTCGTGCCCTCCCAGCACTCGACCCGTCGTACGCCGTGGGACATGAACAAGTCGCATTGGGGCGGCTGGATCATCGAGCCTGATCCGGAGGCAGCCAAATCCGCGCGGGAGGATAAGCGCCAGCAGGCGGCGATCTCGGCGCTGGCCGTCGCTAAGAGCGAGCAGATCGAGGCGGTTCCGTCCGATTCGCCGCAGCGTCCGGTGGTCGGCGATAAGCCGGTGCTGTACTTTGCCGGGGACAGCGGCTACTTCCGGGGCTTCGAGGAGATCGGCCGACGGTTCGCGATCGATGTGACGCTGATGCCGATCGGCGCGTATGAACCGGAGTGGTTTATGGCGCCGCAGCATGTCTCGCCGGAGGAGGCGCTGCAGGCGTTCCTCGATACCGGCGCGCGGTGGTTCGTGCCGATGCATTACAGCTGCTTCAAGCTGGCGGACGATACGCCGCGCGAGGCGCTGGACCGGCTGGAGAAGGGGCGCTGCCAGCTGAGCATCGACGAGGAGCGGCTCGTGCTGCTCTCGCACGGCGAGACGTGGCGGTTGTCGGGGCGATAAGGATACTAGCATATTTCGGATATACGAGCTTTGCGCGTGCGGACGTTGCCGTCGCGCCGGGTTGCATGATGCAGCCTTGGCGCGGCGTTTTTTTTGCAGATCAGGTATAGTAAGCTATAGCTACAGAGCAGGCGCTCCATCAATGTCGAACGGATGAAGAGGGGGAGACTAGCGAATGACATCATCCTACTGCAAGGTGCTGATCGTCGATGACGAGCAGTTGATCCGTCAGGGGATCAAATATTTTATGAACTGGGAGCAGGAGGGCTTCCAGATCGTCGGCGAGGCGGCCAACGGGCAGGAGGCGCTGGAGAAGATCGCCGAGCTGCGGCCGCATATCGTCATCACGGATATCGTCATGCCGCTGATGGACGGCGAGGAGCTGACCAGGCAGATCAAGCTGCGCTACCCGGAGACGGAGGTCGTCATCCTTAGCAGCTTCGGCGAATTCGACTATGTGCGGTCGACCTTCCAGAGCGGCGTCGCCGACTATATCCTCAAGCCCAAGTTGGACATGCAGCATCTGCTCGCCGTGCTCAAGATGGCGGCCGAGCGCGTCCCATCGCTCCAGACGCCGCCGAGCCCAGAGGGCCCCGGCTTATCCCTGGAGGCGCTGCTGGAGCGGCTCATGACCGGATACGAGACGTCGGAGGAGGAGTTGGGCCGCGCTGCTGACCGTCTGCCGCATCCCCATTACTGCCTGGCTGGCGTGAGGCTGTCCGGCGGGGCGGAGCGGCAGATCAACGATAAGACCGAGGTACAGCCGTTATTGCAGTCAGTGACGGAGCGGACGCTGCCCGATGCGCAAGTCGTCGTACTGCCTACAGACGAGTCCGTACTGGCCGTGCTGCTGAATGTCTCCGAAGCGGCGCTGCCGCAGCTCCGCAGCTGGGCGGAAGCGCTGGCCGCAGAGCTGGGAGCCGGAGTCGCAGCTCCGGCTGCGGTCTGTCTGAGCGAGTCGTTCGCCGGACTGGAGCGGCTGGGCGCGGTATACCGCGAGGAGCTGCAGCGGCTGCTGGGCTACGCCTTTTATTTCCCCGGCCAGGCGGTCCTCTCGGCGCATGAGCTGCCGGAGCCGCCCCCGCGGCTGGAGCCGTTCCATCTGAATCGCTTTGCCGACGAGTTCAAGCGCGAGCGGTTCGCAGCCGCCTTCGACTATCTGCAGGAGCATGTGCAAGCGATGGCGGACGATTACAAGACGGATGTATTCGAGTACAAGACGTTCCTGGGCAATCTGATCTTCAATATCACGGTCATGCTCGGCAATATGGACTATGAGGTGCAGGAGCTGGAGAAGCGCAAATACGCCTTCTTCAAGGAAATTGAGGATGCGCGCTTCGCCGACGAGGCGGCGGCTTGTCTGAACCGCTTCGTCGCCGATGCCCGTAAGGTGATCGAGGCGCGAGCGGCGTCGAGCGGCAATGCCAATATGAAACGGCTGCTGCAGTATATGGAGGAGCATTATGCCGAGCCGCTCAGCCTGACCGAACTGGCCCGTCATTTTCACTTCAACCCGTCCTATCTCTCATCCTTCTTCAGCTCGCATAATGACGAGGGCTTCGTCGATTATTTGCAGCGGCTGCGCATCGACAAAGCGGCGGAGCTGCTCAGAGAGGGCGAGGCGACGATCGCGGAGATCGGCGCGAGGGTGGGCTTCTCGGATCACAGCTATTTTACGAAAGTGTTCAAAAAGCACACCGGCCTGTCCCCGAGCCGGTATCGTCGACAATATCTCGGGGAGGAGAAAGAAGGATAAGCAATGTGGCGGCTATTCGATCGATTCAAATATAACGGCTTGTTCGTCAAAATGTTCCTCATCATGGTCGTCAGCATCGTTGCGGTCGCGATCACCGTCACGTGGACGACGATCAGCATGTCCGAGCGCGTCTTCATGAACACCTTTAGCCTCACCAACTCCAAAATTATCGGCCAGATCGAGGCAGCGATGGATACGTACAACTATTCAGTCATCCTGACCGCCAACGGCATCTCGCAAAGCGGCACGACACGCAACTTCCTCACGCAGGAGGATGAAGGCTCGCTGGCTCAAAACAACAGCTATTACAGCATGGGGAGGCTGTTCAGCCAGATCAGCACCGGTCTGGAGGCGTATGAGGTAGGCATCTATATTACCGGCACCAATGGCCGGAGCTATGCGACCGAGCGCACCTTCTGGCCGATTACGGATCGCGAGCTGCGGGAGCATCCGGCGACGAAGCGAGCGCTTGATGAGCCGCGTCGACTGATCTATCAGTACGATAATCCGCGCCAGGCCGGGATCATGGACAGCGAGCCTGCGGTTATCGCAACCAAGGCGATCGTCGATCGCTCGAGCGGTGCGTCCTACGGCGTCATCTACTTCTCGATGCTCGAGAAGGAATTCCGCCGTTTCTACTCGAGTTTCACCACGCCGGGCAATGATGTCGCGATCATGGGCTCGGACGGCACCGTCATCTCCTCCAACCGCGAGGAGTGGCGCGGGCTGCGTCAGACGGACTGGCTATCGTATGCGCTCCAGATGCAGGAGGCAGGGCAGTCGTTCCTTGAGGTCGATATCGACGGTCGGGACAGCATCGTGGTTGGCAATTACAACCCTGCCATGAACCTGTATATCCTCAACATCATCGACAAGCAGATCGCGATCGGCCAGTTCGTCGACTCCGATACGATCATCCTGTGGGTGATCGCGATCGTCGCGGCGGCGCTCATCATCGTCTTCCTCATCTCGCGGCGGCTGACTCGCTCCCTCTCGCTGCTCGTCAAGCAGATCTCGACGATTTCCAAGTACGAGTTCGATCATCATGTCAGCGCGACCGGCAGCTACGAGACGAGGCAGTTGGCCAATGCCTTTAATGCGATGATGGACGAGCTGCAGGATTATGTCGGGCAGCTGGTGCATACTCAAAAACAGCAGCGCAATGCCGAGCTGTCGGCGCTGCAGCAGCAGATCAACCCGCATTTCCTCTACAATACGCTTGCCTCCGTCAAGTTCATGGTCCAGCAGGGCAGCAAGGAAAAGGCGGCAGAGACGATCAACGCGCTCATCTCGCTGCTGCAAAATGCCATCGGCAATATGAACGAAACGGTCACGGTCAGCCAGGAAATGGCCAATCTGCGCAACTATGTGTTCATCAACCATGTTCGCTATGGCGAACGTATCAAGGTCAATTACTTCATCTCGCCCGACTGCATGGGCTATCTGATGCCGAAGCTGATGATTCAGCCGTTCATCGAAAATGCCTTCTTCCACGGCTTTAACCGCAAGTCGGAGGGGCATATCTACATCATGGTGTCCCGCGACGGCGATACGCTGCTATGCGAGATCGTCGATAACGGCGACGGCATGGTGCTGGATGCGAGTAGTCAGCTGCCGGCATCGGGGGGCAAGCGTCAGCAATTCAGCGGCATCGGCGTGCGTAACGTCCATGAACGAATCCGGCTGCTGTATGGCGAAGGGTACGGCGTCGTCATCTCCAGCGAGATCGGCGAGGGGACGAAGGTTCGGATCCGGATTCCGCTGCTCGAGGGATAAAGATATTACCAACTTCCAAAGATCGTACCACTGCATGCAGGGCCAAGACCAAAATCCATAATAATCTGACCAAAGCTGGCAAAGATAATCCTAACCTAAGCCAAACTGCCGATGCTAAAATGAGGGTCAGTAGGCGGGAAACGCTTACAGGAAAGATATACAAATGGAGGTCTTGACATGAAAAAACTTCTTGCCTTGCTGCTCGCTACGATGCTGATCGTATCGGCTTGCTCGTCCGGCGACAAAAAAAATGAAGGCGCTGCGGAAGGCGGCGGCAGCGCAGCCACAGACAAGCTCGTCGTCTGGGCATGGGACGCCAACTTCAACGTCAAAGCGATGAACCTGGCCAAGGAAGCCTATGGCGGGGATGCTGAAATCCAAATCATCGAAAACGCGCAAGACGATATCGTCCAGCGTCTGAACACCGGCATGAGCTCGGGCACGACTCGCGGTCTGCCGAATATCGTCCTCATTGAGGACTACCGCGCGCAAAGCTTCCTGCAAGCTTACCCGGATATGTTCTACCCGATCACGGACAGCTTCAAGGTAGCGGACTTCGCCGACTATAAGCTGGGACCGACAAGCGTAGACGGCAAGCAATACGGTCTGCCGTTCGACTCCGGCGTAGCAGGATTGTTCGTCCGCACCGACTACCTGGAGCAAGCGGGCTACAGCATCGACGATCTGCAGAACATCACTTGGGATCAATATATTGAGATTGGCACCAAAGTGAAAGAAGCGACAGGCAAGGACTGGATCTCGCTTGATCCGAACGATCTCGGCATCCTCCGTATGATGATCCAGGCGGCTGGCTCCTGGTATGTGAAGGAAGACGGCAAGACGCCGGATTTGAAGGACAATGCGCCGCTCAAGGAAGCTTTTGAAGTATACAAAAAAATGATGGACGCCAACATCGTCCGCATCCACTCCGACTGGAGCCAATTCGTAGCCAACTACAACAGCGGCGATGTCGCCTCCGTGCCGACAGGCAACTGGTTCACCTCCTCGATCATGGCAGGCGAAGATCAGGCTGGCAAATGGGCGGTCGCTCCGATGCCGAAGCTGTCGCAAAACGACGCGGTCAATGCAACGAACCTGGGCGGCAGCTCCTGGTACGTGCTGAACATCGACGGCAAAGAAAAAGCAGCCGAGTTCCTGGGCGCGACCTTCGGCTCCAATGTCGACCTGTACCAAAAGCTGGTCACTGAAATTTCGGCTATCGGCACATACAAGCCGGCTGCGGAAGGCGAAGCTTATAAAAGCGGCAACGACTTCTTCGGCGGTCAGCATCTGATCTCTGACTTTGCGACCTGGACGACTGAGATTCCTAACGTCAACTATGGCATGAACACGTACGCGATCGAGGATCTGCTCGTCGTCGAGATGCAGAGCTACCTTAATGGCAAAGCCGTGGATCAAGCGTTGGCGGATGCGCAATCGCAGGCGGAGACACAGATTAAATAAGAGCTGGCAGTAGACATAAAAACGCACGCCGCTTCCTCCCGGCCGACTGATGTCGGTCGGGACGAGAGGCAGGCTTGGCCAAGCTGTGGATGGGATGCGCGATCCGGTCGTATGCAACTTTAGCGAACGGTCGACAACGGTGTGAGAGAGGCGAACAACATGAACATAAAAGCAAGAACAAATGCCGTCAGCTGGTCGTTTATCGCCTTGGCGGTCCTTATGATTTGTATTTTCTATTTCTATCCGATGGTTCGGGCGCTGCTGCTGTCTTTTCAGTCGGGCACAGGCACCAACCTGTCGTTTGTCGGATTGGATAACTACCAGCGACTGCTGACGGATGCGACGTTTAAGACAGCGCTGTTCAATACGTTTATCTATTTGCTCATTCAAGTGCCGGTCATGATTATACTGGCTATTTTTATTTCCGTGCTGCTGAATGATCCGAAGCTGAAGTTCAAAGGCTTTTTCCGGACAGCGATCTTCCTGCCGGCGGTCACGTCGCTTGTTGCCTATTCGATTATTTTCAAGTATCTGTTCGCGGGCGACGGCCTCGTCAACAGCTTGCTGCTCAATCTGCATATTATCCAGACGCCGATTCAATGGATCACAGATCCATTCTGGGCGAAGATTACGATCATCATCGCGATTACATGGCGGTGGACCGGCTACAACATGATTTTTTACTTGTCTGCGTTGCAGAACATCGATCACTCAATCTATGAAGCGGCGCGCATCGACGGCGCCAACGCGTTTACCCAATTTACGAAAATTACGGTTCCTTTGCTGAAGCCGATTATATTGTTCACCTCGATCACCTCGACGATCGGGACGCTGCAGCTGTTCGACGAGGTCATGAACATTACGCAGGGCGGACCGGGCAATGCGACGATGTCGCTGTCCCAGTACATCTATTATCTGTCGTTCCGCTATACGCCTGACTTCGGGTACGCAGCGACCGTCTCGTATGCGATCGTCATCCTGATCGTCATCTTCTCGGTAATTCAGTTCAGATTGGCAGGTGACCGCAAATGATGGCCAAAATCAAACGTATCGCGACCTATATCTTCCTGAGCGGCGCAGCGGCGATCTCGATCTTCCCGTTCCTCTGGATGATCATCAGCTCGACCAACCGCTCCGTCGACGTCACGCAGGGCAAGCTGCTGCCCGGCAGCGCGCTCGGCGACAACCTGAGCAAAGCGTTCAGCACGATCGACATCGTGCCGGCGCTCTGGAACTCGGCGCAAATCTCGGTCCTGACGACGCTGCTGGCGATGCTCATCTCCTCGCTGGCAGGCTACGGCTTCGAGATCTTCCGCAGTCGGGCCAAGGACATCGTCTTCAGCATCCTGCTGCTGTCGATGATGATCCCGTTCGCCGCGCTGATGGTGCCGCTCTACCGGATGTTCGGTACGATCTCGCAGACGGCGCCGTTCATCGGCATCGATACGATCAGCTCGGTCATCCTGCCGACGATGGTGACGGCGTTCCTCATCTTCTTCTTCCGCCAGAGCACCAAGATGTTCCCCAAGGACATGCTCGAGGCAGGCCGGATCGATGGGCTGAGCGAGCTCGGCGTATTCTTCCGCATCTATGTGCCGACGATGCGCACGACCTATGCGGCGGCGGCGATCATCACGTTTATGTCGAGCTGGAACAACTACCTGTGGCCGCTCGTCGTCCTGCAATCGCCGGAGAAGCGCACGATCCCGCTGCTCATCTCCAACCTCGGCTCCAGCTACTCGCCGGATTACGGGGTGATCATGACCGTTATCCTGATTGCCACCTTGCCGACGGCAATTGTCTTCTTCCTGATGCAAAAGCATTTCGTAGCGGGGATGACAGGCTCGGTCAAATAACAGCTTAGATGGAGGCATAATCAATGACTACTATACCTACTCTGGAGTGGCTAAGCGATCCGGCGGTGTTCGCGGTTAACCGCGTGCCGGCTCACTCCGATCATACCTATTATCGCACCCGCGAAGAGGCGGAGCGCCGGGGAGAGATGCCGATGCGGCATGCTCTGAACGGCGCTTGGTCGTTTGCGTATTCGGCGAACCCTGCCGCGCGTCCGGCCGAATTCTACCGCGAGGACTACAGCACGGCTGGCTGGGGCTCGATCCAGGTGCCCGGCCATATCCAGCTGCAGGGCTACGCCCAGCCGCAATATGTCAATACGATGTACCCGTGGGACGGCCGCGAGGAGCTGCGCCCGCCGCATATCTCGGAGGAGCACAATCCGGTCGGCAGCTATGTCCGGCATTTCCGTCTGCCGTCGGAGCTGGTTGGCGAGGGGCGGGTGTTTATCTCGTTCCAGGGCGTGGAGACGGCCTTCTATGTGTGGCTGAACGGCCAGTTCATCGGCTATGGCGAGGACAGCTTCACCCCGTCCGACTTCGAGCTGACGCCCTACCTGAGAGAAGGCGACAACAAGCTTGCCGTCGAGGTGTACCAGCGCAGCACCGGCAGCTGGCTGGAGGACCAGGACTTCTGGCGGTTCTCCGGCATTTTCCGCGACGTCTATCTGTACACTGCGCCGGAGCTGCATGCGTTCGATCTCGATGTGCGGCCGCAGCTCGACGCCTCGCTCACCCAGGGGACGCTGCAGGTCGGACTGACGCTGTTGGAGGGTGCCCCTGCTGGGGCGCAGGCTATGCTGTCGCTGCGCGATGCGGGCGGCGTCGAGGTCGCTGGCACGTTGGTGCCGCTGCAGGTTGGGTCGCGAGAGGGGCAAGCGACGCTGACGGTCTCCCGGCCTGAGCTGTGGAGCGCCGAGCGGCCTTATCTGTACGATCTGTATATCGAGCTGCAGGCTGCGGACGGCCGGTGCATCGAGGCGATCCCGCAGCGCGTCGGCTTCCGTCGCTTCGAGATGGTGGACAAGGTGATGCGGATCAACGGCGAGCGCATCGTATTCAAGGGCATCAACCGTCACGAGTTCAACCCGCGCAGCGGGCGCAGCATCTCCCGCGAGGACATGCTGTGGGACATCCGCACGCTCAAGCAGAACAACATCAATGCGGTCCGCACCTCGCATTATCCGAATCAGACGCTCTGGTACGAGCTGTGCGACGAATACGGCATCTATGTCATCGACGAGATGAATCTGGAGACGCATGGGTCGTGGCAGAAGATGGGCGCCGTCGAGCCGTCTTGGAACATCCCGCGCAGCGATCCGCAGTGGCAGGACATCGTCCTCGACCGCGCCGTCTCGATGTACGAGCGGGACAAAAACCATCCGTCCATCCTCATCTGGTCGCTCGGCAACGAATCGTACGTCGGCGACGTGCTGCTGGAGACGGCTCGCTACTTCCGGCGGCAGGACGATAGCCGGCTGGTCCATTACGAAGGGGTGTTCTACGACCGCGCCTATACCGAGTGCAGCGACATGGAGAGCCGGATGTACGCCAAGCCGGCGGATATCGTCGCCTATCTGGAGGACAACCCGGACAAGCCGTACATCAGCTGCGAATACATGCATGCGATGGGCAACTCGCTCGGCGGGATGCGCCATTATACCGATCTGGAGTCGCGGTATCCGCTGTACCAGGGCGGCTTCATCTGGGACTATATCGACCAGTCGCTGTACCGCAAGGATCGCTACGGACAGGAGTTCCTCGCCTATGGCGGCGACTTCGACGACCGGCCGACCGACTATGGCTTCTGCACCAACGGCATCGTCTATGCCGATCGCACCGTCTCGCCCAAGATGCAGGACGTCAAGTTCCTGTACCAGAACATCAAGCTGACGCCATCGCGCGAGGGAGTAACGGTACGCAACGACAGCCTGTTCACGTCAACGGAGGAGTACGATCTGCTGCTCGTGCTGCGCCGCGAGGGCGTGGAGATCGAGCGCCGGACGCTGCGGGTCGCGGTGCCGCCGCTCTCCGAGCAGACGGTGGAGATCGGTTCGCTAACGGAGGGCCTGGCTGAGCCGGGCGAATATACGGTCGATGCCGCCTTCGTCCTGCGGGAGTCGACGCGGTGGGCGCAGGCAGGCCACGAGGTGGCGTTCGGCCAGCATGTGTTCCGCGTGGCGACGGCGGTTGCGGGCGCGGTGGGACAGACTGGCAGAGGCGAGGGCCAAGGCGAGCTGTCTGAAGTGTCAGCGGAGATGTCGGTTGGCGGCGTGAAGGGTGCGTCAGCGGGCGAAGGCGGGCTTGACGCGTTATCGACAGCCGTAACGCCGACACAGAGCGGCAGCGCTCCATTGTCGTCCTGGCCGACCGACTTTGCGCCGCTCCAGGTCGCCGTGGGCGACGTCTATGTCGGCGTGCGCGGCGAGGGTTTCAGCGCGATGTTCTCCCGACAGGGGCTCGGGCTGACCTCGCTGCGGTACGGCGACCGCGAGCTGATCGCCGCGCCGCCGGCGCCGCTGTTCTGGCGGGCGACGACGGACAATGACCGCGGCTACGCCCAAGGCTACGACGCCGCGCTCTGGTATGCAGCCAGTCTCTCGCGCAAGCTGGAGGGCTTCGCTTGGGAGGCGGCCGAGGACGGCAGCAGAGCAACCTTCTCCTACCGCTATGCGCTGGCGATCCATGCCGATCTGGAGGTTACGGTTGACTATACCGTGACACCAGATGGCCAGATTCGCGTCGATAGCCGGTATCGGGGAGCGGCAGGGCTGCCCAATATGCCGATCTTCGCGCTGTCGTGGAAGGTCCCGGCCGATTACGGCCGCCTCTCCTGGTACGCGCTCGGACCGGAGGAGAACTACGTCGACCGCGCCGAGGGCGCGCGGCTCGGCTTGTTCAAGGGGACAGTGCGAGGCAATGTTGCGGGTTATCTGATGCCGCAGGAGTCCGGCAACCGGACCGGCGTCCGCCGCGTCAGCGTGCTCGATGATGCCGGGCGCGGCCTGCGCGTCGCTGCCTCAACGGACGGAGCGCCGCTGGAGTGCAACGTCTCGCCGTACACGGCCTTCGAGCTGGAGCATGCGCAGCATCACTATGAGCTGCCGTCGGTCCACTACTCCGTCATCACCGTGGCAGGCCGTCAGATGGGCGTCGGCGGCGACGACAGCTGGGGCGCGCCGGTCCACGACCAGTACTTGATCCCGAGCGACGGCGAGCTCGCCTTCAGCTTCGTGATTGGCCGCGAGGGATTGTAGTAAGGGGAGCTGTGTAGACAAGAGGCGGCTCTTTCAGTCGAACAAACATCAGGCAGAGCTCCATGCAAGCTAAACAAGGTCCCCCGTTTGCGATATCGCGCAGACGGGGGACGTTTCGTTTTCCCGCCAGAGAACGGCACAGTTGTGGCTCCTTAAAGAGCGATGCGCGTTTCACCGTTGCGCTACAGCACGGATTTGCGCTGCTGCGGGCGCTCGAACGAAAGTTACTTGCGCTACAGCGCGGATTTGCGCTGCTGCGGACGCTCGAACGAAAGTTTTGGATGTAGAATGAAAAGTGGACACCCTCGAAGAGTAAGTAGATAATAATGAGTAACGAAGGAGAGGTGTCCGGTATGGGTGAGATCCGACAGCACTATACGAACGAGTTTA
>Ga0160452_100336_pt1 | contig 40520 bp, 38 predicted proteins | sample HID1971I_E6MG_FD_108230 | JGI IMG/M metagenome (GOLD analysis project Ga0160452, IMG submission 108230) | Enriched millipede-associated microbial communities from UW Madison campus, WI, USA - HID1971I_E6 MG | ecosystem: Host-associated > Arthropoda: Insects > Digestive system > Unclassified ...
GCCGCCAGGTCAGGCTCGTACAGGCGATGCTCCAGCGCTTCGCCGAGCAACGGCGCGAGCGCGACGAGCCGTGCGGCATCCTCCTGCCACTGCCACTTGATATGCGTCAGCAGCTTCCCCTCGGCGAAGAAGGCGAGCACCTCCTCCGCAGGCAGCTCGACGACCTCGTACTCGCCCATCTGTTCCACGTTTAGCTCCGTGCCATAGCAGGACGGCCCGTGCCAGGCGAACAGGCGATGCTTCAGCTTGAGTCCCGACGATTCCCCCAGGATCTCCGGGTCGGTGAAGATGATCGCGTCGCCATCCGGGCCGAGCACTAGCCAGACAGGGATGGCGTTGACCGTATAATTCGTTGTCATGGGATCAGCTTTCCTTTCCTCAGCTCTTCCTGGAACGCCCGCAGCCGACTATATTGCTTGGCGATGCCGTCCACGTACGCTTCCCAACGCGGCTCGCGCTTCAGCTTCTTGTACAGCTTGGCCAGCCGTTTCAGCAGCTTCACCGCCCGTTTGTAGCCATCGCGGTTGCGCAGCAGGATATGCCGCTCTACGCTCTGATGATACCAGGGCAGCGGCGCCTCGGGATCGCCCTTCTCGATCGGCTGCAGATCTCGGGCTCGGAAGTCGAGCGGGTCTTCGCCCATGCTGATCTGATAATCGATCCACAGTCGCCAGCGGCCATAGCGCAGCAGGCGCTCCACGTACAGGTTACGGCTGAGCGGCAACAGGCTCGTGATTGCCTCCCACATCCGACCCTCTGCTTCCGGTCGCTGCTCCACGACGATATCCCAGTAACCACCGTACGCGCGCAGGTTGCCGTATTGCCCGCCGAGACGATCGGTTGCACACTCGCTCATCCACGCCTCGAGCCGCGACCAGTCCTCGGCCTCCTCCAGCACGTTCAGGAAGCGGAGCACCTGCGCAGGCTTCAGCTGCTCCTGTGCCGCGTGCTCGAGCTGCTGCCAGGCTTGGCGATCCTCTCCCAGCCAGTAGTACATCCAGGCTCGAGCGCCAGCCAGGAAGAGCAGACTTCGCTTGTGCGACCTGGAGCCGGCCGGCGTTGCGGCACCCCTAGCCGCCCCGACACCTTCGACAGCTACTATACTCTCGACACCCTCTAGCTCCGCCACCATCTGCTCATTTGCTGCATCTGGCTCTGCGATATCGCCGCCATCTCCACGGCTCGCCTCCTCCTCCAGTCGAGTCAGCTCCTCCTCGAAGCGTCGGGGGCTGTGCGCGCCAGGGGCGAGGAAGCGAATCCATAGCTCTACATAGACATCCAGGTAGACGGAGGCCAAAGCCTTCTCATGCAACGCTGTCTGTCGGATGTAGGCGACGGTATCCTGCAGCAGCTCCCAGGGGCTGTCGATGGTCTCGGTGGGCAAGCCTAAGGCGAGCTGACGCAAGATGTCGTTCATCGTCTCCGTTCTTGCGATGTTGACGTAGTAGCCCGTGTACCCATAGGTCCAGTGCTTGCGCAGCAGGAACAGACCGACATGCAGCTCGAGCAGCCATTCCTGCTCTGCGGACAGCTCCGGCTTGGCATCTTGTACGAGGCTGCGCACCTCATAATTGTAGCTTGGTTGGTGCTGCGTGCTGTTGGCGCTGGCGGCGCAGTCCCTGATCCAGCGCAGCCATTGGGCGACGCTTTGCTTGGACCCTTGATGAGCCTCGATCCTCGTCATAATAACGAACCTTCCTTTTATAAGTTATATATATATCCGACAAAGGACGGCCTTAAAGTCTACTCACTACCACTCATCTCCAACAGTATACGCTCCATTAGCAGATGAACAGTTGTGAAAGGGTTCATTTGACGAATGTCGGTCTTATATTCCAGGTTTCTACTTTTGTATCTTTCTGCAAGCTCATGAGCATGCCGAATTGCATTGCGCAGCGTGTCGCCATTCCCGATTATTTGTCGAATGACTCCCGATTCGGCTTTTGCGTATTCTCTTTACCAGGTGTTTCTCGAAGAGTAGATATTTCTGCAGGTGGTCTTCATTTTGGAGAAAGTCCTCCGCAAAGTTCAATACCTGTTGTGCATTGCCGTTTGCGGGAATGGACTCAATATGCAAGTGAGCGTATTTGTTACGGTTTTTCCGAATGATATCGGCAAAGTACTCAAAATACAATACTTCCGTTTGACCTTCGCAGAAGAGCAGCACTTTTCCTAAATTACTTGGTCGTGTCTCCACTTGTCGAGGTAAAAAAGGATTTAAGCGAGCGATGACCATCACCCCCGATTCTCTGGAAACGAGGTTTGGAGGATAGGGATGGCCCCGTATTTGCCGCTAAAGTAATCCTTATGGTAAGTAGCGTCTTGTCTGACCATCTTCAAATCGGCTAAAGAGTATAAAGAAGAGACTCCAAGATCATTCTTGTCTACAAATAAAATCTCATCTCTACGGAACTGATCTTTGTTCAACAATGATGTATCATGTGTCGTAAAGATAAGCTGGGCATGATTCGAATTTCTATCGGACTGAAAGAGATCTACGATAAATTTGGTCAGAATGGGGTGTAATCGTGCAGAGAGCTCATCTATAATAAAAACCCCCCCGCGCTCAAGCAAGATCAAAACTTCTTGTATAAATGAAAGAAATCGCAGTGTGCCTGAGGATTCTTGGGCTAAATCAAAAGATTTAGTGCCTACTTGACTGCCATTTACGTTAAAGACAGAATGAATCGTTTTAATAAGCGGCCGCTTGATTTTTTTGCCCATTTGCTCGTCGAATACTTCCTCTGTTTCAATGGCGATATTTTCAATCCCGACGTCAATAAAGCGAATATATTCGGCTACTTTGGCGCGAAAAGCTTCGTCGTTCACAAGTCTGGGAGAGTGAGGGACAGCATGCACCGTACCTTTAATGCTGGACTCGAAAATGAGCTCGAAGTGAACATTGAATCGGCTGCGGAAAAAGTCTTTGAAGCAATCAATGAGCTTTTTTACGTCATCGGTCGCAAAATAATCAAGCACCGAAAGGTATAATCGGTCTTCGCGATATTTGGTAAACGCACGTAGCTGTGACTTAAATTTATTTCCAAAGGTTAAACCTGTTGACGGATCGCGTTCAAAAACTAAATGGTCGTTAACCATGAGCCATTCGGATAAGATATGGTTTTCCTTCATAGAAAATCCGTATTGAAACAGTTCGTTCTGATGCGAAAAAACCATCTCAAATTCAATGTGAGCGTCCACTTGTTCGGATAGCAGAAAAGGTCGTATGGGCGGCAACTTTCTGAAGGCTTCGATTCCCTCGTTTTTCTCATCCTCTGGGCTCGTCTGAAACATATGACTGAAAATAATTTGTTCAAACCAGTGCAAGGCGCTGATTAGGTTGGATTTGCCGCTAGCATTAGGACCGTAGATAGCCAACGTTTTTAACAAATTGAACGATGCACTCTTTATAACGTGGGACGGATGCTGCGTGTAAGAAGAGGCACGAAGATCGAGAATGACTTCATCTCGAAAAGATGAAAAGTTTTTGAAGCGGAACATAACCAGCATGTAGATCATTCCCATCCCTAGATAGTGATATTATCTCAATTATACCACGAATAAATGAAGTTTAGTCCCTGAATTCATTTAATAATTACGAAATTTTCGTAAAGAGAGATTTTCTCCTCTTTCATAGTATCTCACACTTTAGTCCTCCTCCATAATTGGACAAGAAGACATAGGCGGATCGTCAGCGGTCTTGGTATGATAGGGTTACGTTATCATCCTATCGCAGTCTTGAGACGGAGGGGTCGTATGTTTCATTTAGATAGTCATGTGTGGGGGAAGCTGTCCGGGCCGTATGGCACGGCAGAGCAGCTGCCAGCCTTGTTGCAACGCCTGGAGCAGGCGTATAGTCGGGACGTTTTTGACGAGCTGTTCCAGGAGTACTTGTACCATCAGAATACGATCTATCCGGCCACCTACGCCGCGATGCCGTACTTGGCCCGGATCGCGTGTGCGACAGATGATGCCGCCGTGCGTCAGGAGTTATTCCTCAATGGCGGGATTATCGAGGCTGGCCGCGACGAGCTGGACGAGGCGACCTTCCTCGCTGTCTGGCCAGAGCTCGCGGGGGAGATCGGCGGCCCTGCGTGCGCGGAGCTGTATAGCGGTTACTTGGACGCTGTAGGCCAGCTCAGATCACTGACGGAGCGTGTTCTGGACGAGGCGGTCGAGCATGCAGACGACATGGAGAAGCGTTACCTGCTGATCGCGGATGCAGCGTATCGCGGGGAGCACATCGTCGCCAACATCCTGCTGACGTTCGTCCAAGGGGATGAGTATGTCGGCGTATGCCCGGCCTGTGAAGAGGAGATCTACATCTGGCCTGTAGCCGACAACACTTCGGTGCTGCAAGCCTTTGCTAGCGATCCTGTCTTCGAGCCCGAGCAGGAGCCGCAGCCGATCGTGCCCGATCCCTCCTGTGGAGAGGCGGAGACGAGGGTGCTCGCGGAGCGGGCGGCAGGGATCGGGGAGCGGACGCTTGCTGCTCATCTGCCGTATCTGGCGGGGACGGCGAGCTGTCCATCTTGCAGCGAGCAGGTCCGCCTATGGACAGCGATACGGAGCACGTTCGAGATATAGCTGCGTCGACAGAGGACGGCGCGTCATTTTGGTTTGGACGGCATGAGGCCCCTTCATTGGATGTGGCAGCCTCATGCCCCTTTGCATTTTTTGAGCGTCTGCTGCATAGCAGCGCTTTGGGGTTCTGCTAGACTTGGATACAGGAGGAGGCTATCCCGTGGATTGGGTTGATCGTATGCGCGCAGCTATCGATTACATCGAGGACCATTTGAGGGGTGAACTGAGCTTCAAGCAAGCGGCCAAGGCGGCTGGCTGCCCGGCATATCATTTTCCCCGGATGTTTGGCTATCTTACAGAGATCCCCTTGTCCGAGTATATCCGGCGCAGGCGGCTGACGCTGGCAGCCTTTGAGCTGCAGCAGAGCAATCAAAGCGTAATCGATGTAGCGCTTGCCTATGGCTATCAATCCCATGCTGCATTCACGCGGGCCTTTCGCGAGCTGCATGGCATGTCGCCAACCGCCGCCAGCCAGCCAGGAGCGCGACTAAAGGCATATCCGCGGCTATCCTTCCAGATGACAGTCCAAGGGAGGACGGAGATGAGCTACCGTATCGAGAGGAAGCCGGCATTTGCAGCCGCTGGCTTTCGGCATGATGTGTGCATGGACCAAGCCTATACCCAGGTGCCGAAGCTCTGGCAAGCGGCCAGTCAGGACGGCAGAGGGGCGCAGTTAATCGATCTGCTGAGGGATCGCGGTCCGCAAGCGCCCCATGCGGTACTTGGTGTTTTGTCCGGCGGCGATTGGGGGAGGGAGGATGCCTTCTCGTATACGCTGGCGGCCCCCTATGGACGAGAGGCGCCAGAGGGCATGGCGGAGATACAGATCCCGGGCCACCTGTGGGTCATTTTCGAGCCTGACGGACTGGCCGACTTTGCAGCGACCTGGCAGCGTTTGTACACCGAGTGGCTCCCGACCTCCGATTATGTACTGGCCGATGTCCCGGCCATCGAGTGCTATTATCCGCCAGGACACGATCCGCAGCATGAGCTGTGGATTCCGATTGAGACGAAGGGAAGATGACGATGGCGATCCTGAAGAAAATCGAGTTTACGGAGTTTGGTCCCTACAAGATGGTAGGCAAAGAAATCCGGGCGAAGCATGAGGAGATCAATCCTGTTTTTTCGACCGCCTTCCCGACGATCCCTTCACTGTGGCAGCAGTGCTTCGCAGACGGCACCTTCGATACATTGGCCGCCATGAGAGAATATTGCCCTGCGGAGACGCCAGACGGGTATGAGGGGCTGATGCGGGACTTTGATCCTGCGGACGGCACCTTCACTTATGTAGCTGGCTTCCTGATGAAGACGACAACCCCGGTCCCGGAGGGCTATGCTGCCTATGATGTGCCGGCCTGTCGTATTGCGCAGGTATGGATCGAGGGGGAGGAGCACGACATCTATCTGAGCGTCCACCGCTTGACGGTGGAAGCGATCCAGAGCCAGGGGTATGAGGTCGATTGGGAGCATTATTTTGCCTGCGAGGTGTATACGGAGCAACGATTCAGCCTCCCGCAGAGGCGGGGGCAGAAGGTGCTGATCCTCGACTACTACATGCCTGTGAAGCCGAAGTAAGCGGCGGGAGTCAGCGGCGTTGGCGCGCGGCTCCCTATAGCATCGAGACAGAAGCGCATGCCTTGCCTCCCTGCGAAGTGGAGGAAGAGGCATGCGCTTCCACTTTTGTTTTACTATTGTGAATATTTTGAAAAAAAATATCGCGCGTGTGATTTAACGTCATCTTTTGCGCTCATCCGTGTGCTATAGTCAATTCACACCATAAGATAAGGGGATACGAGCGTATGTCCATACTAACCAAACTTAAAGGAAGCTCTCCGAAAGATATCGCACCGCTTGCAGATCATCAGCTCCTCGATGCATTGCGAACGTATGTGGAGTTGGCCGAACGCAATGAAGAACAGCAGTTTGCTCTCTCTTCCCAGGCCAACAGGGAGGAGTGGCAGGCGCTACTGACGCGTCTCTCGTCTGTTATCGCAAAGCGCGAGGCGTATTATAAGGTCCGATTACATATGATAACCGAAGCGATCGACATCGGCTTGTGGGAGATGGATGTGTATGAGGGCGACCCGGTCAATCCGAACAATGAGTTCCGGTGGACCGATGAGCTGCGCCGAATGATCGGTTACACGGACGAGCGGGACTTCCCCAATGTGCTGGACAGTTGGTCCAGTCGTCTTCACCCGGAGGACAAGGACGGCGTATTGCAGCTGTTCGCCGATCATATGCTCGATCGCACCGGCACGATCAAGTACGATATCGAGTACCGTTTGAAGACGAAGGCCGGCGATTACAAATGGTTCCAGGCGACAGGGACGACGATCCGTACAGCCGACGGGACGCCAATCATGGTCGCTGGCGCATTGCTCAATATTCATGACCGAAAAGTGAAGCAGGACGAGCTCAATGCCCTGGTCGTGCGCTATGATTTGGTCAACCGCGCCCTGGTCGAAGCGCCGTGGGATATGACTGTGGTGGCGGGCGATCCGGTCAATCCGAACAACGCCTTTTGGTGGTCGGAGCAATTCCGCAAGACGATCGGCTTCGAAGGCGAGCATGACTTCCCCAACCTTCTGAGCAGCTGGAGCAATCAACTGCATCCCGACGATGCGCAGCCTACGCTGGACGCCTTTGCCCGACATCTGACCGACTATACCGGCCAGACCGACTATAATGTGAAATACCGTCTGCGCTCCAAGCAGGGCGAATACCGCTGGTATCAGGCAGGCGGCGAGACGATCCGCGACGAGCAGGGCATCCCGCTACGGGTCGCCGGTACGATCCGCGATGTGACGCATGAGGTGAACAAGGAAGAAGTCATCCGCATGGTCAATGTGCAAATGGAAGGCTTGCTGTCGGCAATCAACGAGATCGTGCGCGGCATCGTCTCGGTCACCGAGCAGGCGCAGGATATCGTCGAGGTGCAGGAGCAATCGCATCAGGCAGCGATGGAAGTAAAGGAAAAAACGAATGAAACAAAGGATATTACCGGCTTCATCAGCGAGGTGGCGAATCAAACCGGTCTGCTCGGCTTGAACGCCTCGATCGAGGCGGCGCATGCAGGGGAATATGGCCGTGGGTTCTCGATCGTCGCCAGCGAGGTGAGGAAGCTCGCCGAGCATAGCCGACAGGCCTCCAGCACGATCGCTACGACGATGCAGGAGATGAATAATCGCATCGACCACATCCTCGCCAAGATCAGCAGCATGTCCAGCCTGACCGAGGCGCAGGCCGCGCTGACCGAGCAGGTCAATGCGTCGGCGGAGGAAGTGAGCACGATGTCCGAGGAGCTGCTGGGCATCCTGCGCAAGATGTAGTAGGTGGGCGATAAATCGCACAAGTATCGCCGAATCCGCAGGTGCGGCCCGGAGATGTGCGATAAATCGCACAAGTATCGCTCCCAACCATCCAACCTGCCTCGACCTGTGCGACCGAACCGGGTCAAGCCTGTCGGTCGGCCGCCCTGACCCTCGCTTGCCGCATAGGACGCGCACGCTTCGCCGCCCCCAGCCGGTTGGCCCCGATCACACCGGCGATGATCAGCAGCGAGCCGATCAGGTGGTAGACGGTGACGGCCTCGCCGAGGAACAGCGCGCCGGCGGCGATCGAGACAAGCGTCGAGAGATTGGCAAAGGCGCTCATCCGCGACGCCTCCATCTTAGAGAGCACATACGTCGCCAGCAGCGACGTGACCAGCGATGACAGGACGCCCAGGTAGAGGATCGTCCCGACGTAAGCGCCATGGGCGAGCGGCGTGAAGAAGTCGACGAGCGTCCCGGCCGATAAATGGCGGGTGAGCGCGATCGCGACGAACACGACTGCGCCGAAGCCCAGAGCCAGGTAGGTGACCTCGGTCGGACGGAACGCCTTCAGCAGCGAGCGGGCGAATACGGTATACCCTGCGAAGGCGACACAGGTGAGCAGCAGCAGAGTGATCCCGGTCATATTCGACAGGTCGATGCGTCCGCCCTTCATGACGAAGATGAACACCACGCCGACAACGGACAGGACGATCGACAGCCGCTGCAGCACCGACGTCCGTTCCCCGAGGAAAAGCGAGGCCATGATCATCGTCACGATCGGCGTGAAGGCGTACAGGATGCCGCCCTCCGCCGAGGTGGCGTGCAGCAGGCCAAACGCCTGCAGGATAAAAAACGACGTCGGGAACAGCAGCGCGAGCAGCAGCAGCTTGGGCCACGGCTTGCCGCGATACGACAGCTTGATCCAGCCGAGCGCCACTGGGACGGACATGACCAGGAAGGACACGGCGAACCGATGAGCGAGCACATCCAGCGGATGCGCGTAGGCGAAGGTAAGCTTGACGAACAAAAACGATAAGCCGAGGATAACGGCATTTAATACAACAGCGACATAGGGCCATCTTGTGTCTGATTTAGGCATGATGTATTCTTCCTCTCCAACCGATCCTGTTGGGCGCGTGCACGACTTGTCCAATTGATCTTGTTAGCTCTACCTTAAGACAGACGGAGGCATCCGACAACCGGATATTGTGCGAACTGTATCGATACAGTTGGCCCGGCGTGAGGTATACTGGAGCGACAAGACTGGCACAATGGAGCAGGAGCATGCAGCAAGGAGGGGCAGGATGAGGAAATACACTGCGATACTAACGGACCTGGAACGTCAGATCGCCGAGGGGCGGTATCGTCCGGGACAACGGCTGCCGTCGGTCCGCAGCGCTGCGACCGCTTACCGGTGCAGCGTTAGTACGATTACGCGGGCGTATGCCGAGCTGGAGCAGCGTCACGTCATCTACGCGGTTCCCCAGAGCGGTTTTTTTGTCGTGGAGCAGTCCGGCGACTGGCGCGATCCTCGCGATCCCGCGCTGATCGACTTTGCCACCGTTCTGCCGGATCTCGACGCCTTCCCGTATCGGGACTTCCAGCATTGTCTTAACCAGGCGATCGATAGCTACAAGTACGATCTGTTCACCTATGGCCGTCCGCAAGGGCTGGCCTCCTTCGTCCAGACGCTGGTCTCGCATCTGGCCAACGATCAGGTGTTCACGTCGGCCCAGCGGATCGTCGTCACCTCGGGCGCGCAGCAGGCGCTGCAGCTGCTGGCCAGGATGCCATTCCCGAGCGGCAAGCGGACGATTCTGGTGGAGCAGCCGAGCTATGACCTGTATTTGCGGTTCCTGGAGACGGAGGATATCCCGGTTGCAGGCATCCCCCGCACGGCGGCGGGGCTGGATATGGAGGAGCTGGAGCAGTGGTTCAAGGGCGGGGAGATCAAGTTCTTCTACACGATGCCGAGGTATCACAATCCGCTCGGAATCTCGTACACGACCGAGGAGCGGAGGGCGATCGTCCGACTGGCTGCCAGGTACGACGTCTATATCGTCGAGGACGACTACATGGCCGATCTGGGGACGGAGCGCTCGTACGATCCGCTATACAGCTACGATGGGGGAGCGCGGGTCATCTATGTGAAGAGCTTCTCCAAGATTATCTTCCCCGGTCTCCGCGTCGGAGCGGTCGTGCTGCCGGAGGCGCTGCTGCCGCTCTTCCACGCCTTCAAGCTATATCCCGACACCTCGCTGCTGTCGCAGGCGGCGCTGGAGATCTATATGAAGAACGGCATGTACGAACGGCACAAGCACAGGATCGCTTCGCTGTACGCCTCGCGGATGGAGGCATTGTATGCATCGATAAGGCGGCACCCCGCCGCGGGGCTGATCACGGTGCCGGATCGCTGCTCGGGCATCTATATGCCCCTACAGGTGAAGCCGACGGTCAACCTGGACCGCCTGACCGAGCGGCTCGCCGCGCGGAGCGTCCGCGTCATCTCGAGCCCGAGATTCTACCACCCAAGCTACCTGGAGCGGGACAAGTTCCTCCGCCTCAGCATCTCCCAGACCGCGCCGGAGCAGATCGAGCGGGGCGTGGCGGCGATCCTGGAGGAGTTGCGGCAGAGCGGCGGATATTGGTGACGGCCGTGCCTGGCATGCTATGACGCCTCGCTGCATCCGGGACAGATGCCTACCACCTTTCCTTCCACCAGCGAGGCGGGGATCGGCCCCAGCCTGAGACTATCCAGGCTGCGCAGCCAATCGTCTCCTACGACAAACAGCGAGTCGGGAGGAACGGTCAACTCCGCCAAGCTGAAATGGTAAACCTCCTCCAGGATCGACTCGACATTGAGATTAGAGGTATCGGGCAATTGAAGGAAGGCTTCTTTGTCCAGCCCTCTCACATGCGCTTGGCCATAGAAGGTATCTAACAAGCGGTCGTTGATATAGATGCGCCCCGCGTCCACCTTTACCTTCTCTCCAGGCAAGCCGACGATCCTGCTTACTCCCAAGTCCAGACGATCGCTGACGCCAGACCCGTCAAAGTAGACGATGTCCCCTCGGGAAAAAGCGGCCTGCGTGTAGTACGCAGGGTCAACCACTGCGCCTCGCATCAAGTCATGCCTGCCGCGATCCATGTTGTCGTACATAGGATCAAACAAAAACATCTCGCCAGTAGGACGCAACTGTTCAAGCGCAACAGGGGTTTGACGGTCTTGTAGGGTCTGATGGCTTCCTGTTATTCCGCTGAATAGGGAAGGCAATGCAAACAGCAAGACGACCGCCAGACAGCCTAAAATGAACGCATGCGGCCTTAGCTGTTTTTGCCAATCGTTATGTTCAGTTACGCTCATTAGGAGAATCCTCCTTCAGCCAAGTCTACCCCACCCACCGATAGATCCGAATCTCCACTCCCGTCTCCGTCGGGAAGCCCTCGCCGACCAGCATTGCGTCGTTCCAGCTGGATAACGCCTCGCTGTTGGTGATGAGCCGGGGATGCGTCCGGAACAGGGCGCCGCTCTCCAGGGAGGCAGGCGGGATGCTGCCGTTGTTCTCGATGTACAGCTCGCAGGTCGCGCCAGTGTAGTCCTGTCCGCGCAGCATGTAACGAGCCGATAGGGTATGGCGATCGCCGGATGGGCTGATGATCTGCGTATCGATGCCGCCCGGCAGCACCTCGCCCTCGAAGTACGCGCCTGTCGCATGGCCGCCGAAGGCGATCATCACGACCGAGTCGCATCCGGCGCCGCGCAGCTCCGAGCTATGCTCGATGACGACATGGACGGTGAGCGCCAGCTCCCACTCCGGCGCGCTCAAGCCTGCTCCTCGCTGGCAGTCTCGTTCGCGACCTCATGCTGCAACGGCGGCGCTTGCCAGCTGGGGCGATGCAGCCAGGTCGACAGGAATTGCTCCGTCACCTCCAGGACGCGCGGATGCCAGCAGCCGATGCCGTGCTCCGCCCCCATCACCTTGTAGAATGCCGCGTTGTGTCCATGCGCCCGCAGCGCCTTGTACATCTCGATGCTCTGGTTGATATGGACAACGCTGTCCGAGTCGCCGTGGAGGAGCAGGAAGGGCGGCAGCGGCCGATCCAGATCCTGATGGAGCGGGCTGGCCTTCCGGGCCGCCTCCTGATGCTCCGGCACCGCGCCGCCGATGAGCAATCCCTCCGGCGAGTCGGCGGCATCGTGATCGACGATCGAGTTATACCGTCCCAGGCGGATCAGATCGGTGACGCCGTAATAGCTCACGACCGCGCTTACCGCATCGGATTGCTCCGGGTACTGACCTGTCGTATATTCGCCGGTGGTGAGCCCGGTCATAAGCGCCAGATGCCCGCCCGAGGAGTCCCCCCATACGGCGACCCGCGCCGGATCGACGCCGTATGATCCCGCATGAGCGCGCATATAGCGGATTGCAGTTTTCACGTCCTCCAGCGCGGCGGGGAAGGGCGCGATGCCGGTGTCCCGGATCTCGACGCTGGCGATTACATAGCCCTTCGCTGCCAGGTGGGAGAGGCTGGGGATGGCCATATATAGATTTTGCTTGTGCCAGGCCGAGCCTTGGACGAATACGACGAGAGGGAAGCGGTTGCCCTCGGTAGACGGCGTGATGATCTGCAGCCTCCGCTCGATCCCTCCATCCTGCGCATACACCACATCAGGGAGGTATGTGCATGGGTAATACGCGCCTCGCTCGGCGAATTCGCCGTATAAGATCTGGGTTCCCTCAGGCATTTCATGGGCCGCTTGCCGGGCCGCTCGTTCGTCCATTCGTATCCGCTCCTCGTCCGTAGAGGCTGCTGCCAGCGCTCCACGATCATTTTTCCTTGCGTTTCCATTTTACCGCCGTTGTGGAAGCGTTTCAACTGGTAGACATTATGAGAACATATGTGCTACAATCGATGGAGATGTGTACCATAGGAGCGCGAGCGCTTGGTGAACTTCAGATGCAGAAGGGAAGCGATGCGATGATTACGATCTACGATTGGTTCGGCTATAGCGTGCCGATACGAGAGCGGTACAGGCTCATCAGAGAAGCTGGCTTCGACGGTGTACTGATGTGGTGGAGCGAGGACTTCGGCCGCGGGGAGGAGTACCGCGATGCGCCGCAGCTCGCCCGCGAGGCGGGGCTGATCATCGAGAATATCCATGCGCCGATCCGGGACGAGCATCGTCTGTGGGATGACGATCCCATCGGCGAGGCGTTGGTGGAGCGTTATCTGCAATGTGTGGCGGACTGTGCTGCGTATGAGATCCCGACGATGGTCGTGCATCTGCCCAGCGATAGTCATCCGCATACGCCGCTTGGGCTGGATCGTGTACGCCGCATCGCCGAGCTGGCGGAGCGGTTGGGCGTCAACGTCGCATTGGAAAATCTGCGGAACTTCAACAATCTCTCGTATGTGCTGGAGCAAGTGGACTCGCCGCGCGTCGGATTCTGCTACGACAGCGGCCATCACGACACGAATTACCCGGACAAGGCGCCGCTCGCGATGTACGGCCCCCGGCTGATGGCGCTGCATCTGCATGATAACAACGGCAGCCAGGCACAGCATGGACTGCCGCTTGACGGGACGATCGATTGGCCAGCGACGATGCGAGCGGTCGCTGCGACCGGCTACACGGGCGCGACTGCGCTGGAGCCGATGAATTGGGATTATGAGGCGTTGACGCCACAAGCCTTCTTACATAGAGCCTATGAGCATGCGCAGCGGCTGGATGTATTAAGACGCTCAGCTACGCACGCGTAATCCGGAGGTGAGTGCGACATGAGTCGCGTGCAGAACAGCGGCTTTTACAAGCTGCAATTCCTGATGACGCCTGAGCAAGTCCAGCGTGTGGTGGAGCTCCTCGCCGCGCAGCAGGCCCGGTTCCATCAGACCAACTACGGACAGCAACAGGATGACGTCGAACAGGTGCTGGCGGCTTGTGCAGATTATTATCGCTACTACACAGCGCCAGTCAGACCTGAGGGCTACCGATCCTTCGTCTACTCGGTTGTAGTGACGGTCGACGGCCAGACGGCTGGCTATGCGGTGAGGGGTACAGGGCTCGCCTTCCCCGACGGCGACCAGTGGGCGCAGGACGAGCTGCCATACGTCATGCTGTCCCTCCCCAAGGGCTATCGCATCGACGAGGCGGACGGCAAGCACTATCGCTATGAGGATATCCGGGTTCACCTCCCGCTGACGTATGCGTTGTACGAGCAGGTAGCAGCCGAGGTGAAGCGCTGTACCCATCCACTGCGCTTCCTGGCTAGGGGAGCGGAGGGCCTGCAGGAGCAGAAGCCCGCCGTGCGTATCAGTCCGGAGGCACTGGCTGCACTGAGCGAGGGCTGGCTGTGGCGGCAGTACGGGCTGGTCGGGAAGCCTAAAGGGGAGCGCTCGTAGACAATTGCGGATGAGGTGACAGGCTAATGATATCCATCACGAAACAACAGGCGCGAGCGTTCATGCTGTTGAAGCATGGATTGCTCGGCGACTATATCTTCGAGGGCAAGCAGGGCGTGCTCGACTGGGTGCGGCAGGCGGGCTGCGTCCAGTTCGATCCGATCGATGTGTGCGGTAAAAACGCCGAGCTGACGCTGCAATCGCGGGTCAAGGGCTTCGCCAAGTCGTTGCTAGAGGAGCTACTGTATGAGGATCGACGGCTGTTCGACTATCCCGACAAAAATCTGGCGATCCTCCCGATCGAGGACTGGCCCTATATGGAGCGCTCCCGTCAGGCAGCCAGACGGCATGCTGAGCGGTATCCCGAGATGGCGGCGCTAAGCGGGCAAGTGCGGGCACATATCGAGGCGCATGGCCCGATCGGCTCCGACGGTCTGCAGTTGGAAGGCGACTACGTCTGGCAATCGGCCATCCACTGGAGCGGCGGCTCCAACATTACCCGATCCGTACTGGAGCAGATGTACGCGACAGGCGAGCTGGTCATCCATCGCAAGCGAGGCACGCGCAAAAGCTACGATCTCGCCGAGCGGCATGTGCCGTCTCATCTGTTGCATGCGTCGGAGCCGCTACCGGAGGACTCGGAGCATGACAAGTGGCTCTTGCGTCGTCGCATCGGCGCTGTCGGCCTGCTGTGGAATCGCGCCTCCGATGCGTGGCTGCACATCTCAAGAATGAAGTCGGCGCAGCGCAACGAAGCGTTCCGCGGGCTGCTGGAGGAGGGACGGATCGCTGCGGTGAGTGTGGAGCAGATGAAGGACACGCTGTACTGCCTCGCCGAGGATGTGCCGCTCCTGGAGACGGTGCTGACGAGCGACCATGCGCCCGCTCCGCGCTGCGAGCTGATCGCGCCGCTCGACTCGTTCCTGTGGGATCGCAAGCTGATCTATCAGCTGTTCGGCTTCGACTACACCTGGGAGATCTACACCCCTGCCGCCAAGCGAAAGTTTGGCTATTATGTGCTGCCGCTGCTCTATGGCGACCAGTTGGTCGGCCGGGTCGAGGCAGTCGCCGAGCGCAAGTCCGGGACGCTGCGTGTGCAGCATGTCTGGTATGAGGAGGGCGTGGAGCGGAGCGAGATGCTGCAGGAAGCGTTAAGCGAATGCTTGCAACGGTTCGCCCGATTTAATAGCTGCGAGACGATCGTCATCGAGACAGAGGCGGAGTAAGGCAGGGGCTGTCGAGGCGCATCCGACTAGAGGCACAGAGGAGGCCTTGCCGCATGGCGGCGAAGCCTCTTTGCTGTGCGTATCTGGCGGCCTTGTGCGATATGCTCTTTGTGGGTTCGTCCGCGCTTCTCTTCCCCATGCGGACCCTGACCCTCACGGGAAGAAGAGCCTCGCATCACGATGGCTGCTGCCGCCGAGCTAGCGTGCCGGTTAATGCTGCTGCGGTACAGACGCGCCTACAGCGGACAGCACCTTGCCCACGAAGGAGGGATTGCCCCAGATGATGTACCGTCCCTTTTTGTCCTCATCGTCGAAGAAATATTGGAATTTCGCCTTGCCGCGCGTCGGGTCTGGTTGGTTCATGAACCCCATGATCGCCTCCGAGATTTTGGCAGCCTCAGCAGGCTCGACATAACAGTCCAGCACCGTACACACCTGCAGCCTGCCATCGACCTCGCTGTCCTTGCCGTCGATGAAGGCCTGCACGTCCTCCACCGCCTCCGATCGGATCTCCTCCAGCTTGCTGCCCATGAACATCTCGGCATCCTCCTTCCGTATTCTCCACTCCCCGCCAACCTTCGTCGCCTTGAGCTGGTTGTCCCGGATGTATCTCCGTATCGTTCTGGGATGCATGTCGAGCATTTGCGCAAATTGGTCTACCGTTAACAAGTCGGCCATATCCTCAACTCCTTCTGTCCGTTTAGTTACATATTATATCTTATAATTACATTTGTAAAGGATCTGTAGTGCCTAAATGTAACGATAAGATCAAAAATCCCTCCGCATGAGCAGGAGGGATTGGGGGTCGGGCATGCCAAGAGCAGTTGCCGGATGTCGTCGTGTCGGGACCGTCTCGATGGATGACAGGCAGACACCGTCGGCCGTCACATCCAACAGGCTGGCGGCCGTTGGCCGGGCGGGCGTCTTCACTCTCCTCGCAGCCCCCGCTTGTATCGCTCCAGTCTGCGCTGGGTGCGGCGGTAGAGGCTGTAGTCGAGCAGGTTGGCGATCGCGACGATCGCCAGGACGAAGCCTAGCGCCGGGGCGAAGGGGAGCTGCTGCATGGTCGAGGAGCCTGCGATGCCATCGAGGACGAGCATCAGGATCGAGGTCACGACGAGCGCAAGCAGGCCATTGATGAGGAAGTACGTGCGCACTCTCGCAAGGCTAATCGGCAGGATAGCGGTAAGCCATTCGGTGACGAGGCCGATGAGGAACCCGATGCTGCCGCTAGCCAGCACAGCCATCGCCCTGTAGGCCAGCTCCTGGTCGGTATAGACCCGGAACTGCAGGATGAAGCCGATGAACGCCCCGAGGAAAAACGATTTGATGACATTGATAAAATTCAGCTTATCCATGGCTGCTCCTCCTCCTATAGGTTCAAGGTGTGCCTTAGCTTCTTCGCGTACATCTTCGACACCTCCAGCTCGGCCCCGCTGCCGAGCCGCAGCACGTAACGGGAGTTGAACCACGGCACGATCTCCTGGACATGGAGCAGATTGACGAGTTGGGATTTGTTGATCCGCAGGAAGCCCTTGGTCGCCCAGAGTCGCTCATAATAGTGCAGCGTCTCCTTTACCTGGTAGCGACCGTCTGCTGTCCACGCCTGCAGGCCGTCCGCTCCCGCTTCGACATAGAGCACAGCCTTGGGCTCCAGCACAGAAAACGTGTTGCGGCTCAGGCCGGTAATCGCGTCGCGGTATTGGCCGTCCGTATGCAAGCCCGATACCAACAGCTCTACTGCCTCCGCATAATCGAGCGGATCGAAGACGATACACAGCTTGCTCGGAGGTAGTTCGAAGCCGCGCTCGACGAGCGCGACGGCGCCCTCTAGAGACGACTCGATACGGTGCTTATGCAACTGGGGCAGCAATTTATCATAGACTTTGGTAGAGCATACGATATGAACCATGGCTAGTCTCCTAAGTGATGGTGTCTTCGGTACGGTCCGCGGGTATAGGCTCTATGAACATGGCTTTGGGGAGGGTGCGCCAGGTTGATCCTGCTACTGTTCTATCTGCATCCGCGCATAGAGCATCCGGAGCTTCACGAGGTGCCGGATCGCCTTGGGCGTATAGTGCAGCGCACCGTAGTTCGCGATATAATACGTGTCGTGTGTCGGATCATAGAGCGCATAGGTGCCTGTCGAGCCAACTCCGCCGTACAGATCGCTCATTCCCCTAAGCAGAAATGACAGCTCGCTGAAGTCGAAGTACATCATCCCCATCCCGTAACGGATGCCGGTGTCGAAGCGCTGGCTGAAGTCGGTCATCTGCGCGTAGACCGTAGCCGATACAAGCCTTCCTTGCATCCAGGCTTGCATGAAGAGGAGCAGATCGTCCATCGTCGTCATGACGCCGCCGCCTGCCCAATCGACAGACAGGGCACTCGTACCGTTCAGATCGACGCCGTCGACATAGACGGCCAGCGCTTCATTGGGCTCGGGGAAGCGTTCCTTGACGTAGCTGTCGTGCATTCCGAGCGGCTCGAAAAGCCGTTCTTTTACAATCTCCGCGTATCGCTTGCCCTCGATCGCCTCCAGGATGAAGCCCAGCAGCACATAGCCGGTATCCGAGTAAGCGAACTGCTCGCCCGGTCGACCGACCGGCTGCTGATGCTCGCGGGTGAAGGCGATCAGATCATCCGGCGCATAGAGGCGATCGGGCTCGGCGACGATCCGCTCCAGCAGCGGCTTGCCGCTCGTCACCGGTCCGGCGAAATAATCGCCAGCTCCTGACGTATGGGTGAGCAGATGCCGCACGGTCACCTGGCTGCTGTAGTCGACGCCATCCACCAGGAACAAGCCGGCGAGGCGGCGATCGTCCAGCCAGTTGCGGATCGGGTCATCGAGACGGAGCTTGCCCTCGTCGGCCAGTATGCCGAAGACGGCGGCGCACAGCATCTTGCCGATGCTGGCGGAGTGGTACGGGCTGTCGACGCGCGCCGGCTCGACGCTGCCCCGGGTGCGGACGCCGGCGGCGAACTGCTCGCGGTAGCCGGTGCGGGGGGAGTAGATCGTCAGCAGTGCGCTCGACAGCTCGTCGTTACCCGCGATCAGATCGTCGAGCTGCTGCTGTAGCTTGGCGGCGACGGCTTGCGGCGAGAGCGGTCGGTTCAGTAAGGCCAACAGGCCGAGGGCGCCGCTGGCAAGCATGGCGAATGCGGTGGCGATTCGCAGGATCAGGATCATAGGTGACCCACCTTTCGTAGGAGAGGTCCGCTATATGCAGCGGTTGTATCCTCACTCTACTCGGCAGCGCGCCAGTTGAGTAGCGATCTGCCCCAAGCGGTCATAATCGGCGGCTAAGCGAGCCGTAGACCGTCGTGACTGGCAGGGTATCTAATATCTCCCATTGTACCTAATCCTACCATATCGGGACAATGCAAAATAAGCTCCTGCGGCCGAGCCGAGGGGCGGGTGCTTGCTATGAGGCTATACTCAGAAGAATGTCCATTCATGATGTCCCGAAAAATGGCATGGATACATATTAGTGTATAAAAAAACCGGGCAACAGTCTAGTTCTTTTTGGCTCGGGACGGTAGGCTTAATGAAGCGGCCGCACAAACACAGACCGGGAGCGAAGGGAGACGATCGATATCGTTACGCTACGAAAGATCACGCTAGACAACCGAAGAGCGATGTTTAATCTGGAGGTGGCGGAGGAGCAACGCAAATACGTGGCGTCTAATCTGTCGAGTGTCGCGTCGTGCTATGTTCTGTCCGTCAATGGAAGTCAGCCTTTTCCGTTTGTAATCTATGCGGATGAGCGGCCGGTTGGATTCGTCATGATCGTCTACGGCGCGACGGGCTATGACGAGCCGTCCTATGCTTCAGACAGCTATTGCATCCTGCGGCTGATGATCGACAAGCACGAGCAGGGCCGGGGCTACGGCAGAGCGGCGATGGAGCAGACGCTGGCCTTTATCCGCACCTGGCCGGCTGGACCGGCCGCTCGCTGCTGGATTCCTTACAAGCATGACAACGACCCGGCCCGCCGACTCTATGAGAGCTTGGGTTTCCGAGATACCGGCGAGGTCTTCAATGAGGAGATGATCGCTGCCCTGGAGCTATAGGAGGGGTAGGGCAATTCAGTGCAGCGCCCTCCTTGCAACCCACGGTTGCAAAGAGGGCGCGATATTTGCAACTTAGGCTCGATATCGCTTGGCAGCGCTTCGTGATACGATGAGGAGAGCAAAGCGATTAGACAGGAGGTGTGCTCACCATGCTGGATAACCAGCAGGTAGGCCGCAATATATGGAATTTGCGCAGAGGACAAGCCTGGACACAGGTAGAGCTGGCGGGCCGGGTAGGCGTCAGCCACCAAGCCGTCTCCAAGTGGGAGCAAGGCGAATGCTTGCCGGATCTTGACGTGCTGCTGCAGCTCAGTCGGTTGTTCGATACGTCGATGGAGTCGATCCTGTTGGATGAGGAGGCTGCCGAAGCCTCCGCCGTGCATTCCACGCCTTCGAGGTTAGGGGACGAGCGCGCCGAGCAGTCGACCTCGCTCTGGGCGGAGGCGCTGGAGGAGCTGCGACGAAGAGTATCCGGCCCCAGCTTCAACACCTGGCTTAGGGACACGCACGCCACTTATGACGATGGCGTCTGTCTCGTCTACAGTCCGAACGCCTTTTCTGCGGAGTGGCTGCGTCATCGATATACGCCCCTCATCATCGAGGTGCTGGGAGCGTTGACAGGGGAGCGCGGCATCGAGGTTCGATGTCTCGTCGGTCATCCCCCAAAGGAGAGGATCGTATGAGCGAGCGTGTGCCCTGTCAAACGCTAGATTGCCCTGCCAGCATGCAGCTGTTCAATATCAACAGTCCTGAGTGAGCGCGATGGGCTACGACAAGTAAAGGAGATGAGCGAATGAATGCAGCCTTGATGGAGGAGATGAAGCAATTCCTGCAGCGAGAGGACAACCAAAGTCTGGTGGGCTCGCCTGCAAGCCTGGAGGAGATTGCGGCAGCGGAGCGGGAGCTCCAGGTCGCCTTCCACCCGGATTATGTGCAGTTTATCGCCACCTTCGGAGGAGCCTATGCCGGACTGGCCGTCCATGCCTTCGTCAATGGCTCGAGTATCGGCCGCGAGACCGTCGTCGAGCTTACGCAGTCATTCCGCGAGCAATACCGGGATCTGCCCTTCGCCGAGGCGCTGCAGCGCGGCTACGTCATCTCGCTCGACGGGTCTGGCGATCCGATCTTCGTCGATGCAGACGGGCATGTGCACATCCTGTATCACGACACAGGCGAGTCCAGGCAGTTGGCCGAGTCCTTCGAGCAGCTCATCGCAGACAACTTCGTGGCGTGGTGAGGGATGCGCTCTAGCAACTTTCTCGGGCACAAAAGGTTGCGCTGGCGTACGGCTACTGCGCCTATACTGGAGCGTGAGAGGAGGGATAGCCATGGAATGGCTGGAGCGGATGAATCGGGCGATCGACTATATCGAGGCGAATCTGACCGGACAGATCGAGCTGGCCGAGGCGGCCCGCCGAGCCTGCTGCTCGTCGTATCAGTTCCAGCGGATGTTCCCGTTCATCACCGACGTGACGCTGGCCGAGTACATCCGGCGGCGACGGCTGACGCTCGCGGCGCTGGAGCTGCAGGAGGGCGGTGCAGCTCGCGTGCTCGATGTCGCATTGAAATACGGCTACGCATCGCCGGTCTCGTTTGCGCGGGCGTTCCACGCCCTGCACGGGATCGCGCCGACGATGGCTCGCCAGCCGGGGGCTGCGCTCAAGGCCTATCCCCGTCTGTCCTTCCTCATCACGATCAAAGGGGCAGAGGCGATGAATTATCGGCTGGAAATGAAGGAGAGCTTTGACGTATTCGGCATCGAGGGGGTATTCCGCGTCGACGGAGGCGGCGAAGCGCCGCAGACACCAGCCCAGCTCTGGGCGCAGAGCCATGCGAGCGGCGAGGTGAAGCGGCTGGCAGCTCGCGCGGGCAGCGCGTCCGCGAGCATCGGAGCGCATCTGCATGCCGTGCATGCGGTGTGCAGCTACCGGCAGACCGGGCCGGATACCTTCCCATATATGGTGTGCGCCTTCGAGAGCGAGGATAGCGAGACGGAGGGCTATACGCAGGCGACGATCCCAGCGCATCAGTGGGCGATCTTCCCGTCGGAGCCGCATCCGTGGGAGCGATTCGACGAGACGATCGAGTCGCTGTACAAGCGATTCTACACCGAATGGCTGCCGACAGCCGGCTATGAGCAGGCGGATGGCGTCGAGCTGGAGGTATACGGCGCCAAGGACGGCTTGAACTACGTGGAGCTGTGGTTTGCGGTTCGGAAGGTGTAGCAGGGCGAGGTGCACCGGGCCGGTGGCAAGGGCAGCTATTTTCGTATCAGGGAAGTGAAGCAGAACGCTTTGGAGAGGGGGGCATAATGAGACCAAGAATGATAGCTGCACTATTTGCATTCGTATTATGCCTGTCTTTTGGGTATACGGTTCATGCCGACAGCCTTCCCCAATTATATGAGGATGTAGCGGCAGCCGATTTGAAGAATAGCATCATTCTCTCGCCAGAAAGCTCGATTGGATTTGTGGACGGACAACAGGTGTCAGCCGTGCAGCCGATCGTTCAAGACGGCAGAACAATGGTGCCCCTTCGTTTTGTCTCGGAGGGACTAGGCGCGAAGGTGGATTTCAATTCCAAGAATCAGTCCATCAACATTGCGCATAACGGAAAGACCATTTCCTTGAATCTGGGGAGTAAAAGCCTCTCCATTGACGGTCAATCCAAAAGTATGGACGTGGTGCCAAGAATTCAAAACCATGTCACGTACATTCCTCTGAGGGACATTGGCGAGGCTTTGAATAAGAAAGTGGTCTATGTCGAAAGAAAGAATGATCGGGCCTATAGCTTGATTATTCTGAGGGACGTTGACGCCACAGCGATTGAAAATCTGAATCTCATTCGTGTGTTGGATTTGCTATATCAAGAAAAAGCTGTCGTCTATAGCGATCGTTATCTTGTTGTTATTAAAGAGAATGGACAGTTGCTTGTCAGCAATCTCTCTCCTGGCTCTAGTTTTTCTTTCCGTCCTTTTAAATACGAAGAATATATTCCAACGCAATATGAAAGCAAACTCGGAGACTTGTGGTTTAAAACGGAGACGAGCCAGTTTTATCTCGATTACGCCTGGGATACTACGAAGGACTTTATGTTATATCGTGTGGATGGCGAGGCAATCTCAAGAGTAGGCATTGAAAAAGCACCAATAAAGTCGGTAAAGACGTACCGAGACGAAGTCTATTACCTGACGCAATATATGTACGGCATCGCTGATCCCGATCAAACAAGCAATCTCAAAAAGTCAGCGCTCATCGATGGAAAATGGTCGGTAACGTATTTGGGCGAGCCAGGGTACTATTACGGCTTTGACATTATGGGCAAGGCGTTTGATTGGTCGATCGATGAAAATGGCTTACAGACCCTCGGCTGGTATCGATACGGCGACCTGAGCAAGGAAGAACGATTGAAGACGTTAGGACAATACCGAATCGAGCTGGACGGCAATCATCATGAGTTCATCAAGTAGATGGCCGCATCTTACCGTGTCGCGCAACGTCGCCAAGCCCACACTCCTTAAGGCGAGGCTGCTGCTTCGCGGATGATAACAACAAAGGGCTGCCTCTTTGGGAGGACAGCCTTTGTTGTTTCGTTGTGTAGGGCATGATGCACCATTATAAATAGCGGTGCACACTTGCGCAGCGGCGGTCTGGAATGTAAACGTGAAACCTATCATTGTCGTCGATCCTCCATCGCAGGCGAGAGCACTGCAAACCGGCTTATTGTAAGGCTCGCCACGGCGCTTATTTCTCGTTTTTTTCGTACGTGGATATCGTAACGCTTGCCACGGCGCTTATTTGTGCGAAAGAGCGCGTTTTGGCGCTGTTATATTGAAATAAGCTCCCCGGCGAGCGTTAGCCTGCGAGATCTTGCATTTTCGCCCCAATAAGGTCGAGGGTGAGCGTTAGAATCGGGGAGGACTGAAGATGGAGGACCGAGACTGAAGAAGTCAGGTCACGCCATCGGCAAGCTCTGCTGGAACTGCGGCAGGTAGGCCGCGTTGGCATGGAGCAGATCGTCCAGCACGGCGCGCGCCGCCTGCTCGTCGCCAACGAGCGGGTGGATCGTCAGCGCCTGCAGCGCCTTGCCGTAGTCGCCATGGACGGCCGCCTCGACGGTCAGCTCCTCGTACGCCTTGACGACCTGCAGCAGTCCGCGTATTTGCGACGGCAGCGGTCGGCTGAGGGAGAGCGGGTGAGGGCCGTCCGACTTGATGACGCAGTTGACCTCGATCGACGCATCGTCCGGCAGGCAGGAGAGGATGCCGTTGTTGCGCACATTGACCGTCTGCACATCGCCGGTGTCGTTGTAGATCGACCGCATCAGACGTACGGCGGCCTCGGAGTAGTAAGCGCCGCCGCGCTGCTCGAGCTGCTTAGGCTTATGCTTCAGCTCCGGCTGCTTATACAGCTCGAAGAGTTCCGCCTCGACCGCCTTCACATCGTCGGCGCGCGTCGTCCCCTTGTCCGCCAGCTTGCGCTCCAGCTCGCCCAGCATCTCCTGCTTCATATAGTAATAGCGATGATAGGCGCATGGCAGTGCCCCCAGCGAGCGGATGAAGTCCTGATCCCATGCGAGATCTGGGATGTTCGTCATCGAGAAGCCCTTGCTATCCGAGAGCCGTCCCAGGAAGTCGTCCGTCATATCGATGCCGTCGATGACGACGCGCGTCGTCCAGTTCAGATGGTTGATGCCGGCCATCTCGATGAACAGCTCCTCGGGCTTGCGCGCGTAAAGCTCGGCGATCTGCATCTTGGTGTCGATCGGCAGATTGCACAGGCCGACGGTACGGATCGAGGAGTACTTCAGCACGGCCTCGGTGACCAGGCCCGCCGGATTGGTGAAGTTGATCAGGAAGGCTTGGGGCGCCAGCTCCTCCATCTCCCGGCAAATGTCGAGGATGACCGGGATCGTCCGGAGCGCCTTGGCGAAGCCGCCCGCGCCGGTCGTCTCCTGGCCGATGAGATGATGGGCCAGCGGGATCCGCTCATCGCGCGAGCGGGCGTCGAGCATGCCGACACGGATCTGGGTCGTCACGAAGTCCGCGCCAGCGATCGCCTCGCGCCGGTCGAAGGTGGTGACGACGCGCATCGGCACGCCACTCGCCTCGACCATCCGCTGGGCCAGCGCGCCGATGATGCCGAGCTTCTCCGCGCCCTCCGGGATGTCGACGAGATACAGCTCGCTGACCGGGAATACGTCATAATAACGGATCAGTCCGTCGATCAATTCGGGCGTATAGGAGGAACCGCCGCCGATTACTGCAATTTTCAAGCTTGTCTTAGTCATGGCTTATGGCCTCCAAGTAGGTTTCAAATTGTACTAACATAGTCTCAGATGTCTCGATGCCCGCCTCGTCCATCGCCATCAGCAATGCGCCGAATACAGGCGGCAGTACGGGGATCACCGTATAGGCCTCGGGGTACGCAGCGTGCAGTTGGCGCTCCAGCGCCCCGAGCAGCAGCGGATGCCGGCCTTGCTGCAGGATGCTGCCCGTCAGGACGACAGGGACCCGCTGTCCGTCCATCTCTCCCAGCCGATGCAGCACCGCTGTCGCAGCGAGACCGAGCTCGCGCCCCATGTCCTCGAGCAGCTCCACGGCCAGCGCGTCGCCGTCGCTGGCGGCTGCATGGACGGTGCGCGCGAGCTCCAGCGGCGCGGTGGGCGGGTCGAGCTCGAGATAGCGGTCGAGCATCTCGGCCATGCCGGGGAAGCCTAGCGCGGCCGGGATGCGGTCGATGAGCAGCGTATGCGGCTCTCGTCCCTCCCAGGCGCGGATGGCTCGGCCGAAGGCCTGGTCGGCCAGGTAAGAGCCGCCGGCCCGGTCGCCGAACAGGGTGCCCGCGCCGCCGACGACGGCGATCCTGCCGTCCTTGCGTCGGCCCGCCGCATTGGTATTGCTGCCGCAGACGAGCACGACGCCGGTGTTGTCCGGCGTCGCGATGCGCAAGCCTTCGAAGACGTCGCCTGTGATCGCGTGGCCGACATGGGGCAGCTGAGCCGCAAGCGCAGGCTCCAGGATCGCGTAGTCATGGGGGCGGTCGGCGCCGGCCAGCCCGTACTGGACGAAGGCCAACTGGCGCTCCTCCAGACCAGCCTGCGTCAGCGCGGCCTGCAACGACTGCCGGATGTTGGCCGACGCCTCCTCGATACCGTTGATTTGATAATTGCCGCAGCCCGCATGGCCGCTGCCGAGCACCCGCCCCTGCGCGTCCGCCACGATTGCGATCGTCTTGCTGCCTCCACCGTCAACTCCTGCTACGAACACATACTCATCTCCTTTAAGAGGTAGTTCACGCACTTTAACAATTTGTATCATTGGTTGTTTATTTTCAAGACTTGTCGTAATATAATACAACAAACTCACATTTAGGAGCATGTTGTCATGACAAAACGAAGTCATAATTCATTGTACTTTACCATTAAAGAACAATTGCTCAAGCAAATTCAAGCGGGCGTCTATGAAGTCGGGCAGCGGCTGCCGACCGAAGCCGATCTCTGCAAAATCTTCAATGCCAGCAGGACGACGATCCGTATGGCGCTGAGCGAGCTGGAGGTGCAGGGACTCGTGGAGCGGCTGCAAGGCAAGGGCACGTTCGTCAAGCGCAAGGAGCTGCAGCTCATCCAGTCGCGCAGCTTCACGGAGGATGTGCTGATGAACGGACAAGAGCCTGCGAGCCAAATCCTCGAAGCCAAGGTCGTACCTGCGGAGTACCCGCTGCAGGAGCATCTGGGCATCCCGCTGCAGGCTCCGGTCAACCAGCTCTTGCGTCTGCGCTTCGCCGATGGCGAGCCGCTCCTGTACGAGCGCACGTTTATCCCCTGGAGTCTGGCGCCGGGCCTCATCAACGACTACAAGGAAGGCTCGCTCTTCGCCTTCCTGGAGAGTCATTACGGGCACAAGGTCCATCGCTCCGTCGAGCAGCTCAAGCCGATCCTCGCGGACAAGCAAGAGCGCAAGCTGCTCGGCGTCAAGGAAGGCGCGCCTTGTCTGCAGGTGCGGACCATCACGTATCTCGCCGACCAGACGCCGATCGAATACAGCTTCGGGGTGTTCCGGGGCGATTATCCCAGCTACACCATCGAGAGACACTTCTAGCAGAGCGCGCCCTGACAGAACAGACGATAAGGCGAGGAGAGGGACATCCCTCTCCTCCGTCATAGATCGCAGCGTGAATCTCGAACCGACCTGGCGGCGCTACTCCTTGATGATCTCGAAGTAACGGCCCAGCCAATACGGCAAGAGGAAGACCGTGCCGGCTTCCATGGAGCCGGTATTGTAGTTATACCCCGGATTGGCGCCTGTCGTCTGACTGCGCGTCTCGAACGGGTTGCTGTTATGCTTGATCGTTCTCCGCTCATCAGGGGCCAGCGCATAGTTGGTCTGCTTGCTGTCCGCCTTCTCCCGATCCCCAGGCTCGATATACAGCACATCCTGACGATTCCACTGTACGTTGAACTCGATCATGTATTCGTAGGAGCGGTACAGGTAACGCACAGCCGAGGCGATGTCGATGTCCTTTTTGTCCGGGTGGGCGAGCTGGTACAGGAACGTATAGAACGGATTGTTCTCCCGCACCTCATTGCTATACCACTGGTCGAACACGTTGACGATCTGCTGATGCCGCACCGGATCTTGCTCCAGCAGGATGAGGATGTACGTCGGGAACCAGGCCAGCTCTTCATCCGAATAGTTGATGTATTGCGTCCAGTCGTTGTGGATCGTTGCGTTGGCGTTGGTGCTCGGCTCTTTCAGGTTGTCGCGGGTAACGACGGTATTGTCGTTGTCGTTGTACGCATTGGTGGCCTGACGGACGAGCCTGCGATTGATATACTCCAGCGCCATGTTGATGTAGCCCTTGCCGTTGACGAACGGCTCTTCCTTGCTGTAGCTCTCGGCGAAAGCCAGGTCATACGCAGCCTGATACTTCTGCTGCGTCTCGGGGTGCGAGGCAGCCGTGATGTAGAGCGCGGCCTTGAGGATCGCCATAATCTCCAGCGCCTTCAGCGGGCCATCCTCGTAGCCGTAGGACAGCGCATCGTCGCCATTGGCATCGACGCCGACCTTGTGCGCCCATTCTGGCTGTTGCTCCATCACCTGCACACTGTCGTTAAAGTATTTGGCCGACCAGCGCGACCATTGCGTCGACTTGCCTGTGGCATCCTCGATGTAGTAGTGGTTGTCCTTCAAGATCAGCTCCGTCATGCGATGTGTGACCTCTTCGATATACCCCTTCATCTCCAGCATATCCTGATCCTGCGAGTCGCCGACCAGATATTTGTAAGCCGTGAAGAACAGCGCGTAGTGGCCGTCGATCTCGTCCGAGGACGTATCGGCCTTGTAGACGATCTGATTCATATCGATTTTGCCGTTTACGATGGCCGATTCAGGGAACAGCTCATTAAAGAACGTCGGGATCTGCTCGTACACCGGCGCCGTCAGCTGGAACAGCGGCTTGTTGTTGATGCCGGTTGTTTTGTCTTCGACGGCATTGGCGTTGTTCGTGGCGGCAGTAATCACTGGAAGCACCTGGTATACCGGCTGGCCATCGACGACCTCGACAATTGTTTTGATGTCGATGCCGAGCTTCTGGCCGTCGGGACGCGATTCATTGAGCGCGTCGATCGCTTCCTGACTGAGGCCCAGACCGTTGTAGTTCATCACATCGGTGCCGCCGCTCGGGAACAGGCGCGAGCCTTTTTTGTTCTGTGCATCCTTCGTCACACGGGCGATCGAGTAGCCGATCGGCTCCACGCCTTCTTTTTTCAGGCTCGGGATGATGCCATTGGGGTTGACGGCATTTTCGCCGACGATGTTCTGGAACCAGAAGCCGCTTTGATTTTGGAAGCTGTAGATCGTCTCATCCTTGGTCTGGGCGCCATACTCGCTCGTCAGCATGTAGGAACGCGACGGGAAGCCGTTGCCGCGGCCGGATACGTAGCTCAGTACGAGCACGGCTTTAGTAGCCCGCACGGCAGCTTCCTTGGCCGCCTGGATCTCAGCGGTCTGGGCTTCATCCGGATTGGGACCATATTGCTCCTGCAGCGACTTGTAGCGGAAGATCTCGCCCATCGCATACATCGCGGTCCACAGGCCGTCATTGTCCGAGGTGGCAGGGACGGAGCTGAATACGCCATCCTTCGAGTTGTAGTTCACGACGCCGGCTTCGGCCTTGGTGTCAGTGAAGCTGAAGCTGGAGGAGGAGACCATGCCCCAGCGGTCATGCACATCGCGGACGATCCGTTCGTATGTCTCGGTCTTCTGCTGCATCGTCTGCTTGGGCATCGCGATATGGGTGACGCCGCTGGCCGTCCGCACCCAGATGCCGTCAGCGCCGTCGCTGGCGAGGCCGGTCACATGGTCGTCGCCGCCGTACAGGTAGCGCGGACCGGCGAAGTATTGCACGATGTCCCGTGCATCCTGCTCGGCGAAGTTGACACGCTGCAGTCCGTTTTGGGTACCGATCCAGTAGACGCCGGAGCTGTCGCGCAGCGAAGCGGTGACATCGCCGATCGTCTGGACAGGCAGGAACGCCAGGTCTTGTACGGCCTCGATCCACTGTATCTGCGGCAGGCTGGCAACGCCCGCCTTGTAATAGGTGACTTGCTTGGTCGGCACCGCATGCAGTTGCATGGTGTCGTAGCTGGCGGATGGCAGCTTCGCGGCGAAAATGGACGATACCGGCATCGTGAACAGCATGGAAGCGGCCAGTGTGGCGGTGAGCGCGATGCGCGTTTTCTTCATCTTAGACATGCCCAATCCCCTCTCGGTTAGTGATAGATATGCGAGACACCAGTCTCGGTGATGACGAAGATGCCGGTTGCGCCATCGTCGATGAGCAGCAGCACGCGATTATCGACCAGCTGCTTCTCGGCTGTCGTGTACGGAGTCATCGTATTGGTGGTCAGGTCAACTTTGGTGACGCCTTCATCGGTGCCCAGCCATAGCGTCGTCCGCGATGCATTGAGCACGGAGCTGTTAATGTCCCGCATCGAAGGGAAGATCGACGGCTTGACCGTGAATTCATAGTCGACGAAGGTTTTTGCATTGACCAGATCCGGCATCTGGGCTTTTGGGCTGGCCAAGGCAGGCGTGTACGTCGGATCGGCCATGAAGGTCAAGTATTGCTTGACCAGCGCTTCGGCGCCAGTGTTCGCGAACTGGCTCTGCGCTTGTTCATAGGTGTAGAGGGCGGTAGTCTTCGGCGTCTCTGGCGTGACGACAGTTCCGCCTCCAGGGTAGCCGCCAGGATAGTTGCCGCCGGATGGGGTGCCGTTGCCTGAGCCTGGCTCAGTCTCTTTGCCTGGCTCTTGCTCTTCTGGCTTGCCGATCGTGTCGCTCGTCTTCGCTTTGCCATTGACCAGTACCGAGCTGGCATCGAGCTCCCACTGGCTAACCGAGACGCTCTCGCCGAGCTCGAGCTGCGCATCCTCTGACTGGATATGGATCGCATCGATGGCGGAGTCGCCCTCGATGACGACACGCACAGGTCCGTCTGCGCGGTAGATCACCAGTTGGCCGATCGTGCTGTCTGTGATCGTGATGGTGTGGACGCCGCCGCCCTGCACATAGACCGTGCCGGCGATGGTCGATTGTCCGATGGCGAAGTCCCCTTCGCCGAGGCCTGGCGCGAGGTAGAGGCTGCCGGACAGGTCGGCGCCTAGCAGCGAGCCGCCGGCTGTGTTGACGACCAGGTTGCGGCCGTCGACATCGCGATGCTCGTCCGCGTCATGGATCAGTCCGCCCATGATGTTATGCAGCAGCTTGACGGCTTCGGCCCGCGTCAGCGCCTGGAGCGGCTGGAATTGGCCGGCCGGGTTGCCTTGCACATAGCCGGCGTCCTTCAGCGCATATACGGACTCGCGGGCCCACGCTCCGACCTGCGCATCGTCAGCGAACGGGGCAGCAGATGCGCTATCCTGCGACACATGGAAGGCGCGCGCCGCCATCGTTGCCGCTTCCTGGCGGGTGACGATGCTCTGCGGTTGGAAGCGGCCGTCGCCGGTTCCTTTGATGATACCCGCTGCGGCAGCCTTGCTGACGTTGTCCGCATACCAGGCATTGGCCGGGACGTCGGTGAAGCTGGCTTCGCTGCGCGCGTTGAATTGGAAGATCCGATCGAGCATGGCGGCCAGCTCGGCTCGGGTCACCTGTTGCGCTGGCAGCAGCTCGCCCTTCTCATTGCCTTGCAGCAGTCCTGCGGACTGCCAGTACGTCAGCTCCACAGCTGCCCACTCTGGCAGCTTCTCTGCCTCCGGCCCAGCGGCTGCAGCCGGTCCTGCAGAGTACAACGCGCCTAGCAGCATAACCGCCGATAGCGGAGCGGCCATGCGCTTCCATTGCATGAACATGTTTACGCCTCCCTTATTGTCAACCCTCATCCTATGTCACCTAATTTGTAGTAACATATAGGTCCATTCTATTTTTATTAATGACAAATTGTCAATCAATTTATTTTGACATGGAAGCATAATGTGAACTTTTTCCATCGGTTCTATAATATATGCGGATGGGATATAAAGACATTTTATAGTTGAGGGAAGGTTTCTTGCCATCATAAAATGATGATTGCGCTATCATCGAAAAAAATACATTGACACATCATTAAGAAACATCCTAATATAGAGTTAAGTTGTTACTACAAGTGGGCAGTTGTTATGTAAAAGGTCGATAGGCCACGGTAGTTATGTCCGCAGAATGACAATTTCGCAGGGGGGCGCTGCACAGCAGCATGCATCGGGTGGTCTGGCAGGTAACGGCACCATACAAACAAGGAGTGTTGAAGATGAAGAAATGGCTAGCAGGACTGGTATCACTGACCGTTGTCGTCACCGCGGCAGCGGGGTGCAGCAGCGACAACAGCACGGCAAGCACTGGGGAAAAGGTGCTGCGCATCGCCATGGGCTCGCCGGGCGAGGCGCTGATCAAGGTATGGGAGGAGATCGGCGACGAGTTCGAAAGCCAGCATCCGGGCGTCAAGGTCGAGTTTACATATCAGGACGACGACACCTATCAGACGATCGGCCTGCCGAATTTGCTGAGCGGCAAGACGCCGCCGGATCTGTACTTCGAATGGGCAGGGGAGCGGCTGCAGACCCGCATCAAGGACGGCTTCGCCGCAGACATCACGGAGCAGCTGCAGCAGTCCGGGCTCGGCGACATGTTCGAGGAGGGTACCTTCAACGGCATGAAGGTCGACGGCAAGACGTATATGGTGCCGACCGCAGGCGATGTTACCAATGTCATCTTCTATAATAAGCAAATCTTCGATTCGCTCAACCTGTCGGTGCCGACCACCTGGGAGCAATTCCTCGAGGTGTCGGAGACGATCAAAAACGCCGGCATCACCCCGATCACGGTCGGCAACCTCGATCTGTGGACAGCGGGCAACTGGGTCGGCCATATTATCTCCCGGGTCGTCGGCGAGCAGGCGTATAGCGACGCGCTGCAGCTGGAGCAGCCGTTCCAGACCGACGACTTCGTACGGGCATACTCGCTGGTCCAGGAGCTGTGGGACAAGGGCTACCTGAACGACAATATTAACGCGATCGCCGATAATGAATCCGATATGCTCTTCCTTACTGGCAAGGCGGCCATGCACCCGATTGGCAGCTGGCTGGTCCCGGAAGCGGCATCCGAAGCGCCGGAGCTGGAGCTCGGTTATTTCAACATGCCGACGATCGCTGGCGGCAAGGGCAACCAGGAGAGCGTCATCGGCGTCCTCAACGGTATGGTCGTCAACTCGAAATCGGCGCTTATCGATGAGGCGATCGACTTCATGAAGCTGTACAGCTCCGATGCTTCCTCGGCCAAGCTGTCGGCTGCAGGCGCGGTGCCGATCACCAAGACCGGGCTGGATCGCGACAATACGCATCCGGTCTCCGTCAGCCTGACGGATCTGATGCAGGATGCGCCAGAGCTGGTGTCTCCGCCGGATACAGGCTATTCCATCGAGGTGGCCAACGCGCTTAATATGGCGACATCGCAGGTCATCGGCGGCGCCAAGTCGCCGGAGGATGCGCTCAAGGAGCTGGAGAACACGATCGCGCCGCTCAAAAAATAACGCTTGTCCTGAGGCCGCAGCCACGCCTGCTTTCCGCAAGGTCTGCGGCCTCCATTTTGCATTATGAGGTTGATCCAAAAACGCAACTGGAGGCCACAAAATGTCTTTGCGCAAATTATCGCCGTACCTGTTTGTCGCCCCTGCTGTCCTCATCTTTGCGTTCACGATCCTGGTGCCGATCGTCATGACGTTTGCCTTCAGCTTTTTTGACTGGAACGGCTACGGGGAGATGAGCTTCACCGGCATCGACAATTACACGCGCGCCTTTGGCGACAAGATCTATCTGAGCTCGTATACCCATATCCTAATCTATATCGCGGTGACGGTTGTCGTCGAGGTGCTGGTCGGGCTGGGGCTCGCAGGCTTGATTACGATGGGGCGCAAGGGCAGCAGCTTGTTCCGGATCGCGCTGTTCACGCCCGTCATGCTGCCGATGATCGTCGTCTCCTATCTGTGGCGCTTCGTCTACAACTCGGACTTTGGCTTGATCAACACCGTGCTGCGGTCGGTCGGGCTGGAGAGCTGGGCGCAGGTGTGGCTCGGCAATCCAGACACCGCGCTGCTGGCGATCTGCGTCGTCTCGGGCTGGGTGTACGCCGGGTTTTACATGACGATCTTCTACTCCGGCATCTCGCGCATCTCCAAGGAGATCTATGAGTCGGCCTTTCTCGACGGCGCGAATGAGTGGACGATATTTTTCCGCATCAAGATCCCGATGATCCGCAGCCTCGTCGATACCGCCATCATGCTCTGCGTGCTGACCGGCTTCCAGTCCTTCGACCTGTTCTATGTGATGACCAATGGCGGGCCGTACAATGCGACAGAGATCGTGCCGACGTATCTCGTCAAGGTCGTATTCAGTCATATGAGCATCGGCTATGGCTCGGCGCTCGCGGTCATCCTGACGGTCGTGATCGCTGTGATCGGCCTGGCGGCTGGCAAGCTGAAGGGCAAGGGCAACACGCTGGAATACTGAATGAACGATCAACTTCTCTGGAGGTGCCTGTGGTGTCGAGTGCTGCCTTAAAGCTGCAAGAGTCGAACCGGAGTTACGCGACCGCTTCCCGCAAGCGGAAGCAAGCCCGGTTTGTGTATTATATCGTGATGATCCTGATCTCGCTCGGTACCTTCTATCCACTCATCTGGCTGCTGCTGTCCTCCTTCCGCGAGAACAGGGACATCTTCACCTCGCCCTTCGCGCTGCCGGAGCGGATCAACTTCCAGAACTGGATCGATGCCTGGCAGATCGGCAATATGAGCACCTATGCCAAGAACAGCGTCATCGTTACCGGCTTGACGCTGGCGGGCATCCTGGTGTTCGCCAGCATGGCGGCCTTTGCCTTCAGCAAGCTGCGCTTTCGCGGCAGCGGGTTCATGCTGCTCCTGTTTGTGTTCGGCCTGTTCATGCCGCTCCAGTCGTTTTTTATCGCGCAGAGCTATATCTTCGAGCAGCTGAATCTCAAGGACACGCATCTGGGGCTCATCCTGCCCTATATCGGCGTCGGCCTGCCGCTGGCGATCTTCCTGCTCAAGGCGTATCTCGATTCGATCCCCAAGGATCTGATCGAGGCGGCCCGCATGGACGGCTGCAACGACTGGGTGCTGTTCCAGCGGATCGTCTTCCCGCTGCTGCTGCCTTCGCTGGCGACTGTCGGCATCTTCTCGGCGCTCAATACGTGGAATGAGCTGCTGCTCGCCATGCTCTACATCCAGAACGATGCGCTGAAGACGATCCCCGTCGGCTTGCTGGCCTTCTCCAGCCGCTACATGACCGATTACAAGCTGCTCTTCTCGGCGCTCGCGCTCATTACGCTGCCGATGATCGTGCTCTATATTTTCTTCCATCGCTATATCGTAGCCGGCCTGACGGAGGGCGCGGTCAAGTAGAGAAGATCGATACCGTGACCGTAGGTCCTTTTTTGAGGGCAGTCCGGACATGGACTCTCGGATGACGTCGACAGAACTGTAAAATTATGATATGGTGAATGAAACCCATAGGCATTCCACTCCTCGCGAGTGGGGTGCCTTCGTCTGTATTTGCGGGTTTTTACATTTAATGTCTTGCGATGACAAAACGGATGGAGGTTGCGATGTTATGTTTCTCTATTTGTCCCCGATCGGGGGAGGTTCAACGGCTGCTAACGGTTGCTACAGCGCGAAGATCACTCATACAAAGGAGAGGTAAAACATGACAGCATTAATTCATACAGAACTGCGTCCCAAGCTGAACCCTTCGGGGCTGCGAAACCTGCGTCAGGAGGGGCGGTTGCCCGGCGTCGTCTTCGGCAGACACGCGGACAATCGGCACATTCATATATCGACCGGCGACTTCAAGCGGTGGCTTAAGCAGGGCGGCTCGGGCTTCATCCAACTGAACCTGCAGGGCGAGCAGCCGCTCACCGTCATGCTGGAGGATCTCCAGCGCAACCCGGTCACTCGCGAGCTGCTGCATGTCGACTTCCAGCTCGTCCAGACCGATGGCATCATCCGCACCAAGCTGCCGGTGAAATTCACGGGCACGCCGAACGGCACCCGCTATGGCGGCGTTGTCCAGATCCAGGATCCGTACGTGGAGGTCGAGGCGTTGCCGCAGCATCTGCCGGCTACGGTGGAGCTGGACATCAGCGCGATGGAGATTGGCGAGACGATCTTCGTCCGGGACGTGCCGTTCGCGGATGAGGTGACCGTCATCTCCGGGCCCAATGAGATCCTGTTGTCGGTGTTGAAGCACTGATTAAGTGAGTTTTGAAAAAGAAAGCCTCAAGCGATGTAGCTTCGCTTGAGGCTTTCTTTATACGAGAATCTCTTTATAGAGGCTATAGAAGAAAGGTAATACTAAATACTATTCAACCTTACGAAGTATTACTTTATCCAGGTTAACCCAGTTATTCGCGTTGGCATCGGTGTAGATGCCGATCTCGAGATAGCCGTTCGTCACCTGGATGTTGTCGATCGTGAACCGGTTCCAGTTGACATCGCTTGTCCCGATCGTCGTGTTTTTCTCTGGACCTCCATAGTGCTTGGCATAGAGCTGGAGCGCATTCTGACCGCCGCCCGTCATCGCCCAGACGCTGAGCGAGTAGGTGCCGTTCTCGAGTCCGTTGAAGGTCTGATAGATCGAGGCGCTGTAGCTGGACGGATGCCAGAAGGTGAGCTTCTGGCTGCCGTCGAACACATAGCTGCTCTCGGTCTTGACGGCCGTCGCAGGCGTGCCGCTCTGAAGCCACACATTCCAGCCGGACGGCGTATTGGTGTAGCCATCGGCCTCGAAGCTGGGGTTGGCGACCAGATTGGCGGTCGGCTCATTCAGCACCTTCATCGAGGGGAGCGCGTGGCCGCCAAAGTTGAACAGCGTCAGATTGTCCCATGTATTGGTCGGCGTGACGGAGTCGTTGGCGTAGGCGACGCCTGCCGCGGTCCCCCACACGGCTCCCGGCACCGGCGTCCAGGTCGGCTCCCAATAGAAGAAGCCGCGCCCGCGATCATTGGCCACATTGAGCAGGATCGTCTCCAGCTCGTTCATGAAGTCGAACTGGCCTTGCGGCGTCGCAGGGTAGCCAGCTATGTTCTCGTCGCCGCTGATGAATACATTGCCTGCGCCGTCGCCATCGGCGAGCGTATGCGCGTAGGCGGTCTCGACGATCGCGACATCCTTGTCGTACCGCTTGCTGATGTCGTTGAGGTTGTACTCCAGCTCTTCCATCGTGCCGTGCCACATCGGGTAAAAGGAGAGGCCAATCACGTCGAAGTCGAGATTCGGCTTCACAGCGAATACATTGTCGAACCACCAGCGATAGAGCGAATAGCTGCCGCCATGGTCGAGGTGGAGGACGATCTCGGTGTTCGCCGCCGCCGAGGCGCGCACGCCGTTGATACCGCTTTCGAGAAGTCCCGCCAGATTGCTGAAGTCGGTGATGCCGCCGCCGACCTTGCCGTCGTTGTGCAGGATGCCGGTCGGGATCTCGTTGCCCACCTGCACCATCTCGGGGATGATGCCCTCCGACGCGAAGTCATCGAGCGTATCCTTCATATAGTTGTAGACGGTCGTCTTCAGGCTGGCGTAGGAGAGGCCTGCCCACGCCTTCGGCTTGATCTGCTTGGCGGGGTCTGCCCACCAGTCGCTCAGATGGAAGTTGAGCAGCACGCCCATGCCGAGCGCGTCGGCCCGTTTGGCCAGCGCCAGCGTCGTCTCATAGTCGTTGGTCCCGCCGCCGTACGGGTTGCCGTTGGCATCGTACGGATCGACCCATAGCTTCAGCCGGACGAAGTTCGCGCCATGATCATGCAGGATCTCCAGTGCGTCGCCGGCTACGCCGTTGTCGTAATAGACGCCGCCCAGATCCTCCACCATGCTTAACATCGATACATCCACACCACGGATAAATGAAGCCTCGTTAGCCGCCGTCGCCGGCGTGACAGCTTGTCCGCCCAGCAGCACGACCGCCGCGAGCGTAACGATTCCTGTCCTTCGTACCCAATTCCTTACCATCGCTTAGTCCCTCCCATGTTTCATATGGCAGGTTGGCCTCAAAATGCCGAAGAGGCACGGAATCGAATCTGGAGAAATGTGATGGTCTGGTCGGTCGGAAGATCGATTTCGTGACCGTAGGCTTCGTTTTGAGGGCAGCCTGTAAAGCCGACTGCCTCACCTCCTCTCGCACAGACGGCGCGCGGCGCGCCAGTCAGCCGTCTACGTCGTCTGCGCCAGTCAGTGCCGTTTGCGCCGAGCTTGCTCTTGCCTTAGCCTTGCGTCCCGGTCGAGGCCAGGCCGTTCTGGATGTAGCGCTGCATGAACAGGAACATCAGCATGATCGGCAGCGAGGACAGGACGGCAGCCGCTGCGAACAGCGTCCAGTTGGCGGCGAACTGATTGGTGATGAAGGTCTGTAGTCCGAGCGCCAGCGTATGGTTGGCCGGGTTGTTCAGGAAGATCGATGTGATGACGTATTCGCTATAAGCTGCGATAAAGGAAAATACAAAGATAACGGCGAGCTGCGGCCGCGCCAGCGGCAGGATGATGCGCAGGAACACGACCCAGTGACTGGCGCCCGACACAAAGGCGGCCTCGTCGAGCTCTTTGGGGATTGTATCGATATAAGCCTTGAGCAGCCAAATGTTGAAGGCGCTGCCTCCAGCCAGCACGAGCACCAGCGTCAGCAGGCTATCCGACAGACCGAACCGGTAGATGAGGATGTAGAAGCCCGAGACAGCCATGCTGCTTGGGAAGACTTGCAGGACCAGCAGGGCGAGCAGCCCGTTCTTGCGGCCGGGGAAGCGCATGCGGGAGAAGGCGTAACCGGCCGTGCTCGTCAGGAATAGCTGGATGACGGATACCGCCAGACAGATCTTCAGCGAGTTGCCGACCCAGGTCAGGAAGTCCGTCTCCGCCAGCAAGCGCGAATAGTTGTTTGTCGTCAGCGCTGTCGGCACCAGCGAGGCGCTGAAGAAGCTCTGACCGGCGGAGAAGGATGCCATCAGGATCCAGACGGTCGGGAACAGGGTGCACAGGATGACGAGCCAGATGACGAGCCGGCTGAGCCAGAGCCCGAGACGTTGATTTTTTTTCATACAGTGGGCCTCCCGTAACAGGTGCTAGGGTCAGTCATAGGGCATCACTCCTTGAACGCGCCGGACAACCGGAGATTGACCAGCGTGAGGACGCCGACGATCGCGAAGATGACGATGCTGAGCGTGGCCGACAGGTCGTAGCGATTGGACCAGACCGTCATCTTGTAGACCATGCTCGCCAGGATGTCCGTGCTGCCCGCGAAGGGCGAGTTGACCTTGGCCGGACCGCCCTGCGTGATCATGTAGATATTGCCGAAGTTGTTGAAGTTGGACGCGAACGAGGCGACCACTAGCGGCAAGCTCACCTTCAAGGTGAGCGGCAGCGTGATGCGCCGGAAAGCGTGCCAGCGGGAGGCGCCTTCGACGTTGGCGACCTCGTACAAGGTCGGCGGGATTGACTGCAGACTGCCCAGACAGATGCTCATCATGAAGGGGAAGCCGAGCCAGATATTGACGAGGATAATCCCCGTCCTCGCCCAGAACGCATCGGTCATCCACGGCAGCCCCTCTGCGAAGCCTAGCGCCGTCAGCACCTGGTTGATGCCGCCGTACTGCTCGTTGAGCAGTCCCTGCCAGGAGAGCAGGGCGATCATCGCCGGCAACGCCCACGGGATGATCAGGATGGAGCGATAGATCTTGGACTCCTTCATGAGCGGATTGTTCAGCAGCACCGCCAGCCCCATGCCAGTCGCATAAGCCAGCAGCGTGCTGAGCGCGGCGAAGACGATCGTCCACAGCAGCACCGAGAAGAACACCTCTTGAATCGCCCCGCCGAGCAGTGTTTGGTAATTTTTCAGCCCGACGAAGTCGTAGTCGTCCAAGTGATACAGGTTGTAGTTGGTGAAGGATATATACACCGTGTAGACGACCGGCAGCAGCGTCAGGAAGAAGATCGACAGCAGCGCCGGCGACAAATAGCTATACGCGGTGAGATTGGATTTTACTTTGTTCATCCTCTGTCTCCTGACTGCGCTATGAGCCGGAATGCATCAGCTCGATCGCATCCCGCAGCTGCGATTCGATGTATTGGGCCGCTTCCTCCGGCGAGATCGAACCGCCGAAGAGCAGGCGCATATTGTCTGTGTAGAGCGTCCAGAGCTGCCCCAGCTCGGCGACGGAGGGCAACGGCTCCCCGGCAGCGATCTGCGTGATGAAGCTGTCCGTAATCGGGTCTGCGTCGATCTGCTCCTGCACGGCCAGCTTGGCCGGCAGTCGACTGCCGGTCTCATACAGCTCAACGGCCGCCTCGTCGATCAGATATTGGTAGAATTCCCATACGGTGTCCTGGTTCTTGGACTTGGAGCTGACGAAGCCGACCTGGGTGACAACTGGGGTGACGAAGCGCTTGTCGTTCAGCGTCGGCATCGGCGCAACGGCGAAGTTCACGCCAGCCGAGGTAAAGGCATCAATATCCCACGGGCCGCCGATATAGTAGGCCGTCTCGCCATTCTCGAAGGCGCTGCGGGCGATATCGAAGGTGATGTCGGCGGACAGGAAGCCGTCGTCGACCATCTGCTTGAGGTAGCTGTAGGCCTGTACGGCCCCGTCGTTGCCCAGTCCGATGTCGGCGACATCGTAGGCGTTGTCCGACCATTGGAAGATATAGCTGTCGAAGGCTCGGAGGAAGCCGAGATCATAGTAGATGCTGGTTGCGTCGAACTTGATGCCGCCGCTCGCGCGGGCGCTCTCGAGCAGCTCGTCCCAGGTGGCGGGAGGCGCGGCGACCTTGTCCGTATTGTAAAACAACGTAATCGTCTCGACGGCGATCGGCACGCCGTAGCGCTTGCCATTGACGTAGCTCGCTTGCACGGCGGCGTCGACATAATCGCTGTCCTGGTACAGATCGGCCGGCACCTCGGCGGTCAGATTGGCTGTTGCGAAGCTGGCGAGCTGATCGTTGGGGATGCCGAATACGCCGTCCGGTCCGCCTGCGCTGTTGGCCGCTTGGACGAACTGCTGCACCTCGATGCTATTGTGGACGATTTTGGCCTCGTTGCCGGTCTCCTGCGACCATTTGTCCGCGTATTGCTGCAGCAGCTCGGCCTCCACCTGGAAGTTGGTCCACAGCGTGATGGATGTTTTGTCTTCCTTGGTTCCTTTGGTGTCGCCTTCAGACGACGGCGTCGATGAGTTGCCGCAGCCGGACAGGACGGCGAGCAGCGCCGCCAGTGCAAGACTGATGCGAAGTGTTCTGTTCATGGCGTATCCCCCTGTATGTTGTTATTTGAACTCGCGGATGGCTTGCAGCGCAGGCAGCGCATGGCCCTCCAGGTCGAACAAGGCCA
>Ga0160452_100338_pt1 | contig 40348 bp, 50 predicted proteins | sample HID1971I_E6MG_FD_108230 | JGI IMG/M metagenome (GOLD analysis project Ga0160452, IMG submission 108230) | Enriched millipede-associated microbial communities from UW Madison campus, WI, USA - HID1971I_E6 MG | ecosystem: Host-associated > Arthropoda: Insects > Digestive system > Unclassified ...
ATCGGATTTATGAAGAAGGCGCTGCATTGCTCAAGTCAGGCGGAGCGATGTGGGTCGTCATCCAGAAAAAGCAAGGCGCGCCCTCCACTTTGGCCAAGCTGGAGCAGCTGTTCGATACCGTGCGAGAAATGACGAAGGACAAAGGGTACCGAATTTTTAAGGCGGTAAAGGCGTAAAGGGAATCGCAATTTCGTTGTTGACTTCACTTTTCGTCTGTGGTATTATTATAAAATGTCAGCATTAATATGGGCTCAATGTCTTTAGTTGACTAAAATGTCAAGCGAAACTTTTAAGGCCATCATGCATAAAAGCTGACCGCTTGACGTATAATGTTTAGATTTTGGGCAAAATTAGTGGATATGTAGTTTTGGCAGCAAACGCCACGGCACTTGGGACAACGCTCTTTTTTCGAAACTTCATTCGATAAGGGCTTTTCTTTATTGGGAAAGTTTTGAAGGTCCGGGCGCTTGACTATAGCAATGTGCTTGTTCCGCAAGCGTTGAAGCAGACATGAGGGGTGAGGTTAAGTTGGCAGGACAACTTGTTCAGTATGGCCGACGCACGCGTAGAAGCTACGCTCGCATCCGCGAGGTGCTCGATGTTCCTAACCTGATTGAGATCCAACAGAAGTCTTACGATAAGTTCCTGGAGAAGGATTTGCTTGAATTGTTCCAGGACATTTCGCCGATTTCGGATTTCACGGGTAATTTGTCGCTCGAATTTATCGATTACAATTTGGGCGAGCCCAAATATTCGGTTGACGAATCCAAGGAGCGTGATGTGACGTATGCAGCGCCGCTGCGGGTAAAAGTGCGTCTCATCAACAAGGAAACCGGCGAAGTTAAGGAACAAGAAGTGTTTATGGGCGACTTCCCTCTGATGACAGAGACAGGTACGTTCATCATCAATGGTGCCGAACGGGTCATCGTCAGCCAATTGGTTCGCTCACCCAGTGTATACTTCAGCACCAAAGTGGACAAAAACGGCAAGAAGACGTACACCGCAACGGTGATCCCGAACCGCGGCGCCTGGCTTGAGCTGGAGACCGACGCCAAGGACATCGTCTATGTACGGATTGACCGTACCCGCAAAATTCCGGTGACGGTGCTGTTGCGTTCGCTTGGTTTCGGTACAGATGCCGAAATTCTTGACTTGCTGGGACATGATGAATATATTCGCAACACGCTCGACAAGGACAACACTGATTCCACGGAGAAAGCCTTGATCGAGATCTACGAGCGTCTGCGTCCAGGCGAGCCGCCGACGCTGGATAACGCGAAGAGCTTGCTCGTAGCGCGTTTCTTTGATCCGAAGCGTTATGATCTGGCCAATGTCGGCCGTTACAAAATTAACAAAAAGCTGCACATCAAAAACCGTCTGTTCAATCAACGTCTCGCCGAGACGCTGATCGATCCAAGCACGGGCGAGATTCTGGCGGAGGCTGGCCAGATGATCGACCGCAGGCTGCTGGACGAGATTTTGCCTCTGCTCGAGAAAAACGTCGCCTTCAAAACGTATCATGTTGCAGGCGGTGTGATGGATGCCAGTAGTATTCCACTGCAGACCATCAGCGTATTCTCTCCTGATGAAGACGGCAAGATCATCAAGATTATTTCCAACGGCATTATCGACAAGGCGGTCAAGAACATTACGCCGGCCGATATCATTGCCTCGATCAACTATTTCTTGAACCTGCTGCACGGCGTAGGCAGCACGGATGACATCGACCATCTCGGCAACCGTCGTCTGCGTTCGGTCGGCGAGCTGCTGCAGAATCAATTCCGCATCGGTCTCTCCCGGATGGAACGCGTCGTGCGCGAGCGGATGTCGATCCAGGATGCCAACGCGATTACGCCGCAGGCGCTGATCAATATTCGTCCGGTTATCGCTTCGATCAAGGAGTTCTTCGGGAGCTCGCAGCTGTCGCAGTTTATGGACCAGACGAACCCGCTCGCCGAGCTGACGCACAAGCGGCGCTTGTCCGCGCTCGGACCCGGCGGTCTGACGCGCGAGCGCGCAGGCTTCGAGGTGCGGGACGTGCATAACTCGCACTATGGTCGTATGTGTCCGATCGAGACGCCGGAGGGACCGAACATCGGTCTGATCAACTCCCTGTCGAGCTTCGCCCGCATCAACGAGTACGGCTTCATCGAAGCGCCGTATCGGTGGGTCGATCCGAAGACCGGCATCGTCACGGAGCAGATCGCGTATCTGACGGCTGACGAGGAGGATAACTATGTCATCGCTCAGGCGAATGCGCAGTTGACCGATGATAGCAAGTTCGCCGACGAGAGTGTTATCGTCCGCTACAACAAGCAGGCCGATAACATCCTGACGATGCCAAGCGACCGCGTCGACTATATGGACGTCTCGCCGAAGCAGGTCGTCTCGGTAGCGACAGCGCTCATCCCGTTCCTCGAGAACGATGACTCCAACCGTGCGCTCATGGGTTCCAACATGCAGCGGCAAGCGGTGCCGCTCCTTATTCCGAAAGCGCCGCTCGTCGGCACGGGCATGGAGCACAAGTCAGCGAAGGACTCGGGCGTATGCGTCGTTACCAAATATGACGGTATCGTCGAGCGTGTGTCCGCCAATGAAATTTGGGTGCGCCGCGTGGAAGAGATCGATGGCAAGCAGGTCACAGGCGACCTGATTAAGCATAAGCTTCATAAGTTTATGCGTTCCAACCAAGGAACGTGCATCAACCAGCGTCCGATCGTCCGCAAGGGCGAATTCGTCCGCAAAGGCACCATCCTCGCCGACGGTCCGTCGACGGAGTCCGGCGAGCTGGCGCTTGGTCGCAACGTCGTCGTTGCCTTCATGACCTGGGAAGGCTACAACTACGAGGATGCGATCCTGCTGAGCGAGAAGCTGGTCAAAGAGGATGTCTACACCTCGATCCATATCGAGGAGTACGAATCCGAGGCGCGTGATACGAAGCTCGGACCGGAGGAGATCACGCGCGACATCCCGAACGTCGGCGAAGAAGCGCTGAAAAACCTCGACGAGCGCGGCATCATCCGCGTTGGCGCAGAGATCGGGGCCGGCGATATCCTGGTTGGCAAGGTTACGCCTAAGGGCGTCACCGAGCTGACAGCGGAAGAGCGCCTGCTGCATGCGATCTTCGGCGAGAAAGCACGCGAAGTGCGCGATACGTCGCTGCGCGTGCCTCACGGCACCGACGGCATCGTCGTCGACGTCAAAGTATTCACACGCGAGAATGGCGATGAGCTGCCGCCGGGCGTTAACCAACTGGTGCGCGCCTACATCGCTCAGAAGCGTAAGATTTCCGAAGGCGATAAAATGGCCGGACGTCACGGTAACAAGGGTGTTATCGCACGTATCCTGCCAGAAGAAGATATGCCGTTTATGCCGGACGGCACGCCAGTCGAGGTTGTCCTCAACCCGCTGGGCGTACCTTCCCGGATGAACATCGGTCAGGTGCTCGAGGTTCACCTTGGCATGGCTTGCAAGCATCTCGGTATCCACGCGGCGACGCCGGTATTCGACGGCGCGCGGGAGTACGACGTATTCGACGCGATGGAAGAGGCAGGCATGCAGCGCAACGGCAAGACTAAGCTGTTCGACGGCCGCACAGGCGAGACGTTCGAGCGCGAGGTTACGGTCGGCGTCATGTACATGATCAAGCTGGCGCATATGGTCGACGATAAGATCCATGCCCGTTCCACTGGTCCATACTCGCTCGTCACGCAGCAGCCGCTCGGCGGTAAGGCGCAGTTCGGCGGCCAGCGTTTCGGGGAGATGGAGGTATGGGCGCTCGAGGCTTATGGTGCGGCTTATACGCTGCAAGAGATCCTGACCGTCAAGTCGGATGACGTGGTCGGCCGGGTGAAGACGTACGAATCGATCGTCAAAGGTGAGAATGTGCCGGAGCCGGGCGTACCGGAGTCGTTCAAAGTTCTGATCAAGGAGCTCCAGAGCCTTGGCATGGATGTCAAAATCCTCAGCGAGGATGAAGAAGAAATCGAAATGCGTGAAATCGACGACGACGATGAAGGTCAGTCCGACAAGCTGAATCTGAATCTCGAAGGCGCGGAAGTGGGCGTAGAGTAGAGCACGACCCTAGGTCGAGCCGAGCTCAAGCCAAGCTTAAGCCGGGGCGTCGGCAGACGCACCTCCGCACGCTTCCGTTTCACTGCAGCACGCGCAGCAGCTGTCCCGCCTCGCCGGCGGGGCGGCTGTCCGTGCACATTCCACTGACACAGACTTAAGGAGGGTTGCTCCTTGTTGGATGTTAACAACTTCGAGTACATGAAAATAGGTTTGGCCTCGCCCGACAAGATCCGTTCCTGGTCGCGCGGCGAAGTGAAAAAGCCGGAGACGATCAACTACCGTACCTTGAAGCCGGAAAAAGAAGGTCTGTTCTGCGAAAAGATCTTCGGACCGACCAAGGACTGGGAATGTCACTGCGGCAAGTATAAGCGTGTCCGTTACAAAGGCGTGGTCTGCGATCGCTGCGGCGTCGAAGTAACGCGCGCCAAAGTGCGCCGCGAGCGCATGGGCCATATCGAGCTGGCTGCGCCCGTATCGCATATCTGGTATTTCAAAGGCATCCCGAGTCGTATGGGTCTGGCGCTGGATATGTCGCCTCGTTCGCTCGAGGAGATCATCTACTTTGCCTCGTACGTCGTGACGGATCCAGGCGAGACGCCGCTGGAGAAGAAGCAACTGCTCTCCGAGAAGGAGTACCGCAGCTACCGGGAGAAGTACGGCTACGGCTTCCAGGCTGGCATGGGCGCCGAAGCGGTCAAAAAGCTGCTCCAAGACATCGATGTCGATCGCGAGCTAGAACAACTGAAGGAAGAGCTGCGTTCCGCGCAGGGGCAACGACGCAATCGGGCGATCAAGCGTCTGGAAGTAATCGAGGCGTTCCGCAACTCCGGCAACGATCCGGAATGGATGATCCTCGATGTGCTGCCTGTCATCCCGCCTGAGCTGCGTCCGATGGTCCAACTCGACGGCGGCCGCTTCGCGACCTCCGACCTCAACGACCTGTATCGCCGCGTCATCAACCGTAACAATCGTCTGAAGCGTCTGCTCGACCTAGGCGCGCCGGACATCATCGTGCAGAACGAGAAGCGGATGCTGCAGGAAGCTGTCGATGCCCTGATCGACAACGGCCGTCGCGGCCGTCCGGTCACCGGACCGGGCAACCGTCCGCTCAAATCGCTCAGCCATATGCTCAAAGGCAAGCAAGGCCGTTTCCGGCAAAACCTGCTCGGCAAACGCGTCGACTACTCTGGCCGTTCGGTTATCGTCGTCGGACCAAGTCTGAAGATGTACCAGTGCGGTCTGCCGAAGGAAATGGCGCTCGAGCTGTTCAAGCCGTTCGTCATGAAGGAGCTCGTCAACAAAGGGCTCGCGCACAACATCAAGAGCGCCAAGCGCAAGGTCGAGCGCGTCAGTCCGGAAGTATGGGACGTGCTGGAGGAAGTCATCAAGGAGCATCCGGTCCTGCTGAACCGTGCCCCCACGCTTCACCGTCTCGGCATCCAGGCGTTCGAGCCCATCCTCGTGGAAGGCCGCGCGATCAAGCTGCATCCGCTCGTCTGTACGGCGTACAACGCCGACTTCGACGGCGACCAGATGGCGGTGCACGTACCGCTCTCCGCAGAAGCGCAAGCGGAAGCTCGCCTGCTCATGCTGGCATCCGGCAACATCCTTAACCCGAAGGACGGCAAGCCGGTCGTTACGCCTTCGCAGGATATGGTCCTCGGCAGCTTCTATCTGACGATGGACAACAACGAAGCTGCTGGCGCTGGTTCGATCTTCGCCACCGTCAACGAAGCGGTCTCCGCCTATCAGCGCGGTATTGTCTCGCTGCATGCGCGGATCGTCGTGCCGGTTAAGGTGCTGAACAAGGCTACCTTCAACGAAGCGCAGCAAAAAGCGCTGATCGTTACCACCGTAGGCAAACTGATCTTTAACGAGATTTTCCCGGATGACTTCCCGTATATCAACGAAGCGACCAAAAGCAATCTGTTGAACGGAACACCGGAGAAATACTTCGTCTTCGAAAAGGGCGCCGATCTGACCAAAATCCTCAACGACCTGCCGATCGCCGGCGCTGTCGGCAAGGAATATCTCGGGCTGATCATCGCCGAGTGCTTCCGTCAGTACCAGACGACGCAGACGTCGATGATCCTCGATAAAATCAAGCAGCTTGGCTTCACTTACTCGACACGCGCCGGTATCACGATCGCCGTGGACGACGTTGTCGTGCCGCAGGAGAAGCAACTGCTGATGAAGGAGTCCGAGGAGAAGGTTGCCGTCGTTACCAATCAGTATCGTCGCGGCCTGATCACCAACGAGGAGCGGTACGACCGTGTTATTAACATCTGGGGCAGCACGAAAGACCAGATTACCGATATCCTCATGAAGTCGATGGAACGTTACAATTCCATCATGCTCATGGTCGATTCCAAGGCGCGGGGCAACAAATCGCAGATCACCCAGCTGGGCGGTATGCGGGGTCTGATGGCCAACCCGTCGGGTCGGATCATCGAGCTCCCGATCAAGTCCAACTTCCGCGAAGGCCTGACCGTTCTCGAGTACTTCATCTCGACGCACGGCGCGCGTAAAGGTCTGGCCGATACGGCGCTGCGGACAGCTGACTCGGGTTACCTGACCCGTCGTCTCGTCGACGTCGCACAGGATGTCATCGTCCGCGAGGACGACTGCGGTACGGACAAAGGCTTCGCGGTCAGCAAGATTCAGGACGGCAAGGAAGTCATCGAGGATCTGTACGACCGGATCGAAGGTCGCTACTCCTTTGAGACGATCCGCCATCCGAAGACGGGCGAGGTCATCGTCCAGCGCAACGAGCTGATCGACTCGGCCAAAGCCGATGAGATCATCGCTGCCGGCGTCGAGCGCCTGCAGATCCGCTCGGTCCTGAGCTGTCGTGCCCGTCATGGCGTCTGCAAGATCTGTTACGGACGCAATCTGGCGACCGGCAAGCATGTCGAGATCGGCGAAGCGGTCGGCATCATCGCGGCCCAGTCGATCGGCGAGCCGGGTACACAGCTGACGATGCGGACGTTCCATACCGGCGGTGTCGCCGGCGATGACATCACGCAAGGTCTGCCGAGGATCCAGGAGCTCTTCGAGGCTCGTAATCCGAAGGGCCAGGCGATCATCTCCGAGCTCGACGGTACGATCAAAGAGATTCGCGAAGCGAAGGATCGTCGCGAGATCGAGGTTCAGGGCGAAGCCGAATCCAAGGTCTACTCCGTCACGTACGGTTCGCGTATCCGCGTATCGGTCGGACAGCAGATCGAGGCTGGCGACGAGCTGACCGACGGCTCGATCGATCCGAAGGATATGCTGCGCATCAAGGGCATCCGCGGCGTGCAGAACTATATCCTCCAGGAAGTTCAGCGCGTTTACCGGAACCAGGGCGTAGAAATCAACGACAAGCATATCGAAGTTATGATCAAGCAGATGCTGCGCAAGATCCGCATCGTCGATGCGGGCGGCACAACGCTGCTGCCGGGCGCATTCGTGGATATCCACGAATACGAGTCGGCGAACCGCAATGCCATCTTCTCCGACCGCGAGCCGGCTGTCGCCAAGCCAGTCCTGCTCGGGATTACGAAGGCATCCCTGGAGACCGATTCGTTCCTCTCCGCGGCATCCTTCCAGGAGACGACGCGCGTCCTCACCGACGCTGCGATCAAGGGCAAGGTCGACCAATTGCTCGGCCTCAAGGAGAATGTCATCATCGGCAAGCTGATCCCTGCCGGTACCGGTATGAACCGCTACCGCAGCATCAAATTTGCTGGCGACGAGGAGCAATTGGAGTCAGGCGAGGAGCAACTCGAGAGCGTACCGGTTGAGCTGTAAGGCTGATCGATAGCAGACGGGGATTGCGGAGCCTTGGGGCGCTGCAATCCCTGTTTTTTGAAAAATAGGCCCTTGACACGCCATGTGCGGAAGTGCTACTATATCGAAGTGTGCCAACATGGTGGTTTGGACTCGGCCATCCGATGGTCGAAGGATCAATCGGCGAATGGAGGGTGCATTCCATGCCATTCAAGATCGGCAGCAAGCAGACGACGAAGATGGTAGAGCAAGGCAAGGCTACCGCCGTCTATGTAGCGGAGGATGCAGATCAACGAATAACGGGCAAGATTGTAGAGCTCTGCGAACGGGCAGGGATTGAAGTCATCCGGGTAGATACGATGGAGCGCCTCGGGGCAACCTGCGGCATTGACGTCGGTGCCGCGATGGCAGCTAGCGTCCCTGATGAAGAATAAGAGACATTCGTTTTTGTCTGCGGGCAAGAGACGCCAGGCAAAAACTTTCGTTTGTTCTTTTATGAACCACCTGGATCTGTGGGCTTAAGCAAGACCTGTTTGGACAGTCGAAAACTGAGGAAGGGGGTGGCAACAATGCCAACAATCAACCAGCTGGTCCGTAAGGGCCGTGAGGCTAAAGTGGTCAAGTCGAAATCGCCTGCACTTCAAAAAGGATTCAACGCGCTGAAGCGTGAGGAAACCAACCTGAGCGCCCCGCAAAAACGCGGTGTCTGCACTCGTGTAGGTACGATGACACCGAAGAAACCGAACTCCGCTTTGCGTAAATACGCTCGTGTTCGCTTGACGAACCGTGTAGAGGTTACTGCTTACATCGGAGGTATCGGTCACAACCTGCAAGAGCACAGCGTGGTACTCGTACGCGGCGGTCGGGTAAAAGACCTTCCGGGTGTTCGTTACCATATCGTTCGCGGTGCGCTTGATACTGCAGGCGTGAACAACCGTATGCAAGCTCGTTCCAAATACGGCACGAAACGTCCTAAAGTTAAAAAGTAATAAAATCACTTCGTGATCAAAACTGATACCCAAAGAAAGGGGGATTACCTCATGCCACGTAAAGGTCCTGTTCCAAAAAGAGACGTATTGCCGGATCCGTTGTACAACAGCAAGCTTGTTACGCGTCTGATCAACCGCATCATGATCGACGGCAAGCGCGGTGTAGCGCAGACGATCCTGTATGATGCCTTCACTCTGATCCAGGAGCGCACAGGTAAAGAGCCGATGGAAGTGTTTGAAGTCGCCATCAAGAACATCATGCCCGTACTCGAAGTTAAAGCCCGTCGTGTAGGTGGTGCGAACTACCAAGTACCGATCGAGGTGAAGCCAGAGCGCCGTACGGCACTCGGTCTTCGTTGGCTGGTGAACTACTCCCGCAACCGCGGCGAGAAAACGATGGAAGAGCGTTTGGCTGCCGAGATCATCGACGCATCCAACAACACTGGCGCATCCGTCAAAAAACGTGAAGATACACACAAGATGGCTGAAGCGAACAAAGCGTTTGCTCACTATCGCTGGTAGAATCACAATGAGTGTTCAAAAAGGTCGGTTTTCAGCACCGAGAAGGTTGGAGGCAGGAGGAAATGAGGAGCGGAGCGTAGCCTAAGCTACGTGAGCACCGGAAGTTCCGAACTGCATTCAAGATTCGATGTCGAATTAGCTTCTTGAGTTGCTTCGTGATTAAAAGCGGACTTTTTGAACAACCTCTTAACTCGAAAGGAGACATATTCATGGCTAGAGAGTTCTCCTTGAAAAATACGCGTAACATCGGGATTATGGCGCATATTGATGCCGGCAAGACCACCACTACCGAACGGATCCTGTTCTACACAGGCCGTACCCACAAAATCGGCGAGGTGCACGAAGGTGCAGCGACGATGGACTGGATGGAGCAAGAGCAGGAGCGCGGCATTACGATTACATCTGCTGCGACTACAGCTCAGTGGGCGGGACACCGCATCAATATTATCGACACCCCGGGGCACGTTGACTTCACGGTAGAAGTTGAACGTTCCCTGCGCGTATTGGACGGGGCGGTAGGTGTATTCAGTGCAAAAGAAGGCGTAGAGCCGCAATCGGAAACGGTATGGCGTCAAGCCGACAAGTATGGTGTTCCTCGGATCGCTTATGTGAACAAGATGGACATCATCGGCGCTGACTACCTGAACGTTATTAAAGATATGCGCGAGCGTCTGCAAGCCAATGCCGTCGCGATTCAATTGCCGATCGGTGCCGAGAGTGACTTCAAAGGCATGATCGACATCGTCGAGCGCGTTGCTTATGTGTACAAAGATGACCTTGGTCGGGACCCTGAGAAAGTCGAGATTCCTGCCGAGTTCGCAGATCAAGTGGAGGAGCTGCGTGCGGATCTGGTCGAGAAAGTGGCCGAACTGGACGAAGAACTCACCATGAAGTATCTCGAAGGCGAAGAAATCAGCGTAGCTGAACTGAAAGCAGTGCTCCGTAAAGGCGTCTGCGAAGTTAAAATCTTCCCTGTTATCTGCGGCTCCTCGTATCGGAACAAAGGCGTACAGCCAATGCTGGACGCGGTAGTCGACTACCTGCCGGCTCCAACCGATGTTCCGGACATCAGAGGCCAGCTCGAGGACGGCACAGAAGTTACCCGTAAATCGGGCGACGATCAACCGTTCGCAGCGCTTGCCTTCAAAATCATGACTGACCCTTATGTCGGTAAACTGACGTTCTTCCGCGTCTACTCTGGCGTACTCGCAGCAGGTTCCTACGTGCTGAATGCGACCAAAGGCAAACGCGAGCGCGTCGGCCGGATCCTGCAGATGCATGCCAACAGCCGTCAAGAGATCACCGAGGTTTACTCGGGCGATATCGCAGCTGCTGTAGGTCTGAAGGATACCGTTACTGGCGACACTCTGTGCGATGAGAAAGCTCCGGTTATCCTGGAGTCTATGATCTTCCCAGAGCCAGTTATCCAGATCGCGATCGAGCCGAAGACCAAAGCGGACCAGGACAAAATGGGCGTTGCCCTGTCCAAGCTGTCCGAAGAAGATCCGACGTTCCGCGCGTACACGGATGAAGAGACAGGACAAACCATCATTGCGGGGATGGGCGAGCTCCATCTGGAGATCATCGTCGACCGTATGGTGCGCGAGTTCAAAGTCGAGACCAGCGTAGGTAAACCACAGGTTGCTTACCGCGAGACTTTCAAACAAGCTGCGAAGGTCGAAGGCAAATTCGTACGTCAGTCCGGCGGACGCGGCCAATACGGTCATGTCTGGATCGAGTTCGAACCGCAAGAAGCCGGTGCCGGCTTCGAGTTCGAGAACAAGATCGTCGGCGGTGTCGTACCTCGTGAGTACATCCCTGCTGTTCAGGCCGGTATTGAAGAGTCGATGAAAAACGGCGTTCTCGCCGGATTCCCGCTCGTCGATATCAAAGCTCGCATCGTAGACGGATCGTACCATGACGTTGACTCCTCGGAGATGGCGTTTAAGATTGCAGGTTCGATGGCGCTCAAAGCAGCCAAGGACAAATGTTCTCCGGCCTTGCTTGAGCCGATCATGAAGGTTGAAGTAACCGTACCGGAAGAGTACTTCGGTGACGTTATGGGTATGCTCAGCTCCCGTCGCGGTCGCATTGAAGGTACAGACTCCCGTTCCGGCGCCCAAATCATCCGTGCCAAAGTACCTTTGGCTGAGATGTTTGGCTACTCGACAACTCTTCGCTCCGGTACACAGGGACGCGGCGTCTTCTCGATGGAGATCTCCCATTACGAAGAAGTGCCGAAGTCGATTGCGGAAGAGATTATCTCCAAGCACAAAGGCGAGTAATCCCTGGTTGCCACGGCCGTTAGTCTGTTCGCTTTGCAGCTGAAGACGAACGGCCGATACCTATAACTTTCCATTTATTAAGGAGGAATAAGTTCAATGGCTAAGCAAAAGTTCGAACGTAACAAACCGCACGTTAACATCGGTACAATCGGTCACGTTGACCATGGCAAAACGACTCTGACTGCTGCCATCACAACCGTACTTTCCAAAAGATACGGCGGTGCTGCAATCGCTTTTGACCAAATCGACAAAGCGCCAGAAGAGCGCGAGCGCGGTATCACAATCTCCACTTCGCACGTAGAGTATGAGACGCCTACTCGTCACTATGCTCACGTTGACTGCCCAGGTCACGCCGACTACGTTAAAAACATGATCACTGGTGCTGCTCAAATGGACGGCGCGATCCTGGTTGTATCCGCTGCTGACGGCCCTATGCCGCAAACGCGCGAGCACATCCTGCTCTCCCGCCAAGTAGGCGTACCTTACATCGTCGTATTCCTGAACAAATGCGACATGGTTGAAGACGAAGAGCTCCTCGAGCTGGTTGAGATGGAAGTACGCGACCTGCTGAACGAGTATGAGTTCCCAGGCGACGACACGCCAATCATCCGTGGTGCAGCTCGTGAAGCGCTGGCTAACCCGGACGGCGAGTGGGCTGACAAAATCGTTGAGCTGTTCGAGCAAGTGGATACTTACATCCCAACTCCTGAGCGCGACGTTTCCAAGCCATTCCTGATGCCTGTCGAGGACGTATTCACGATCACTGGACGCGGTACAGTTGCTACTGGCCGTGTTGAGCGTGGCGTGGTTAAAGTCGGCGACGAGATCGAAGTTATCGGTCTGCAAGAAGAGACTCGCAAAACTGTATGTACTGGCGTTGAGATGTTCCGCAAATTGCTGGACTCCGCTCAAGCCGGCGACAACATTGGCGCACTGCTGCGCGGTGTTGAGCGTAAAGACATCGAGCGTGGTCAAGTTCTGGCTAAGCCAGGTTCCGTTAAACCACACACGAACTTCACAGCTCAAATCTACGTCCTGACTAAAGAAGAGGGCGGACGTCACAAGCCTTTCTTCACAGGCTACCGTCCACAGTTCTACTTCCGTACTACGGACGTAACAGGTATCATCACGCTGCCAGAAGGCACTGAGATGGTTATGCCTGGCGACAACATCACGGTTACTGTTGAGCTGATCGCTCCAATCGCGGTTGAAGAGGGCACTCGCTTCTCGATCCGTGAAGGCGGCCGTACAGTAGGCGCTGGCGCTGTAGCTTCGATCCAAAAATAATCCCGCTGCAGCGAAGGCTGCGCAGGATCTACATCAGAGGTTGTCCAACCGGCCATGCAAATGTCCGGGAGGGCAGCCTCTTTTGCTATATATAATAGAAGAAATAAGATCGCCCCACATACCAAAGCTGCAGACGGAATTAAAGTGTGAAGTATTTATGCGGTCTGAAGAGAAAAATCTTGCAATTGCCCAGCGTTTTGTATATAATAGTGAACGTTGGTCTGTGGCTGTGCGATGATGCGAGAGGTTGCCGACACACCCGGCCCCTTTGCCATGGGGCACGCGTCGGGTTTTCTCGCGGAGTATGTCCGATACTAAATTGGGCGATAGAAGGAGGGAATTACATGGCAAAGCAAAAGATTCGTATTCGTTTGAAAGCTTACGATCACAGAATTCTTGACCAATCAGCAGAGAAAATTGTTGAAACTGCAAAGCGTTCCGGAGCAGGCGTGTCCGGTCCGATTCCGTTGCCAACGGAAAAGCAAATCATCACCATTCTGCGTGCGGTTCACAAGTACAAGGATTCGCGGGAACAATTCGAAATGCGCACACATAAGCGTCTGATCGACATTGTCAACCCAACGCCGCAAACGGTCGATGCATTGATGCGTTTGGATCTGCCATCCGGTGTAGATATCGAAATCAAACTGTAAGACATAACTACTCATACGTAAAAGAAACGAGGTGTCAACATGAAAGGTATCTTAGGGAAAAAACTCGGCATGACGCAAGTCTTTACGCCTGAGGGCAACGTAATTCCGGTTACGGTCATCGAGGCAGGACCTTGCGTGGTTCTCCAGAAGAAGGATCAGGAGACGGACGGCTACGAGGCGATCCAGCTTGGCTTCTCCGACAAGAAGAAGCAAAGAGCGAACAAGCCCGAGACAGCTCATGCTCAAAAAGCCAACACGGCTCCTAAGCGCTACATTCGTGAATTCCGCGGGGTTAACCTGGGCGAATACGAAGTTGGCGCAGAAGTAAAAGCGGATCTGTTCTCCGAAGGCGAATTTGTTGACGTAACAGGAATCTCCAAAGGTAAAGGATTCCAAGGCGTAATCAAACGTTGGGGACAAAGCACAGGTCCAATGTCTCACGGCTCCCGCTACCATCGCGGACCAGGCTCCATGGGCTCCATCCAGGCGAACCGCGTACCGAAAGGCAAGCGTCTGCCAGGACACATGGGTCAAGACACCATCACCATTCAACGTCTGGAAGTTATCCGCGTTGATGTCGAGCGCAACGTGCTGCTCGTCAAAGGATCGATTCCCGGAGCGAAAAACAGCTTCGTCAAAATTAAATCTACGGTGAAGAAATAACACCCCTGAAGAAAGGAGGAACACGTAATGCCAAAGGTAGCAGTATACAACGTGAGTGGTTCGCAAGTCGGCGACATCGAGCTGGCTGAAGCGATCTTCGGCATCCAGCCGAACACCCATGTTATGCACAGCGCCGTGGTCCTGCAGCAAGCTGCAGAGCGCCAAGGTACGCATAAGACCAAAGGTCGTTCGGAGGTTCGCGGCGGTGGCCGCAAGCCATGGAAACAAAAAGGCACCGGTCGCGCTCGTCAGGGCAGCATCCGCTCCCCGCAATGGGTAGGCGGCGGTACCGTATTCGGCCCGACTCCGCGTTCTTACGGATTCAAGCTTCCTAAGAAAGTGCGTCGTCTCGCCATCAAATCCGCACTGTCTTCCAAAGTGATCGGCAACGAAATTATCGTATTGGATCAACTGGCTCTGAGCCAACCAAAGACGAAGGAATTCAAAGGAATTCTGGGCAGTCTGAAGGTTGCTCGCAAAGCGCTGGTCGTAACAGCCAACTATGAGGACAACGTTGCGCTGAGCGCTCGCAATATTCCAGGCGTCAAATTCCTGACCGTCGAAGGCATTAATGTTCTGGATGTATTGGCTCATGACCAACTGATCATCACCAAGGAAGCGGTCGAAAAAGTACAGGAGGTGCTTGCGTAATGAAGAACGCACACGATATTATCAAGCGCCCGATCATTACTGAGCGTACTAGCGAACTCATGGTAGCCAAACGCTATGTGTTCGAAGTCGACATGCGCGCCAACAAAACTGCAATCAAGCAAGCGATCGAGTCGATCTTCGGCGTAAAGGTCGCGAGCGTCAACACGATGCGTGTACCTGGCAAGCCAAAACGCCAAGGTCGTCACTCCGGATACACATCCGAGTGGAAAAAAGCGATCGTGCAGCTGACTGAAGAAAGCAACGAGCTCGAATTCTTCGAAGCGTCGGTATAATAAGAGACTAGACAAGTAAGGAGGGAATCGAAGTGCCAATCAAGAAGTATAAGCCGACTTCTCCTGCACGCCGTGCAATGTCCGTCTCGACGTTCGAAGAGATCACGACAAGCACACCGGAGAAATCGCTGCTGGCGCCGCTGTTCAAAAAAGCGGGCCGCAACAACCAAGGTAAAATTACTGTACGTCACCACGGTGGCGGGCACAAGCGTAAATACCGGATTATCGATTTCAAGCGCACTAAGGACGGCATTCCTGGTAATGTAGCTACCGTCGAATACGATCCGAACCGCACCTCGAACATCGCGCTGATCCATTACGCGGACGGCGAGAAGCGTTACATCATCGCCCCTAAAGGTCTGAAAGTCGGAGACGTTATCACGTCCGGACCGGATGCCGACATCAAAGTAGGTAACGCGTTGCCGCTCGAGAACATCCCGGTCGGTACAGTTATCCACAACATTGAGATGAAGCCTGGCAAAGGTGGCCAACTGGTCCGCGCAGCCGGTACAGAAGCTCAATTGCTCGGTAAAGAGGACAACTACGCAGTCATCCGCCTGTCCTCCGGCGAAGTTCGTCGCATCCTGAAAGTATGCCGCGCGACCATCGGTTCCGTAGGCAACGGGGACCACGAGCTCGTCAAAATCGGTAAAGCCGGCCGTAACCGCTGGCTGGGCAAGCGTCCTGAAGTACGCGGCGTCGTCATGAACCCGAACGATCACCCACACGGTGGTGGTGAAGGCCGTGCGCCAATCGGACGCAAATCGCCTATGTCCCCATGGGGCAAACCGACACTGGGCTACAAAACCCGTAAGAAGAAAAAAGCTTCCAGCCAATATATCGTTCGCGGTCGCACGAAGTAAGCTTAGCTTGACTTCGAGCGACTCGGACACTATTCTACGCCAGGTTAGCTGAAGGGAGGATCACCTATGGGTCGCAGTTTGAAGAAGGGGCCGTTTATCGACGGTTACCTGCTGAAAAAGGTCGAGGAACTGAATGAGGCGGACAAAAAAGTCGTCGTCAAAACTTGGTCCCGTCGTTCCACAATTTTCCCGCAGTTCATCGGACATACGTTTGCTGTATATGACGGCCGCAAGCACGTGCCTGTATACGTAACCGAGGACATGGTCGGACATAAGCTGGGCGAATTCGCGCCTACGCGTACGTACAAAGGCCATACCGCCGACGACAAAAAAACCGGCAGAAGATAATCTGCCTTGACTAGCTAATTGTTCTGAGAGGAGGTTCTACCATGGCACAACAAGCAAAAGCTGTTGCGAACTTCATCCGTATCGCGCCCCGCAAGGCTCAACTGGTCGTCGACCTGATCCGCGGCAAGCAAGTCGGTGAAGCGATCGCGATCCTGCGTCACACCCCGAAATCGGCGTCGCCGATCGTGGAGAAGCTGCTGAACTCTGCCATCGCCAATGCGGATCATAACTATCAGCTGGACGTCAACAAGCTGGTCGTATCCGAGGTGTATGTCAATCAGGGGCCAACTATGAAACGTTTCCGTCCACGCGCGATGGGTCGTGCGAGCCGGATCAACAAACGAACCAGCCACATTACTCTGGTGGTATCCGAAAAATAAGGGAGGGATAACGTGTGGGTCAAAAAGTAAACCCCGTCGGTCTACGGATCGGTATTATCCGTGACTGGGAATCGAAATGGTACGCGGGCAAAGATTTCGGCGATCTCTTGATGGAGGACGTAAGAATCCGTGACTACCTGAAGAAGAAGCTGAAAGACGCTGCTGTATCGAAATTCGAAATCGAGCGTGCCGCTAACCGCGTCAACGTGACGATTCATACCGCGAAACCAGGCATGGTTATCGGTAAAGGCGGATCTGAGGTAGAGAACCTGCGTACGGAGCTTGCCAAGATCTCTGGTGGCAAGAAGGTTCACATCAACATCGCCGAAATCAAACAAGCTGACTTGGACGCTGTCCTCGTAGCTGAAAGCATCGCGCTGCAACTCGAGCGCCGGACTTCGTTCCGTCGCGCGCTGAAGCAAGCGATCCAACGCACCATGCGCGCAGGCGCAAAAGGAATCAAAACTTCGGTTAGCGGACGTCTGGGCGGCGCCGAGATCGCTCGTACCGAAGGCTACAGTGAAGGAACCGTGCCGCTGCATACGCTGCGTGCCGATATCGATTACGGAACTGCTGAGGCGTTCACGACTTATGGTCTGATCGGCGTCAAAGTATGGATCTACCGTGGCGAAGTCCTTCCTGCTAAAAAAAGAACAGCAGCAGCTCCCCAGGAAGGAGGCAACTAAATCATGTTGGTACCTAAACGCGTCAAGCACCGCAAGCAACAACGCGGCCATATGAGAGGTCGCGCCAAAGGCGGCACCGAGGTGCTCTTCGGCGAATACGGCCTGCAGGCTACTGAGCCGGCATGGATCACGAACCGTCAGATCGAGGCCGCTCGTATCGCCATGACCCGTTACATCAAACGGGGCGGTAAAGTTTGGATCAAAATTTTCCCGGCCAAGCCGATTACTCAAAAGCCTCTCGAGGTTCGGATGGGTAGCGGTAAAGGTAACGTTGAGAAATGGGTAGCCGTAGTCAAACCAGGTAAAATCATGTTTGAACTTGCTGGTGTCCCTGAAGATATCGCGCGTGAAGCAATGCGTCTTGCTGCACACAAGCTTCCGGTTAAAACGAAGTTTGTGAAACGCGAAGAAGTGGGTGGTGAAACAAATGAAAGCTAGTGAATTTCGCAACCTGACCTCCGCCGAGATCGAGCAAAAGGTCGCCGGCTTCAAGGAAGAGTTGTTCAACCTACGTTTTCAATTGGCTACCGGTCAACTCGACAATCCGACTCGCATCCGCGACGTGCGGAAAGAGATTGCTCGCGCCAAAACAGTTTTGCGCCAAAGAGAGCTCGGAATCAGCAGCTAATTCATAGATTACGATTAACTGCTTTGGCCTCTCCGACAGGCTGAAGGAAGGAGGAAGAACATGAGCGAACGTAATGCCCGCAAAGTTCAAACCGGCAAAGTTGTCAGCGACAAAATGGACAAAACGGTAGTGGTGGCTGTAGAAACCTACAAAAAGCACACGCTGTACAACAAGCGTATTAAATATACGAAAAAGTTCAAAGCCCATGATGAGAACAACCAAGCCAAAATCGGCGACGTGGTACGGATCATGGAAACTCGTCCGCTTTCCAAGGACAAACGCTGGAGACTCGTAGAAGTCGTAGAAGCAGCGATTATCCTGTAAGCTGAACGGATGCAAGCTTTCAACTCTGTATTTCTGACCGGAAGGAGGACGTTACAATGATTCAACCATTTACACGCTTGAAAGTGGCTGACAACTCGGGCGCCAAGGAACTGATGTGTATCCGCGTACTGGGCGGCACTGGACGTCGCGTAGCTCACATCGGCGATCTGATCGTATGCTCCGTCAAACAAGCAACACCCGGTGGCGTTGTCAAGAAAGGCGATGTTATCAAAGCGGTTGTCGTGCGTACAAGAAACTCGGTTCGCCGTAAAGACGGTTCTTACATCGCATTTGACGAGAACGCAGCTGTCATCGTGAAGGACGACAAAAGCCCGCGCGGCACACGTATCTTCGGACCTGTTGCTCGCGAACTGCGCGACCGTGACTTCATGAAGATCGTATCGCTGGCTCCGGAAGTTATCTAAGACCTCAGAGGTCTTGAAGTACGAACCAATACTTTTGCTCACGAAGTGAGGTGTGAGAAATGCCAAGGCTGAAAAAGATCCTGGAATCCCATAACAACAAGCTGCATGTGAAGAAGGATGACAATGTCATCGTCATCACTGGCAAAGATAAAGGCAAAAAAGGTCGCGTCATCGCTGCTTATCCGCGTGAGAACCGTGTCCTGGTCGAAGGTGTGAACATGGTGAAAAAGCATGCTCGTCCTTCGCAACAAAACCCGCAAGGCGGTATCCTGGAGCAGGAAGCAGCGATTCACGTGTCCAACGTGATGCTGATCGATCCGAAAACAGGCAAACCGACCCGCGTCGGCTACAAAGTGCAAGAAAACGGCAAGAAGGTCCGGGTAGCGAAATCCGGCGCTGTAATCGACTAATCCCTTTGACAGAAAGGAGGTCCATAAATCGTGGCTATCAGAATGAAAGATCGCTTTTTGAATGAAATTACACCGAATCTGATGCAGAAGTTCAACTATTCTACTGTGATGCAGGTGCCGAAGATCGAGAAGGTCGTCATCAACATGGGTGTTGGCGAGGCCGTACAGAACTCCAAGGTGCTGGACGTAGCGGTAGAAGAGCTGAGAATCATCTCGGGTCAGAAGCCGGTTATCACGCGGGCTAAGAAATCGATCGCCGGTTTCAAGCTTCGTGAAAATATGCCGATCGGGGTTAAAGTAACACTGCGCGGCGAGCGCATGTACTACTTCCTCGACAAACTGTTTAATGTCGCTCTTCCGCGCGTACGTGACTTCCGCGGGATCTCCAACAAAGCGTTCGACGGCCGTGGCAACTATACGCTTGGTCTGAAAGAACAGCTGATCTTCCCGGAGATTGAGTACGATAAAGTCGACAAAGTCCGCGGTATGGACATTGTTATCGTAACAACGGCAAAAACGGATGAAGAATCTCGTGAATTGCTGACCCAACTGGGTATGCCGTTTGCGAAGTAATCCACTTCTAGGAGGTGTAAAACCCAGTGGCAAAAACTTCGATGAAAATTAAGCAACAACGTACGCCGAAGTTCAAAGTGCGCGCCTACACACGCTGCGAGCGTTGCGGCCGTCCGCATTCCGTGCTCCAAAAGTTCAAAATTTGCCGGATTTGTTTCCGCGAATTGGCATATAAAGGCCAGATCCCTGGCGTCAAAAAAGCAAGCTGGTAATCAGCCGAGTTCGGGAAGGAGGTTTACAACAAATGGTTATGTCTGATCCGATTGCAGATATGCTGACGCGCATCCGCAACGCGAATGTGGTCCGTCATGAGACCGTGGAAATGCCCGCTTCGAAATCGAAGAAGCAAATCGCTGAAATTCTGAAACGCGAGGGCTTCATCCGTGACGCAGAGTATATCGAGGACAACAAGCAAGGGATGATCCGTATTTTCCTGAAATACGGCCCTAACAACGAGCGTGTCATCACCGGGTTGAAACGCATCAGTAAACCAGGTCTGCGCGTATACACGAAAAGTACAGAAGTGCCGCGCGTGCTGGGCGGATTGGGAATCGCGATTATTTCCACATCCAAAGGCATCGTGACCGATAAAGAAGCTCGCCAAGGCAAAGCCGGCGGCGAAGTGCTTTGCTACGTTTGGTAATCACTCGTTAAACGATTGGAGGTGTAACAATGTCCCGTATTGGCCGTAAACCTATCCAGGTGCCTGCTGGCGTAGACATCAAGCTGGATAACACACAATTGACTGTAAAAGGTCCTAAGGGCACGCTCACTCGTGAGCTGCACAAGGACATGAAGATCGTCATCGCGGAGAACGAGATCACGGTTGAGCGTCCTTCCGATAACAAACTGCATCGTTCGCTGCACGGTACGACACGCAGCGTCGTAGCAAACATGGTGAATGGCGTAACTGAAGGTTTCTCGAAATCGCTGGAACTGGTCGGCGTCGGTTACCGCGCCAACAAAGCTGGCGACAAAGTGGTCCTGAACGTCGGCTACTCCCATCCGGTCGAGATCAATCCTGAGGGCGGCGTCGAGTTCGAGGTTCCTTCGAACACGAAGATCATCGTCAAAGGAATCGACAAGGAACTGGTCGGCGCATTCGCAGCAAAAATCCGCTCCGTGCGCGAGCCTGAGCCATACAAAGGCAAAGGCATCAAGTACGAAGGCGAACGTATCCTTCGCAAAGAAGGTAAAGCCGGTAAGAAGAAGTAAGCTCTCCCTCGCGAGCGCTTAGCTTCAGACCGGTCCCAAGGCAAAAGAAGGGAGTGAACCTCTAATGATTACTAAAGGCGATAAGAACAAAGCGCGTCTGAAACGGCATCTGCGTGTGCGCAAGAAAATCAAAGGCACCACGGAACGTCCAAGATTGTCCGTATTCCGTTCCGCTAAACATATCTACGTCCAACTGATCGATGACGTTCAAGGCGTAACCCTGGCTACAGCATCGACACAGGACAAAGAGCTGAAGTCGATCGGTAATGGCGGCAACGTCGAAGCGGCCAAGCAAGTTGGTCAACTGGTAGCTGATCGTGCAAAAGCGAAAGGCGTAACCAGAGTGGTATTCGATCGCGGCGGTTACTTGTACCACGGCAGAATCCAAGCGCTGGCAGACGCAGCTCGCGAAGCCGGATTGGAATTCTAATCAGAATTCACTTAAGAGGAGGTAAAACGACTTGCGTGTAGATCCTAATTCGTTAGAATTGACTGAGAAAGTGGTCCAAATCAACCGCGTATCTAAAGTTGTCAAGGGCGGACGCCGCTTCAGCTTTAGCGCTCTCGTGGTTGTGGGCGACGGCAAAGGCTGGGTTGGCGCAGGGATCGGTAAAGCTGGCGAGGTTCCGGATGCGATCCGCAAAGGAATCGACGACGCCAAGAAAAACCTGATCCAAGTTCCACTCGTAAAAACAACGATTCCTCACCTGGTGCTCGGACATTTCGGCGCTGGCGAAGTACTGTTGAAGCCGGCATCCGAAGGTACGGGCGTTATCGCTGGCGGACCGGTACGTGCGGTTCTCGAGCTGGCAGGTGTGGGCGATATCTTGACCAAATCTCTCGGTTCTTCCAACGCCATCAACATGGTTAACGCAACGCTTGAGGGACTTTCCCGTCTGAAGCGTGCGGAAGATGTAGCCAAATTGCGCGGAAAAACCGTCCAAGAGATCTTGGGCTAAGGAGGGGTATACGATGGCAAAATTGCAAATCACCCTCGTGCGCAGTTTGATCGGCCGTAACGAGAAGCAACGTGCGACAGTTCAAGCCCTTGGACTTCGCAAAGTGAATCACTCGGTTATTAAAGCAGACAACGAAGCCATTCGCGGCATGGTGAATCATGTTAGCCATTTGGTCAAAGTTGAAGAAGTGCAGGCTTAATTGTCTGCACGAGCAATTACAGTGAACCAATAAGGAGGTGCAACGAACGATGAAATTGCATGAGCTTCAGCCAGCAGCCGGATCCAAGCAAGTCGGCAAGCGTAAAGGCCGCGGGATCGGTACCGGCAACGGCAAAACTGCAGGTCGCGGTCACAAAGGCCAAAACGCTCGCTCCGGCGGCGGTGTCCGTCCAGGCTTCGAAGGCGGACAAAACCCATTGTATCGTCGCTTGCCGAAACGTGGTTTCAACAACCCGTTCCGTAAAGAATATGCCGTTGTTAACATTGAAGATTTGAACAGCTTTGCAGCAGGAACCGAAGTTACGCCTGAGCTTCTGATGGAGCAAGGGGTTGTCAAAAATCCGCAGGATGGCATCAAAATTCTCGGAAACGGTGAAATTAAGGTTCAACTGACTGTAAAAGCCAACAAATTCTCTCAATCTGCGGTAGAGAAAATTCAAGCTGCCGGCGGTAAAACCGAGGTGATCTAACGTGTTCAAGACTTTGTCCAACATATGGAAAGTGGAGGATCTGCGCAAGCGCGTGTTGTTCACGTTGTTCGTATTGCTGATCTACCGCATCGGTTCTTTCATCCCGGTTCCTAACATTGACAAGTCGGTATTTGAAGCGATGAATGAACAAAGCACGAACATCTTTGGTCTGCTCAACACCTTCTCCGGTGGCGCGTTGTTCCAGTTCTCGATCTTCGCGCTCGGGATCATGCCTTACATCACAGCGTCCATCATCGTCCAACTGCTCTCCATGGATGTTATTCCTAAGTTTGCAGAGTGGGCGAAGGAAGGCGAAAACGGCAAACGCAAGCTGGCTCAGATTACCCGGTACGGCACGATCGTACTCGGTCTGATCCAAGCTTACGCGACCGCCATTGGCTTTAACCGCCAGTACAACGCTCAGTTCGTTATGGATCCGAGCTTTGCCACCTATACGATGATCGCTATCGTACTGACGGCAGGTACGGCGTTCCTGATGTGGCTCGGTGAGCAGATCACCGAGAAGGGGATCGGCAACGGCATCTCGGTCATTATCTTTGCCGGTATCGTAGCAGGCATCCCGCAGCATATGAGAACTATCTACACTGAGAAACTGATGGATGCAGGCGATCAGCTCTTCCTGAACATCCTTCTGGTCGTGCTCATCGTCATCGCGGTCATCCTGATGATCGTCGGCGTCATCTACGTCCAGCAGGGCATCCGGAAGATCCCTGTCCAATACGCGAAGCGTGTGGTCGGACGCAAGATGTACGGCGGACAGTCGACGCATATTCCTCTGAAGGTAAATGGCGCCGGCGTTATCCCGGTCATCTTCGCCGTATCGCTCCTGATGTTCCCGGTTACGATCGCTCAATTCTGGTCTGGGCAAGCGTGGTCGAACTGGATTCAAAATCACCTCATGTACACCAAGCCGCTGGGCATGGTCCTTTACGTGCTGCTGATCATCGGATTCACGTTCTTCTATACCTTCGTTCAGATCAACCCGACTCAGATGGCGGATCAGATGAAGAAAAACGGCGGTTATATCCCGGGCGTCCGCCCAGGCAAGCCGACCAGCAGCTACATCACGCGCGTCATGTCGCGGATCACGCTCTCCGGAGCGCTGTTCCTGGCGCTGATCTCCATCATCCCGATCTTCTTCGGTCAGTTGGCCGGCCTTCCGGATACGGTACAGCTGGGCGGAACCTCGCTACTCATCGTCGTCGGCGTTGCGCTTGATACGATGAAGCAGATCGAGAGCCAGTTGATCAAACGCCACTACAAAGGGTTTATCAATAAATAACACTAGGTTCAGAGCGGGCTATGCGAGCATCCTCCGGGTGCTTCGTCGGCCCGGCCGAACCTATTGTGCTTAAAGTGAGGAACTCGACAATGAATATCCTGTTCATGGGCCCTCCCGGCGCCGGCAAAGGTACCCAAGCGGAGCGGATCGTGGAGGAATTCAACATTCCCCACATCTCGACTGGCGATGCGTTCCGTCTTGCGATGAAGCAAGGCACGCCGCTCGGCCAGAAGGCCAAAGAATATGTCGATCAAGGACTGCTCGTCCCAGACGATGTGACAAACGGTATCGTACGCGAACGTCTGCAGCAGGACGATTGCGAGGCAGGCTTCCTGCTCGACGGCTTCCCGCGGACAACCGCGCAAGCCGAAGCGCTCGATGAGATGCTCGCAGGCATGAACCGTAAGCTCGATCATGTGATCAACCTGAAGGTTGACCGCAGCCTCTTGCTGGCTCGCCTGACGGGACGCCGCATCTGCAAATCTTGTGGATCGACCTACCATGTGTTGTTTAATCCTCCTGCACAGGAGGGCGTGTGCGCGAAGTGCGGCGGCGAGCTGTACCAGCGTTCGGATGACACAGAGGAGAAGGTCGGTACGCGTCTCGACGAGTACATCTCGAAGACGGCGCCGCTGCTCGCCTATTACGAGAAGCAGGAGCTGCTCCGCGAGGTGGACGGAGAGAAAGAAATCGATACGGTGACTGCCGAGATTGCCGATTGCTTGCGGGGTACGGAATGATCATCTGCAAATCCGAAGTGGAACTGGGTTTCATGAGGGAAGCAGGACGCATCGTTGCGGAAACGCATCGACTGATGGCGCAATCCGTCAAACCGGGTATTACAACCATGGAGCTTGACCGGATTGCCGAAACGTATATACGGAGCCAGGGCGCCGTACCGTCTTTCAAAGGTTACAATGATTTCCCTGCCAGTATATGTGCTTCTGTAAACAACGAGTTGGTGCACGGCATCCCCGGTTCGCGCAAGCTGAACGAAGGGGATATCATCAGCATCGATATCGGCGCACAATTCAATGGCTACCATGGAGATTCGGCTTGGACCTACGGGGTCGGAGAGATCTCCGAGGAGTCTGCCCGCCTGCTCGACGTAACGGAGAAATCGCTATACGCCGGACTTGCGCTCATCGAGCCGGACGTACGTCTGTACACGGTCTCGCATGCAATTCAGCAAGTGGTGGAAGAGGCAGGATTTTCGATCGTACGCGAGTATGTCGGACACGGCATCGGGGCCAAACTGCATGAAGAACCACAGATTCCTAACTACGGCATCCCGGGACGCGGACCGCGTCTGAAGCCGGGGATGGTGCTGGCGATCGAACCGATGGTCAACATTGGCGAACGTTATGTGCGTACCCTGCAAGACAACTGGACGGTCGTCACCGAGGACGATTCGTGGTGTGCTCACTTCGAGCATACGGTAGCCGTCACTGAGGACGGGTATGAGATCCTCACCCGACTCCCGGAGTAGCATCGCTATGCCGGAGCAGCTACAGCCTCGGATCGGCCAACTCGTCACGGTGCTGCGCGGCAAGGACGAAGGCGCGCATGCCGTGATCGTCGCCCTCGTCGATGAGCGCTTCGTGTTGATCGCCGACGGCCACAAGCGCAAAGCCCAGGAGCCGAAGAAAAAGAATCTGCTTCATCTGGCGCTCCAGCCGCAGGTAAGCGAGGAAGTGGCAGATAGCCTGCGCGAGAGCGGCAGCGTGACGAACGGGAAACTGCGATTTGCGATTCAGAAGTATATACAACGGAAAGGAGAATAACTGTGACCAAGGAAGATGTGATTGAAGTCGAAGGTACGGTCATCGAGCCGCTGCCCAACGCGCATTTCAGGGTGGAACTGGAGAACGGCCATCAAATCCTCGCCCATGTGTCCGGCAAGCTCAGAATGCACTTTATCCGCATCCTGACCGGAGACAAAGTGGTAATCCAGTTGTCGCCTTATGATTTAACAAAAGGTCGTATCACCTATCGGAAGTAGGCTGCTCAAGTAGCCTGGTTGCGAAGTATCGGGAGGGAATCACAATGAAGGTCAGACCTTCGGTCAAGCCGATCTGCGAAAAATGCAAAGTCATTCGTCGCAAAGGCAATGTAATGGTGATTTGTGAAAATCCTAAGCATAAACAAAAACAAGGTTAAGAAGGAGGGAAACGGAATATGGCTCGTATAGCTGGTGTAGACTTGCCGCGTGACAAGCGCGTAGAGATCGCTCTGCAGTATATCTTCGGAATTGGTCAAACCACGGCCAAAAAAATCCTGGGTGAAACAGGCATCGACGCACAGACACGTGTTCGCGATTTAACGGAAGACGAGGTTAGCAAACTGCGCGAGACGATTGATAAATCGGTCAAGGTAGAAGGCGACCTGCGTCGTGAAATTTCGTTGAATATTAAAAGGTTGATTGAGATCGGCTGCTACCGCGGTATCCGTCACCGTCGTGGTCTGCCTGTTCGTGGTCAACGGACCAAAACTAACGCCCGTACACGGAAAGGTCCTCGTCGGACCGTTGCGAACAAGAAGAAATAAGGGGGGATACTGAAATGGCTAAACCGAAAAAAGTGGTCCGTACCAAACGTCGTGACCGTAAAAATATTGAATCTGGCGTAGCGCACATTCGCTCGACATTCAACAACACTATCGTGACGATTACGGATCCGCACGGCAACGCGATTTCTTGGGCAAGTGCTGGTAACCTGGGCTTCAAGGGTTCCCGCAAAAGCACGCCGTTTGCAGCGCAAATGGCAGCCGAGTCCGCCGCGAAAGCCGCAATGGAGCACGGAATGAAAGCTGTAGAAGTCATGGTTAAAGGCCCGGGCGCTGGCCGTGAAGCTGCGATCCGTTCGCTGCAAGCCGCAGGACTTGAAGTGAACATGATCAAAGACGTCACACCGGTTCCGCACAACGGATGCCGTCCACCGAAACGTCGCCGCGTATAGTTCATTTGATTGTGGTATCAAATATCTGCAACTTGTGAATAATGGTTGTGAAGGTTAGGCATACTACATGATTTGACCGCATAACGCTAGGTACGGAGCGACGTTTTTGAAGGAGGGTTCAATTAGTGATTGAGATCGAAAAGCCGAAGATCGAAACGGTAGAACTGAATGAGGATGGCACGTACGGACGATTCGTCGTCGAGCCGCTCGAGAGAGGCTACGGCACGACGCTGGGCAACTCGCTGCGCCGGATTCTGCTTTCGTCGCTGCCAGGCGCGGCAGTGATATCTGTCCAGATCGATGGAGTGCTGCATGAGTTCTCAACGATTCCGGGCGTGATTGAGGATGTGACCGAGATCATTCTGAATCTGAAGGGCTTGTCTCTGAAGATTCATTCCGACGAAGAGAAAGTGTTGGAAATCGATGCGGAAGGCGAAGGCAGCATCACGGCCGGCGACATTCGCGCAGACAGCGATGTCGAGATTCTCAATCCTGATCTTCATATCGCCACCTTGGCCTCCGGCGCAAGACTCCACATGCGGGTGTTCGCCAACCGCGGACGCGGATACGTGCAGGCTGACCGCAACAAGCGGGAAGACCAGCCGATCGGCGTCATCCCTGTGGATTCTATCTACACGCCGATCACTCGCGTGAACTACGCCATCGAGAACACGCGTGTTGGCCAGGTGACCAACTATGACAAGCTGACGTTGGAAGTCTGGACGGATGGCAGCATCCGGCCGGAGGAAGCAGTCAGCCTCGGCGCCAAAATTCTCACCGAGCATCTGGATCTGTTCGTTGGTCTGACCGACGAAGCCAAGGATGCCGAGATTATGGTCGAGAAGGAAGAGGACAAGAAAGAGAAGGTTCTCGAGATGACCATCGAGGAGCTGGATCTCTCTGTTCGTTCGTACAACTGTCTGAAGCGCGCAGGCATCAACACCGTCCAGGAGTTGATCACCAAAACCGAAGAAGACATGATGAAGGTCCGCAACTTGGGCCGCAAGTCTCTCGAAGAGGTTCAGGAGAAGCTCGAAGAGCTGGGCCTGGGCTTGCGTACAGAAGATTAAGATCGCACACGGTACACTATAGAAGGAGGTTCTACGCAAATGGCTTATCAAAAATTGGGCCGTGATTCGAGCGCGCGTAAAGCATTGTTCCGCGACCTCGTCACTGACCTGTTCTTGTATGAGCGCATCCAGACAACGGAAGCGAAAGCTAAAGAAGTTCGCTCCATTGCCGAGAAGCTCATCACTAAAGCAAAACGCGGCGATCTGCATGCGCGCCGTCAAGTAGCAGCATTTGTTCGTCGTGAAACCATTGATGGAGAGCAGGATGCCATCCAGAAGTTGTTCTCCGAATTGGCCACCCGTTACTCTGAGCGTGCGGGCGGGTACACACGGATCCTGAAGCTCGGTCCACGTCGCGGCGATGCTGCGCCTATGGTATTCCTGGAGCTTGTTGATCGTGCGTAATTGACCGGAACGAGAAGGGGTGGACCACTTGGGGCCACCTTTTTTTTGTGAGATTCACCAAGCGAGGTGAATCTCACTCAGATCAGGCCGGTTATGGCCTGCGCCTGGCTTAAAGCATAGTGTGCCCGAGTACGACCTCATGGTGCGGGTCATTCTTCCGATCGCTGTTGTTCCCAGATTTCTTGACTATTCCCCTGATGGGGGAAATCCGGGAACAAAGGCGAGCTAAACGCTTTCTGCAAGAAAGCGACTTCGGAAGCATAATCTTCGCTTCTCCAGAACCGACCCGCACCTATCGGTGCTTTGGGCAAATGAAAGCTTTATGACAGGACTTCGGCCAATCTCGGCCTCGCTCTGGAAGGTTCACTTAATTGTTCATAGGGGCAGGGGGCCAGCTGCTCGCTTATGCCGCATCTGGTTTAACGACTTTTACTAGAAGATCAGCAAGACATGGGAGTGAAGACATGCGGAACCTATGCATGACGGTGAGCTATGACGGGACGGACTACCACGGCTTCCAGAGCCAGCCGATCGGGAATACGGTGCAGGATGAGATCGAGAAGGCGCTCGCGAAGCTGACTGGCGAGGAGATCAAGATTCACGGGTCGGGTCGCACCGATGCGGGGGTCCATGCCTATGGCCAGGTGTTCAATTTCCAGACGTCCTCGCAGATTCCTGTGGGCCGTTGGGCGGTGGCGATGAATACGTGGCTGCCCGATGATATCGTTATTCGCGATGCGCAGGAGGTGCCGCTAGCCTTCCATGCCCGCAAGTCGGCCAAACGCAAAACGTATCGCTACGCGATCCGACTCGGCAAGCACCCCGATGTGTTCGCTCGCCGCTATGAGTTCCACCACTATAGTCCGTTGCAGATCGAGCCGATGCGCGAAGCGCTCTCCTGCCTGCTCGGCGAGCATGACTTCACGTCGTTCACCTCGATTCACTCGACCAAGAGCTCCCATGTTCGTACGATCTATGAGGCGTATATGGAGGAGCAGGATGGCGTTGTCTATACGTACATCACCGGCAACGGCTTTCTGTACAACATGGTGCGCGTCATCATGGGGACGCTGATGCGGATCGGCGAAGGCCGGATGTCGGCTCAGGAGATGCCTGCGATCCTGGCGGCCTGCGATCGTGCCAAGGCGGGTCCGCGAGCGATGGCGCATGGTCTGACGCTCTGGAGCGTGGAGTATGGAGATATCATAAGTTCTACTTGATCTTCGCGCTTCATTGTAGTAAAATATAACTTGTGCTTTCTTAGTGGCTATCCCACGGCCCCCAGCTAAGAACAGTGCAACACGCAACAACTTATTACCTTAACAACTAGGTTTGACAGGTTATAAACCACATTAAAACTAGAGCTCAACCTCTTAAACACGATAACGTTTTGTTTGAATGAATACAGGTTTGTTTGAACGAATGAAGGAGGATCATCCATGCGCACCACGTATATGGCCAAGCCGAATGAAGTTGAACGCAAATGGTACATTATCGACGCGGAAGGAAAAACGCTTGGTCGCTTGGCAAGTGAAGCAGCTGCGCTGCTCCGCGGCAAGCACAAGCCACAGTTTACTCCGCATGTAGACACTGGCGATTTCGTCATCGTCATCAATGCCGAGAAGATCGTATTGTCCGGCAACAAGCTGAAAGACAAGAAGTACTACCGTCACTCGATGCATCCAGGCGGACTGAAAGTGACTTCCGCTGAAGAAATGCTCGCGAAGTTCCCTGAGCGCGTCATCGAAAAAGCGATTCACGGCATGATTCCACACAACCGTCTGGGTAACAAAATCAGACTGAAGCTGAAAGTGTATGCTGGCGCAAACCACCCACATCAAGCCCAAAACCCTGAAGTGTACGAGCTTCGCGGTTAATTAGAAGGAGGACAGTTTCATGGCTCAAGTGCAATACTATGGAACAGGTCGTCGTAAACATTCGGTAGCACGCGTGCGTCTCGTACCGGGTGAAGGACGAATCATCATCAATAAACGTGATCTGAACGAATACTTCGGTCACGAAACGCTGAAATTGATCGTAAAACAGCCGCTGGCTCTGACTGAAACCCTGTCGAAGTACGATATCCTCGTACTGGCTCATGGCGGTGGAACAACTGGTCAAGCAGGCGCGATCCGTCACGGGATCTCCCGTGCGCTGCTCAAAGCCGACCCTGAGTTCCGTCCGGCTCTGAAGCGCGCAGGCTTCCTGACGCGTGACCCACGGATGAAAGAGCGTAAGAAGTACGGCCTGAAAGCCGCTCGTCGCGCGCCTCAGTTCTCCAAACGTTAATACCTTTGCACGTGCAACGTGCTTCAAGCCCTTGGCCTCCTGGCCAAGGGCTTTTGTTTGTTCTGGTGGTGCGAGAGCGCCGTCAAGTCGTCCTGACTTAAACACTCGCTACAGCGGACGAGCGTTAAGATCAGGCGGGGCCGGGGATGTCCCACACCCTACCTCAGAAACTTCTTGAGCTTGTCCAGCTTGTCGCCGTACGGCGGGAAGGCGAGGCCGGGTTCGAAGCGGCTGCTCTTGCGCAGGACGCTCTTGCGGTGCGAGAACAGCTCGAAGCTGTGGTGGCCGTGATAAGCGCCGATCCCGGACGTGCCGACGCCGCCGAACGGCAAGTGATGACTGGCGACATGCATGATCGTATCGTTGACGCAGCCGCCGCCGAAGCGCACGCGATCGACGATCTCGGCGATGCGACTCTCGCGCTCTGTGAATAGATAGAGCGCCAGCGGCTTGGGGTGCCGCTCGATGATAGCGATCGCATCCTCCAGCGTGTCATACGTCAGGACCGGCAGCAACGGGCCGAACAGCTCCTCTTGCATGACTGCGTCATCGACCGAGACGCCATCCAGCAAGGTCGGCGCGATGTACAGCTCCTCGCGATCGCGCGCGCCGCCGTGGACGATCCGGCCGGCATCCTGCTCCAGGATAGCGGCCAGGCGGTCGTATTGCCTCGTATTGACGATACGTCCGTAATCCGGCGAGGTCTGCGGCTGCTCGCCATAAAAGTCGACCATCGCTTGCTTCATCCGCTGCACCAGCTCCTCCCGGATGGAGCGATGCGCCAGGACGTAGTCCGGCGCGATGCAAGTCTGACCCGTATTAATCAGCTTGCCCCATACGATACGCTTGGCAGCGATGTCAAGCTTGGCCGTCTCGTCGACGATGACCGGGCTTTTGCCGCCGAGCTCCAGAGTGACCGGCACGAGTCGCTGCGCCGCAGCCTCCATGACGATCTTGCCGACGGCTGTGCTCCCGGTGAAGAAGATGTAGTCGACCGGCGAGTGGAGCAGCGCCGAGGTCGTCTCCTTCTCGCCTTGGATGACGCTTACGTAGGCGGGCTCGAACGTCTCGGTGACCAATTGTTCGATAAGGGTTGCTACATGAGGCGTGCTCTCGCTTGGCTTGAGGATGGCGCAATTGCCGGCGGACAAAGCGCCGATCAGCGGCTCGATGACCAGTTGGAACGGATAGTTGAACGGGCCGATGATTAGCACGGTGCCATAAGGCTCGCTGCGGATTTCGCTGGAGCCGGGCAGCAGCGGCAGTGGGGTTCGCACGCGTTTGGGCTTGGCCCATTTGCGCAGATGCTTGATCGTATAGTCGATGCTGCGCAGGACGATCAGGATTTCGGTCAGGTAGGTTTCGGTTTCGCTTTTGCGCAGATCCTGATGCATCGCCTCCATAATCTGCGGCTCCATCCGCTGGATGGCCGCCTTGAGTCGTCGTAGCTGCTCCAGACGGTAGTCGACGTCGCGCGTGCGGCCCGATGCCATAAACGATTGCTGCTGCTTCAAAATCGATTCGATCTTCGCAGCTGTCACAGATTCCGCTATCATCAGAGCGCCTCCTTTGCACAGTAGCTGGGATTTGTTCCTAGTGTAGCAGTTTGCTTGCCCGCTATGCAATTGAGGAGCGTGCGCCCAGCCTTGGGCATAAGATAATAAAGCTATTGAACAATCGTGCGGGAAGACGTATAATTAAAACAGATAAAGTTACTAGGAATTAAAACAACGGAGGTCATTCCAATGAATCTGTTTGAAAAAGAAGCGCTGATTCAGCAGAAGGCAGTTGAACTGGAGAGCGCATCGCCAGAGGATATTCTGAAGTACGCGGTGGAGACATTTCCGAATATTACGTTTGCCTGCAGCTTCGGCGCAGAGGATGTCGTACTGGTCGATATGCTGCAGAAGGTGAAGCCGGGGACGGATATTTTCTACCTGGATACAGATTTTCACTTCAAGGAAACGTACGAGACGCGCGACAAGCTGGCTGAGATTTACGGGATTAACTTCATCGAGGCCAGACCGGAGCTGACGCCAGAGGAGCAAGCGGCTAAGCATGGCGATGAGCTGTGGAAAACGGAGCCGAACCTGTGCTGCAACATCCGTAAGGTCGAGCCCCTGACCCAGATTCTCTCCAAATACGACGCCTGGATTACCGGCATCCGTCGCGATCAGGCGCCTACTCGCGCCAATGCCAAGAAGATTGAATACGACACCAAGTTCGGACTCGTGAAATTCAATCCGATCGCGGATTGGACCAGCGAGGACGTCTGGAATTATATCCGCGCGAATAACGTCTATTACAACCCTCTCCATGACAATCACTATCCCAGCATTGGCTGCGAGCATTGTACCCGTCAGGTTATGCCAGGCGAAGACCCGCGCGCTGGCCGTTGGTCGGGCAATGAGAAGACAGAATGCGGACTTCATAAATAAGTTGTGACCCAACAAACAGGAGGTTTTTGGAGGATATGAGCACGATTCAACCGCACGGCGGCTTGCTGGTCAACCGGGTAGCCGAGGGCGAGGCGCGCGACCAACTGTTAGCAGAGGCGGCCGCACTGACGTCGATTACGATTAACCCGTGGACGATTTCGGATCTGGATCTGATCGGGGTCGGCGCCTTCTCGCCATTGACCGGTTTTTTGAATGAGGACGACTACAATTCGGTCATCGAGCGGATGCGGCTGGCTGATGGAACGGTATGGAGCATCCCGATTACCTTGTCAGTAAGCGAGAGCAAGGCAGCGGAGCTGGCTGTCGGCGAACGGGCCGCACTGATCGGCGAAGACGGCATCACGTATGGCATCATCGAGATCGGCAGCATCTACAAGATCGATCAGCTCCATGAGGCGCAGCAGGTGTTCAAGACGACAGACGACGCGCATCCGGGCGTGCAGAAGCTGCTGTCTCGCTCCGCTACTTATGTGGGCGGCGACATTACCGTGCTGAACCGTCCGCAGCCGGGCCGCTTCGGCGAGTATTATTTTGACCCGGCTGAGACGCGCCGCATCTTCGCAGACAAAGGCTGGCGCACCGTCGTCGGCTTTCAGACGCGCAATCCTGTCCATCGGGCGCATGAGTATATCCAGAAATGCGCGATGGAAATCGTCGATGCGCTGTTCCTTAATCCGCTCGTCGGCGAGACCAAATCGGATGATGTGCCGGCAGGCGTCCGCATGAAGAGCTATGTGGCGCTGCTCGAAAATTATTATCCGCAGGATCGGGTGTTCCTCGGCGTGTTCCCGGCCGCGATGCGTTATGCCGGCCCGCGGGAGGCGATCTTCCATGCGATGGTGCGCAAAAACTACGGTTGTACGCACTTCATCGTCGGCCGCGACCATGCCGGCGTAGGCGACTACTACGGCACGTACGAAGCGCAGGACTTGCTGCGTTCGTTCCCGGCAGAGGACCTTGGCATTACGCCGTTGTTTTTCGAGCACAGTTTCTTTTGCAAGGCTTGCGGCAATATGGCGTCGAGCAAGACCTGCCCGCATGACAAGGAGCAGCATCTGACGCTCTCGGGCACCAAAGTACGGGCGCTGCTGCGCGACGGGGTGTGCCCGCCGCCGGAGTTTTCCCGACCGGAAGTGGCCAAGATTCTAATCGAGGGCATGACCGAGACTTACGTCGTCTAGCTGCGATTGCGTGCCAACCTTTGCGCATATTGAACCGCCTCGTCCCATAAGATGATAAGGAGAGCAGGCTGTCCTGACGGACCGCTTGCAAGCCTTGTACATTGTGGGAACGGGGGCGGTTTTTTGATGTTAAGGCGCTGGCAACGCAAGCGAAGACTGGTCATCTGGTTAAATCATCGTGGAGTGCTGCGCATCGGGATCGCCGTCAGCACGGTCGTATTGACACTGCTGCTCTTGACGCAGGAGCTGCCTTCCTCGCGCACATGGACTTATTGGACCTTGCCGCTCTCAGGCAAGGTGATTGTCCTCGATGCTGGACATGGCGGCGTAGACGGCGGCGCGCTGAGCAAGCAGGGTTTGATCGAAAAAGATCTGAATCTGGCGATCGCCCTGCAGCTCCGGGACTATCTGCAGGAGGCGGGCGCACTCGTCTATATGACGCGAGAGGGCGACTATGATCTGGCGGGAGAGGGGACGCGGGGGTATAGCAGACGCAAGACCGAGGATCTGCTCGAGCGGGCCCGACAGGTCAAGGAGCGCGGAGCCGATCTGTTGATCAGTATCCATATGAACAGTATCCCGCAGACGCGCTGGTCCGGAGCGCAGACGTTCTACTATCCCAATCATCCAGGCAATGAAACACTCGCGTACTTCATCCAGGAGGAGTTGCGGCGCAATCTGGAGAATACGAACCGGCTGGCAGGAGAGGTGAACACCGTCTATCTCTTGAAGGCGATAGAGGACATCCCTACCGCGCTTGTGGAGGTGGGGTTCCTGTCCAACCCTGGCGAGGCGAAGCGACTTGCCGATCCGGCTTACCAGAAGCAAGTAGCGGCCTCGATCTATCAGGGAATCATCCGTTTTGCCTCGGGGGAGAAAGGGCCGGGCCTGATCGGATCGGCACATACTCGTCATTAACGAGACAGGCTGGCCGGAGGAGGCTGGGGAGAAACTGTGGTATACTGGGAGCAGAACAATCGACCCCAGCAAAGGTGTGTGAAATGGTCTATGTTAACCCGAGAGCAAGTGATGGAAGCGATACAGCCTTTTACGGAAAGCGCAGCAGCTGAAGGCAGCAATCAGGAAATTGTCCACATCCGCGATGTAATGGTCAAAGAGCGCCAAGTCTCAATGACGGTGTTAATCGCTGGCGACGCGCCGCAGCCGACGCTCGAATCGGCGCTGCGGGAGGCGCTGGAGCGCATCGGCGCCGAGTCGGCCCATCTGCGGTTCCGCCCGTTGCCGGAGAGCGCATCGGCGCAAGGTAGACCCGCTAGCGGCGGCGCAGACGGACAGGCGTCCTCGGACCAACCCGTCAAGGGCCACGGCGCTGGCCTTGAGGCCCATCCGCTGCTCGATGAGCGCAGCGGCACGCGATTTATCGCCATTGCCAGCGGCAAGGGTGGAGTAGGCAAGTCGACGGTAACGGTCAATCTGGCCGTGGCGTTGGCCCGTCAAGGCCAGCGGGTCGGCATCATCGATGCGGACATCTACGGCTTCAGTATCCCCGACATGATGGGGATCGAGGAGCGGCCGGAGGTTGTCGATAACCGTATCATCCCGATTGAGCGTCACGGCGTCAAGGTTATCTCGATGGGCTTTTTCGTCGAGGACAACAGCCCTGTTGTATGGCGCGGACCGATGCTCGGCAAGATGCTGCGCAATTTCTTTGAGGAAGTGCAGTGGGGTGAGCTGGACTATTTGCTGCTCGACCTGCCGCCCGGTACAGGCGATATCGCGCTGGATATCCACCAGATGATCCCGCATAGCGAGGAGATTATCGTCACGACGCCGCATGCGACAGCCGCATTCGTCGCCGCCCGGGCAGGGACGATGGCGATCAAGACGCAGCATCGCATCCTTGGCGTCGTCGAGAACATGTCTTGGTACGAGACCAAGGATGGCGAACGAGATTATGTGTTTGGCCGCGGCGGAGGCGGACAGCTGGCAGACACGCTCCATGTAGAGCTGCTCGGGCAGATCCCGCTGGGCGCGCCGGACAATCACGTGTCCGAGCCTGATTTCTCGCCATCGATCTACAAGGCAGAGACCGCTACGGGGCAATTGTACAACGCGATGGCCCAACGTGTGCTGGAGCTGAGCAAGGTCGAGTCCCGATAGCAGTCCATATGAATACAATAGCCTCCAGTGCGCCTATATAGCGCCCTGGAGGCTATTTAACGTGGGGTTAAGAGGCAGAACCATCCTCTCCTTTGCCGTCGCCGCTGTCTTCCTGACCGGTATCCTCGCCGCCATTCTCGCCTTCGCCGGATTTTTTCTCCTTCTCCACTTTCTCGTCAGGCTTGGGTGTGAGCTCTTCCTTGACCGCCGTTCGCATCAGGTCGAGGAGTTGCAGTTTGGCGAGCGGACTTTGCATGCTTTCCTGCATGATCGTGGCGATATGCTTGCGATATTGCGTGCTCTGCAGGACATCGAGGATCATGCGATCCATCTCGGGATTTTTCATTACCTTGATCAGATCCTCTTGGTATGCGGGGTCCTTCATGAGCTCTTTGTGGATTTCCTTGTTTTGGGCGTTGACTGCTTTGGCGAATTCGCCAGCGAAGCGGGGATCGACCATCAACTGCTTCAACACTTTATCGTAGTCGGGAGAGACCAGCACTTCTTTGACAGCCAACCGTACCTGTTCCTTGTCTTGGACCGAGAGCATACCCATCCCCATGCCGCTGCTTTGTCCGCTTGTTGTCATGGACGATTCCTGCAGCGCTTTTTGCGCATCTTCGGTCTTGAGGATGTCGATGACCATCGACTTCATATCCTTATAGCTGATCGGCTCACTACTGCTGCTGGCCTCCGAGCCGCAGCTTGAGAGCAAGATCGTCATGAGAGCGGTAAGCAAGAGAACGGACCAGCGGTTACACCGCATATCAGTGGACTCCCTTCTTGGGCAGTCGACCTGTGAGCCAGTCGGACTGCGAGCTGTTGTCGTCCCGCTTAGTATGCGCATTGTTCACGGGATTATCATGGGGGAGCAATAGCTTTTTGTTGTGAAAGTAGGTAAAATGAAGGGGATGCAGAGGAGGCTGGGAAGGTGAATTTAAAGAAATGGTTTTTTCTGTTCTGGAGTTGTATGGCGGTGGGCGCTGTCGTCACAGCGGTGACCGGATCGATCATGCAATGGACGGATCAGGACTTTGGTTTCATGGGGCTGGAGGCCGCCGGTTTTAATGCGGCGATGATGGCGCTGGTCGGAACGATGATCGGGGCGTTTAGCCAGATGGGCTTTTTTGCTTATCTGACCCTTAACTATATTGCCCTCAGTATTTTGCGCAAAAAGTATCTGTGGAATGCGCTTCAGGCGTATACGTCGCTGTTTGCGCTGCTGGGGCTAGGGTATATGCTGTATGAAAACCGTGCAAGCTTTAACAACTGGCTGTTCTGGGCGCTGCCGATCGTACTGGCGGGGATTGCGCTGATAGTAGCCAATATTAAGGTACGGCAAACGAATGGCACCGCCTTTGTGCCGACCTTGTTCCTGATGGTCGTGGTCACCTTCATCGAAGCATGGCCGGCACTGGGTGCGGAGAATAATACGTCGGCGGTTATTTTTATGTTTGCGCCGTTGATTGCTTGCAATGCTTATCAGATCCTGATGCTCCATCGCTTGGTCAAGCCTTCGGACGAGCCAAAGGCAAGCTGATCAGAACGTTTTGAGACGATCGAGATCGGAAGCGGGCATGAAGGAGGCTTTGTCCTGAACGGACTTGCCATCGACCTCCGTTTGGTTGATGAGCTGGGTTACGGTGACGAACTCATAGCCCTGCGCGCGCAGTTGATCGATAATGGCGGGCAGCGCTTCATGCGTTTGTTTGCACGAATCGCTGGCGTGCATCAGTACGATGTCGCCGGGATGCGCTTTGCTGACGACACGGTTAATAATTTTGTCGGTGCCGATATTCATCCAGTCGAGGGAGTCGGTATCCCATTGGATGACCGTATACCCGAGCTCGTCGGCGATCCGCAGCACGCGTTTGTCGAAGTCGCCGTTAGGCAGGCGGATCAAGTTCGGGGATTTGCCTGTGCTCTCCGTCAAGATGCCGTGCGCTGTCTGGATCTGCTTGCGAATATCTTCATCGCTGTATTTACTATAGTTGTCGTGCTTATGTCCGTGACTTCCAATCTCGAAGCCGCCATCTACGATTTGCTTGACAATGTCGGGGTGTGACTCGCTCCACGGGGAGGAGAGGAAAAACGTGGCGTTCTTAACGCCTTTTTCTTCGAGCACCTTGAGGATTGGCACCGTCCGCTTATCGCCCCAACTGATGTCGAAAGTGAGCGCAATAACCTTCTTATCGGTCGGCACACTGTAGATGGCTGCAGGCTGCTGCGGAGCGAATACGGTGATGTTGTCTTTTTCGGCGTACACGACACCTGCGGAGAACAGCAGCGCGACGGCAATGAGGAAGTAACGTTTGACCTTGCGTCCATTGATTACATAGAACATATTCATACGGGCGGTTGCTCCTTTCCTTTCGGGATTGGACAAGACAATGAAATCTACTTGGTACAATGTATGCTCGTACAACTCAGTTATGCGTGGATCGGCCGACAAATTGTAAGCTTTAGATGGAGAGGGGGGAACCTATGTTTTCGTGGCGCGCTATGAAGCAGCATTTTATCGAAATGAGAGGGTATATCGCCTTTATGACGATCCTGTTCCTGGCGGGAATCTTCGTCGGCGCCTCCAATGCCAGCCTGGAACAGATGATTTCGGGTCAGATCGCCGGGCTGCAGGAGATGTCTAGACAAATCGACGAGAGCAGCAATCCGGGACTTATGATGTTCTTGCTTATCTTTTTCAATAATGCGATCAAATCGTTGCTCGTTATGTATCTGGGCGTGTTTTTTGGAGTAGTGCCGCTGTTTTTTATCTTGATCAATGGCATGGTGCTGGGCTATCTGTTCGCGAATAACCCGCAGCCGACGATAGACCTGTTCACATTAATTACGAGAGGCATTTTGCCGCACGGGATTATCGAGATCCCCGCCATTATTATTGCAGGCGCCTATGGGCTGCGTTTTGGCGTTCTTACATTTAAGGGTGTCGGAGCGTTGTTCCGCCGGGATGGCCGTTTTGGCCGAGTGTATGAAGCCTTCGCTGTACGGACTGTGCCGCTCATGGTGTGGCTGACGGTTGCGCTTTTGTTGGCTGCTGTCATCGAGAGTACAGTGACCGTCTGGTTGCTGTCGACAGCGTTCAAGTGAAAAATTTACCTTGGATAGCGTCCGAAGCAAGGTATATTATGACCTACTATGTGAGCATAACAATAAGGCAGCGCCCCGCGTCATGCAGGGAGCTGCCTTTAATTGTCTATAGGATCTCGAAGGAGGGCCGGCGCTCAAAATGATCGGAATGCTGTTTAATGATAAGGAATGTCGCGAGCTGGATTATGTGCTCCGCAAGGAACTCGACGAGATGCTGCTCGATCTGAACGACAAGCGGATGGATGGAGAGATCAGGCGGGCGATCGCCAGTAGATATCGGGTCGTATTTCGGATGTATGCCCGGATTGCTTCACCAAAAGAATTGTCCCGATATGCTGTCAATATGAAGACGACAAAGCCGTGAAAACTGCAAGTCTAAGTTTTTTGATTGCAGGTCTTGACGACAAATGAGGAATTATGGTAAAGTAACATTCGCTCCTTTAAAAGAGAGCAGTCAACTTACTTGCTGTAATGGACAGGACAAGCTTTCATTCAAAACAATTTGAAAAAAAAGCTTGCATTGTCGGTGAGACCTGTGATATATTATAAAGGTCGCCGCAAGACGGGGACGACAAGAGAAAGTGTTCTTTGAAAACTGAACAACGAGCGAAATGTCCTGTAGCTCTTCGGAGCTGCAGATAGCAATACCAGCTTGAAATGAGCTATTGAGCTTTCTATCATGGAGAGTTTGATCCTGGCTCAGGACGAACGCTGGCGGCGTGCCTAATACATGCAAGTCGAGCGGAGTTGAAGAGAAGCTTGCTTCTCTG
>Ga0160452_100344_pt1 | contig 39822 bp, 39 predicted proteins | sample HID1971I_E6MG_FD_108230 | JGI IMG/M metagenome (GOLD analysis project Ga0160452, IMG submission 108230) | Enriched millipede-associated microbial communities from UW Madison campus, WI, USA - HID1971I_E6 MG | ecosystem: Host-associated > Arthropoda: Insects > Digestive system > Unclassified ...
AGTTTCTTAATGGTAGGCGGGATAGCCTCGACAGAAAATGGCGCGTTCTGTGCATTTCTCGCTTTAAGGACAGAGAGCAGAATGCCGATGCCGGTACTGTCGATATACTTCAAGTCTCTAAGATTAAGAGTCAGCTCGCGGTCCGTCAGTTCGACCAGGGGAGCCATAGCGGCACGCATTTGCGTCGCGACTTCGAGATCGAGCTCGCCGCTGACGTAGACGATGCATTTGCCTTCCTTGGTTTCGGTGCGCAGTTGAAATTTATCCGGTTGTTTCATGTTTTCCTCTCCTGCCTCTAGAAATACGTACCTGTCCAGCGCTTATCATAACCTTTCATTCAAATGATTATTAACCATACTCGTAGCCGCTCAAACATAAAAAGGAGAACAATTTGAGACGATGATATACAACGGTTATTTGGGTGACAGTCCTTGTTTTGGAGCGGGGGAAGCCGGGTAAGGATGGTCAACGAGGCGAATCAAGCCATCACCGAAAGGGGACGATAAGAATGCAACAGAACCGTCATATCGATGTCGAGGAGCGGCACGTAGAGAAACGCAGCGATTCGAGCCATGTCGCCGCCACCTTCATCAAATACGCCGCCTACATCATCATCTTTTTCGGCGCGTTGTATTTCTTGGTGAAATACGTGTTCCCGATGTTCTGATAAAGTGCGATAAATCTAACCGATATAGAGGAGGCGTTAACTATGGGTAAGAAGCTGGGCGTATTCAAATTGGAGCAGCAAGCGATCGAAGCGGTAGAAATGCTGGAGCGGGAAGGCTTCGCGAGCAGCGAGCTGCAGGTGCTGGCGCGCGATAGCGATCATACGCATCGCATCGAAGCGGAAACGAATGTTCCGACGGAAGAGGTGCAGGAGATCGCCGAGGACCGCGGCGATGGGCGAGTCATCGGCGTGCCGCTCGCTGCCGGAGCAATGGGCGTCGGCAACCCCGGCGGCTCGATGGCCGCGGGCGCCAATTATGGCGCTGCTCCTGCGGCCGGAGCAGGCTTCTTCGGCGGATTGTTCCGCCGCGACTTCCGGCGCGAGGACGGCGATGGCATGCGCGACACACTGCGCACGCTTGGTCTGGGGAGCAAGGAGGCCGACCTGGCCAGCGAAGCGCTCCGCGAAGGCTCGCTGATCATCGTCGTCGATCTGGAGGATGATGCAGAGAAGACCGACAGCGGCATCAGCCGTCTGGACAAAGCCGAAGCGGTGTTCCGCAGTGCCGGAGCAGTCGATATACATTGATCGCCGGGATAGCGAGATGGCGGTGCCACGGATTCGTTCCTGGCACCGCCATTTGCTATGCCTGCTGAAGCAGAGGACGGTCCCAGACCAAGCGACCCTCCTCTTCACAAAGGGGGCTGCTTGGTTGTCGGCTGACTCAAGCGCGCGCCAGTGACGGCCGATCCAGACGTATGATCCGGGAGACGGGATGCGGCGTCTTGCCGAGGATGAGATCGCGTACGATACCGGCGGCCAGCATGCTGTAGACCGTGCCGTTGCCGCCGTAGCCGAGGCAGTAATAGACGCCGGGCCAGGCGGGATCGCTGCCGATGAAGGGAAGGTTGTCGCGCGACTCGCCGAAGGCGGCGCTCCACTCGTACTCGATCGGGCTGTCCATCATCGGGAACAGCTCGCGAATAGCCCTCTCCAGCTTGGCGATGCGCCTGGCGCGAGCCTCGTCGTCTGCGAGTGGTTCCGCCTGGTGCTCGTCGAGCCCGCCGACGACGATCCGGCCGTCCTGCGTGGTGCGCATATACAGATACGGCCTCGCGGTCTCCCATATCATGTGGCGCGCATGCCAATCCTCGATGTGCTTTTGAGGCGCGGTGACGGCCGCGTAGGAGCGGTTGATATCCGCCTTGATCAGTTGGCCCCGCAGCTCCTCGGGCTCGTAGCCGATCGCATAGATGACATGATTGGCTTCCACGATGGCTCCAGACTTCGTCTCCAATAGATGGCGTCCGTCCTCGCTCCGATGCCGGATTACCTCGGTATGCTCGTAGACGGCCAAGCCGTGCTTGACGTTGTCCTCGGTGATGCTGCGTACGAAGCGGTAGGGGTTCACCTCGGCATCGCCATGCATGAGCAGGGCGGCCGGACGAGTAAATGGATAATAAGCAGCGATCTGCTCCGACGTCCAGTAGTCGACGGGGAAGTCGTGCTTGCGCAGCGCCTCGTATTCCCGCTGCAGCTTGGCGACGTCCGCTTCGCTGCTGGCGTAATACAGACTGCTGCGGCTATGGAATTCGATATCGGTCGGCAGTTTGGCAGCGAGCTCGTGCAGCTGACCCACTGCCATACGGCAGGCGCTGTAAAATTCGGCTGCCTCGGCCTCGCCAATCTGCTCCGCCAGCTCATGCAGCATGATGTCGTTGGCGTACTGCAGCAAGCCTGTGTTGGCGGAGGTGCTGCCTCCGCATACCTCGTCTCGCTCAAGCATAACGGTCGTCAAGCCGGCTTGGACCAGAGCATGGGCGCAGATTGCGCCGGACATGCCTCCGCCGATAATTGCCACGTCGCAGCGGAGGTTGTGCTCGAGCGCAGGATAGCCGGTTTTGCCTTCGAGTGTAGTGGGCCAATAGAGATGGCCATAGTGATGCTCCATACGCGTTGCTCCTTTAGACCAGAGTAGGGTGTCTGCTTGATGGGGAGGCGCAACCGTCGATAAGAGGTTGCGCCTCGATAGCGAACCTTGGAATGAGGAGATCCGACCGTCGACCCCAAAAATGCCGGAGCCCTAGGCTCCGGCATCTCGGGACTAAGAGGGTGTGCGCCTAATCCTGTATTGGATCGGGCACCAGACCTTCCTCCTCGAGCTCGGCATTGGTGCGCATTTGCTCCATATCGCGGCCGAGTCGTTGTACGTCTTCCATATTTTGCGTCATCACGCCGTTCTCCGCCTCATCCACCGGCCGCGACGGGGTACCCGCCTGGCCTTGCTTCGGGAGCTCGGATCGCTGGTGTTGATGCTCTGTTGCCATCGCTATCCCTCCTTGGGATGAACCGACCGTCCGGTGGTGATCGGGACGTCCTTTACTTATGATTGGAAGCGGCGTTGTTGAGCGAGGTCGAAGCATCCTTTACCGTTTCTTCAGCAGCATCGACTGCTTCATGCGCGCGCTCGGCGGCCGCTTCGGCGGTTTCCTTGCCGCGGATACCGATTACGGTAGCCGCTTCCTTGGCCTTGGTAGCTGCCGTGTCGACAGCTTCGTGAGCCAGACTCGCAGTCGTCGATGCCTTCGAGCGAGCCGCAGCAGCGAGGTCCTGGACCTTGCCAGCCAGTATCGAGGCTTGCTCGCCGACAGCTTGTGCTGCTGTGGTCGCGGATTCAGCCAGCGAGCTGGCTTGCGTTTTCAGCACCTCTCCGGCGCCTTCCGCTTTGACCTTCAGGTCTTGGCGCAGCTCGCGGCCCGATTTGGGCGCCAGCAGCAGGGCGGCGGCGGCTCCGATCAAGGCGCCGATAAGCGCGCTTTTCAGTGCTGTACCGTTCGTCGACTTGGCGTTTGTTTCATGGTTTTCCATAGGGATCATCTCCTTTAATAGTATGTTCCTTGGAGGGGCCTTTCATTGGCCCGGCTTGAACTATTTTTAACCCGTAGCGCATTCGTTGAAACTTTGGTCTGTGCCTGGCAGGGAGTGATTATTATCGCGGGGATTGGAATACAATGAAGAAAACTGGCGAAGGGCGGGGATTGGGATGGAGAGGGAACAGCAGATGCGGGCGATCCCGCTGGCCCAGGTGTGGCGAGGCAATCTGGTCGAGAACAGTCACATCGGGCACGCGGCGGTCGTCGATGCGGATGGGAGGCTGCTGGCATGGGCAGGCGATCCGGGGGCGGTCACCTATATGAGATCTGCGGCCAAGCCGGTCCAGGCGTTGCCTGCCGTCATGCGGGGCGTCCTGGAGCAGTACGGTTGGGGAGAGGAGGAACTCGCGCTCATGACGGCGTCGCATCGGGGAGACGCAGCGCATATCGCCGTACTTGAGCGGATGCTCGCGACATCAGGGATCACCGAATCGGAGCTGGCGCTGCCGGAGACGCTGATGCTCGGCGAGTCCTCGCGCGAGCGACTGCTACGCTCGGATGGCGAGCGCCGCCGCATCTATCACAACTGCGCGGGCAAGCATCTCGGGCTGCTGGCGCTCTGCGATGTGGCGGGGTGGCCCCGGCGCGGCTATGCGCAGCCAGAGCATCCGCTGCAGCAGGAGATTCTGATGCGGCTCGCAGCGTTGTCCGGCGAGGAGGAGAAGCGTGTCGTCCGGGCTACAGACGGCTGCGGCTTCCCCGTATTCGCGCTGCCGATCTGGCGGATCGCGCTAATCTACGCCCGTCTGGCATCGCCGACAGGCGTCCTGGACGATGTGGTGCGGCAGGCGGCGGTCCGGACGACGGCTGCGATGCTCGCGCAGCCTGCGCTCGTCGAAGGGGAGGGGAGGCTGGCGACGACTCTCTTGACCGGCGGCATGCTGGCCAAGAGCGGCGCCCAGGGCGTCTTCGCTATCGGGCTGCCGCAGCTGCGGCTCGGCCTCGCGGTCAAGCTGCTGGACGGCACCGAGGCGGCGATGCCGCAGATCGTCTCCGCCCTGCTGCGCTCGCTCGCGGCCTCGCGGCACGGCGCAGGGGCCGCTGAAGATTTGCTGGCGCTGGCAGTTCGAGTTGATGCCGCGCATCACACCATCGTGCATAACGATGCGGGGGCGGCAGTCGGACGGATCGAGCCGGTCGTCCATCTCGCCTATGGCGAGGGGCCGCGTTTCCGCCGACGGTCCTCCGACCTGGCGTAGTAGCTGCCTATCGGGGGCGATACGCTTTGGCTTTATCGCCTTGATGCTTCGCCTATCGGGGGCGATACGCCTTGGCTTTATCGCCTCGCCGCTGCGCTTACCGAGGGCGATACGCCTTTCCCATCGCATCCCGATAGGCCGTTGGGGACTGGTCGTAGAGTCTGCGGAACTGCTTGGAGAAGTAGAGCGGATCGTGAAAGCCGACCGAGGAGGCGATCTGCTCTATCGTCAGCTCCGTGCTGCCGCGAAGCAGCTGGCGGGCCTTGTCCAGCCGCAGCTTGAGCAGGAAGTGGACGGGCGTCATGCCCGTCTGCTGCTTGAACACGCGAGAGAGGTAGGCGCGATTGTAGCCCATCGTATCAGCCATCTGCTCGATGGAGACCGGCTCGGCGTACTGCGTGGACAGATAATGGACGATACGCTGGACGAGCCCGCCTGCGCTCGCTTCGCGCAGCGCGTCATCCAGCGCCGGCGGCTGAGCGGCCCCGAGCTGGGCCATGATCAGGTGGAGATAGCCGAGCGCCTCCAGATCAGCCAGGCGGCCACCCTGGCGGAAGGACTGGCGCATCTTGCGGAAGAGCGCAGCCAGCCGACTGCCGCCGCCCTCCAGCACGGGCAAGCCGAGACGCAGTCCGGCATCCTCGACGAGACGCGCCGCTTCGGACCCGGCAAAGGCAATCCAGCGATAATGCCACGGTCGCTCGGCATCCGAGACATAGCTGACGAGCTGCTGCGGCTCGATGACGAACGTCTGACCCTTGCCGACAGTGTAGCGCCGCTCCTGCGAGACGAACTGGCCTTCCCCCTCGAGTACATGATGCATTAGATAAAAATCGTACACCTTGGGCCCTTGCTGGTGCAGGGGCGCGGTCTGGCTCTCTCCAGCGAACAGCACATTGAGTCGTCCGTGCTCGATCGTGATTGGATTGGAAGCAACGGTATAAAAGCTGTCTCGGGCCATCTTTTCCTTCCTCCTCGTATGCGATAGCTCTAGCATAGCATCCAGGAGTCGAGTTGCGAAAGTCACATAATTCCATGCTGGCTTCACATCATGCCATTTCTTTCGTCCCTGCGTTGTACTATACTGAACTCAAGTTGAACCAATCTACAGAAAGCGGTGGAATAAGTGGCAAATATCGAACAATTAACCGAGCGCTTCCTGCAACAATACGGCGGTACGACAGAAGGTCTGCATGTATTCCATGCGCCGGGCCGCGTCAATCTGATCGGCGAGCATACCGACTATAATGGAGGTTATGTGTTCCCGGCGGCGCTCACCTTCGGCACGACGCTGCTCATCCGCGAGCGCGCGGATCAGACGCTGAAGCTCGCCTCGACGAACTTTGAGCTGACCGGGGAAGTCGCATTGGAAGAGATCGTCTACAAGGAAGAGGATGACTGGATGAACTATCCGAAGGGGATCGTCCACGAGCTTCAGGATCGCGGCTATGCGGTGCCGGTCGGCTTCGATATGCTGTACCACGGCGAGATCCCTAACGGCTCCGGGCTCTCTTCGTCGGCTTCGATTGAGGTCGTCACAGCCTATGCGCTCTTGACGCTGAGCGGTCACCCGGCGGATACGGTAGAGATCGCCCTGCTGGCGCAGCGCTCGGAGAACGAATTCAACGGTGTCAAGTGCGGTATCATGGACCAGTTCGCTGTGGCGAACGGCAAAAAGGACCATGCGATCCTGCTCATGTGCGATACGCTGGCCTACGAGCTGGTGCCTTTCAACAGCGGCAGCTACCGCCTGGTCATCGGCAATACGAACAAACGCCGCGGGCTGGTCGATTCCAAGTATAACGAACGTCGCAGCCAGTGCGAGCAAGCGGTCAAGGACTTGCAGGCTGCTTTCCCAGAGCTGACGCTGCTCGGCCAGCTCAGCGTGGAGCAATTCGAGGCGAACAGCCACCTGATCGCCGACCCGACCGTACTCAATCGGGCGCGCCATGTCGTCGACGAGATCGACCGGGTTGTCCGCTCTGTCGAGGCGCTCAAAGGCGACGATTTGGAGACGTTCGGCCGCTACATGAACGAATCCCACGATTCACTGCGCGATCTGTACGAGGTGACCGGCGACGAGCTCGACGCGATGGTCGACGCCGCGCGTCAGGTGCCAGGCGTGCTCGGTTCCCGGATGACCGGCGCAGGCTTCGGCGGCTGTACGGTATCGCTGGTCCATGAGGATAGCATCGAGACGTTTATCGCTCAGGTCGGGGAGCGCTATAAGGCTGCGACCGGTCTGGAAGCGGCATTCTATGTCTGCTCGATCGGTAACGGCGTCGAACAATTGCGCTAACGCGGAGCGGGCGGGGCGGCACCCTGTCGCTCGGCTGGGAACGAGAGGATGGATAATAGAGAGGAGAGAGAAAAATGGCTGTATTGGTAACGGGAGGCGCGGGCTACATCGGCTCGCATACGGTAGCGGCGCTGCTGGAGCGCGGAGAAGAGGTCGTAATCGTCGACAATCTGCAGCAGGGTCATTTGCAGGCAGTGCTCGGCGGCAAGCTTTATGAGGGAGATCTGCGAGACAGCGGCTTCCTGGAGCGGGTGTTCCTGGAGAATGAGATCGACGCGGTCATCCATTTTGCAGCGAACTCGCTCGTCGGCGAGAGCATGCAGGACCCGGGCAAGTATTACCACAACAACGTCTACGGCACCTTGTGCCTGCTGGAAAAAATGCAGGCCCACAACGTCCGCCGCATCGTCTTCTCATCGACGGCGGCGACCTACGGCGAGCCGGAGAACATCCCGATCGACGAGCAGGACCGGACACTGCCGACCAACGCCTACGGCGAGACGAAGCTGGCGATGGAGAAGATGATGAAGTGGTTCGACACGGCTCATGGCGTCAAATATGTGTCGCTGCGTTACTTCAACGCCGCCGGGGCGCATGAGAGCGGAAAAATCGGCGAGGACCACGCGCCCGAGACGCATCTGATCCCGATCGTCTTGCAAGCAGCGCTCGGCCAACGGCCGCATATCTCGGTGTTCGGCGACGACTATGATACGCCTGACGGCACCTGCATCCGAGATTATATCCATGTCAGCGATCTTGCCGACGCTCATGTGCTGGCTGTAGACAAGCTGCGAGAGGGCGCAGACAGCGCGATCTACAACCTTGGCAACGGTCAGGGCTTCTCGGTCAAGGAAGTGATCGATATCGCCCGCGAGGTGACCGGCCGCGACATCCAGGCAGTCATCGAAGCGCGCCGCGCCGGCGATCCGGCGACGCTCGTCGCTTCCTCTGAGCGCGCTCGCCGCGAGCTGGGCTGGAATCCGAAGCGCGACAAGCTCCACGATATCATCGCCAGCGCCTGGTCGTGGCATCAGTCGCACCCGCACGGCTACGTATAAACCGATAGTCGCTCCATCATCGCATCATGTGGGAGCGCAATAAGGAGTGGGCAATATGCATTCAAACTCAACATCGCAGACCGCTGCCGACGCGCAAGAGACGTTGGCGCAAGTGCAACGCGCTATCGAGGAGCTTGTCCAGTTTGGGCTGAGCAAGCGGCTGTTCGAGCCGCTTGATACGGTATTTACTCGCAATGCGCTGCTCGACCTGTTCGGCTTGCAGGAGCCGGGGAGCGCAGTCGGCGTCCCGCAGGCGCCAGACAATCCGCTGGCCGCGCTTGATGTACTGCTCGCCTATGGCGAGCAGATCAAGCTGATTCCAGACGGCACGACGACCTGGCGCGATCTGCTCGACGCCCGCATCATGGGGCTGCTGCTCGGCCGTCCCTCGGCGGTTGCGGCAGACTTCCGGCAGTTGGCCGAGCGCGAGGGCGTGCAGGCGGCGACGGACCGCTTTTACCAGCTTAATATTGACTCCAACTATATCCGGATGGACCGCATCCGCAACAATCAATACTGGCAGTATGACTCGGAGAGCGGACGGCTGGAGATCACCGTCAATCTGTCCAAGCCGGAGAAGGACCCGCGCGAGATCGCGCTGCTGAAGTCGCTGCCGCAGAGCTCGTACCCGCTCTGTCTGCTCTGCCCGGAGAACGTCGGGTACGCCGGAAGGCCCGACCATCCGGCCCGTCAGAATCTAAGGACACTGCCGCTGCGGTTGAACGGCGAGGACTGGTTTTTCCAGTATTCGCCTTATGTCTATTACAATGAGCATTGCATCGTATTCCGCAGCGAGCATCTGCCGATGTCGATCTCGCCGACGACGTTTGTCCGTCTGCTTGACTTCGTCGAACAGTTCCCGCATTACTTCGTCGGCTCGAATGCCGATCTGCCGATCGTCGGCGGCTCGATCCTCAGCCACGATCATTTCCAGGGGGGGCGTCATACGTTCCCGATGGAGACGGCGCCTGGCGAGGCGACCTATCGCCATCCGTCCTATGACGGGGTGAGCGCGTCGATCGTCCGCTGGCCGATGTCGGTGGCGAGGCTGCGCAGCGCCAGCAAGCAGACGCTGCTGGCGGCAGCCGAGAAGATGCTGGCGGACTGGCGGGGCTACAGCGATCCGACGGCTGATGTGCTCGCGACGACCGAGCGAGACGGCGAGACGATCCCGCACAATACGATCACGCCGATCGCCCGGCTCAAGGACGACGGCAGCTATGAGCTCGACCTCGTGCTCCGCAACAACCGGACGAACGAGGCGCATCCGGACGGCATCTTCCATCCGCATCAGGAGCTGCACCATATCAAGCGCGAGAACATCGGCCTCATCGAGGTGATGGGGCTGGCGGTGCTGCCTGGTCGTCTCAAGGGCGAGCTGGAGCAACTGGCCGGTTACTTGTCCGGGACGGCGGGCGAGTCTGCCAGCCAGCTGCGAGAGGGAGAGCATCCGCTCGCACATCATGCCGACTGGTTGGAGGAGCTGATCGCCAAGTACGGCACGGCGCTGACTGCCGAGGTGGCGGCAGAAGCGATCCGCGGCGAGACGGGGGAGAAGTTCCACCGCGTGCTCGCCGACGCCGGCGTCTTCAAGATGACCGCCGCAGGCCGCGAAGCCTTCGGCCGCTTCCTCACATCGACGGGCTGGCAGCCTGCGGAGTGACGCGCTGACGTTGACGGGCTGGCAGCCTGCGGAGTGACGCGCGCCATCGCTCAGCGCATGCTGAGTTGGTAGAGAAAAAGAGTCCTCTCTGGCGTTAGCGCTTTTGGAGAGGGCTCTTTTTCATGCGTCACACGCTGTCCCGACGACTTTCTATGTGGCACCCTCCCGACCGAGATTTTGTGCGAATCTGACCTGTGCGAAAAATCGCACAAATGGTGGCCAAAACGTCCAAAGTACGTCGAGGTGTGCGAAAAATCGCACAAGTGGCGGTCAAAACGGTCCAAAGTGCGCCGAGGTGTGCGAAAAATCGCACAAGTGGCGGCCAAAACGGTCCAAAGTGCGCCGAGGTGTGCGAAAAATCGCACAAGTAGCGCTCACAACCTACCCAAGTGCCTCACGACAAGGACGACGGTGGCTAGACGCCTTAGTAGACGAGCGATTGCGCCCTCCTATAATCGTCCATGCAAAAAAACATTACATTTCCTTTTCTTTTTATTTGGGTTATGGTAATATTTTATAATTAGTAACGGTATCCACGTTATTTCAACAAGATGAGTCAAGCGCTTTCTAATCGCGTGAAGATGAAGCCAATAAACGACTGGAGGATTTCGAAAAAATGACAGGGCCAATTATTCCTTTGGACGAGTTTTTGAAGCTGGAAAAGGAAGAGCAAGTAGAAAAGCTGAAACGTTGGAAAATGGATTATACGCTGAAGGACATCCGCGAGGCCTGGGGCTTCAAACATTCTGCGCAATACTATATGCTTTTGAAAAAGCTGCGGATCTACGAGCAGGTCGTCAATAAGTCCGATAAATTTTTCCCTGAGCAGCTGATGAGCGGTCGCGGTGCGAGCGAGCGTGGCTATGGCGGCGTCCAGCCGCTGCAGACCGCGTCGCATCCGCCGCGCTCCGATCATTTCGACTACCAGCTTAACCTGACGATGTCAGGACCGGAGATTGCTGACAAGCTGGAACGACTGGCTCAGTTTATGCGCGGCGAGCAAAAGCAAATCGCCATCAAGCTGACGCTGGCGTCTACGGAGGACAAGCGCTCCGAGCCGGAGTCGACTGAAGATCAGGGGACAGAATAACTCGCCCAAGGCATCAAAAAACAACGGGGAGCGCAAGCTCCCCGTTTTTGTCTTGAGATCAATCCGCATATTTAAGGTCAATCCGCTGTTAGGCTGGCTAAAGCCGCTTCGCATCGCATGCGCGAGACGACATTCGCAAAGCCGTGTCGAAATAATTGTTATATTGTCATAATGTGGATTAATCTGCTATTTATTGCGAAGCCTACCCAATTCGGCTACAATGCCTTCGACCTCGCTAATACTGATGTTTTGTTTTTCGGTGACGATCTCGTAGAGCTCCTTGATGTCCTCATATTGGTTGACGCTGAAATGCGCAGGCTGCATTGCCGCTGCCGAGGCCATGCGGAGCTTGGCTTTGATGGCATCGATCATATAAGCAATGTTCTCTTCCGTAGGTTCGTTCAGATGGGCCACGTTGGTTCCTCCTTTGGGCTGGTTGGATGCTATCTATTCTAACATGAGAATGAAATGACCGCCATTCGATTGCTGCGACCGTGGCAATTAAGGTACAATAAAGGCACCACAGCGCCGTTAACTCGGGGAGAAGAGCGAGTGTGCAGCAGTGGAGAGCGAGAGGTGTTACCAAGGATATGAGACGAACGTCTGCTAAAGATAAGCATCCCCATACCGGCCTGTTCATCCCGGACAGCGGAGTTCGCGAGTTGATCGCGCAGAGCAAGCGAACGCGCGTCGACAGCGCCGGGCTGCTGGCGTTCCTCCAGTCGATCGCCGCGCAGTGGCCCCGCGAGCGTGTCGTCTTCCTGTGCATCGGCAGCGATCGGTCGACCGGCGATGCGCTTGGCCCGCTGGTCGGCGACGTGCTGACGGCCCGAGGCTGGCCCCAGGTGCGGGGCACGCTGGCAGCGCCTTGCGATGCCGACAGTCTCGGCGCGATGCTGAAGACGCTGCCGTCAGAGCATCTCGTCATCGCGGTCGATGCTTGTCTGGGCAGAGCCGGATCGGTCGGCAGCTTCCTCGTCGCCGACGGCCCGCTGCGGCCAGCCCAAGCGACAGGGACAGCAGAGCTGCCGGATGTCGGTCATTATAGCATCGCCGCTGTTGTCAACGAGCAGGGAGCCAAGCCTTACCATACGCTGCAGACGACCTCGCTTCACGCCGTGATGCGGATGGCGGGCGAGCTGGCGGAGGCGATCTGCGCCGCCTGGCCGCAGCATACCAATCTTCAGAATAGCAGGTGATAGTTCAATGATTACGCTAGCGGACAAAAAAATGCACGGCGAGGATGGCTCCGTCATCGCCTACTACGATAATGAACATATCGGCAAGACTGCAGGGCCTACGATTATTCTGCTGCACGGCTATTGCGGCAGCTCGGCTTATTGGGAGCGCGTGCTGCCGACAATTAAGGATGCGGGAAGGGTGATCATCCCCGATCTGAGAGGTCATGGCGCTTCATCGGCTCCGGAGAGCGATACGTATGCGATGGCAGACTTCGCAGACGACGTGATCCGTCTGATGGATCATCTCTATGTCCATCAAGCCTACCTGATCGGTCACTCGCTCGGCGGCTACATTACGCTCGCCGCTGCCGAGCGTCATGCTGAGCGCTTGTGCGGCTTTGGTCTCGTACACTCGACAGCGTATGCCGACAGCGAGGAAGCCAAGGCAGGGCGCGACCGCGCCGCCGCCTCTATCGAACAGGCTGGCGTGGACGCCTTCGTCGAAGGGCTTGTGCCGAAGCTGTTTGCGCCCGAGCATCTGGAGTCGATGCCGGAGCAGGTCGAGCGCGTCAAGGCGATCGGTCGCGGGACGAGCCCACGCGGCGCCGCAGCATCCGCCCGCGGCATGAAGGCCCGGCCTGACCGCAATGCGGTGCTGGAGGGGACGCAGCTCCCGGTGCTTCTGCTGGCCGGAGGACAGGATGGCTTAATCGCGCCGGAGCGTACGTTTAGCGTCGCCAGATCCAATGTGAAGCATGCGCTGCTGGAGCGCAGCGGGCATCTCGGGATGATCGAGACGCCTGAGGAAGAAGCAGCCGAGCTGCTCGCATTTGTACAGCGTTGACGATGAAGGGGAGGAGGGGCTGGCATGTTTCAACGTGACTATTTTATGCGGATGATCGGACAGATGACGCAAGCGCTCGGCCAGGTGATGGGCATGCGCGACCGCAAGGAGCATCTGCAGGCGCTCGCTATCGTCGATGAGCTGCTGGACCGCGAGTTCCGGCTCAACTCCAGGCTCGTCGATACGCTGACGGATCAAGAGCTGGTCGGGATGCTGACGACAGCGGGCGTCATCGACCACGGCAGTCTGCAAGCGATCGCCCGGCTGCTGCGCGAGAAGGGCGAAATCTACGCCGAGCGCGGCGAGACGGAGGCAAGCTATGCGGCTCACCTGAAGGCGCTGCATCTCTTCCTGCGCGGCGGACTGGTCGATCCCGAGCCGGCGACGGCCGAGCCTGCGCTGGAGATTGCGCGGCTGCAGGAGCTGCTCGATGCCTATGAGCTGCCAGAGGAGACGAAGCGGCTGCTGATGGCATGGCAGGAGCAGGAGGGACGGTTCGATCTGGCGGAGAATCTGTTGCACGAGCTGCTGGAGGACGGGCTGCTCACGCATCCCGAGGCTGAGCGCTTTTATGATCGGCTGCTCGATGTGCCGGAGGAACGTTTGGAGCGCGGCGGCCTCTCTCTGTCGGAGGTGCGCGAGGCTCGTGAAGATTTGCGACGACAAGGAGTGCAGTCCAGTGACATCCGATAATTGGGAACGCGAGCTGGCGTCGGCGATCGAATCGCGCGGCCTGCGGCAGGCAACGCTCAGTCAGCCGCGCAGCCGCACGGCCAGCTGCGCGCCGAAGACCGTCATACGTCCGGTGCAGCTCAAGCAAGGCTTTCACTATCAATTCGAATACCATGAAGCGGGTCGCGTGACGCATGACAACCTGTCCCCCGAAGCGGCTGCCGCTCATGCGGTCCGTCTGGCCGGGGAGCAGTATCGTCAGGCGCTCTTCAAGACGGATGAGGCGGACTACCAGCTGCTATTCAGCAAGAAGGGCAAGCCGACCCTGCTGGCCAAGCCGGCAACCGCCAAAGTGGACGGCGGCTCCGCCGCGTCTCATGATCGCGCGAAAAAACGGGTGCTGGCGGCCGATGCGCCGGCCCCTTTCCTTGTGGAGCTTGGCATTATGACGCCGGCTGGCAAGGTGCATGCGCAAAAGCAGGACAAGTATCGTCAGATCAATCGTTTCCTGGAAATGGTGCTTGATGTCGCCGACGAGTTACCCAGCGATCGACCGATTACGATCGTTGATTTTGGCTGCGGAAAATCCTATCTTACCTTCGCGCTTTATCATCTGCTGGCGATTCAGCAGGAGCGGGAGATTCGCGTCATCGGTCTGGATCTGAAGGCCGATGTTATTGAATGGTGCGACCGTTTAGCGCGCAAACTGGAGTATCGGCATCTGCGCTTTTTGCAAGGGGATATCGCCAGGTACGATGAGCTGCAAGAGGCGGATATGGTCGTGACGCTGCATGCCTGCGATACGGCAACCGATGCAGCGCTTGCCAAAGCGGTGGAGTGGGGCGCTAGCGTCATCATGTCGGTGCCGTGCTGTCAGCATGAGCTGTTCCGCCAGGTGAACAACGAGATGCTCCAGCCGCTGCTGTCGCATGGGCTGCTCAAGGAGAGGTTCTCCGCCTTGGCGACCGATGCGGTGCGCGCGCGTCTGCTGGAGGTAGTAGGCTATAAGGTTCAGCTGCTGGAGTTTATCGATCCGGAGCATACGCCCAAAAACTTGCTGATCCGCGCTGCGCTAGGCGGCGGAGACGATACGAGTCGCAAACGCAAGTGGGCGGAGTACGCGGTCTTCCGTGACGGTCTCGGCGTTCAGCCCTACCTGGAAAAGGCGCTTGCCGGACGGTTCCCGGACGGTTAGAATAGCGTATATAGATTAATTTTTCATGAATGGGTGAACCTTTTGGGATTCATGATGTGGTTTGAGTTTACAATATTCCTGATTATGGGCATCTTGTTTTTCTATATCCTTCTTGTTCAAACCATCACAAATCTTCATAAAGTGTATTTACTATTCCATTTTTTCTTGCTGCTCTGGCCGCTCGGCCAATTTGCCTCCTATACTGCAACAGAGCCGCAGTATCAAGTGTTTTATATCAGTATGGCTTACTTTGGACTAGCGATGATTGGAAGCGGCTGGTATTTGTTTTCGATCTTCCTCAGCGGACGATCGTACCAGAGCAGCCGCATCAAGCTGATCCTGCTCCATATACCTGCCCTGACGGCTGCGGCGGGTGTCATCATTAACCCCAACCACTGGTTTATCCATCCGCGAGTCGGCAGCGGATACGACGATCGGCTCTATGGCCCGATCTTTTACTATTTGATTGCGGTTCTTGGCATCTACGCGGTTTTGTCCTTAATAGAGCTACTCCGGGCTCTTCGCTCCGGCGGCCCGGCTCGACATGCGCAGCGGATTCGGAAATCGTTGGAAGGGGTAATGATTTTTATTCCCCTTACTCTGTGCGATCTATTTTTGAATGTCATTTTCAAGGAAGCGCTGCCTTCGTTTAGAGGGTTAACTTCGTTAGGCATTCTGCTCGCAGGCATTCATTTTGTCATTGCGATTACGCGTTATCGGGTGTTCGATATTAAGCAGATCGCTCAACAGGATATCGTCAATAGCGTCAATACGGGCATTATGGTCATCGATGAGGAAGGCGTCGTATTGGAAGTAAACAAGGTACTGCGTCCCTATGTCAACCTGAGGGTGGGCGATTGCATCGATATCGGCCAATTTTTGAGCAGATATAGTATGGAAGAGGATTTGACGGATTTTCTCGTGGCTTATCACAGCAAACCGCCGCAGCATGCCTACATCGAAATTGTGCTCGGTCATCATCGCTTCAAAAATGCCGCCATCTATGCCTCGCCAATTTTTGGACAACGGCGGCAGGTAATCGGTCGCGTCATCACTTTCCAGAATGTGACCGAGCTGCGCGAGGCGGTCGATTCCTCGAAGCGACAGAACGAGGTGCTCCAGGATCGCAACCGGGCTTTGATCCTCATGCAGGACGAGCTGTTCCAGGCCAATCAAAAGCTGGAGCAGATGGCGATTACCGACAGCTTGACCGGCTGCTTTAACCGTCGCTATTTGATGCAGCAGCTGGAGCATGAGGTGCTGACCAATGTCAGGTACGGCATTCCGTTTGCGATCTTCCTGTTCGACATCGATCTGTTCAAAAATATTAATGACACCTACGGGCATATGGTGGGCGACGAGGTGCTGCGCAGCACGGCGGATGTCGTCAAGAGTGCGCTCCGTCGCACGGATATTCTCGCCCGCTACGGCGGCGAGGAGTTCACGGTCTATCTGCCGCATACGAACCGCGAGCAGGCCATCATGCTGGCGGACCGGATCAAATCGGCGATTGCCGACAACAAAATTGCCATCCGATCCGGAGAAGAAGCGGTGTCGGTGACGGTGAGCATGGGTGTGCTGGCTGTAGAGGAAAATGAAAATTACCGAATACAAGACCCGAAATCGTATTTGCGGGAGCTGTTCACGAAAGTGGACGTTGCATTATATAAAGCAAAAGACGGCGGTCGCAACCGAATCGTAATTGCAGAGGAGACTTAAAGGCGGGGGAACGATGAGAAGAGTATCAATACAAACCGTGCGCGCCGGCGACGTGCTGGCGAAGCCCATCCTGAGAGAGAACGGCCACGTTTTGCTCGGGATGGGCGTGGAGCTGACCGACCGATTCATTGACAGATTGCGCGACATGCAGGTAGATACCCTGTATATCGAAGACAAGATGACAGAGGATATCTTGCCCGAAGACGTCATTCGGGAAGAAACGCGCAAGCAAGCGGTCGATTCGATCCAAAAAACAATGCGCAGCATCATCGACCAGCCGACGACAAGAGGACGTGCGGTCGCTCCGGAGATGGGCCGGACATTTCGGACTGTATTTGGACAAATATTCCAGGATTTGGTAGGTCGCAAGGATATTCTCGTCAGTTTGACCAACATCCATGTGGCAGACGCTTATCTGTTTCAGCATTCGGTGAATGTCGCCGTGCTGGCGGGGATCATGGGCATCGCCAAGGGGTACAATCGGACGCAGATCGAGGAGCTTGGCATCGGCGCGATGTTGTTTGATCTCGGGATGACGAAGGTGCCGGCCGAGATTCTGAACAAAAAAACGCCGCTTACCGCAGAGGAACGCCAGATTATGGAGCGGCATACGACAGATGGATTCGAGCTGCTGCGCAAGCAGCACGACATCTCGTTGTTGTCTGCGCATTGCGCGCTCCAGCATCATGAACGCTATGACGGCTCCGGCTATCCTCGAGGGTTGCAGCGCAACGAGATTCACGAATACGCGCAAATCGTCGCTCTGGCCGACGTCTATGATGCGATGACTTCGCCTCGCTCGTATCGCAACCGGCATACGCCCTCGGAGACGATCGAGTTTTTGTTTGCAGCTGGCAACTCGATCTTCGATCTGGAGCTGATCAAGCTGTTCTGCAAGCATATCTCCATCTATCCCGTCGCGACCACGGTGCTGCTCAATACAGGTCAGACCGGTGTAATCTCCGCTAACAACCCGCTTGCGGTGCATCGGCCGACGGTTCGAATCGTCAAGGAAGCCGACGGCAAACCGCCCATATCGCCTTACGAGATCGAACTGAAGGATCAACTGCATGTCCTGATCGTCAAAGAAATCTAAGTTGCACGGTAACTGTCTCTGAGGCGACAAATAATATATTGGCAAACCTGTCGAAAGGCAGGGACGCAAAGCTAAAGGGTCTACCGTTCCTATCGCAAGGAACTACTGACAGCCTGGCTGCCGTCGATAAGTTCGATGATCTACAATCGGGCTGTCTCCGGAGACAGGCTGTTTTTGTGTTGTTCCGCTACGCTTTACTTTTCCGCTCCAGCCGTCTGAGCACGGCTCCCCTTATACACATCCGCCCAGAAATTCCCGGCGCTCTCGCATACGGGCTTCAACATATGGTAAGCCGGCGAGTCCGGCTGCACATGAAAGGTGCTCTGTTCAAAGGAACAACGATCAAAGGCGAAATTGCTATCGGAAATAACGACGATGCAATCGCGAAACGAGCAGCCGACAAAATGAAAACCGTCGAAAATGATGGATTCGTTGGTAAAGGTTTGGTTTGTAATAAGCTCCATAAAGAATTCACTCCTTCTTGTTTAACAACAGTGAGATCTCAGCTTAACAGAACGATTTTGAAATGTTTGTCGCAACGTCGTGGCGAACAATAATTTTTGCTCGACACCTGATCAACAAAAAACGAGCCGGATTGCCGTCTGTCGGACGGAAGCCGAACGATGCGGATGAACCCTTAGCATTCATGGCAATAATAACCATGATGAGGGATTTCTCATTTCCCGGGAAATGCAAGCTGTTCATACATGAGAAAGGGAGAGAAGGATGCGGGAGATAAGGTGGCAGACGTTGCTCGGCGGCGGGATCGTTTTAAGCGCGCTGACTTATGCGCTGATGGTCGGAGCGCTGCGGGCGGGGTATTTTTTTGACGAGTCTTATGGTCGGGTCGCCATCGGGCTCTGTCTGTCGGCGGTCCTGGCGATCGTATGGCAGGCAAAAGCTGTCTTGCAGATGGGGAAACGGGGAGCAGGGCTCTATGCGGGTGCAGCTGCGAAATGGCTGCAAACAGAGGGGATCGTGCTCTGGCCGCTGCTGATCGCCCTCTCGTATCTGTCGCAGCCGCTCTGGCTCGCCGAGCTGCCGCTGTCGGTTGCGCTAGAGCAGGGCGCGCGCTGGGGAGGGTATGCGGGCTTCCTGTTGCTGGCACTGCGGCTCGCCGGTTCAGGCCATGGCTGGGCGGCGACAGCGCTCGCTCTGCCGCTGCATCTGGCATGCGGGCTGCTGCTCTGGAGCGGGGCTGCCGGCTGGCTCGGCTGGCTCGACGACCCGAGACTCGTCCTGACCAGCGTCGATCCGCGCCTCAGCGGCATTGGCGCGCGGGCGGCAGGACTGCTGCAATATCCGAATCTGTACGGCGCTGTGCTGGCGGCCTATCTGAGCTGGCAATGGCGAGCGATGCTGCGGCCGGACCGGCCGTTGCTGTGGCTGGGCAGTGTCGTGCTGGCTATCCCGACCGGCGCGATGCTGCTGCTGACGGAGTCGCGAGGAGCGTGGCTGGTCGCGCTCGCCCTATGGGGAATCGGGCTATGCTTGGTCCGCCGCTCGGCTCGGGCAGCCTGGCTGCTCTATCCGGCGGCCGCCCTGACCGGCAGCGCAGCCTTCTATAGTGCGCTGCTGACTCAACGTCTGGGGCAGCAGGCGGGCGGCTTGGCGCTGGCGGCGACCCTGGTAGTGCTCTGCGGCGGCGTCGCGCTCGTCTGCGCGCTGCGGGGCGCGTGGGGCGCTCTGGAAGGGATGTCCCCGACCCGCCGCGCGCAGGCGGCGACAGCTGTCAGCCTGCTGCTGGCGGGCGCGGCGATTTGGCTGCTGCCTGATGCCGCGAGCACGCGGCTGGAGCCGGGCAGCTATAGCACGGCAGGGGCGCGCTGGCAGCTCTACCGCGACGCCTGGCGGCAGATCGCCGAGGCGCCTTGGCTAGGTCACGGGGCTGACGCCTGGCGCCGTCATGTCGGCCAGCTGCAGCGCATGCCATATGTCAGTATGGAAGTCCACAGCGGTTATCTGAACCAGCTGCTGGAGCTCGGCGCAGTCGGTCTGACGTTGCTGGCGGGGCTGTTCGCGCAGCTGCTGCATCGCGTCTGGGAGGCGCAACGACTGGCGACGCTGCCGCTCCTCGCGCTGCTGTTGCACGCCGCCATCGACTTCGACATGTCGTTCGGCCTGTACTGGCTGCTGCTCTTCGGCTTCGCAGCGCAAGGTATCGCCGGGCGAGATGGAGCTGTGCGAGATACCGTCGTGCATGGCAGTGCTGTGCAGGTCGAGGGCAGAGCAGTGCCAGGCGAGGGCAGGGGCGGACCGATCGAGGGTATCGCCGCGAAGGGCGAGAGCAGCGTCGTGCACGACAAAGGCAGTGCTGTGCAGGTCGAGGGCAGAGCCGCGCAGAGCGGGGGCAGCGCCTCGTCGGGCCAGGGCAGCGCCTCGTCGGTCGAGGACAGAGCCGTGCGAGGTCGTGGGGCTTGGCGCCGCTCGCAGGCCCGCGTCCCCCGCTGGCCGTGGCCGCGCGTCCTCAGCGCCCTCCTGACGCTGGCGCTGCTGGCGGCGGCCGCCGCGTCCGGGCTGCGCGCCGAGGCGGCGCTGACGGCGCGGCAGCAGGCGCTCGCCGCCACCGGCGAGGCGCGCCTCGCAGCGCTGCGCGAGGGGCTGGCCGCGCATCCGCAGGATACGCGGATACGCCTGGAGCTGGCGGCGCTCGCCCCGCTGCAGGAGCGGGCGACGCTGCTGGCGGCAGGACTGCGGCATGACCCGCAGTCCTGGCCGCTCCTCTGGGCGCTCGGCGCGGCGCATGCCGAGCGCGGCGAGACACAGCAGGCGGCGGCGTACCTCCGCCGCGCGCTGCGGCTGGACCGCTACGACAAGGCGAAGCAGTCGGCGGCGGTCCAGTGGTTGGCGTGGCTCGCGGCGGAGCATCGCGAGGCGGGCCGCCTGGGCGAGGCGCGGGCTGCTGCTGCGGCCGGCGCCGAGGTGTACGCGCGCTATCGGCTGCTGGCGCGCCTGGTGGAGCTGCGCGGCGCGGCCGAAGAGGGGCGCCGCTTCGTCCTGCTGCCGGAGGCGACCGAGGCAGCGGATTACTGTCGTAAGCTGCTGCGCGGCGAAGGGGTAGGCTGAGAGGGGAACGGCAGTCCGATTTGGACGACTGGCCAGGGAAGATTGTCCATACAACTCGCCGGATTGCCGCATATGCTGTGGCAAACAGAAAAAGGAGTTGGTAGACATGGCATCTCCGAGAGTCAAGCCGCGCTTGTTGGCGCGCGGTCGCCGAGCTAGCGTGCCGCTTATCAAGGTCAAGCCGGTGGGAGCCGCCTCGAACGGACCGATCTTCAGCCGCTTTACAGCCGTCTGGGTACAAAGCAATGGTGTGCCGTTCGACACAAGCGGATTTTTTGCACGGCTCTATCGCGGCAATACGCTCGTGCAGACCGCTTCCTTTGATCGCTTCGGCGTCGTCCGCTTCAGCCGGGTATCGACGCTGACGCAAGTCGCCTATACGATCCTCGTGTTCGACAGCAGCGGAGTTGAATTCCGCAGACGCAATATACCAGCCGGCGTCGAGACGTTTGCCATCATCGGCTAAAAGACACCTTGGGGGCGAGGCGATCGGCAGCAGGCGATGCTTTCGTTGCCAGTCATCTCCGTGAAGGTAATTCGCACTCATACAAAAGGCTTCCCTGCGCGCATGGCGTATGCAGGGAAGCCTTTTGTGCTGCGGCAGGCCGCTTCAACCGCCAAATGCGTGGCGGAAGGCGGCGCTGAGCTTGCTGCGGTCTACCGTCCACAGCTCGGCGATCTCCTCGCTGAGCTGTTCGTCCCACCAGTCGCAGAGCAGCTTGCGATTGCTGCGATTCTCATGGATCCAGATCAGGTTCTGCATCACCTTGCGCGTATACAGCTGCTCGGCCTGGTCGACGAGGTCGGGGGAGACCCAGCGGTCAAGACGCTTGAGCGTGCGGTACAGCTCCTTGCTGCAGGCGCGTTTGATCTTGCGCGGGCTCGGATAGTCCGGCGAGCTTTTGGCATGAGGGGGTTTGTTCTGCATGCGGCCACTCCTCTCTGCCTTATCTATATGCGGCCGCGCGTCCAGAGGCTACTGCCGCTCCCCTAGGGCGTGTTTGCCCATCCGCTCCAGGGGTAACTGAGACTGCCTTTCCTCCCCCTGCGGCGTCACTTTTGCCCTAGTCCACCTCGATGTAAGCGACCATCGGACTAAGCTGGCTGGCGGCGGTGTGGGTGAGGCAGAGGATCGGATAGGTGCCGGCCCGCTCGGCCTTGATCTCGACAACAGTCGTCTCGCCCTTGCGGACCTCGCCCTTGATCCCCAAGCCTTCGATGACGAAAGGATGCGAGCCGCCATTCACCCCCGTGATGTGCAGTTGGACGCGCTCGCCGCTCCTTACCCGAATCGTCCCGGGATCCCAGCGGTACACCTCCAGCTCCTTGCCGTCGTTCAGCTTGGTCTTGTACTCCACAGTCACGAGGTGGATGATACGGTCGGCAGACGGCGTGCCGGCCATCATCTGGGACTGGTTCCACTTCAGGTAGGCGGCTGTCAATACGACGAGCAACAGGGCGATGCCCAGCAGCTTCAGATGCTTGCGGCTGACGACGAATACTTTGGACATGGGACACCTCTCTCTTTGAGTTCTTTCTTCATCCGTAGTCTATGCGCGGGCTTGTCAGCACATGACACTTGTCCGAATTGCGGACATGTCCGTCGTAGGACGGGCATATTAATAAAGGAATACTGGCCGCAACCCGGCCGCGACGCGAAGGAGGGATCATAGATGGAAACAATCGGCGAGCTGATCGGACTGCTGTTCGGCTGGATTCAACAGCTCGGCGCGCTCGGCATCATGCTCGGCCTGATGGTGGAGGTCATCCCGAGCGAGATCGTGCTGGCGTATGGCGGATATCTGGTCGGGGAGGGGAAGGTCGGCTTTGGCGCGGCGGTCGTCTGCGGCGTCGTTGGCGGCACGGCGGCGCAGCTGCTGCTCTACGCCGTCGGCAGATACGGGGGACGTCCCTTTTTGGACAAGTACGGCAAGTGGCTGCATATTAGCGGCAAGCATCTGGATCGCTCCGAGGATTGGTTTCGCAAGTATGGGGCGGCGATGATTTTTTTTGCCCGCTTCGTGCCGGTGATCCGCCATGCCATCTCGATCCCGGCCGGCGTCAGCCGGATGTCGCTGCCGCTGTTCACCCTGCTGACGGCGCTCGCTGCTGTACCCTGGACGCTGCTGTTCCTCTATCTGGGACTGCGGCTCGGCGAGAGCTGGGAGCGGGTCCACGAGGCTGCGGCGCCCTATGTGCAGCCGTTGACCTTGACGATACTGGCGCTGGCGCTCGTCTACGGCGTCGTCCGCTTCGTCCGCAGCCGCGGCCAGAGTCTCTAGGCGGCAGGGGCGGAGGTTTGCAGACACGCCCTAGCTCGTCCAGTTGAACTTTGATACAATGGATACAGTTACATAACCTTGATTCAGAGAGAGGGATGACCATGAGCAAAAGTGTAGCCGAAAAGCTGGGCAAAGGCATTAGCCCGCAGCAGTTTATGGACGGCATGGACCGCAACAAGGAGCAGTTCATCTCGTTGTACGATAATTTCCAATGGCCGGACGAGGAGAGCAAGGCATTTTTTGAATCGCTTAACAACCGCGACGACCTGCGCGTCCTCATCCTGATGGCCGAATGGTGCGGCGATGTCGTCAAAAACATCCCGGTCGTCTTCCGGGCGCTGGAGATTAGCGGCGTGCCGACAGAGGTGCTGATTAAGGAAGAGCATATGGATACGATGTCGCAATTCCTGACGATGGGCGGCGAGGCGGTGCCGATCGTCATCATCGCCGATACGGGCGGTCATGTACTGGAGCAGTGGGGACCGCGTCCGGCGCATGTGCAGCAGGTCATGAATGCGTTCAAGCAGGCCAATCCTGACCGCGAAGCGGCGGATTACCAGGACAAGCTGGGCGAGGCGCGTCAGGAGATGGGCCGTCAGTATGGCGAAGGCACAGGCTACCAGGCTGTTATCCTGAAAGAGCTCGAAGAGCGCTTCTCCTCGATCTGATGAAGATCCAGAGCTACAATTTAGGACCGATCCAGACCAACGCCTATGTCATTACCAACGAGGAGACGAACCGCGCCGTCGTCATCGATCCCGGCATGCAGCCCGGCAAGCTGATCGAGCGGCTGCGCGCCCAGGAGACGACCGTCGAAGCGATCCTGCTGACGCATGCCCACTTCGACCATATGGGCGGCGTCGACGAGACGCGCAAGGCATTCGGCGCTCCCGTCTATCTCCATGATCTTGAGGCTGACTGGCTGACTGATCCGCGCAAAAACGGCTCGGCGCGCTGGTCCGACATGACGCCGCCGCTGACAACCGACCCGGCCGAGTATGCGCTCGACGAGGGCCAGGTAATGTCGTTGATCGGCATGGAGTTCCGGGTGATGCACACGCCGGGCCACTCGCCGGGCAGCGTCAGCTTCCTGTGCGGCGGCCATCTGTTCTCCGGCGACGTGCTGTTCCGCCAGTCGATCGGCCGCACCGATCTGCTGGGCAGCTCGGAGCGCGATCTGATCGACTCGATCCGCGGCAAGCTGTACCGGCTCGCCCCTGAGACGATCGTCTATCCCGGCCACGGCCCGCGCACCGAGATCGGCTACGAGATGCAGCATAACCCTTATGTACCGGCACAGATGCGGTAAGTCCATCCGTGTCTGATGAGCAAACACCGTCTGCGAAGCTCAACTCTTCGACAGGCGGTGTTTTTGGTCGTTGTTGCTGAATGATCGCCGCTGTAGAACGCTATCGGTATCGGTCCAAATCAGCGCGCAACAGCAGGCAGCGTCTTGACAGACGGCAGGCTGCGAAGTCTTGCGGAGACAGTGGACGAGGCTGATCGCGCCAGGAGGCTCTGGCAGAGCGCAGACAAATCTGCCACAATAGAGAGAAGCGAAGCAAGCTTAGACTACTAAATAAGGATGGTGTACGACAGTTGGCAGAGACACAGTCAAAGGAAGCGGCGAAGGTAGGACAAGCTCCGGAAAGCGCGGAGCTGACCGCCGCCCAGCTCGCGGAGCGGCAGCAGCGCATGGAGCGGCAGATTGCAGCGGAGCTGCAGATCCCGCCGGGCAAAGTCAAAGCGACGGTCGCCCTGCTGAACGAAGGCAATACGATCCCCTTCATCGCCCGCTACCGCAAGGAGATGACGGGCGAGCTCGATGAAAATCAGCTTCGCGCCATCGAGGAGCGGCTCGCCTATCTGCGCAGCCTGGAGGATCGCAAGCGCGAGGTCGCCCGGCTCATCGATGAGCAAGGCAAGCTGACCGAGGCGCTGGCGCGCTCGATCGAGCAAGCGACGAAGCTGCAGGAGGTCGAGGATCTGTACCGGCCGTATCGGCAGAAGCGCAAGACGCGGGCCAGCGTCGCCAAGGAGAGAGGGCTGGAGCCGCTCGCTACGTGGCTCTACAGCCAGCCTAAGAGCGGCGAGCCGATGACGGAGGCGGCCAAGTATATCCAACCGGACAAGGGCGTAGAGACGGCTCAGGACGCCTTGCAGGGGGCGATGGACATCCTCGCCGAGAGTCTGGCTGACGACGCCGGTATCCGCGCCTGGGTGCGCAAGCATACGTATGAGCAGGCGGTGCTCACGACCGAAGCGAAGGATAAGCAGGCGGAGTCGGTCTATGAGATGTATTACAGCTATCAGGAGCCGGTCCGCAAGCTTCCGCCGCATCGGATCCTGGCGATCAACCGGGGCGAGCGGGAGGACGTGCTGCGCGTCTCGCTGCAGCTCTCGCCCGAGCGCATCCATGACTATATTGTCCGTCATACGCTGCGCAACCACGTCTCGCCGGCGATCCGCGCCGTGCTGCTGGTCGTCATCGAGGATGCTTACAAGCGTCTGATCGCGCCGTCGATCGAGCGCGAGGTGCGGGGGGCGCTCACCGAGAAGGCTGAGGAGCATGCCATCTCGATCTTCTCCGCCAATCTGCGCAATCTGCTGCTGCAGGCGCCGGTCAAGGGACATGTCGTGCTCGGCGTCGATCCGGCCTTCCGCACCGGCTGCAAGCTGGCGGTTATCGACGAGACCGGCAAGCTGCTGGAGGTCGCCGTCACGTATCCGACCGCGCCGCACAACAAGGTCGCCGAGGCGGAGCGCATCATGAACGGCCTGATCGACCGCTATGGCGCGACGCTGATCGTCATCGGCAACGGCACGGCATCCCGCGAGACCGAGGTGATCGTCGCCGAGCTGATCCGCAAGCGGGCGGAGAGCGGCGCCTCCGTGCTCCAATACATTATCGTCAACGAAGCGGGAGCAAGCGTCTACTCCGCCTCCAAGCTGGCGCAGGAGGAATTCCCGTCGCTCGACGTCGCCGAGCGCAGCGCTGTCTCGATCGCGCGCCGGCTGCAGGACCCGCTGGCCGAGCTGGTGAAGATCGAGCCCAAGGCGATCGGCGTCGGCCAATATCAACATGATGTCGGCCAAAAGCGGCTCGACGAGTCGCTCGGCGGCGTCGTCGAGTCGGCGGTTAACCATGTCGGCGTCGACGTCAATACCGCCTCGCCGTCGTTGCTCTCGTATGTCGCAGGGATCAACGCGACGCTGGCCAAAAACATCGTCAAGTTCCGCGAGGAGCAAGGCAAATTCGTCAGCCGGGCGCAGCTCCAGAAGGTGCCGCGTCTGGGGGCCAAGGCGTACGAGCAATGCGCCGGCTTCCTCCGCATCCCTGGCGGCGACAATCCGCTCGATGCGACCGCGATTCATCCCGAGTCCTATAGCGTCGTCGACCGGCTGTTCCGCGAGCTGAAGCTCACCTTGTCGCAGCTCGGCAGCCGAGAGCTGAGCAGCCTCCTGGCGACGGCCGACATCGAGGCGCTGGCCACGAGCCTTGGCGTAGGCGTACCGACGCTGCGCGACATCGTAGAGAGCTTGCAGCGGCCGGGCAGAGACCCGCGCGAGGAACTGCCGGCGCCGATCTTCCACACAGCGGTGCTGAAGCTCGAGGATCTGCAGCCGGGCATGGAGCTGCAGGGTACGGTGCGCAATGTCATCGACTTCGGCGCATTCGTCGACATCGGCATCAAAAACGACGGTCTCGTCCATATCTCGCAGATGAGCGACAAATTCGTCAAGCATCCGATGGATGTCGTGGCCGTCGGCGACAATGTGACGGTCTGGGTACTGAATGTCGATGCCAAGAAGGGTCGAGTAGGGCTGACGATGCGCAAGCCGGGCTAGTCCAGGGTCAATCGCAAGCGCAAAAAAGAGCTGTCTCCCGGTCACTTGCGTGACACATCGGGAGACAGCTCTTTTCTATGCGCGGACTTGCGTATGCTCACGACGTTCATGAGGTCGTCGGACCTGCAAAGCGCGTCGCTGAGGGGCCACAGCGCATGGCAGCACTTAGACCCTGCCGACGCTGCCGCTCTCCGGCGTTGTCCGGGTGCGGTAGAAGTACCAGCAATCGTTGAGCAGGCGTATCTGCCGGCGGTCTCTCTTGTGAAATGCGCGCATCAGTTGGTTGCATAGCCACTGCGGCATACCGGTCCCTCCCCAAAAACATGATGTATGGTTTAAGCATATGGGGTTAGGCGATCGACTGTGCAGGTCCACATCAGAAAAAAGACTACGCTTCGACGTCCATCTCTTCCTCATACCATTGTTCGAGCTGTGCTTGCAGTGCGCGGATCTCCGTCAGCAGGGAGATGAGCGGGTACGCAGTCTCCTGGATAGCGGAAAATGCGCGCTCGAGGTCATTAATATAATCGAGTCCGCCGATAATCTCGATGGAGGCATCATGCAGCTCCAAATCATTGCATTCGCCGATCGCATAAGGCAGCTTCGGGACGCTGTCCGCCGTCAGCTTGTCGATTTCTTTGTGCAAACGCAGGTTAAGCGCGCTCAACTGATAGGCGTGAGATGCGGGCATCTCCACGAATGACAGCTGACCCTCATCTTGTAACAGGACATATCGCATAGTAGGCATGACTGGCAACTCCCCTTCATAAGAGGTTGTTCAAAAAAGTCCATCGTGACTCTCGACAACCGATCATTGCTACTTGACAGTGTATCGCATGAACGATTATAAATTCAAGTAGATAGGAGAGAATAACGATGGACAATAAAACGTTGCAGGCGTGGGTGGAGCAGGTGTCGCGCGACAGCTTCGGACGACCCTTCCTGCACCAGGCGACCTTTAACCGAAGATTGCGTTCGACGGGCGGCCGGTACTTCATGCGCTCGCATGACATCGAGATCAATCCCAAGCAACTCGAGACGTTCGGCCGGGAAGAGACGGAGAAGATTATCAAGCACGAGCTATGCCACTATCATCTGCATCTTACGAAGCGGGGGTATCGGCATCAGGATGCCGATTTCCAGCGGCTGCTGGCCGAGGTGGGAGGCTCGCGATATTGCAGCGCCTTGCCTGGCCAGACCAAGCGTGTGCAGCCTTATCGGTACAAGCTCGTATGCCATTCCTGCGGCATGGAATACCTGCGCAAACGCAAGGTTAATCCGGCAAAATATGCCTGCGGAAAATGCCGCGGAAAATTATTCATAAAGATGCTTGACATAGTTTTAGATCCGTGATAAATTATTACTTGTCACTTTGCGAAACACACACTGTGAAACACACATTCCCTGATAGCTCAGTTGGTAGAGCACTCGACTGTTAATCGAGTTGTCACAGGTTCGAGTCCTGTTCGGGGAGCCAGCATGGAGAGATACCCAAGTGGCTCAAGGGGACCCTCTGCTAAGGGGTTAGACTGCGCAAGCGGTGCGAGGGTTCGAATCCCTCTCTCTCCGCCATACTATGAATGTTGATGAACGATAGGGCCGTTCAGCCGGCCCTTTTAGTTTGCCTCTAGCAGCAGGGCGAAGCGGTCATTTCGAGGGCAAAAAATGCTTCGAAAAAAACGCTTGCCAAGCTAAACAGAATTAGATATAATAACTTCTGTTGTCGCTCATGGCGCACTCATCAATGGACAAGGCCCGTTGGTCAAGGGGTTAAGACACCTCCCTTTCACGGAGGTAACAGGGGTTCGAATCCCCTACGGGTCACCAACTTCCCAGAGCCATTAGCTCAGTTGGTAGAGCACCTGACTTTTAATCAGGGTGTCGAAGGTTCGAGTCCTTCATGGCTCACCACTTTCTTCTTCCTCAGTAGAGAGTGCTATATAATAGTAGAAACACGATATGCGGTCGTGGTGGAATGGCAGACACGCTATCTTGAGGGGGTAGTGGGCTTACGCCCGTGGAGGTTCGAGTCCTCTCGACCGCATCCTAACTTAAACGCTCGAAAGCCTTGCGCAGCAAGGCTTTTTTTGTTTTACTTCAGGGGGAGCGCCGTAAAAGCCGCCCGGACTGTAACGCTCGCCACGGCACTTATTTTGCGAAATCTCCCTTTTTGGGAGAGAATTTTCCACAATAAGCTCCCTGATGAGCGTTAGCCTGCGAGGCCCTGCTTTTTTGACCCGATTAGGCCCAGGGCGAGTGTAGGATCAAGGGTGAGCAAAGTATGTCATAATATTCTGCTTAAGCGAGACTTCGACGTATATCGACAATCAGGACTCGCATTATGTAACTTTTTGGTAGGTTCGTCCCATACCCACTAATGGAACGATGTGGTAACATTGGATTTAGATAGCTGGCCAGCATCTAATATCGTTTTGCTGGAGGGACTAAGGTGAAAATCAAAAAGCTGATCGTCGTCATGGTTGCTGCCTGTATGTTGGTGATGTCTCAAGCGGCTTATGCTACCGAAGTCAGTCCTACTGCTGTTGGTATTGGTGATACTAGAGAAACGGCTATCCCGTTGACCCCTTGTGCACCAACAGGATGTCATATGACGCAATTACCACTCACATACGCTTCTGATGTTGATTGGTTCACTTGGACCAATAGCACAGGAGAAGACAAGTTTACGTCAGTCTTAATGATTTCTCCGAGCGGGTATAGCTATTCATTAGGATATCAAATCAAGTATCCTAATGGGACCCTTTCATCTAAGGTGTACGCTCCAACGAGTGCACCTGGCGGGATGGCTGTCCTCGGCGCAATATACGTTCCAAAAGGTGCTGTTTTGTACTTAGAAGTGAGCAGTCCTAGTGGTGTTAATGCTACTTCACTTTATGGTATCAGTTTGCATATTGACTGAAATATTCTTCTATTGAGCTCCGCTTATAAGCGGAGCTTTTTATATTGGGGAGTTGGACATCAATCCGGGAGCTGGTCAGCCAGGGCGTGACCGCTGAGATCCTAACACAGCTGTCCGCTTGGTTCGCCCGTTACATACATCTTCGTGATGTCCCTACAGATATCATTTACCTAATGGCATTTTGTTCCTATCGTTATGCCCCTCTGACTTGCTGCAGGCTACCGGCACCACCCAAGACCTATCCCAACAACAATAATTTCAACCCCACTGTTTCAATTCCCCTCATTCTGGGTAATGGAGTGTTGTTTCATGACATCATGGGAGCGCCGAGGGGGAAGCGAGTTTGTGAGAACAGTGAGGACAGTCAGAACAGAGCATACATATAGATGGCTGGGGGGCGTTATGGTGTTGCTCCTGATCGTCGGCTGTGGCGATGCAGGGGTGGAGGAGCTGCAGTCGGATGCGATGGCCGCGCATGAGGGCTGTCTGGTGCAGAAGGGCGATGCTGGCGGGAGGATCTGCTACGGCATGAGCATGGAGGAGATCGAAGCAGTCGCAGGAGCCGGGATTTCAGATGAACCGCGTATGCGCTCCTATGCCGGCGGACTTAAGGTCGGATATCGCGGGGACAAGGCCGTGTTTCTGTCGATCCAGGGCCCGGATGCGGCGTATGCGACGATACGAGGGATCGCGCCAGGGACGCGCAAGGACGAGATGAAGAGGAGCTATGGCAGTCAGTATGCGATCGATGAGACGCCCGGCAACCTCGATTACTTTTACGATCTGGGGACGAGGACGCCGCTAGCACGCGAGACGCTGTTGCGTCAACGCGGACCTGAGGCGATGGAGGAGACGCTGGTTGTGTCGGCGATGTTCGATGGCGAAGGCCGGGCGAGCCGGGTGATGATCCTCGACCGCCGCATGGCCGTCTACTTTAATTAGTACCAAATAAGAAACAGCGAAGAGGGTTGTCCTAGCGGACAACCTTCTTTGTGCTTCATAGCGTTAATCGCGAGGCAGGCTGACAAGCCAATCGGCCAGCTCCTTGGTCTGCTCTTTGACAGCTAGCGGATCGTAGTACCAAGAGCGCTCCTCCGGCCACACATATAACCGCTTATTTTTGACCGCGGGAAGCGAGGCCCAGAGCGGATCGTTCTCGAAATCTTCCACCGTGCGGTTATTGGCCGTGACGATCAGATAATCTCCAGCATACTCATCCAGCATCTCGGCGGAGATCTCCTCCCACTGTTTTTCCATGATGTGATCGGCGATTGTTGCAGGAGGCTTGCGGCCCAACACTTGGTAGATCGGCTGACCGCCTCGTCCGAAGTTGTCGCCGTAGACCCAGATGGACTTGTCGCTGTACTCGATGATCGAGAATGTCGCTTCATCCGGGATGGCGGCATCTACCCGGGATTTCTGCTCGCTCATGGCTGCATCATAGTCCGCCAGCCAGGCCGTGGCTTCCGTCTCCTTGCCGAGCACTTCGCCGAAGAAGGTCAGCTCCTCGCGGATATTTTTTAATTGACCGAAAGGCACCACGATAGTTGGCGCAATCTTATTCAAGATCTCGTAGGTATCATTGTTGCCGGTAATGATAAGATCGGGGTTCAACGTCATAATCAGCTCGGGAGAGGGCTTGCCATAGTCGCCCGAGCTCTGGATGCCATCCAGCGCGTCCTTATAATAGTAGTTCTGGATCGACAGTCCGGGAGCGGCTACCGGGATGACGTCGAGCGCGATCAACGTGCCGAGATATTCCTCCGCTACGATCCGTTGAGGAGCTGACGGGATCTCAATGTCGCCATTGATCGTCGCGATGGTCCGCGTCTTGGGAGAGACAGGCTCTTCCGTGGCTGGCTCCTCCGCAGACGAGGCGTTGTTGTCGGGGGAGGCGGGCGATGTCGGCTCGGGACCGGCGTTGTTCCCGCATGCGCCAAGTAGGGCTGCTGCCAGCAGAATGGCGAGTGCGAGCCATAACGGATGGCGGCGCGATGGAATACGGTTTGCAGAAGGCAAGGTGTTTCTCTCCTTTATCATCGATAATCATTATCATCATCAATGTACAGCGCATAGCAACTGAAGTCCATGCCTTGGCGTGACCTGCCACTATGCACTATTGTAACGCGGCGCCTGTCAGCAGCCGCATCATCTCGGTCAGCTGCGCTTGCGAGGAGAGCGGGTCAAAGCCATAGAACATATCGGAGCGTTCCAAGCGGTAGACTCGGCCTGCCTTTACTGCCTCGAGGCTGCTCCAACGCTCGGAGCCTGCTACACTATCCCACATCGTCGACTTGCCGAGGACGAAGATATGATCGGCGCCATAATCCGCTATGCGACCAATCTCCGTCTCGATATAGCCCTTGTCCTCGATACCTTCCCGCAGCATACGCTCGGGTGGTCGGAAGCCAAATTCGGAGTAAAGCAGCTGACATCCTCTGCCGTAGCTGCTGCTTATGCCGTAGGCTTTGTCATCGCCAAGCTCCCACACTGCAACGGTGCCTCGTCTGCCCCAGTCCCGGTCGAGTCGCGCTTGCATCTGCTGCAGTCGCTCATCGAATTGCTCGAGCCATTGCTCGGCCAACGCGCTGCGGCTCGCGATGTCGGCGATATAGCGGAACTGCTCGCGCCAGCTCATCGTCTTGAAGGGGATCTCCAGCACCGGCGCAAGAGGCAACAAGCGATCGTTCTCCGGGGCGTCGCTGTAATGGACGATCACATCGGGCTGCGCGGAGGCGACTTGACGATACCAAGCCTCTATGTTAGGTCTGATAGGAGCGAAGCGCAGTTGTTGAACGGGACCATAGCGGCGCTGCATGCCTTCGAGCCAGGGGGAGTAGTCCCCAAGCACCGGCTGTATGCCCAGTGCGATGAGGCTTGCGGTATGATTGAAATTCAGCGCCGCAAACCGTTGCGGTTGGTTGCGATATCGAGCCGGGGAGATGCCGACCGTCGCCTTGAAGCGTCGACTCAGGTACAGCCCTTCCTTGTAGCCTACCTGCGCAGCCACGGTGTCCAGATTGTCCCGGCTGCCAAGCAGTTGGAGCTGGGCTTGTCTGATCCGCAGCAGCGTCAAGTATTCGGTCCAAGCGAAGCCGGTACGCCTGCGGAACGCGCGGGAAAAATGTTGTGGAGTAACTTGGGCCTGACGGGCCAGTTCCTCGCGTGTCAGGTCACTGTTGTACTGCTGCTGCATGATTTTGAGCGTGCGCGACAGCCAGTCTCCCTCGGGTTGCAGGGCAGCCTGGCGCGCCTTTTCCAGCTCGGCCAACAGGGTCGCGAACGCCTGCTGCAGCCGGAAAGGCGCCTGGGGGTCGGGGCTTTTCCACAAGTCAGCCAGTTCGCCGGCGAGCCGCAGCAGCTGTGTCGAGCCTGAGGCAAGCGGCTGCGGATGCGACAAACCTAGCGTCGCATCCCCGCCATCTGGAGTCAGACATCGATAACCGATCAGCAGTCCGCACAGCGCTTGTCCCCGCTCGATCCCAAGCGGAGCCTCCGGCGGCAGCAGCCAGATGCAGCCCTGGCCCACTGGACGCTCCGAGATAATTCCAGTTCCCCTCATCACGATGAGGATGCGCCAATAGGAAGCGGTGTGCAGCCATTGCCTCTCCAGCGATGCGCCTTCCCACTCTGTGATGCAAGCGGGGACATACCAGGTATGCTGCCGGGCAAGCGCAGCCTCTTCATGCGATCGTGACATGATCGTATGTTCCTCCTCATCCTGCTGTAGCAGGATCTATTAATAATTCTAGTATACATGCCCGTACGCTAGCCCTGCTACAAAGCAGAAATTGGATGCCTTCGCCCGGACAAGCGCCGCGAATTTTGTCGAATACATGCATATACTGCTTGTATGAGAGGAGGGACTGGCAATGGTGACGTTGGATCAAGTCCGAACCAGGTCTGCGCAAGCAATCTCCGGTCTCATCCCGGTCGTACAGGAGGCGGCCAAAAGGCTGGTCGACCGCAGTTATGGCAGGGGCGTGCCGATCGTTATTACACAGGGACTGCGGACGATCGCGGAGCAGGATGCGCTCTATGCGCAAGGGCGGACGCGGCCAGGGGCGATCGTGACCAATGCGCGGGGCGGCTTCAGCAACCATAACTACGGCGTCGCGCTCGACTTTGCCTTGCTGTTGCCTGACGGTCGCAGCGTCTCATGGGATATGACGCGAGACGGTAACGGCAATGGCCAGGCAGACTGGATGGAAGTGGTGGAGGAGGCCAAGCGGCTCGGCTTCAGCTGGGGCGGCGACTGGATCAGCTTCAAGGATTATTCCCATCTGGAGATGACCTTCGGCCTGACGACAGCGCAGTACCGGAGCGGCCGCAGGCCAACGCAAGCCCAGCTCGATGCAGCGATGGAAATGATCCGGAGAGGAGAGGATGCGCCGATGACCGAAGCAGAGAAGCAAGCGTTTGCGGCGTTGCAGCAGCAAGTGGAGGAGCAGGCCCAGCTCATCCAAAGTCTGCTGGTGCAGAAGGAAGCGCCCGCCTGGGCGAAGCCGACGATCGACAAGTTGGTGCGGCTTGGCTACTTGAGCGATCCGATCGGCAACCATAGCTTTATGCGTATGGCGGTCGTGCTCGATCGCGCAGGACTTTTCGGCAAATAGTCCGCACTCGCATCAGTTGTGATCCTGCTGTCATGAGATTGTAATGAAGGGCGCCACCGTTAGACAAGCTTCGCCCATCCCTCGTGATATACTGATCTGGCAATGAAAAATAGTGTTGGAGGGATCGGTATGAGCGAGGCGGAGCAGCTCCCGGTAGAGGAGCGTCAAGACGCAGGCGGCATCGAAATCGTCATGGAGGAGCAAGCAGCGGCAAGCGAAGACGCGGATGAGCTAGAAGACGAGGAGTTCACAGAAGAAGAGGTCGACGACGAAGACGAGGACGACGATGAGGACGAAAGTGACGAGGAAGATCTGGACGACTAGCCGATCCCTTCATTGCAGCGAATATAGGCGGTTATAACGTCAAAAACCTTCCCTCCCCCGAAACGGGCGAGAGGGAAGGTTTTTTTGTCTGCGTCTGCATGCGTGGGAGCGCCTATGCGAGCGGGACTGTGAGGTAGCCGTCAGTTTAGCGTGTGTTGCGGTACGTGCGCGGCGACGCCTTCGTGATCTTCTTGAACGTCTTGCCGAAGTGGGAGAAGTTGTCATAGCCGACGTTCGCGGCGATCTCGGTGACCGGCAGCTCGGTGTCCTTGAGCAGCTGCTCGGCGGCGCGCACGCGTACCAGATTCAAATATTCGTTCATCGTCAGGCCGATCGCCTTGCGGAAGGAGCGGCTCAGGTAGTATGGACTCAGATAGAAGCGCTCCGCGAGTCCGTTCAGGTGGATCGGCTCGCTATAATGTTCGTTGATGTAGCGGGCCACCTCGGACATCTTCTGATGCAGCGGCGAATCGAACGGCTCGGCAGAGGAGACGTCAGACGAATCGACTTGTCGCGAGGCGAGCAGCATCAGGTCGGCGACCGCCTGCCGGATCGCCAGGTCGCGTCCAGCCGCCGCATGGGTCATCTCGCGCATGAGGCGCTGGATCAGTTGCTCGGCCAGCATCTGCTCCTTGACTGTGAATCGGATAACCGGCTGACGCTGCAGGAAGGGGGCCAGCAGCAGCTCCAGGTGCTCCTCATAATGCTTCTGCAGCCATTCGATATAAAAGTAGATGACGAGCCGTTCATGGCCGGGACTGCCGACGCCGGTCGTTTTGTGCAGCTCGCGCGTATTGATGAAGACAAGATCGCCTTTACGGACATGATAAGAGCTGTCGCGGATAAAGTACGACCGTTCGCCGGACATGAGGTAGTAGATCTCGTAGCACGCATGATAATGATCCGCATCCATCGAGAAATCGTCGGTTCGTTTCACATATTCGAGCATCAAGGGCGGTTCGCTGGATTCGTAGGACAGACGTGTTGCCATCGGGCACCCTCCTTAGCGCAAATTATGCGGGGTATGCTGCATAAAGTCAAATATTGCGGAGATTTAATTCATTCTTTGCTGTACGCTTGAACCATACCCAGGAATGGAGGCGCTTTATTCATGAGTGGCAAAAAAAGATATGTATTGGTAGGCTCGGCCGGGCGCGCCGAATTTTTCTATGGTGCGATTGCTACAGAGTACAAAGAAACGTCGGAGCTGACGGCGTTTTGCGATACGAATCAGACGCGGATGGACTACTCCAACCGTCAGCTGACAGAGAAATACGGCTATCACGCGGTGAACACGTACAAGGCGCATGAGTTCGAGCGGATGATCTCCGAGGAGAAGCCGGATGCGGTCATCGTCACGAGCGTCGACCGGACGCATCATACGTACATCATCCGGGCGATGGAGCTTGGCTGCGATGTCATCACCGAGAAGCCGATGACCGTCGACGAGGAGAAGTGCCAGGAGATCCTCGACGCGGTTGAGCGCACAGGCAAAAATGTTCGCGTAACGTTCAACTACCGCTATGCTCCGCATCACACGAAAGCTCGCGAGCTGATCCGCGACGGCGCGATCGGAGATGTGACGTCGGTCCATTTCGAATGGCTGCTCAACACGCGCCACGGCGCCGACTACTTCCGCAGATGGCATCGCGACAAGCGCAATAGCGGCGGTCTGCTCGTCCACAAGTCGACGCATCACTTCGATCTCGTCAACTTCTGGATCGGTTCGCAGCCGGACACAGTATTCGCCTTTGGCGATCTGCTGTTCTACGGCAAGGAGAATGCCGAGAAACGCGGCGTCACCAACTTCTATACGCGCTCGACTGGCACTCCGGCAGCCAAGGACGACCCGTTCGCGCTGCATATGGACGAGTCGCCATCGTTGAAGGGGCTGTATCTCGACGCGGAGCATGAGGACGGCTACATCCGCGACCAGAGCGTATTCGGCGACGGCATCAGCATCGAGGATACGATGGGCGTCATGGTCCGTTACAAAAACAAAGCGATCCTCACCTACTCGCTGAACGCTTACCTGCCGTGGGAGGGCTACCGCATCGCCTTCAACGGCACCAAGGGTCGGATCGAGATGAATATTGTCGAGCAATCGTACGTCAACTCCGGCGGCGACAAGGCGCTCGAGGGCGCGCTCAAAAACAAGTCGATCATCGTCTATCCGATGTTCGATGCGCCGTACGAGGTGGAGGTCGAGGAGAAGGCTGGCGGCCACGGCGGCGGAGATCCAGTGCTGCTCAACGACATCTTCGGCACGCCGACGGACGATGAGTTCAACCGGGCAGCCGATCATGTCGACGGCGCACGCTCGATCCTGACCGGCATCGCGGCGAACCGTTCGATCCGCACAGGCCAGTCGGTCCGCATCGACGATCTGGTGAAGTTCTACAACTAATTAGAGCGCTCTACGCTCAACTAGAGTAAGTGGGCTAAGAAGAGTAGCTCGCGCAGACGGGGAAACCCGGGCGCGAGCTTCTTTGTTGTGTTCGGGGTGATTGACATAGGCTGCCTGCATTGGGGAAAGTATGGGTTGTTAATGACTGATTGCAGCGGGGAGAGCACAGGTTGTTATGACTGTAGTGCTCGCCAAGGCGCGGCCATTACTCGCCAGTGGTCGGAGCTGCCGCCTTGGCCTGCTTGCGGTAGGCGAGGGGCGTCATGCCGGTGTGACGTCGGAACATTCGATGGAAGTACGGCATGCTGTCCATTCCGCATTGCTCGGCGATCGTCTGGACGGCAAGGTCGCTATGGAGCAGCAGCTCGGTTGCCCGTTGCATCCGTTTGGCTGCAACATAGGCTGACAAGGTCATGCCTGTCCATTGCTTGAAGACGCGGCTGTAGTGCGCGGTGGACACTGCAGCCAGACGTGCGAGCCTGGTCAATCCCAGATCGTCTGCCGGCTCCGCATCGATATGGAGCAGGCTGGCGCGCATCCAGTACGGCCCGGCGACTGCGGGTAGCGGCGCAGCATCGGCCCGCAGCCGCCGCTGGGCGCGATATACCGTGAGTAGCAGCTGCATGACGGCGAGCCGGATCGCCTGACGGTAGCCGGTCTCGCGCTGCGCTAGCTCGTCATGGATCGTCTCTAGCAAGGAAGTGACGGCGGTTTGCTCCTGCTGTGTCAGCGGCAGCCGGTACTGCTTATGTTGTCTGGCGTATGCATAGCAGGCCAGCGGTAGCGCTTCCGTCTCGCCTACCGTTGTCGGCAGCAGCGAGGCCTGCAAGAATAGTGCAGTAGAGGTCACGGGCTGCTGTGCGTCGGGACGGGCGTGGTGAATCGTATCGCCAGGGATGAGGAACAGATCGCCGCTGCTCATTGTATATAGACTTTGATCGATCAGGAAGGCGCCTTCGCCGCTGTAGACGTAGACGAGCTCGTACCAGTCATGCTGGTGGTCGGGCAGCTCGGCTTGCGGACTTTTGGTGTCCCGATAGACGAGGGTGAGCGGAAATCCAGGCTCATGCGGCAGCGGTCTGCGGATCGGGGGCATCGTTATGCTCCTTTTCGATATCAAGATAGAGTATATTCATGCAATTCTAAGCTCTTACATTATACAAAACGGATGCTACAATAAACAATAGAATACCATGAAGGCCTCTGGCTGAGGCTTCATGCAAGGAGGAGAAAACAATGAAATATAGGCCGCTTGGCAATACCGGCCTCTCGGTGCCGGTCCTGAGCTTTGGCGCGTCGTCGCTGGGCTCGGTATTTCGCGAAGTTGATCCCAAGGAAGGCGTCCGTACCGTACATACGGCTGTCGAGCTGGGGATGAATCTGATCGATGTCTCGCCCTATTACGGACTGACCAAGGCGGAGACCGTGCTTGGTCAGGCGATCCGCGAGCTGCCGCGCGATTCGTTCCTGCTCTCCACTAAGGCGGGACGTTACGGCGAGAGCAGCTTTGACTACTCCTACGACCGCATCCTGCGCAGCGTCGACGAGAGTCTGCAGCGGCTGCAGACCGACTATCTGGATATCCTGCTGCTGCATGACTTCGAGTTCGTGCCGTGGCGTCAAGTCGAGGAGGAGGCGCTGCCTGCGCTGGCCGAGCTGAAGCGTCAGGGCAAGACGCGCTTCACCGGCGTCTCGGCGCTGCCGTTGTCGGCGTTCCGGCAGGCCTTGGCGGAGCCGCGCGAGGAGATCGACGTCATCCTCTCCTATTGCCACTATTCGCTCAACGACAGCACGCTGCTGGAGCTGGTGCCTCTGCTCGAGCAGCGGCAGGTCGGCCTGATCAGCGCATCGCCGCTGTCGATGGGACTGCTCAGCGAGCGCGGCACGGCAGCCTGGCATCCGGCTGATGAAGAGCTGAAGCGGGTATGTCTGGAGGCAGCCAAGCACTGTGCGGGCAAGGGGACCGACATCGCCAAGCTGGCGGTGCAGTATGCGACAGCGGATGTGCGCATCCCGACGACGCTGGTCAGCTCGGCGAGTCCTGACAATATCCGTCGCAACGCAGCATGGATCGAGGAGCCGCTCGACCGCGAGCTGCTGGACGAGGTGCTGGCGATCCTGGCGCCGGTCCAGGGGCGGACGTGGCCTAGCGGGCTTGCGGAGTACGAGGAAGGAGGGGATGCGAAGTGAGACAGATCGTCTGCGAAGAGCCGGATCGGCTAGTGCTGACTGAAGGGGAGCTGCCGCCTTGCGGCCCAGAGGAGGCTGTCGTGCGGGTGCGTCGCATCGGCATCTGCGGCACCGACCTGCATGCTTACAAAGGCAATCAGCCGTTTTTTACCTATCCGCGTATCCTCGGACATGAGTTGTCCGGCGAGATCGAATCGCTTGGCTCCGAGGTGTCCGGGCTTGCTGTCGGCGAGCGAGTCAGCGTCATCCCGTATCTCGCTTGCGGAGCTTGCATCGCCTGTCGCAAGGGCAAGACGAACTGCTGCACCTCGATGCGGGTGCTCGGCGTCCATATCGATGGCGGTATGCGCGAGCGGATCGTCGTCCCGGCGTCCCAGCTGCTGTCAGCCACAGACTTGACGCTAGATCAGGCGGCGATGCTCGAGCCGCTGGCGATCGGCGCGCATGCGGTCAGACGATCGGGGCTAATCGCTGGCGAGACTGCGCTCGTCATCGGCGCCGGGCCGATCGGTCTGGGTACGATGGCGATGGCCAAGGCGCGCGGCGCGCGCG
>Ga0160452_100348_pt1 | contig 39077 bp, 31 predicted proteins | sample HID1971I_E6MG_FD_108230 | JGI IMG/M metagenome (GOLD analysis project Ga0160452, IMG submission 108230) | Enriched millipede-associated microbial communities from UW Madison campus, WI, USA - HID1971I_E6 MG | ecosystem: Host-associated > Arthropoda: Insects > Digestive system > Unclassified ...
ATTCACGCTCGAACTGCTCCGTCTTCGGCCCCAGTCCGAGCCAGCCCGAGCGCATAACCTCCGCGACTGCATCGATCTCCTCCTGCCCGATAGACGGCTGCAAGACGGGAATATGTCTATGCTTCAATACGATGAACTCCTTTCTCCTCTAGCGATCCTTCACTTCTGGTCCTGCAAGATCTCCTCGCGCCAACGCTTGGCGCAAGCCGCGATCGTGAAGTGCTCGCGCGCATGGACATGCGCGTGCTCGCGGATTTGCTGCCGCAGCCGGGGATGTTCGATCAGCTCGCAGATCGCCTCGTACCACGCCTTGCTCTGCGCCCGGACGAGCAGGCCATTGACGCCATGCTTCACCCAGCCCTGGTATGGCGGCGTATCCGCATAAATGCCGGCGATGTCGCATGCCGCATATTCGCGATATTTGTTGTTCGTCTTGCAATGATGCAGCAGCGTCTCATCGAGTGGAGCAAGGCCGATATCCCAGTTGGACTGGTACAGCCGTCTCAGGAAATTGCGATAATCAGGGTCGTATTGTGCAAAGGTGACTTGATGCATGTCTTCGAGACCGTCCGGGATATAGCCAAAAAACTCGATTTTCACACGGTTGCCATACGTCCTAGCAACGCCGCGCAGCGCCTGGATGACCGGCTCGAATGCCGACTCCTTGCGGCCTCCTTCATAGCCGATATAGATGCGGCCATCCCGCTTCTCCGGCCTCTCCAGTCGATCCAGCATCTGGAAGTCGACGCTTCCCGTGAAGCTGACTACCCGGCGCGGCCGGTAGTGCTGCTCCAGATGTCGCGCAAAGTAATCTGAAGCGACCTTGACCATGTCGGCCTCTCGAATAAAACGGGTATACACCTCCCGCCTCATCGGATCATGATAGAACTGGCCGCTCTCCGAGCCCGGCGACATCGCCAGGAAGTAATCGTCGATGACATAGACCGTCTTCTTGCCCATATTCTTGGCCTCTCGCAGCAGGTTGTACGCGCCGGGATGCACCGTTCGGAAGAACAGGATGACATCCGCAGCCGCCACATCGCCCTTATCGGCCTCGAAATCCTGCCGCACCTTGTAATGGCATACGCCATGTCGCTGCAGCTCGCGAAATGGCTGCTCGATGCCAATCTTGTACGATGCGATATAAGGCGAGCCGACGATGAGCACGCGCATAACACCCCTCCTTTCATCTTATGTTCGCTCCCTCGTCTCTAATGCCCGAAGATATGCTCGCGCCAGCCATCCGCACTGCCTTCCAGCGAGAACAACTCGCGCGCTTGTGTCTCGGCCTGGATCCGTATCTGCTCGCGCAGGGCCGGATTTTCGATCATCGTGCTGAGCCCCGCGTACCACCCCTCCTCGGTATGAGGCACCAGATAGCCGGTCACGCCATGCGTCACCCAAGGCCGGTATACGGGCGAGTCGGAGTAGATGCCGGGGATGCCGCAGGCGCTGTACTCCCTGAGCTTGTTGTTGGTCTTGCCATTATTGAAGAGCGTCGTCGATAGCGGAGCGATGCCGATATCCCACGACCGCTGCTTGAGACTGCGGATGAAGGTGCGGTATTCGACGCCGCCTTCGATATAGGTAATGTTGGGCAGGCCTTCCAGACCCGGCGGCATATAGCCGATGAACTCGAACGACACGAACCCGCCATAGTACTTGAGGATTCGCCGTATCGCGGCGACCACGGGAGCGAATTCCTCCTTGCTGCCGCCCTCATAGCCGATGACCAGGGGACCGCTCTGGCGCGGCACCCGCTGGACGCCATCGAGCCACTCGAAGTCTACGCTGGCAGCGAAAAAAACGGTAGGGCGGTTGAAAACCGTCTCGATATAGCGGCCCAGCTCTGGAGAGTCAACCTTGACGATGTGCGCCAGCTTCAAAAACTGACGGCAAGCCTCCTGACGTTCCGGGTCCCTATAATATTGGCCAACCTCCGTCGTCGGCGGAATCTCCAGGAAATTATCGTCGATGACGTAGACCGTCCGCCTGCCCAGCTCATGCGCCATCTTCAGCAGCTCCAGCGCCACCGGCTCGACGTTGCGCACGAAAACGATCGTATGGGCAGCCGCGATCATCTCGCGGGTCACTGCTGTCTCTTCATGGATCGCGTAGCTGAAGCCGCCGCGACGGCGCAGCGCCTCGAAGGGCTGGATGATGATAATATCCATCGAAACGATATGTCCGGCCGAGACGACCAGCGCATCCAGCACGGGGGCCGGGGGAGGCGTCGGAGCGGGGGGCTGCGCCGCTGCAGCGGCTCGGCCCCGCTCGAGGCCCAGCGCATAGCCATCGCTGCGGCCGCGCTCATAGCCGTCGTGTCTGCCCGTCTGGTAGCCTGCCTCTGCGCGATTGCCGACGCTGTTGCGGCTCTTTCTGCGTGCGACGATGACGCCGCTTCGGCGGGATTTTTTGCGAGAGATGCGGTACACTCGTTTATGTGTGCCTGCCGTTTCCCTTTTTTTTCGCGCCATGGCTCAGGCTCCTTTATAAGCTTCTTGGTGACCGGCTTCCAGTCCCTCGGCATACCCGATATTGAAGCCTTCGTTATAGGCTTCATCGAAGCCGGCGTCGTAAGCCTGATTGTACGAAGGGGAGGTTGCCCCTGTTGCCTGACTTCTTCTGCGGCGCAGCCCGCCACGGCGTCTAAGCCTGCCTTTACCCTTAAGGCGGCCGCGTGTCCGCGATCTGCGCACCAGTTTGCCTACCCGTTTTTTACCGCTGCGGGTCGCCTTTTTTTTGCGTTTCGTCATCGTTGCTCCAGCCTCCTCGATAGTTCATATCTGTCTTGTCTCAGATCTCTCCAGAGCGGATCGTCGGCGGGGCGATGATCGGCGGGCCCTCCGGAGCCCGATCGACCGCCAGGCTGCGACCGATCTCTTGGTCTGCCAGCCGCCAGCAGGCCAACGCCCGATCATTCAAGAAACGGCGCCACTGGCCATCGCGGTATTGGCAAAGGCCGTGGGGCGTCTGCGCGAGGACACCCTCGCACCGCTGTCCCTCCTGGGCGGCGGCGCGCAGGATCGCTTGGCGATGCTCGACCTCTTGGGAAGTAAAAACGCCCCCCATCGGCCAACTGGCCAGATCGACCCGTGAGACGCGCACCGCCCGGTCGCGGCAGGATCCGCCGCCGCCCTCCTCGTCGATCTGGTATCGATGTCCGCCCTCCACCCAGTACAATATCGTGTCGGGTCCTTGGACGATGATGCAGGTTGGATACAGATCGGTCGTCCGCCAGCGCGCTTCTCCCCCTTGCCAGCTCAGACCCAGCATGCCGTGCGGATCCGACCACTTCTCCGAGTAATACCGGAGATTGTTGCCGTACACCTCATCGAACTTGCTGTCTAGCGCCTTCATCGATACGCTGCCGTAATGGTGGATGAAGGTATCCCGGGCGATAATCAATTGCCGTCCGAGCAGCCTGAGGCGCAAGCCATAATCGTCATCCTCGCAATTGCCAATCTCGAACCCTTCGTCGAAGTAACCCAACTGCTCGAACGTCTCGCGCCGCATCAGCATGCAAAATCCCGTCAGCCTCCCGGTCATCTGCCAGACGGCGGGGTCAGAGCGATTGTATGATCGGGCGAAAGCCTGCATCTCCGGCATCGAGCCGTATCCGACCTCCAGCAGCTGATCGCCGCTAATATAGTTGGTCATCGGCCCGACTATGCCGTGATCCGGACTGGCATGCAGACATTGCTGCAGATTGCCGAGCCAGCCCTCGGTGACGACCGAATCGTTGTTCAGAATAAGCAGCGTCTCCCCTCTGGCCAGCATTAGCCCCTGGTTGACCGCTCCGGCAAAACCAAGATTGCCCGCATTGATCCGATAGCGAATGCCTCGCAGCGAGCGAAGGTAGCGGTCAGTGCCATCCGTCGATCCATTATCGATGATGATCAGCTCATACGGCTGCGGCGTATAGGTCTGGACGCTCTCGATGCACTCCTTCAGGTAGTTGACCTTGTTGCAGGTAGGAATGATGATGCTCGTGCCGGTCATCGGCAAGCGGAACTGCGATGCGCCGTCCGTAACGCCCTTATGGTTGCCCTCCTCGTACCCTCTCGCATAGCCTTGACGCTTACCCGCCTCGAAGCCCGACTGGGCGTCGTGATGCCGCTTCATATCACGGCCTCCCCTTTGATGAGCGCGTCTGCGAGATGACCGAAGTCGATCGCCGTCCTCCCCAGCTCCGCCGCGATCCGCTGTGCGATCACGACGGCCGGGATGCCGGCGCCGACCAACGCGATATCGAAGTGATGTCCGTGGATCTCCGTCATCACGCGAGAGATATCATGCATGCCGGCGACCGGAGCGATCACCCCTGCGACGACATACCCCCGACTCTCGAGGACGCTGGCCAGACTTGGCGCGGTATTGCCCACGAGCAATACTCGCCTCCCCTGCAGCAGCTGCGGCAGGCAGCCCTCCAGGTAGATCGAATAATTGATCGTCGAGATCGTCAGTTGCAGCTGACGATAATCGATGCCGTAGGCGCGGAAGACCGCAAAGGCAAGCGGCTGATAGTTGGGCAGCCGCAGCTTGGGGATGCCGACGATATCCGCCCGACATACAGCGGCGACCAACTGGTCACGGGCCTCGAGATCCGGCAGCTGAATGCCGGCGTACGGCAGGAAATGCCCCTCTCGGAGCAGCTGCTGATCGCTCATCACAGTGCCCTGCGCCATCGTCAGCAGCTCGCCGTCTCCGAGCCTCACGACAGACAGTGGCCTGCCCTCGTCCATCGCCTGGAGGAGTCGATCCGTCACCTCCCTCGCATTGAGCAGATGCTGCTTCTCCCCTTGCAACGCCTGGATGCCGGCTTCGATGATCCGATGGACCGGGATGTCCGGCAGCATCTCCTCGTCGGACAGGAGGATATCGACGAGGCCCTCGCCCCCCTCGTACAGTCCGCTTCTGTACCCTTCCTCGCGTTGTCGTCCGCCGTCATCCGGCGGCTGTGCCTGATGCTTGATCAGCGCTGCGTCATAGCCTGCGTCATAGCCCTGGTTGTAGGACAGCCGGATCTGCTCCTGCAGCCGCTCCGCCCGCTGCTGCGCAGATGCGGCCGGCTTGCGATTCGCCGACTTCCGCCTCCCTGTGCGGCCGCTGCCCCGCCGCAGTCTGATCGGACGCCTCAGCTTCCTTGCTCGCTGCATCGTATGCGCTCCTTCCTCACCTTCTGTGACTACACTATATTCCCGCAGGTCCGCCCGGGACAGGTACAGCTAACTATACTCCGCCGCTGCCCGGGAAGACATGCTCCAGAAGTACGCGGAGCCGCGAAGCGTACGTATGGTCCCTCCGCGTGCGCAACAGGCCACGCAAGGCCACCTGCCTGCGCGCCTCCTCGTCGCTCAGATAATGCTCCAGCTTGGCAGTGAGCTCCTCGAACGAAGCGAACATCGCGATCTCCTCGTCCGGGCGATACCAGTTGGCCAGATCGTGACGCTGGTCGGACAACTGTAGCGTCCCGCAAGCCGCGATCTCAAAGGTGCGGGGATTGGGCGAGTGGGCCGGCAGCTTCACCTGGTTGGCATTGATCGTGTCGTCGTCGATCGAGCGGTGCAGATTGATGACGACTTTGGCGCCGTTGTAATAGTTGGCCGTCTCCTCCGGCGACATCCAGTCGCCAAGCCGGATGCTGCCCCCGAGCTCCTTGAAGTGCTTGAGCCGATCCCACCACCACCCCGCGATGACAACCTTGCGGCCGCGCAGATGCGGCATCAGGCGGTCGATCAGATCGATGCGATTCCAAAAGCCGGTGCCGATAAAGCAGATGTCCGACTGATGCTCCTGACCGGCATGGCGCGGATGGAACAGCTGCGGCTCTGCCCCAAAGGGGAGGTAGTGCGCCTGAGCGCAGCCCAAGCTCGCATAGTAGGCGACACAGCTCAGCTCGAGCGTGAAGACGAAGTCGTAGCGCGGAGCGATTGCGCCTGTCCAATCGGTATAATAGGGATCGTCGGTGAACCAGACCGCTGTGCGGATGCCTAGCCGGCGCAGCTGTTCGACCTGCTCGGCAGGGAATACCGTGCCATTGAGCGCCAGCACCAGATCGGGCCGCTCCCGGGACGCGAGCGCAGCTACGTCATCCGACGGCGAAGCGACGACGGTGTCCGAAACGTTGGCCCGCAGCGCCTCGATGACCGCCGCGTCCAAGGCCGGATACGGTACGCCGATGCCTGCCGTCACATAGATGACCCGCAGCGCCCGACGCGGCAGCTGGATCGGCGGGATCGCCGCCACCCCGCCCTGCATCAGGCCGATGCGGTAGCCGTCGCCCCTTCCCTTGCGCATGCCCGCTTCACGGCCGGCTGCCTTGGCTGCCGCCTCCGGCGACAAGGAGGGGGCCATATCGTCATTGTGCATGCTCATGCCTCCGTTTGCTTCGTATTTGATCCGCTCGCGCCATCAGGCGTCCCCGAGCAGCTTGCGCCACCATTGCGGTTGCCGCACATACCATTCCACCGTCAAGCGCAGACCTTCCGCGAACGTATGCCGAGGCGTCCATCCCAGCTCCCGGCTCATCTTGCCGGGGTCGATCGCATAGCGGCGATCATGTCCTGCCCGGTCTGCGACGAACTGCATGAGCGACTCCGGCTTGCCCAGCTCCTGGAGGATCAGCCTGACGATCTCGACATTGGCGTGCTCGTTGTGACCGCCGATATTGTACACCTCGCCCGGCACGCCTCGCTCCAGCAGCAATCGGATCGCTCGGCAATGATCCTCGACATGCAGCCAGTCCCGGACGTTTAGGCCATCGCCATAGACCGGGATTGGCTGGTCCTGGAGGGCGCGGATGATAGCCAGCGGGATCAGCTTTTCCGGGTACTGGCGAGGGCCATAGTTGTTGGAGCAGCGGGTGATGATGACAGGCAGGCCATACGTCTCGCTATAGGCTCTGGCGATCAGATCCGAGCCAGCCTTGCTCGCCGAGTAGGGGCTGTTGGGCATGAGCGGCGTCGTCTCGGTGAAGTAGCCTGTCGGTCCAAGCGTGCCGTACACCTCATCGGTGGAGATATGCATAAAGCGGGGGATGCCATGCTGCCTCGCGGACTCCAGCAGCGTCTGGGTGCCGACGACATTGGTATCGATGAATGGTCTGGGGTCGGCGATGCTGCGGTCGACATGGGACTCGGCGGCGAAATGGACGACCGCATCGATGCCCTGCGACATCGTCTGGTCGACGAGGGCGCGGTCGCAGATGCTGCCCCGGACATGCCGATACCCGGGGTGTCCCTGGATGGCTTGCAGATTGTCCGGGTTGCCGGCATACGTCAGGGCATCGAGATTGATCACCTCCGCATCCGGCTCCTCCTGCAGCAGCTGCAGGATGAAGTTGCTGCCGATGAAGCCCATGCCGCCGGTGACCAGCAGTCTGCCCATCAGCTCCGACCTCCCATCAGACGCGCGCTGGCTTCGTGGAGCGATTGCAGCGTGCCGGCATCCGTCCACCATCCCTTCAGCATCGCATAGCCGAGCTCGCCTCGCGCAGCGTACACATTGTTGACATCCGTAATCTCCAGCTCGCCCCGCCCGGACGGGACGAGACCGTCGATAATCTCGAAGACGCTGTAGTCGTACATATAGATGCCGGTGACGCAGTAGGAGGACGGCGGCTTCTTGGGCTTCTCGATGATCGACTCGATCCGATCTCCCTTCAGCACCGGCACGCCGTAACGCCTCGCATCGGGCACTTGCTTGAGCAGGACGCGAGCGCCCTTCTCCTGCGCCGCATAAGCGGCCGTATGGACAGACAGCTCATCCTCGAACAGATTGTCGCCGAGCAGCACGACGAACCGTTCGCCCGGCTGCACGAACGTGCGAGCGCCGCCGAGCGCCTGGGCGATGCCGCCAGCCTCCTCCTGGATCTTGTAGGTGATGCGCACGCCCCATTCCTCGCCGCTGCCGAGCAGGTTGGCATACAGCCCAGCTGAGTGAGCGCCGATGACGAGCAGCACTTCTTCAATCCCTGCCTCGCGCAGCTTTTCCACGCCGTGACAGATCATCGGCAGCGGACCGACTGGCAGCAGATGCTTGTTGATAATCTTGGTTAGCGGATAGAGACGGCTGCCGGTGCCTCCGGCCAATATGATGCCTTTCATGATCCAACCACCCTTCCTATAGCCTTCTGAACTTGCACATTAGATGAATTCCGCCGGATCGACATTCCACTTGGCGATGAACCGCTGCCTGTTGCCCTCGATCAGCGCCTGTACGCGATGCTGCTCCTCGCGGGAGAAGCTGGCGCTGCCGTGGTGGAAGACGAATACATCGCCGGCGATCAGCAGACGATACCCCGCCATCCGGGCGCGGTAGCAATAATCGTCATCCTCGAAATGCCCGGCCCCATATCCTTCATCGAGCAGCCCGATGCGATCCAGCAGCTCTCGCTTGAAGAGGAAGCAGAGGCCGACGATCCGCTGCGCCGGCAGCCACCGCTCGGGCTTCGATGCGTTGTAGCGGCGGCTCATATCCTCCAGATTCGTATAAGGCTCCTCGATCTGCTGACGCCCGCTCGCAAAGTTGGTCATCGGACCGACGACGCCGATATCCGGCGCGCTGCTCAGACATGCGAGCAGATGCGTCAGCCAATGCGGCGTCACCAGCACGTCGTTGTTGAGCAGCAGCAGCGTATCGCCGGTCGCCAGCTTCAGTCCGGCGTTGCAGGCGGCCGGGAAGCCGCGATTGTCCGGGAGCGAGATGAAGGTTACCTTCTCCTGGCGACAGATATCGGCCGTGCCGTCGGTCGAGCCGTTGTCGACGACGATCAGCTCCACCGGCTCAGGCGTATGCTGACGGATCGCATAGATACAATCCTTTAGCAGCTCCTTGCCGTTATAGGTCGGAATGACGATGCTCGTTTTGGACATGACGCTCCTCCTAGGGCTAACTATGATGCCGTTGCCGCAGTTGATCCGGATAGGCCAGCCGCACGCCGCGACGATCCATCGCCGTCTTCAGCGCTTCGATATGATCGCCGATGATCATCCGGGCGACCGCATTGTTGCTGCCGCTGTTCGTCGCTCGCACCCGGTTGCCGCTGATGACGTCGATGCTATCCGGACAGACGATGCGTAGCCCGTGCTCGATCGCCAGCACCTGCGCCAGGGGCGGGACTGCCAGATGGGCGGCGCCGATCCGCTGCACGGCCTCGCGGCTCATGGCATGCGGGACGGCAGTCAGCGAGTTGGCTTTGAGGTCGGCGCGCCCCATCGCCCGATTGACGAATTCCTTGACCATCGAGACGCTGTCGCGAGCGGCGAACACGCCGAGGTAGGGCGAGAGATCGTTGAGCGCCAGATCCGCGCCGTCGGCGACGGCGGCGATGAACGGCACGAGCTGCTCCGCCTTGACCGGCAGGTCGCCGTCGAGGAACAGCAGGATGTCCGCGTCGGCGAGCCGCGCTCCGACCGCTCGCCCGACATCGTGTCCGAGCGGCGCATCGTAATGGACGATGACGCCGGCCGACTGATTGCGGATACGCGGGTAGCTGTCGTCGGTCGAGCCGTTGATGACATAGATCGTCTCTTGCAGCGGCAATCGACTCAGCTCGGCGATGACCGCCGGCACCGTATCCTGCTCATTCATGACCGTGACGATCGCCGTGACGCGCTTCGTCGTCGGCAGCAGCGTCCAGCCCCTGTCGTAGCCGCCCGCGACGCTGCGCCAGCCCTCCATGAATCGCGATGCCGCCTCATTGTAAGTGTGCCACGGCAGACGGCCGGAGGCGGCGCACCAGGCCGCCCACGCTTCGTTGATCAGGCGGTGCTCGTCGCTCGGCGCGGCTTCGGCGGCGCGGTGGCTGAGCGCTGTCGTCGCTGCCGCCGCCCCTGCGGCATGGGCCCGCTCCGCGCGGTAAGGGACGCTGGGCCTGGAGGCCGCCCGGCCACTGCGCCGGCGCAGCTTGCCCCGACGCCCTGACGAGCCATGACGCGGCTTGCCCCGCCCGCCCGCTCGCGACGCGCGACTGCGCCTGCTGCTCCCTGCCCGGACGCTCCCTGCCCGGGGACGCCGACCGACCGTTCGTCTCCGCCGTGCGCTGCGCGCTGCCATCAGCAGACACTCTCCCGGCTGCGCCCGTCGTCAGGCATCCGTCCCCGAGCGCCGGTCTGCCCGATGTACCAGGCCAGCGCCTCCAGATGGTCGCCGACGATCAGCCGCTCCAGCGGATCGCTCCCTTTGCCTCTGCCGCGACGGCGATTGCGCCGTCCCACCTCAACGTAGTGCGGAGCGCGGATCTGCAAGCCATGACAGACGGCGATCGCTTGCGCCTTGGGCGGCACAGCGAGGTTGTCGCAGCCAATGATATCAAGGGCTCTCCGGCTGATCGCATGCGGGATCGTCGTCATCGAAGCGCCGGTGGCCGCCGGATCGTCGATCATCAGATTGAGGGCATGCTTCGCCAGCACGACGCCGTGCACCTGCTTCAGACCGGTCGGGCCGAGATACGCGTTGAGCGCCACATCGGCTCCGCTCTCGACAGCGGCCGACAGCGCCCGCAGATCCCGCGACGCGACGACGATATCGCCATCCGTGAAGATCAGGATCTCGCCGCGCGCCGCGCGGGCGCCCATACTACGGCCCACGTCATGCCCGAGCGGACTCGGATAGCGGAGTACGCGGGCGCCCATCCGCTCCGCCAGCTCCGCCGAGCCGTCTGTCGAGCCATTGGCGACGACGATGACCTCTGTTGCGGGGTGGACCTGGGCTGCTTCGCGGATGACCGCCCCCAGCGTGCGGCGTTCATTGACGACAGGGATGATCACCGATACCTTGGGCGCATCGGTAGGCGCGATCGTGAACAGCGCGCGCCGCAGCCTCCTCCGAGAGCGCGGCTTCGCTTTGCTCCGTCTCGGCATTTGCCTCACCTGCCTCATCGTAGTTGTTAATTCATGCTACCCACAGTGTATGTACAGCCGCCGCGAAGGCAACGGCGTTCGTCCCCTGGAGCCGGGATTAATGCAGATCCGTCTGGTGCCTTGACCATGGCACTCCTATTTTTATTGCATAGAATAGTAGGGTAGTTTTGAGGAGGAGGGTGACTAGATGAAAGCGATGGGTATCGCCCCTTTTGTATTCGGAGACTATACGCGCTTCATCCCTTTTTACATTTACAGTATGCTGACAAGCTATCCGGACTTTGGCATCAAAATATTTACACAAGGAACGTTATCTGAGTCGGAAAGCGACTGTCTCAAGCTGTTGGATCGTCGTTTCACGGGCTCCTTCGAGATTCGGACCAACTATATGCGCAAGCTCGCGCTGCCCCCGGCCGACCCGACAAACCGCGCCAAAATCAAGAAAGCGCTGCGCTGGCTGATTCCTTATCGGGAGTTGAAAAATTTTCAGAACGTCTATATTGGCGACGTCGATTTTCTTATCGTCAAGGAATCGCCTGGCATGCTGGAAGCTCATCTGGACCATTGCAAGACGACAGGCTTGCCTTACAGCAATGCGATTCGGCCAGGCACGCACCGCTTGTCCGGGCTGCATTTTTTCCGCACGGAGGAATACTACGCCAAAATGACGCCCGTCATCGAGCATTATATGAATCATTTGGAGGAGGTTGGCGAGATTGTCACCCAAGGGAAGGGCAATGAAGAATTTCTGTACCGGATGATCGAGCGGGGAATCGGTTTTGAGGGGATCGACAAGCTGAGATATCGCCCTCATCACGGCTTTCACTTGGGCAATGTCATCCGCGGACAGATCAAGGACGGCTACCTTGGGTATGGCAGGCCGCAGAGCGACAAGCCAGGCAAACCAAGCTTCGAGAGGATCAAGCCCCAGCTCATGGCTTATTACGATGATCCGCTGTTTCTCGACATGCTCGAGCTGATCCCTCACGAACAATTGCTCCCGCTCGGCCGGATCCTGTTCGGCAATCAAGCGGGCAAACGGCTGCGCAAGCTCCTTTCCTCCCACACTTAGCGGTCCCTCTTGCATCCACGACGACCAGGGCTGCTCTTCGGACAAATACCGAGAGCAGCCCTGGTTTTTCTTGACTCCGTTTCGCTTTACGCAACTGCCGGATTACATTTTCATCAGCCTGGGCAGGCCGACTTTACGGATAAATCCGGTTTCTACGACGGTTTTGGTCGCTAACGAGGTCATGCCCTGACCGATGTCAAAGGCGACCTTGCCGTGCTGGCGGGCAACATATGGGGCGAGAATAATCGCATTGACGCCCGCCGACAGCAGGCACAAGTCATAATCCAGCTTGTCAAGCTTGCATTGGACCGTCTTGATCTCATGATAGGAGGAGATCGGCAGCGACCCGACAATCTCGAAATCCAGCTTATGCTTCCAGCGCCGGTTCATCTCGTCCCGCGCCGGCTTCGCCGAATTGCCGACGAGGACAACCCTGCGTCCGCGCATCATCTCCTTGAACTTGGGGCGCTGGGAGAACATCACAACGCGGCGGATCAGCGAATCATACACATACTTTGGTTTGATGCCATAGGTTTGGAAAACCAGCTCCGTCATTTTGCCGGCCTTCATCGAATGGCGAAGCTCGATGTTGTACCCGATAATATCCGCCTGCTTGACCGCCGCGACCAGGTCATCCCGCAGCGACACATTGGGAAATGTAAAGCCCCTGACCTTGACGCCGCTGTTGGTCACGATGGCCTCTTTGTGGTTCATAAACTCCTCTTCCGAGAGTATCGTATATTGGGCCATCGCATAGCTCTCTGTAGCTCCTACAGAAATGACAGACAACGGCTTTTTTTGCTCCAGCGCCTTGATGATATGATCCATCAGACGACCGCTGTTCAACTGCTTGGCATCCATGCTCCTCACACTCCTTTACCATCTTGGTACCAGCAGATGGACCGCGTCAGCCCCTCCTCGAAGCCGATGGACGGACGATAGCCGAGCAAACGCTCCGCCAACTGGATATCGGCGCGGGAATGCTTGACATCGCCTGGCCGGTTGGGACCATGCTGCGGCTTGATCCTTGTCCCGAGACGATCGTTGATCCGGTCGACGACCTGCTCCAGTGTGACTGTGCCACCGCCGCCGATATTGACAGCCTCCCCGTGCAGTTTGGGTGCGGACAACGCTCGCAGATTGGCATCCACTACATTTTGCACATACGTAAAATCCCGGGATTGCTGGCCATCCCCATGGATATGCGGCGCCTCCCCCGCGAGCATGGCCCGGATAAATCTGGGGATGACGGCCGCGTATTCCGAGTCGGGATTTTGCCGGGGCCCGAAGACATTAAAGTAGCGCAGCGTTACGCTCTCGAGTCCAAACAGCTCGCTATAGAGCCGAGTATAAGTTTCTCCTGCTAGCTTGTTCAGCGCATAAGGCGATGCAGGCGCGGTGCGCATCGTCTCGACTCTTGGCAGTCCCGGCTGGTTGCCGTAGACGGAAGAAGAGCCGGCAAAGACGAAACGTTCCACACCCGCGGCAGCAGCAGCGTGCAGCACATGCAATGTGCCTGTGATGTTGACCTCATTGCTCCTGAGAGGGTCCCGCAAGGAGCGCGGCACAGAGGGCAGCGCGGCTTGATGCAGCACCGCTCGCGCTCCCTGCAGCGCAGCCTCCACAGTCTTGTAATCGGTAATATCGCCCTCTATAATCTCGCAATCTGCGGCCACTTCCCGCAGATTATCCCGCTTCCCTGTAGAGAAATTATCCAGCACGGTAACATGCCTGCCTTGCGCCAATAACGCCCGCACCAAATGAGAGCCGATGAAGCCGCCGCCTCCCGTTACCACATACTTGCTCACCCGCTCCCCCTCCATTCAGTTATAGATTCCTGTCAATCTCCGATACACCGCTTCGCATTCATCGAGGATGACAGAGACGGCATAGTGACGCTGAACCCGCTCTCTGTTATGCTTGGACGCCCGTGCGCGCAGCTTGCTGTCGGTCCACATAGCAACCATCGCCGCGCCGAGCGCATCCACATCGCCATAATCAAACTGAATCGAGGGATTTTGCTCGCCCAGCAGCTCCGGCACGCCACCAACCCGGCTAGCAATGACAGGAAGTCCGCAGGACATCGCCTCCAGCAGTGTGTTGGGTACATTTTCATTGCGCGAAGCGAATACAAACGCATTGAAATGGTGATAGTGCCGAATCAGCTCCTGGCGAGGTAAATAGTTCACATGTCGAATACGGCTTTGAAGCTCCTTCGGCAGCCCTCTGACCAGCCAAGAATAATAGCTGCCTCCGCCAGCTGCGCTCTTGGAACGACCCACCAGATGCAGCTCGACATCGGCCCCTAGACGGGCTGCAACTTGGGCAAAGGCGGCTACGATCGTATCGACACCCTTGGCTTGACTCAGTTTGCCGACATAGCCGAATACGAAAGGGCCGTCCCGCTTGGCGCTGCCAGGCGCAAACTGCCGGTCGTCAATCGCGTTGCTGACAAAGGTAACAGGCTTCGAATGATCCAGTCCTACTGCCCGCTGAACTGCCGCCCATGTCGCACGACACGGCGAAATGACCAGGTCACAGCTTTTCAGCTGCGTGCGCTCCATTCGCAGATTGCGTTCCTCGTCGGCAGTTAATAGCTTGTGGGCTTTTTTATAGGGCTTGGAGGAGGAGTGAAGCCTGACGACGACTTTCGGTTGGCGAAGAAGGGGATCGGTGCTGCGAGCCTGGAAAAAATCATAGCCCTCGGCATTAAATTCGGGGAATTGAATCAGATCGAATGTCCGTTGATGCAGCAGACGCTTCAGTGCCTCAGCCACCGCTTTGCTCCGGGAACGCACGCGCCGATGAGCATCCGAACGTGTAGGATCGGAGGGGATCCGCCACACTTTCACGCCTCCGTCGGTATAGAACGTCTCTCCCTCAGGCGAATGCGTCAGAACGGTGATGTCATGTCCACGCTTGGCTAGTCCCTTCGCCAGCTCATGATAGGTGGTGGCGATGCCGCTGCCCCCGAAGGCGCCGTTCGGATTAGGATACTCATAAGTCACGAACAGAATCGATAGTGGTCTCAAGGGGGGATTCACACTCCTTAACCAAGCTATGGTTTGATCTTGCATTTGTCATCAATGTATGTCGGCACCCTCCCGAGGGACACGCCAAGCACCTATAGCAGCTCTATTTTTTTGGTTGGTAGACTTGCCCATACCGTTCGTAGATTCGCAGCATAAGCTGTCGATAATTCGATCTGAATGGAAAGGGTGGAGATGCACCATGTACCGTACGATTGCTGTAGTGGGACTCGGCTATGTCGGGCTGCCCCTCGCCTTAACCTTCTATCAGCAAGGCTACAGCGTCATCGGGCTGGATCGGGACGCGCGCAAGCTCGAGATGCTCGCGAAAGGTGTGAGCGGGCTCCCCGATATCGACGACGGGCTGCTCGCCGAAACGGTAGCTTCCGGGAGATGGTTGACAACCGATCAGTACAGCGAAGTACGGCAAGCCCAGGCGGTCATCCTCTGTGTCCCCACGCCTGTGCGGGATCACAAGCCCGACCTGGACTGCCTGACCGACGCAGCCCAAGCGTTGGCGCCGCATCTGGTCCGCGGGCAGCTCGTCATCCTGGAGAGCTCGACCTATCCCGGGACGACTCGCGAAGTGCTGCTGCCGATCCTCGAGCAGAGCGGACTGAAGACAGGCGAGGACCTGTATATCGGCTACTCGCCGGAGCGGATCGATCCCGGCAACCGCCATCATCCGTTCCTATCGGTGCCCAAGGTGATCAGCGGCGTTACCGAGGCTTGTCTCGTACAGATCCATCATTTATACAATGCCGTATTCGACCGCGTCGTCCCCGTCCGCACGACCGAAGCGGCCGAGATGACCAAGCTGCTCGAGAATACGTACCGGTTCGTCAACATCGCCTTTATCCAGGAATTCGCTCGTCTCTGCGACGGCATGCATCTGGACGTATGGGAGATTATCGATGCAGCGGCGACCAAGCCCTTCGGCTTCGCCCGCTTCACGCCTGGCCCCGGGATCGGCGGTCACTGCATCCCCGTCGATCCGCTCTATCTCCAGTGGAAGGCCGGCGAGCTGGGGCTGCACAGTCGCTTCATCGCGCTCGCTCAGGAAGTCAATGACAGCATGCCAGGCTATATCCTGGAGCGTCTGCGCTCGCATCACGAGACGGACACACTCGAAGGGCAACGGGTACTGGTCGTTGGCGTCACGTATAAACCCAATATCGGCGACATCCGGGAGTCCAGCGTCATGGAGCTGCTGCAGCTGCTCGTCGACGAGGGCTGCGAGGTGGCGTACCACGATTCGCTCGTGCCGTGGGTGAGGCTCGAGGGGGATCGCCTGCTGAGCACGCCGCTGACGCCGGAGACGATCGCCGACCAGGATATCGTCATCCTGGCTACGCCCCATGCCGATCTGCCGATCGACCTGGTGCTCGCGCACGCCAGTCTGATCTTCGATACGCGCAACGTCACGGATGGACACATCAGCGAGGCTGTCGTGCTGCGGCTCGGCGGCGGCGAGTAGGGGGCGGCAGGATGCGCGTCCTTCACCTCCCCGTCGGCAGACAGATGATCGAGATCTGTCAGGCGTTGCGCCGGATCGGCGTCGCCGCGACGTCCTGTCATTTCCGCCAGCGCACTATCCCCCAGCGTCCCGACCTGTGCCTCCACCATGAGCGGCTCACGCCCAAGCAGCGCCTGTATGCGCGCGAGCGGTTCCTGGCCCATGCTGCGCAGACCTATGACGTCTTCCACTTTCACTTCGGCCAGACGTTCCGCGAGGACTACAGCGACCTAGCTTATCTGAAGCAACTGGGCAAAAAAATCGTCGTCCAGCATCGCGGCTCCGACGTCCGGATGCTGTCGGTGGCGCGAGCCAAGGATAATCAGATGGTCCGGGTTAAAGGCGGCCAGCGGCGCAGCGAAGAGGAAATCCAAAAAAAGCTGACGATCCTCTCCAGCCATATCGACCATGCGATCGTCGCCGACCATGAGCTGCTCTCCTACATCCAGCCGTATTACAAGCACATTCACCTGCTGCGCCAATCGATCACGCTGGCCAAGTTCCGTCCCGCCTACCCGTCGCCGGTGAAGAAGCGGCCGCTCATCCTGCACGCGCCGACCAACACCTACTTGAAGGGGACGGAGCACGTCCTGCAGGCGATCGACCGGCTGCGCGCGCGCGGACTGGACTTCGACTTCGAGCTCGTGGAGAAGCTGACGCACGAGGAAGCGATCGCCAGATACCGGACCGCAGATATTCTGATCGACCAGCTGCTGCAAGGCTCGTTTGGCGTGTTCAGCCTGGAGGGGATGGCGCTCGGCAAGCCCGTCGTCTGCTACATCAGCGACGTCTTCCGGCCGACCTACCCTCCCGGACTGCCGCTCATCAGCGCTACGCCGGACACGATCTACTCGACCTTGAAGCGATTGATCCGCCATCCCGAGCAGCGTCATCAGCTCGGCAAGAGCGGGCGAGTATATATCGAGCGCTATTACGATGCCGATGCACGGGCCAGGGAGCTGAAGAGTATCTATGAGCAGCTCTAAGCCGTCCCGGACCATCGGCATCATGGGCGGTATGGGACCCTCGGCGACGATCGACCTATTCCAGAAGATCGTCCAGAGCACGCCCGCCGTCCGCGATCAGCAGCATCTGCCGATCTTGATCTACAACAATCCGGCTATTCCCCCGCGCATATGGGAGAGCGACGGCACGGCGGACTCGCCGCTGCCGGCGCTGATCCGCTGTGCGCAGACGCTGGAAGCCGCAGGCGCGGATTTCCTCGTCATGCCCTGTCACACCGCTCATCTCTGGATTTCGCGCATACGCAGCCAGATTACGATTCCTTTCTTCAGCATGGTCGAGCATACGATAGCCGTCCTGGCCGTAGAGCCGCAGGACGGCGAGCCTATCCTGCTCCTAGGGACGGGGTCGACGATAGGCCAACGTCTATACCCGCTGGCGGCGGTAGGCGGACGGCCCAGATTCGTCGAGCCCGATGCACGGGACCAGGCTCTGGTCGATGAAGCGATCCTTAGGATGAAGGCCGGGCGGCCGAACCCGGAGAGCTGGCTAGGACCGCTCGATGCGATGCTGGAGAGATATTACCGCGCAGGCACGCCGCGCGCGCTCGCAGCCTGTACAGAGATTCCGTTGATGGCTCCTTACCTGGAGAGCGCGATGCCGCTTGTCGATCCGACCTTGCTGCTCGCCAGACTGGCTGTGGACCAAGCAACCAGATACCACCATTCATAGGAGGGAGATCCATGTCCAATCCACGTTCGCTCACCCGCATCGCGGTTACCGGCAGCAGCGGCAAGACCGCTACCCGAGAGATGATCGCCGCTGTCCTGCGCCGGAAGTGGAAGGTGCTGGCAACCACTGACAACCGCAACCTGCCGGATCACACCGAACAAACGATGCTTAAGGTCACGCCCGAGCATCAGGCCGTCGTCCTCGAGCTCGGAATGGGCAAGCAAGGCGCGGGAGAGCGTCATTGCCGCCATGTGACCCCCGACATCTCCGTCATCACCAACATCGGCACCGCTCACTATGGCAATCTCGGCAACAGCATCCGCTCGACGGCCAAGTTCAAGTCGGCGCTAATCAAGCATATGAATCCGCGAGGCATGCTGCTCATCAGCAAGGACGATCCGAACTCGCGCCTACTGGAGACTAGACGTTTCAGCGGTCGCATCCTTACCGTCGGCATCGACAAAGCGGCCGATTATCGGGCCGAGGAGGTCCGGTATGAGCCACATGGCATGAGCTTTGTCGTGCAGTTGAACAAGCGGCGCGAGGTGTTCTTCCTGCCGGCCTTCGGCCGCCACAATGTATACAATGCGCTGTATGCGATCGCGATCGCCCATCAGCAACGCTTCGCGGTCGCGGATATCCGCGCCGGCCTCGCCAAGTACCAGGTGCCTGTGAAACGATTGAACGTCCATCCTTTGCGCCGACGTTCGCTGCTAATCGATGACACGATTAACGCCAATCCGCAGTCGATGCGCGCGGCGATCGATGTCCTCTGCCAGTTGGGTCGCAATCGCCGGAAGATCGCCGTACTGGGGACGATGCTCGAGCTTGGCGAATACACGGAGCGAGGACATGTGCAGGTAGGTCGGTATGCGGCCCAGAAGAAAGTCGATGCGCTTTATACCTACGGCGAGGAGGCCAAATGGATCGCTCGCGGCGCGGCGGAAGCCGGTTATCCGGCATCCCGGATCCGCCATTTCACTAACCGGGACCATCTCCACGAGGCGCTGAAGGAGCAATACACTGACGGCCAAGTGTTCCTCGTCAAAGGCTCGTCCTTAACCAAGATGGACGAAACGGCGTCGCATTTGCTCAAGAGATACAACGTGCATGGCAACAGCCGGATCGTCGTCCATCCCTCTACCTTGGAGCGGCACGGCATCACGGCCAAAACCGTCAAGCTTCATTTCGGCTCCTTTTGCCAGACTTATCCGATCGAAGCCAACACCGATGTGCCGCCGGGCAAAATCTACTATCCGCGCAAACTGAATGCGTCGTTGACGATTCCCGATCTTCCCTATGAACACTACTGGAAAAACGGCGAATTCCATCTCGGACCTGTCATCGGCCTTCACATCAAAGCGCTCTACTACGACGATCCTGACAAGCAACTGAGACGCTTCAGTCGTTATAAGAAGATCAAGGGCCTTATTTTCCTGTTCAAGACGAGCGGTATCCGCAAACAAGAAAAGCTGATCGACGGCCTTTATTATGATCCTGGGAAAGAAGCCTTTATAAAGGGAACCTTACCCTACCCATCCGCCATCTTTAATCGTGCGCGAATGAGTCATGAAACCTTTCGTCACCTTCAACTAACCATCGGCGACAACATCTTCAATTACCCCTACGGCAATGTGGACAAATGGGAGCAGTGGACACTATTATCGCCTGACCCTGTCTGCGGTCCGCATCTGCCCTACACGGAGGCTTATCGTCTATCTCGTCTCCATAAGATGCTTAATTTCTATAAAGAGGTCTATATTAAACCGACATCGCTCGCTGGCGGCAGAGGCATCGTCCATGTCAAGCAACAGGGGAATGGAGTCGTGGTCAAGGATGATGAAGGCGGCGTCTTGACGATAACGCGCAACGCGCTGTTCCACTTGCTCCAGGCCAAGCTGATGTCTGACAAAAGCTATATCCTCCAACAAGCGATCCCGTTCACTACGCCGCAGCACAATAAGGTGGACTTCCGAGCCTATATCCAACGCGACAGATACAAGAAATGGGCGATGCGAGGCATGGAGGCCAAAATCGCTCATCCAGGAAGCATCATCTCCAACAGCAAAAACCGCCAGTGCGTCCTGACCGGGGATCTCGCGTTGCGCAAGTACTATGGGCTGAGCAGAGAGCAAGTGAAGACGAAGATGGCAGAGATAAGAACGATCTGCATCGCTATGCTGGAGGGTCTGGAGAAAAAATGGACCCATCTCGGAGACGCTGCCGTCGATCTCGTGATCGATCATTCCGGGAAGGTGTGGATGCTGGAGGTCCAGATCAACTATGCAGCCGAAATCAAAGCCGATCGCGGCCCAGACGAACAGCAGGTGTTACGAAAGATTTTGCCCTATCCATTCGAATATGCCAAAGCGCTGACCGGATTCCCGATCCGTTAGCAATCCCGTGAAGATGGATCGATAGCATTGCCTATATGCCTTGCACACAAAGGGCCTCCCTCGTCAGTCTGAGACTGCCGGGGAGGCCTTTTGGCGCTTGGGCCGCTCTGTGCGCTACGGCTATAGTCCGAGCGCCTTGCCCCAAGTCTTGACTTTGCCGACATAGGTCTCGAGGAGGCGGGCCGGCTTGGTGCCGTGGACGCCCCATTGCAGCTGTAGATGAAGGCTGCGCTCGAGCACTCGCTGCACATAGGCCATCTTGTAGAGCCGCACCGGATCTTCCTTGAAGAAGATGCCGCGCCTCTCCATCTCGGAGGCATACAGATGCGAGACTCGCTGGACGACGGCTTCCTCGTCCTTGCGCCAGTCCCGGCGGTAGGCAAAAAAGACGCCGATCAGGTTGAAGAGGTCGAACCAGCAAGGTGCGAAGCGGGCGCCCTCCCAATCGAGGAGCTTGATGCGCCACTCGGCTTCGGCAGCATCGTAGCATCCGATGTTCGGCGTCTGCAGATCGTTGTGCGTAATGCTGAGTCCGGCCTCCAGCAGCTCGGGGAAGTAATCCGGTCCCTTCGCCAGCACCTTGCGCAGCATCGCCTCGTCGGCCTTGAGCCGCTCGGCAAGCGCGGGCTGCTCCATCGCCTGATCGAGGTAGACGAGCATCTCCTCGTTCACCCGCTTGCGCTCGGCGATGCCCCGCTCCGATTTATAGATCGGCAGCCACTCGGCGAATTGCTGCCGATACGGAGCCAGTCGCTCGTTGTGGGTAAGGGCGTGGAGCCTGGCGAGCGACGGCACGATCCGCTCGAAGTGATCGGGCGTGAAGATGAGCTGGCCTTTGAGCTGCGGCACATACTCCATGAATACCCATGCATCGCCGCCCTCTGGCGGCGTCTCGACCAGATAAATGTCCGGCATGAGCTCTCCCAGGAGCGGCGTCGCATAGCGATACATGCTCAGCTCGACCAGGTCGCTCCCGGTGATCGGAGCCTTGAAGATCTTCAGGATCAGCGGCTCCGTCCGTCCGTCTCGCTCGATCGTCAGCTGCCAGACGGCACTGTTGATCGTCTCTTTCAGACACGCCATCTCATGATCGCGCAGGACGATCCGCGAGCCCAAGCAGGCGCCGATCCGCTCGGCGCAGCCCAGCTCGCGCCAGCGCAAGCTGATCTCGCCGAGGAGCGGCGCTGCCGGAGCCGAGCTCCGAGCATCCCTGGCAGCCTGCAGTCCCTTGCGATACCCCTCTTCCCTGCCCTTCTGATAGCCTTCCGTCCTGCCGTTGCGATAGCCCTCCGGGTCATGCGTTATCGTCATTGCTTGATCATCCCTCGCTCTACAGTGCTCCTCTATCTTATGTTGGGCGAGGGCGGGGTGCTACTGCCCGGCGTGCGCTTGCTGCCGGACGTCCGCGCGGCGAGGCGGCCATCCGCCGTCGATACCGCCAGCAGCCGCTCGGTATGCTAATCCGTATGCTATAATGGACAGATCAATCAGGAGGTGGACACCTATGAGGAGATGGAGATGGGTCGCCGCGCTCGCGATCCTGCTGCTGGGAGCGGCTTGTGCAGAGTCTCGGGAGGAGCCGATGAAGCTGCCGCCCGAGCCGACGCCCGAGCAAGTCGTGCGAGACCTGCAGGAAGGCAATAACACCTGGCTCGGACGGTCCGTCGACGCACAGCCGGACGCGCCGTTCCCGTTGATGACCTTGGTCATTGAGGAGGAAGAGATCGGCTACTCGATCGAGGAAGAGCGGCTGACGGCAGAGATCGTCGCCTATATCGGCGACGATCAGTGGCGCAGCGTCGACAAGAAGACGGTCCGCTTGAGCTATGGACTGGATGAGGATACAGACGCATGGCAGCTGAGCGGTCTGGAGATCGGCGAGAGCATCGTCGCTGTCGCCTCCAGAGACGCTGCCCCTTAAGGCAAATGCTACGACCGAGCTTTGCGGCGGTTAAGACCGGACTGCTCGAGCAGCCATGACACGACGCCGATGATTCCAAGAACGATAGAGAGATTGCGTAATCCCTTTTACAACTGATCCGCCAATCGCCCTTATTGTCTCATATTGACTCGTTTGGGTGCAGCCGCGTGCTATTCGTCCATACCCCGGACCGACGATTCTCATAAGCTATGGCAAGAAGAGATAGTTTGGGAAGGAGTATGCACACCATGCAGCCCATCGTCGGCATAATGATCAATGCCTCGGCCCATCGAAGCCTCGTGGCCGGGACGGCTTGCAAGGAGAAGTTCGAATACTATGAGCAAGCAGCTAGGGAACACGGCGTCATCCCCTGCTTCTTCCGACTCGGCGATCTGCGAAGCAACGGTACGGTGATGGCGTATACGAAACGCGATGGACGTTATCGTAGGGTCGCCCTCCCGATCCCAGACGTCATCCATAACCGGGCGATCCACCAGGGCGGACGGGCTGCGGCGAAGCTGGCGCAGCTGCGCCGGCAGGGCAAGCGGCTCTTCAACGGCTGGAACCGTTACAGCAAGCTGGAGCTCCACCGGCTGCTCATGTTAGAGCCGCAACTGCGGGCCCATCTGCCGGAGACGCTGCCAGCCGACGCAGACACCGTGCGGGAGATGCAGCGTAGCCACGATACCCTGATCCTCAAGCCGGCCAATAGCAGCGTCGGCCGCGGCGTCATGAAGCTGGAGCGTAGCGCTGCAGGCTGGCAGCTGACGCGCCGCTTGCGATCAGGCTGGCGGACCGAGCCATGCAACGATGAACTGCCAGGACGGATACGCGCCCGTCTGCGGACAGAGACTTACCTGATCCAGCAGCGGCTGCCGCTCGCAACCTTCCAGGGACGGCCATTCGATCTGAGAGTGTCGGCCCAGCGCGACCGCAGCGGCGACTGGACGATCACTGGCATCGCCGCCAAGGTCGCCCCGCCGGGCAGCCCGGTCACCAATATCGCACGCGGCGGCAGCGTCTACCGGCTGGACGAGGTGCTCGCTCATCTGTCCTCCGAGCGCTTCGCTCAGGTACAGGCGGCGATCTCGACCTTTTGCCTGCAAGCTGCGACGCATCTGAGCCGGCATCTGCCCGGGCTTGCCGATCTAGGCTTCGATATTGGGCTAACGACAGACGGCTTCCCGATGTTCATCGAGTGCAACGGCCGCGACCTGCGCGTCAGCTTCCCAAAAGCCGGATTGACCGACGCCTCTTACCGCAGCTACGCCAATCCGATCGGTTATGCGCGTCATCTGCTCGACCAGCTTGCTGCCCGGGGGAGCTGATCGGGCACGGCGAAGGCGTAGTGTAAAGCGCGGTGAGAGTGATGCCAAAATACGGCGAGGGCGCTGCAAGTGTTACGACGAGGGCGGGGCGATAAGCTGCCCTTTTGCCAGCGCGCAGTCCGCCGCGCCTCCGCCTTGGCGCGCTTGACGCAAGGTCCAAAGCGGTCAGGGCTCGTCCATCGCTGACCGCAACCGTTGCATCGACAGCCGGCTGCTCAGGGAGAAGACGTCTCCCCGCGCGAGCCGGCTACCGCCAGTTCAGCCGACCGCAGCCAGACGGGCCCAGGCGCGCCTTCGTGAAGAGGCGCGAGACGCAGAGGCGCGATATTCGCTGCAATCGCATGCTGCAGCCGAGTCAGCGCCCTCAATTCCTGCTGGATCCCCCTCGCAGCCTCCGGGGAGGCTGCCGCTACCTCTGCCACACTCTCCAGGATACGAGCCATCGCGTGCTGACTGCGAGCCAGCGAGGTCAGCAGTTCCAGCTTGACCTCGCGCTCTCGGTTCATACGACTCATTGGCTACTTGTCACCCGCCTCCATGTCGAAGCCTCCGCCGAACAGTCCCCCCATGCCATCCATGCCCCCCAGGCCATCGGCACCCTCAGCGTCGTGGCGCAGCACTACCTTGAGCATGCTGCACATACCCTGCCCCAGCTTGGACAGACCGTCGATCACTTCGATCAATTGCTCGTGGACATCCATCGTCTCCTTGACCAGCTGCTGCTGGCTGGCAAACGAGTCGCTGCGAATATGATTGCAGATCCAGTTGCGGACCTTCTCCGCCTCCACAGCCTTCGCCTCAAGGATCATCGCCATATTGGACTGCAGATGAGCCGATGAGTCCAGGAAGCTGAGCAGCGTCTGTTCACGACTCATCTCGCCATCCTCCTTCGTGTTCCGTTATTCATCGCCCGCACCGCCGTCCAGCTCCTTCATCACATGCGACAGGTGGTCCGCGAGCGTCTCCTCCAGATCAGCCAACGTATTCAGATAGCCAACCATACTTTTGGTGATCAGCTGCGAATTTTCCAGAAGCGCCGGTATGCCCTCGAAGGCCGGATTGTGGTCGGGGAGGGCATGCACCACCTCGCCCATCCGGACAGCTACATGGCGTTCCGCATCCAGGATCCGGGCGAGATGCCGGTGCGATGCGGACAGGTGCTCGATGACTCGATCGACCATATGCTCCATCGGCTTTATCGTACCTCCCTGCATCCAAAGCTCCTATTAGCATATGCGGCCCGCAGAAGGCTGCTACTGTATCGCACATGATTATGAACGGCCCGACAGGGATAGGATTAGGGTACGAGGGTTTTGACTCAAAATATGATATAATGCAAGGAACATCATGCCGTACCGGAGATCGGGGATGAGAGCACATGACGACGAAACCTAAGGATACTGCACATAGCGAGCCCGTGACCGAAGCGGCTCACAAGGAATGCGCCATTTGCGGCGAGCTTAAGCCGGTATCGGAGTTCCTCCGCAGAACAGGCAAACGCTCCCGCGAAGGCGCGCGCCGCGGCACCTGCCGCGACTGTCGCAAGCGGCAGCAGACGGAGGATGCCGACTCGCTCGAAGCGCAGGTCGACGACGCTCCAACCGATACGGCGGACAAGCCCGACAACACGATGCGTGCCGAAGACCAAGGGCAGCAACCCGAGCAGGACGAGCAAGCTGCGTACAAGCCGCCACCGTCCCCGCAACCGGTCGGAGAAGCGAGCAAGCGACGACGACGCGGACGGAAGAAGTCCAAGGCTGCCGCGGGGCTGTCGCAGGGGGCGCAGCAGACCGACGCACCAGAGACTGCCCCCGAGGCAGAAGGCGAGCAGGATGAGCGGCCCCCCGCTCCGGCGACTGAGCCCGAGGCTGGCGACAGGCAGGTTACGCCGTCGCGGGGACATAAGGGCGAAGTATCTGGCGCAGGGGGCACAGTACAGGCCCTTGGCGATGAGGCCGTCCGGGCGAAGACCGACGATTCGCCATCTGAGCGTGACGAGGACGGATCAGGCGTTGAACGCTCGACCGGCGCCAAGCGCCGCCGCAGACGCAAGCGCAAGGCAAGCGCTGCCGCAGGACTGCCGGCGGAGGAACAGACGCCTGTTCCTGCAGTTGACACTCCTGGGCGAGGCAGCGCGCAGGGGCAAAACGGCGAGCGGAAAGGGCGCAGGAATATCGTCGCAGAGGACGACGAATTGCAAGTGGCATCCGAGTCGTCCGTATCGCCAGAGTCGGACAAGCCGGTCGTCACGCAAGAGGATGAGCCGCTGCGGGCGCCTCGCAAGCGTAAGCGCAAACGCAAGCGCAAAGGCAAGACGCCCGCGGCGCAAACGATCCGAACGCCGTCGGCCGGAGCGATAGCACGGATCAAGAGCTTGCCGGCGGACCCCAAACTGCCCAAACACGCCTCTCTAATGCAGGTCGAGACGCCGGATGTCTCTGCGCTGCGAACGACGCGGAAGGGTATCGTCTGGATGCGCGGCAGGACCGAGAAAGGCAAGCGCTGGCATCAGGAAACCGATCTCGAAACCGCCCAGACGCTTGTTCGCGAGCACGCCGCGGTCATCCTTAACCCTTATACTGTGCAACGTCTCTACAGCAACAAAACCTTCCGCCACTATATTTTGACGCGCGACCGCTACACCTGTTACTTCTGCGGTAATTACGGCGATACGATCGATCACTTGCTGCCCCGCGCCAAAGGCGGGCATACGACGCCGCTAAACTGCGTTTGCGCATGCAACCTATGCAACCAGAGCAAGGCGGATCGAGACATGGACGAGTTCATGCAAAACTACGTGCCGCCGCCAGCTGGCATGGAGACAGACTAGCTGCAACCAAGCTGCCCTTCTCTTCTCATGATTACGCATCGTCCGCGCCGAGCGGTCGTAAAGAAAACCGCCCCCTTCTCGGCCTTGGAGACGAGGAGGGAGCGGTTGGGGCCTTAATTAAAATGTCGTGCCAATCGCAATCCAATTGAGGATGCCTTTCGGCTGCGGACTGATACGTGTGCGGATGAGGGTGACGACTGCGCTGCCGAGTGATTTTGATTTGACGACGGCATAACAGGCCGGATGGTCGGTCATGGCTGTCAGGACGTAGGCCTGACTGCTAAACGGCGCCCGGAATGTCAGGATAAGATCCACCTGCTCTTCCTGGTCCGTAAAGCGGTATTCTGCGAGCCCGTAATATTGTACGGTTATGCCGAACGTATTGCCGCTGATGACCGGAGCAAATGCCAGTTTGGACAAGTGGATGGATCGCTCTTCCAGATGCCTTGCCTCGACGGCTCCGTCCGCCAACCGATCGCCCTCTACGCAGCCTTCCACCAAATGCTCCGTTCGAATGCTGCCAGGCATCGGTCCATGCGGCAGCAGCAGACCGGGCGCCAGCTTCTCTGCCGTGACTGCGCCGTCCCCAAGCTTCTCGCTCGTCACTGCCCCGATACTAAGCTTGTCGACCGTGATTGCACCCTCGCGCAGCTTCTCGCTCGTCACCGCGCCGTCGCAGAGCTTCTCGGTTGTCACCGCTCCGGGAGCAATCGCGCCGCTATCCACCGCTTCCCAGGCCAGTTTCTCCATCGTCACCGATCCGTCCGCCAGCCGATCGCCCTCTATGCCTCCCTCGACCAGATGCTCCGAGCGTACACTACCCGGTGTAGGTCCAGGCGGCAACAGACCGGGCGCCAGTTTCTCTGCCGTCACCGCGCCGTCGCGTAGTTTGTTAGACGTCACCGCGTCGTCATGGAGCTTCTCGGTTGTCACTGCGCCGATACTAAGCTTGTCGGCGGTGATTGCTCCTTCACGCAGCTTCTCGGTCGTCACTGCACCGGGAGCTAGCGCTCCGCTGTCCACCGCTTCCCAGGCCAACTTCTCCATCGTCACCGATCCGTCCGCCAGCCGATCGCCCTCTATGCCGCCCTCGAGCAGATGCTCCGAGCGGATGCTGCCGGGCGTAGGTCCAGGCGGCGGCAGCAAACCGGGCGCCAGTTTCTCCGCCGTCACCGCCCCGTTGCCAAGCTTGTCGGTCGTTACTGTACCGTTACCGAGCTTATCGGTCGTTACCGCTCCAGCGGCCAACGCGTCACTGTCCACCGCTTCTCCGGCGAGCTTTTCCTTCGTCACCGCACCGTTGCCAAGCTTGCCGGTCGTTACCGCACTGTCGCTGAGCTTGTCGGTCGTCACCGCCCCGTCGCTCAGCTTCTCCGTTGTCACTGCTCCCGGCGCCAGCGCCTCGCGCTCCACAGCCTCCGGGGCGAGGATCGCTGCGGTGACTGCGCGCTCCGCGAGTTCGGCCGTCGTCACAGGAGGACGTTCCATGCTGGCCATCGAGTCGAATTCGCGTTGGGTCACATAGCGCTCCGCCAGATGCTCGTCGGCGATTGCTCCGAATGCGATGTGACGCGCCTGGATCGCTGCGGCCGCCACCTTGTCAGCGGTGACCGCATCCGCAGCCAGCTCCTCGCAACCGACAAGTCGCTGCTCTTCCAATTGCGCTGCATACTCGCGCTGGGTCACATAACGTTCAGCCAGCTGCTCTTCGCCGATCGCGCCAGGCGCGATGTGGCGCGCCTCGATAGCCCCGGGGGCGATCTTGTCAGAGCTGACCGCATCCTTCATGAGATGGACGGACTCCACCGCTCCTACAGCCAGCTCCCGTTCCCCTACGCTAGCCGGCGACAGCTGTTGCCGACCGACGCTTCCGGCACTCAGCTTGCTGCCCGGGATGCTGCCGTCCTTGAGCTTGTCGGAGGCATAGACATCCTCCGCGAGATGCTGCGCCTGGATCGCGCCCTTCTTCAGATGCAGACCCTGGATCGACTCGGCCCGGATATGCTTGCCGGATACCGATTCGACTGCCAGTTGCTCCCCGCGCACCGCCTGGAATGCCAGCTTCTCCGTCGTCACCGCTGCCGCCGCGAGCGCTGTACCCTCGACGGCTCCTGCGGCGAGATGCTCTGCATGCACCGCCCCGGCGCTCAGATGCAGGCTCTTGACCGCCTGCTCGGCGAGATGGCGTCCCTCTACAGCAGCTTCGGCCAACGCCTCGCTGTCTACCGCACCCGACTGCAGCGCCGCTGCGCTCACCGACAGACCGGCCAGATGGCGCTCCTCGACAATGCCGGAGGCCAGCTTGGCGGCGGTGACCGCCTCATCGGCGAGATGCGTCTCCCGTACGGCGGCTTCGCCGAGATGGATCCCTCGCACGGCGCCCGGCTCCAGATGACGCCCGGTCACTGCCTCCTCAGCTAACGCTTCGGGCCCAATGGCGCCCTGCGCCACATGCTCTCGGCCGATGCTCGCCGGCTGGAGGTGGCTGGCTCCGACGCTGTTCTGTCCGAGCTGCGTCTCGCCGATCGCGCCCGGCTGCAGCTGCGCCCGGCCGACAGAGCCGTCGGCGAGATGGCCTTCGCCGATCGCTCCCGACTGTACATGCCGAGCCTGCACAGACTGCTCAGCCAGCTTCGCGGAGGTCACGCTGCCGTCCGCCAGCTTCGCCGAGACGACCGCTGCGTCTGCCAGCTTGTCGGTAGCTACGCTCTCCGGCGACAGCTTCAAAGCGCTGACGACATGGTCCGCCAGATGGCGGGTGAATACCGTGCCCGAGCCGAGCTGACGTTCCGTGACGCTGCCCTCTGCCAGCTTCGCAGACTGAATCGCGCCATCCGCCACCGCTGCCGAACCGACGGCGCCATCCGCGAGGTGAATCGCGCTGATGCTGCCTGGCTGCACATGCCCTCCGGCGACGCTCTGACGGGCCAATGCCGCGCTGCGGACCGCCTCCTCGCTCAGATGGACCGAGCGGATCGCTCCGGCGGCCAGTTGAGCAGGACCGACCGCATCCTCGGACAGATGCCGCTGCTGCACCGCTTGGTTGGCCAGCGCTGCCGAGCCGACGCTGCCTGTAGCCAGTTGTCCCTCGCCGACCGAGCCTTCCGCCAGTTGGGTCATGCCCACGGCGCCGATGCCGATATGCTCCTCGCGGATCGCGAGCGGCGCGATATGGTCGCTCTGCACGCTCTCCTCCTCCAGATGCGCGGGGCCAACAGCTCTATCTGCGAGATGCTCGCCTCCGACGAGCTGCCTGGTCAGATGCTGACGTACGATAGAGCCTGGGGCCAGCTTATCCGCGGTGACGCTGGCGCGTCCGAGGTGTCGTCCTTGCACGGCCTCGCCGCTCAGCTTTTGCGGACCGACGCTGCCGTCGGCGATTTTGGAGGTCGTGACTGCGTGATCGGCCAGCTTGATCGTCGTCACGGCCTGATCGGCCAACGTACTGGAGGTCAGGCTGCCATCTGCGATATGCTGCGAGCCGAGTTCACCTTGGGCGAGATGGACGCCTCTTACGGCTCCCGGCCGCAGATGCTCGCCGGAGATGAGTCCCGGCACGATTTTGTCCGGCGTTACGCTTCCCGCTTGCAGCTCCCGACTTCCGACGGCGCCCTCGGACAGATGGACGGCCGATACGATGCCCGGAGCCAGATGCTTTCCCTCGACAGCACCTGCCGTGATATGATCTGCGAGCAGGGCGCCCTTCTGAATATGCGAGCCATCGATCGACTTCGCCTGGAGCTTCGACCCGCTTACAGAGCCGTCGCGCAGCTTGGAGGCCGTCACGGACGATTCGGCCAGCTTGGCAGTGTCGACCGCTTCATTGGCCAGATGGTCGCTGCCGACCGCTCCGCTCTGCAGCTTGGCTGCGCCGACCGATCCATCCTCCAGTTGCTCGCCATTCAGGCTCCCGAGGGCCAGATGTCGCGCCTCGACCGCCTGGTCTGCCAGCTTGTCGCCGCCGATCGCATGATCTGCCAGCTTGTCGCCCGTGATGCTGCCATCCTTGAGCTTATCCGAGCTCACCGAGCGGTCGATCAGATGGCGCTCGTCGAGGATGCCGCCAGCCAGATGCTCGCCCGTCACGCTACCGAGAGCGAGCTTGGACGAGGTGACTGCGCCGTCGGCGATCTTGACGCTCTCGACCGCGAAGTCTGCGATTGACTGCGTGACGATGCCGCCCCGCCGCAGCCGCTCGCCGCCGATACTCTGTGGCGCCAGCTTCGCTTCGGTCACCGAACCGTCGGCCAGGTCATCCGTATAGATGATCGGCGCTTGCCGGTTCGGTCGACGCCGCTCCGCGACGCGTTCGGCCCGCTCCTGATCGCTAAGCGTGATCATATTGATCAGTTGATCGATTTCTCCCAGAGCGCTATGCTCAGTCTTCCTCGTCTCCTGCGTCGCCTTGACAGCCTCCGCCCTCGGCTGCTCCTGCGGATGTCTACTTTCTGTTGCGATTTCTTCCGTCTCTTCCGCGAGCCCGACATGGTTGATCGTCACGGGCTTTGGCTTGTCGCCTTGACCTGATGGTGCGGCCTCGGCTGCCGCAGTCGGCTTGCGGGGCAGATCATCCAGCCACTTCAACTCCGAACGGTTCGGATTATCTACATAGAACAGCGGCTTCCGTCGCTTTGTGCTCTTGCCTCTCCTGGTCTTCGCCATAGTCCACTCCTTCTTCCCACCTTTAGTTACCCCAGCATATGCATTGACCCATGGGCAGGTCACACATAGGCAGGCAGGTAATGGGAATGCCGTGGATTAGACAGCTACCGAAAACCCGTTGACCTGGCGTTAACTATAGATGCCGCTACCGGCGCGGAATGCCTCCGAGCGCTCGCGCATCCCTGCCTCGATGGCCTCGGACTCCGGCGTCAGCTCGCGCGCCGCAGCATACGCCCGGATATCCTGCGTGATCCGCATACTGCAAAATTTGGGCCCGCACATCGAGCAAAAATGGGCGGTCTTGGCAGCTTCGGCCGGCAACGTCTCGTCATGATAAGCCAACGCCCGCTCCGGATCGAGCGCCAGATGGAACTGGTCGCGCCAGCGGAACTCGAATCTAGCCTTCGAGAGCGCGTCGTCACGCAGCTTCGCTCGCGGGTGGCCCTTTGCGAGGTCGGCGGCATGGGCGGCGATTTTGTAGGTGATGACGCCTTCCTTGACATCCTCTTTGCCCGGCAGGCCCAGATGCTCCTTGGGGGTCACGTAGCACAGCATCGCCGTGCCGAACCAGCCGATCATCGCCGCTCCGATCGCCGATGTGATATGATCGTACCCCGGCGCGATATCCGTCGTCAGCGGTCCCAGCGTGTAGAAGGGCGCCTCCTTGCACACCTCGAGCTGACGATCCATATTTTCCTTGATCTGATGCATCGGCACATGGCCAGGCCCTTCGATCATCACCTGCACATCATGCTTCCAGGCGATGTCCGTCAGCTCGCCCAGCGTCTCCAGCTCGGCGAACTGGGCAGCGTCGTTGGCATCTGCGATCGAGCCCGGACGCAGACCGTCGCCCAGCGAGAAGGATACATCGTAGGCCTTCATAATCTCGCAGATCTCTTCGAAGTGGGTGTACAGGAAGTTCTCCTGATGATGCGCCAGACACCAAGAAGCCATGATCGAGCCGCCGCGCGAGACGATGCCCGTCAGCCGCTGCGCGGTCAGCGGGATATATCGCAGCAGCACGCCGGCATGAATGGTGAAATAATCGACGCCCTGCTCCGCCTGCTCGATCAGCGTATCCCGATAGATCTCCCAGGTGAGGTCCGCCGCCACCCCGCCAACCTTCTCGAGCGCCTGATAGATCGGCACCGTGCCGACCGGCACCGGCGCATTGCGGATGATCCACTCTCGCGTCGTGTGGATGTTCTTGCCCGTCGACAGATCCATGATCGTGTCCGCGCCCCAGCGAGTCGCCCAGGTCAGCTTTTCGACCTCGTCCTCGACCGAGGAGAGCACCGCGGAGTTGCCGATATTGGCGTTGATCTTCACGTGGAAGGCTCGTCCGATCACCATCGGCTCAAGCTCCGTATGGTTGATATTGGCCGGCAGGATCGCCCGTCCGGCAGCGATCTCGTCTCGTACGAACTCGGGCGTCATGCCCTCGCGGATCGCCGCATACTCCATCTCCGGCGTGATGATGCCCGCCCGCGCATAATGGAGCTGCGAGACATTGCGGCCCGGCAGCGCCCGTCGTGGACGACGCTCAGCGACGCCAGGGAACAGCTCCGCGCCCCGCTCGCGCATCCCGGATTCCGAGACGTAGCCATTATCGAGCGGCTGCACCATGCGGCCCTCGTATTGCTCCGTGTCTTGCCGCTCGCGGACCCAGCCGCTGCGCACATCGGGCAAGCCGCGCCGCACATCGACAACGTAGGTCGGATCGGTATACGGTCCGCTGGCATCGTAGACGAGCAGCGGCTCGTTAGGCGTCTCTACCTCGCCCTGCAGGGTCGGTCCCAGCTCGATCTCGCGGCATGGCACCCGCAGATCGCTTCGCGAGCCCTCCACGTATCGTTTGCGGCTGCCTGGCAGCGGCTGTCCAAAGGGGGTTGTCGTTGCAGTTGTCTTATTCGTATTCGTTGTGGTCATGGTTATACTTCCTCCCGTGTATTCGTTATTGGCGGTCATCCACCTGGGGGAACGCAATCCAGGACGCCTCGCATCGACGAAGCAGCCAAGCAAACACAAAAAGCCGCTCCGGCGAAGGAGCGGCAAATAAGAACTCGAGGTAAAAGGATAGGAAGCGCGACATGCCCGCCTTCCATCCGTATCCGACCGCGCCAGGGGCGTCCGTCCTGTAGCCAACGGGCGCGCCCGTCCTCCGTGCCATGCGCAGCGCATAGCTTCCGAAGACGGCCGGTTAGGTGCGATGTCGGTATCCGATTCGAGAGCCTATTCCCACTTTCCTACGCTGGCATAACCCAGATCAGGTTCAAAGGGATCAAGACTCGCTCGTCTCGTCTCAGCCCATACTCGGGCACCCCTAGTGGATTCTTGCTATGACTATACTAAGAGAGTTGTCGACCTGTCAATGTTTTCTTGTTCCCCAGCTGCTAAAAACCGATCTTGTTGACCGCGCAATTATACGTAGCCGCTCTCCCGCAGCAGCTCCAGCCAGCGATCCGCCGACCGTTCCCAGGTGAACATCTGCTCCACCCGCTCGCGAGCCCGCTGCCCCATAAAGCATCGCAGATCCTCATTGTGCAGCAGCCAGCTGATCCGCTCCAGGAGTCCCGCCTGCGGATGCTCGGGATCGACGAGGAAGCCGGTCGTGCCGTCCTCGATTACCTCGCGCATCCCTCCGGCTCGCGTACCGACAACCGGCAGTCCGCAAGCCATCGCTTCGACGTTGACCAGTCCGAAGGCCTCGCGGCTGTCGGAGGGGACGACGGCCAGATCGGCCGCTACAAACCAGCTCGGCACCGCCGAATACGGGACGTAAGGGACGAATTTCACATGTCCGGGCAGCCGATTGCCCAGTCGATGGAGCTGGCGTGTATAAGCGGTCATTCGATGCGAGCCGTAAAAGGCGCTGCCCACGACGACGAGCAGCAGATCGGGATGCTCCCTGGCCAGCTCCGGCAAGATCTGCAACAGATGGTGTACACCTTTGCGCGGGATGAGACGTCCCATGAACAGCAACACCTTGCGACCATGCCAGCCGCGTGCTGTCCGCAGCTGATCCCGCTGCTGGGCTCCTTGTATACTGTATTGCGACAAGAAACGCTCGCTCTCTACGCCGAGATGAACGACGCTCAGCTTGTCTGCCGCCTCGGGTACCCGACTCGCGGCCACCTCTCGCAAGTATTCGCTGTTGACGATGATGCGTTCGGCCTCGTGGAAACTCTGGCGCAGCGAGGCCGGGCTGATCCGCGTCGGCGAGAGGAACGTCGAGGAGTGCAGGTTGAGCCATATCCGCGCCTGCGGTCGCTGCTTGCGCAACCGCAGCACGTAGAGCGGCCGGTTCTCCACTACCGTGAGCTGTGGGGCGAACAGGCGGAGCGCCCGCCCTACCGACCGGACATAATTCAGCTTATTGGCTGCCGGATAGCGGCAGCAGACCACGCCTCGGTACGTCCCGCGCCGCGTCAGATGACGGGCCGTCCGTCCATAGATGCGCGGCTCGACATGGGGAGCGAGCAACGGCACAATATTTTCGACCACTCGTTCCACAGAGCTGCTGCCGGGCGACGGCAAAGGAAAGGAGCCCGGTGTGACAAACGCGACTCGGTTCGGTGACATAGGGTGTGACCGCCCCTTTCATAGACTGATAACGAAAGCAAGCATACCTCTATCTTAAGGTACACAAACGGCGTCCCCGCTGGAACGGCATCCTCCCATACGCTTGGCCTAACTTGCCGTCTTTTGGGTCTGTTGGCTCTCCTATTGATTTGTCCCCGTCAATATGGCACACTAGGGCGATAGAGTGGCAGATTATGAGGCGGAAAGGACGTGCCCCCTACATGAAAAGATGGCTGATGCGATCCATGACAGAGCTGAGCTCGCGCAAATCGATCTCCCGTCTGACCGGCAGACTGGCACAGTCTTCGATCAGCAGACGATTCATCCCGACGTTCGCTCGCATGTACAGCATCGAGGTTCAGGAAGCGGAAAAACCGCTCGGCGAATACAGCACGCTGAACGAGTTTTTTACCCGCCGGCTGAAACCCGGTGTCCGCGCCATCGATGAAGCCCCGGACTCGCTCGTCAGCCCGGTGGACGCGCTGATCACCGGGGCCGGAGTGATCCAGGCCGGGACGATCTTCAATATTAAGGGACAAGACTACACGATCGACGAATTGCTTAACCGCTCGCCGCGGACCGCAAGCTACGTCGGCGGCTTTTGCCTGGTCCTGTATCTGAGCCCGACCGACTATCATCGCATCCATGCCCCCGTTGCCGGCGCGATCGTCGAGCGCGAGCATGTGCCTGGCAAAGTGTATCCGGTCAATGAATTTGGCCTTCGTCATATGAAACGCGTGCTCAGCCGCAACGAACGGCTCATCACCTACATCCGCCATGCGGGCGGCGAGGTGGCCGTCGTCAAGGTTGGCGCGATGAACGTCAGCAGCATCAAATACGTCGATCCCCACGCCAAGGCAACCACCAAAGGCGAGGAGCTCGCGTACTTCGAATTCGGCTCGACCGTCGTCCTGCTCACCGAGGATCACAGCTTCACCCTGCGCGGCGATCTGATGCCCGGCAAGAAAGTACGGATGGGCGAGTCGCTGGGTACGTTGCGCAAATTCTGATGAACACATAATTAGCCGAATTGAAAAAGAGCCCATGCTCCACTTTAGAGTGGAGGATGAGCTCTTTTCATTTCACCCGATCCCTGATCCCATTTTATTATTCACTAGCCCACTCATTCACTTCTTGTGTAATCCGGGCCCCTCCGATCTGATTCCACTGATCGACGAAGGTATCAAAGGCATCCAATGGCTCTTGACCCAAAATTATTTTTGTAAATACTTCCTGTTCCAACTGATTCAAGGTAGCCTGTCTTTCGGACATTGTCGTTGTTGGCGCGCCAAAGAATTGGGTAGGCATTTCACGGCTCTGGTTAATGTATTCCTTTTCAATGGTTGCAAAGGAGCCGTTTTCTCCGAATATTTTCGTCAGTCCCCATCCCGTATTGTCGCCATTATTGTATTTCACGATATTCTCATAGTAGATTTGTTCTTCAGGATTCAAAGCCGAGGAATTGCCCGCTTGTATGGCATCCATCACATGATGGTGCGCCGTAATATTTTTCATGGGGTCCTCTCCAGGGAAGATCGCTGCGTATTTCCATACCTCTACCGGTTGTCCGTCAATCGTGCGATTGAACAACTCGGGATCAGAACCCTCTTCATACTTTTTCTCCAAAATGATGTTTTGCAGCTTAATCGCAGCTTCGGGATGCGCATAGCCTTTCTTCACGACGTAGTATGAATTGGTAGCGAACGCAACCTGCGCTTTCGCCGGAGAATCATCAGCCGACAGAATGCCGATTTGCTTCCACTCCGCATCCGGCTGATTGTTTTTTAAATCTTGTAACGGCCAGTTGGATGTCCATTGCGGACCGTACAAAATGCCGATTTTTCCGCCAGCCACCGATTCTGCTACTTTTCCGCCGTCTTTTACACCAAACTCCCTGTCTAGCAGACCTTTCGCGTACAGGTCAGCCAGAGAGGCCAGCGCTTCTTTTACTTCCGGTTGGATGCTGCCATACACAAGCTCGCCCTGCTCGTTTTTAATCCAGATTTGAGGATAGGCGTGATAGCCATTAAAGAAGCCTTCCAAACCAAAGGGGCTGCCAATGGAAATGACATCTTTGGATACCGCAATCCCATACGTGTCATTGGCCTTATTTCCATCTGGGTCCTGCTCTACAAATGCCTTGGCCACTGCAATCAATTGCTCCAAATTTTCAGGTTCCGGCAAAGAGAGCGCTTCAAGCCAATCCGTGCGAATCCAGAGCAGCGGCACTGAGTTATAGGGACTGTTCGTTTCTGGAATCGCATACAAACGGTCATTCACGGTCGCCGACTTCAACGCGTACCCGCCATCGCTTGACATCTGCGCTTTCGTCCGATCGCTCGCGTAATTTTCGTATACGTCTGTCAGGTCTTCGATCATATCCGCTTCGACCAGATTTTTTAATTGCGAAGCATCCACCCGCATCAAATCGGGAATATCGCCGCTGGCAATGGCCGCATTAATTTTGGCCGTACCGCCATCATTTCCGTTGACTACCCATGTATTTTTCACATCAATGTTTAATTCATCCTTGTAGATGTCGTACCAAAAGTTGTTGTCGATGGATTTTCCTTCTTCGAATTTCCAACTGGAGTCGTAAATAATTCTTCCCGTCGTCAACTTGATGGACTCATTATATTTCGTTAGAGGACCATTCTCTGCTGTCGCTGTACCGCTCTCTCCTCCAGAAGGCGCAGCAGGCGGCTGGTTACCCTCGTTGTTTGAGGTCGAACAGGCGCCGAGGATCAGCGTGGAGCATAATACGGCAGTCAAGGATGCGCCCACTCTTTTTTTCATCTTGTAGAGCATTGTGTTTTCCCCTTTCGGATAAGTATCAATCAACAGGAGCTGAAGCTCTTATCCTTATCTTAATGCAGCTATGGCTTGCGAACTATGCGATTGTGTTGTCAAGATGATACTCTGTTGCTTTCTTTAAACTGTTGCGGAGTCAGCCCGGTGTGCTTTTTGAAAAATCGCGAAAAATAGGGCGTGTTTTCAAATCCCAGGTCTAAAGCAATTTCATAAATTTTCTTTGTCCCGTCCGCCAGAAATTCCTTTGCCTTCGACATTTTCAAGGCTGTGATTCGCTCTGACAGATGACTTCCCCTTTCCGCAAAATACAATCGGGACAAATAGTAAGGGCTCAGGTATACCTGCTTGGCCAAGTTGGTCAAGGACAGATCGCCGTTTAAGTTGGCTATAATATAGGCATCCACCTTTTCGGACAGTAAAAACTTCTGATCATTCCCTCTTTGCTCAACCACCTCGATAATTAACGGAAACAATATTTGGCAGTACCTCTCCCACGCTTCCAAGTTATCCACTTGACTGTAGTTGACCAATACATCCATACTGAGCTGCTTCTCCAATTCGTCGTAGACCTTTTTTCCGTTCACATACTCGAGAATGGATAAGGAGAGCTCGCAAAAAACTTCCAGTTGCAGCCCATAATCCATAAAAACGGATTCGGCAAACTTTTGAAACAAAAGGCTTGTCTCTCTCTTTACGCCCACAGTATCCATCGTCTCCAAGTGAGTGATAATTTTTCGGATAGATTGTTTCATATCGGCTACCGTGACATGGGATTTCGTATCCTCCATCGGATTATTTTCATCCGCGATAATAATTTCCTGTTCCATGCCGATTCCTTTTTTCAGCAAGCTCGCGAGAGACTCGTATTGATCCCCCAAGCGCTCCCATTCCGTAAGCTGAGGAGCCAAGACAAACGACACTTTCAATTGCAGCAAGTTCAATATCGTCTCTTGCAAGACGGTTAAGGTCTCGCTGATCTGAACAAAAATCATCCGTTCGCTCGTGTCAGGAGAGGAAGACTGAAGAAGCCAAACCAGATGCTTTCTGTAGGAGCTGGGCAGCACCTGGATGGAGGATGTCACATATTCCTCCAATATGTTATGAATGGCGTACTCCATCAGCAATTTATCTTTGACCGAATACCTTTCGGGCCAATAATCTATTCTGGCAAGCATAAGCATAACCGGCCGCTCGCATGAGAGCTCAATGTTCAAGCTGCCAAGCTGTTCTCCCATCTGCGTCAGGGCATTCGACTCCCGACTAAGGACGGAGGCGATGATTTCCCGAATCAATAACGGCTTTGCCTGCTGCAGCTGCCGCTCTGCATTTTTTCGCAACGCTTCAAGATTAGAAGAGGCTTTGATTTGCGC
>Ga0160452_100349_pt1 | contig 38850 bp, 28 predicted proteins | sample HID1971I_E6MG_FD_108230 | JGI IMG/M metagenome (GOLD analysis project Ga0160452, IMG submission 108230) | Enriched millipede-associated microbial communities from UW Madison campus, WI, USA - HID1971I_E6 MG | ecosystem: Host-associated > Arthropoda: Insects > Digestive system > Unclassified ...
CTTTCCGCCGTCCTCCCCGCTCGCAAAAGCCGGCTCCTTGAAGTACATCTCGTCATGCCGCAGCAGACCGACTGTTCCTTCGTCGATGCCGCTGCCGTTATCGCTCACGGACACCGTCACCCGGCCACCTTCGAGCGTAGCGCCAACTTCGATCATTCCCCCGATGTCGGTGTGCTTGATGGCGTTGGCCAGCAGGTTGCGCAGGATACTATCCAGCATCTCTTTGTCGGCCTCCACCGTGACCGTCTCCTCCACCAGCTCCAGGAGCGCGATTTGCTTCATCGCAGCCCTCGCCCCAGCGAGCCGTATGGCCTGCCGGACGACCTGATGCAAGCTCCAGGAGAGCGGTCGGAAGGCCACTCGTCCATTCTGACTGCGGTACCAATCCAGCAGATTGTCGACCAGGTCATACGTCCCCTTCACCTGCCGCTTGATCTCCGGGAGCACCTCGCGCTTCGTCGCTCCCGTCTCGTCCCCCTCCAACAGCTCGGTAAGGCTGACCAGGAGCGCAATCGGATCGCGGATGTCATGGGCCATAACGGTGAACAGCTTGTCCTTGAAAGCGTTGAGCTGCGTGAGCTGCTGCGACTGCTCGCGCAGCCGCTCCTCGCTCTCCTTCAACTCCGTCACCTCGCTGAGCATGATCAGCTTGCCGATCGGCACGGTCCCCGAGTCGTAGATATGGGTAAGACTGCACAGATAATGCCGGACCCGACCGTGCAAGGCTCGCTCCAGCGGGAATCGGGCATCCTGGAATGTCGTCTGCTCCACGCGTGCGAGCAGCTCCGGGGTTGAGCTGAAGAGCTCCCTGGACGTTAAGGGTGTGTCGCTCAGCACGGCGAGCTCAGGATAGACGTCGACTGCCGCGCCGTTGCGGCTGACGATCTGATCGTCGTAATCGAGCAGGATGACGGCGTCGCGAATCGTATCGAACATCTTCGCATAAGCGAGCGGCGTCAACCGCAGCAGCCGGAAGCGGAAGATCCCCCACGCATAGACAAGTCCGGACAACGCGAAGCCGATCGGCGTGAAGTCGACCTCTTTGTTGACCATGTAAGCCATATTCAGCAGGAGCGGTCCGAGCGCGCCGACGATGAGGACAACAATCTGCTTGCGCACCATCGGCACCGCTCGCATAAACATCGGCAGGAACAAGAGGATGCCAAACAATAAAATGGTGTAATTGTATACCGCATGGACGATATACCAAGGGCCTTTGACCGTAATGTATAGCGGGATCGCTCCAGACGAATGGGGAATAAACTCCTTATACAAGAGGTGATGCCAGTCGTTGGTGAGTTGCAGCACGAACGTGGCTGCGGGAATAAGAAACAGGCCGATCGCAATCCGCTTGCGATAAGCGGACGCAAAGCCTGTGAATTGGAAGACGAGGAGCAGCCAAAACGCGGAAACGAACGGAATGCCCAAATATTCAAAATGGTAGCTTAGCCTCACGCCGCTATAATCGTCGCTCATCAGCTCGAACACATATCCGAGCGCATAACAGGATGCCGTCAGCATCATCGCGATCATCGTCCGTGCCATCGGATGCTGCCGCTTGACGTAAGAGAGGACCGCCACGAATAACATCAGTGCCGTCGCCGCGCACAACATTATCGACATCCATTGCCTCGTATCCATCCGCTCTGCCCCTCCCGTCTCGCTCGTTTGTACGATTCGACAGGAAGGGGGAAATTCCTTTTTGGTAGATTATCCGAGTCGGCATGGCGTGCCCAGCCGCCTGGATTTAACGCGGATTCATCCTAAGCGCATAGAAATATTGCACGATCGGGTGCTTCATCTTGATCTGATCGGCCATATTCTGCAACCGTTTTTTGCCGACCCGGCGATCCACCAGTGCCAGTACATTGAGCAGGATATCCTCGCTTTCCAGGCTATCCTCGATCGAAGTGGTCAAAAACGTCGTCGCCACGACGATAAAGCTCGACTTGCTCAGGGTCGCCTGTGCCGCTAGCAGCGACTTGGACAGCGCAGTGATTCGCCTGCCCCTGGCCATCACACGCAGACGCTCCTCCGGCACCTTGCCCTGCGTCTCTGCCCGAAGCGCCTCGATCTCCGCCTCGGCGATCGGGATCTGGATCGAGCCGTCCTGCTTGATCTCCTGATCAGACTGATACCAGCGAATCGGGCAGCCCGGATCATTCATTTGCAGGATGTTTTTCTTATCGACGGTAATATAACACTGCCCAGCCTTGTCCGGCACATACCGATAGCTCGTAGCCCGATATTCCACCTTGCCCTGCAAGGCTGGCGTGAGGAAACTCTCCAATTGTTGCTTTACTTTACTCCAGGACATGGAACCTCCTACTAGTGAAGATGATACTCTCCATCATACACCATACGACCTGGCGTTCCTACTGTGGTGGGTTAATTCGATATGGAATAATATGGGTCTAATGTATATAATCGAGTTAGGAGTGAAATGGCGACAAAAGAGGTGAAGTGGATGAACAAACCCATGTTAAATACATTCGTAAAGGGAGCGCTTCTGATCCTGTTGACAGCGGCTCTGCTGCTCTTGGTCCTTCGGCCGGGCAAGGATGATCATTTCACGGTGCAGTCGGAGGAAACAAATGGTGCAGTAACCAGCGCTGCGCTGGCCGCCTTTGAGTTCGAAAGCATAGAGCACTATATCGGCTATGCGGATCACATCGTCTACGGTCAGGTGACCGATGTCGCTCCGTTCGAGCCCGGCTCCAGTGAATATACATTCCAGATCGTTCGCGAGTTGAAGGGTAGCACCGAGAACGATATTATCCATGTCTACAATCAGAACAATACGATGGAGCTAGGAGTGGATTACTTGCTGTTCCTGCAAGTTTACAGAGGCGGCCTGTATCCCCACACAGTGTACAAGGTTCTCCGTGACGGCGGGCTGGTTCGAATGGATAAGGAACGGGTGACGCACAGTAATGCGCTAATCAGCCAGGATGTGAAACCTCAAGATCTGCTAGCGGATATCGCGGCTTCTCCGGCTCTGTCACAGTACCGTGAAGTCGATGCTTTGGAGAGCGCGATGATCATCCCTGACTTTCTGGAACTGAAGGATCTCGCAAAACAGGCTGATCTGGTCGCTATTATAGAGCCAGTTGAAATTATGAAAAAAAACAAGTATATGGCGTTCGCAACTGTGAAGATCACGCAGCAGTTGCAAGGTGATATCACCATCAGCGCCGAGGATCTCGTCTGTCTGCCTGCCGAAGTCGAGACGGGACGTCAGTATGTTGTGTTCCTGCAAATAAAGGCAGGCATGCCAATCGTCGCTTCCAAACAGGGAAGTCTGTTCGAGGCGAACGACAAGGTGAAATGGAACGAAGCGATGCAAGCGCTCGGACAAGACTAGAGACCAGCTTATCGCTTATCGGATGACAAAGCGGCATGACGGCGGGAGCCGACATGCCGCTCTTATTAACGATACGTCCTGTTTATTGCCGTCCCCCTACTCCAGCATCCGGACGAGCAAGGCTGCCGCCTCCGCTCTTGTGATGGCCTCCTGGGGCAAAAAATGATAACCATCGCGTCCATGGACGACATCCAGGTCCTCAAGGGCCGCGATCGCCCCCTTCGCCCAGCGCGGGATCGCAGCATCATCGGCAAAATCGCTCGTCGCCTCGGCAGTGGTCGCTACCTTGAACGCTCTGGCGAGCATGACCGCCGCCTCTGCGCGGGTAATCGCTGCACGCGGCCGGAAGCTGCCGTCCTCATAGCCTTGCTGGATACCCAGCGCGAGTGCCTGGGCAACCGCAGGTCGAGCCCATGCGCCGATATCCGATGCGTCGATGAAGACAAGCGCCTCGCCTGCCTCGCTCGGCTGCAGCCCACGGATCAACATCACGGTAAATTCGGCGCGAGTGACCGAGCGATCTGGCCGGAACGTCCCGTCCGCATAACCGGACACGAGGCTCAGAGCAGACGCACGCCGGATCGCTGCTGCCGCCCAGTGTCTCGCAGTGTCTGAAAATTCGGCCCCTACCTCTTCCGCAGTCTCTTCCTCCGGAAGGGTCGACTCTCCGTCCTCCTCTGGATCAACCGGATCGCCTTCCGGGCCAGCAGCTTCGGGCGACGGCAACGGAATGTAGACGGGGTCGCCTGCGGCAGGAGCGCTCGCGCGCTTGATTCGAAGCTCGTAACGTCGGGTATTGCCCGCTTCGGCCGTCACAGTGACGGTAACGGTGTTATCTCCTACTGCCAACTCTGTACCACCCGTCACCTGGATAGTCGCATCAGGGCTGACCGCAATGGCGGTAATGGATACGGCGGTGCGCTCATGCGGGACATGGACGATGTAGGGCCCTGCATCCCCGGAGGAGAAGCCCGTGACACCAACCCCGTCCACCTGCAACTCGCTCAGCTTCGCTTCCTCCGAGGTTTGCGCGACGACGATCCATTGCATCGTACGGAATGCCTCCGGATTTTTGCCGCTGCCGATGCCCGAGCCCCATTCCACGTACCCTCTCCTGCCGCTGCCATCATTATCATTGACCAGCATGGAGAAGCTGATCACTCCGTTGGGCAACGGCTTGCTCGGCGAGAGCTCGCTCCAGGGCAAGGCCAGCTCATATACGGTTTCCTGTTCGCTCTCATGACGAGTAATCGCCAATTGCCCGTTCTCTACCAAGCCGAAGTCGTCCCCGTTGGGCGTGATGAACCGATAGATCTGCGGACCCGCAGGGGTCTGCGAAATCCCGTATTCGTAATACCCTCCCGACTCTCCCGGCAGCCCCTCAGAGATCGCAAATTGAATGCTGTCATTGCGCCAGATATCAAAAGCAGAAAACGACGCGTCATTCACGTTATCCTTGATCCTGGCGCTTAAATAGAAATGCTCCTCATCATAATGAAGCCAGATCTGCCCGCCCAGATCGCTGCTGCCACCATAATTGCCCATCACGACCTTGCCCTTGCTCAAATCGATGGTAGGCGAAGCTTCTGTCAGCTCCGGATCGATAACCCCATCAATCGTTCGGCTTCCTAGATAGATCGGATTAAAATCGTATGCGCCGGTGAACTTGATAGCGCGGGAGTCTCCCATCACGACCGTCGCCTCGGCCGCATAAGTGACGCCGAACGCCATGTCCGCAAGCGGCACGACATACGTGCCCAGCGAATCCGGGGGGACCGTTACGTTCAGGTCATGCTCCCCTGTCGTATCGCCCAACTTCCAACTCACCTTCCGAACCTCCAGATCATCGACGGAGGAATGATTGCGAACCGACACCAGAAGCGCCGGCTCCGACTGATCAACAACCGGACGAAGCTCGACCTGGTACGGCTCCCGGATCTGTACGGACGTGCGAAGCAGAGCGAACTTGTCGCTGCCATGCAGCATATAGGCCGTGATCCATCGCGGGCCAAGCCCCTCTGAATGCGAGAGGCTTAGTATCGCTTCCGTCGGTTGTTCTCCCTCGGACGGAAGATTATGCGTCTGTCCCTCGACTTGCAGCATCAACGGAGCCGTAACCGCGCTCAGCGGGGTCATACGGAAAACCAAAGGAATCGATTTGCCGGACAGCGTATCAGCTCCCAGCAAGGAAAACGTCGTATCCTCCACAACGCCGCTCAGGTCTCCTCTGACAAAAATCGGTTCTCTCGTCAAGGAGACATAGACTTTCCCGTTCAAGGGAGTATACGTGTCCGTATTGCCCTCAGGATCGGTAATCTGAACCGGGCTTGAGGTATGAATAGCCGCCAAGGTCGGGTAGAACGACCAGATGCCCTTTTGCGGCTGGCCGTGCTCGTCGATCGAATCCTGCATCACAATGTTCGACGTGACGAGCACGTCGTCAAAGTTGGCCGTAGAGCCGTGCATCCGGAAGCCGATAAAGCCGCTGGACAGCTCGGTGTTGGCATTGGTCCACTGGATCATCTCGGTGTCATCGACATAACCGGTAATCTGATTGCCGGATACAGTCACTTTAAGAGCATACCATTGGTTAATATTGTGCTGAAAAGCTGCGCTGGAGAGCAGCGTCAATGTACCATTCACTTTTTTGTACAGCTCGACAGCTTTGGTCGAATGATTAAGGCGGAACATATAATAATTGTTCGCATTAATCGCGCGGAAGGTCAGGCCCGCATTCGCCGAGTTGTTCGTCAGCTTGACGTTGGCCGAGTAGGTGTAGTTCGCCCAACCGCCGCCGGAAAAAGCCAACGCTTCATTCGCTCCATTCGACTGCCGCAGCGCCAGATTGGTACCATCAGCGACAACCGCCCACGTCCCGCTTGGCGTAGTCCAGCTATCTGCATTGCCGTCCTCAAAATCGTCTTCGAACAGAACAGAGCCTGGCGTCAGCTCAATTCCCGGTCCCTCGTAGGCTCCCCGATCCGTCCCAAGCTGGTGCGGAACCGGCTGACCCCAGTAGTCCTTGCCTCCGTTGCCTGTAATCGTAGTACCGCTGTCTATCGCTGGCGAGCCCTGCAGGAGCTGATAGCCGTCCGTCGAATGTCTGCCGATCCCGCCACTGCCTGGATTGACCAACATCGGATCTGAAGTGAGCTTGTTGGGGTCTGACGGCTCGGAGGCCGGATGATTGCCATAGAACACATTGGAGTCGAAGGTGGTGTTCGTACTGTTGCCCAGGGAATAGACTCCGCTGCCAAGATTGTAAAAAATATTGTTTTTGACCGACGTACCATCGGGGAAGCCGCCCTGGTTGTTAAGCTCCAGCAGATTCGTCGTCAAGCCGGGGCCGACATAAAGCGTATTATTATAAATCGCGGCATCCTTCACAGGCCCGAATACCTGGATCAGGCGCGCTTTGTCGTTCTGGCTAATGTTATACCGTACGATGGTGCCGTTATTAAACATCCCTGTCGTGGAGCCGGGCGTAATAATAAGCAAAAAACCGCCTTCATTGTCATGGCTATAATTGTATTGAATAATCGTGCGATTCGTATTGTAATCGGCATCGAATCCTTGTCCATCCAATGTTGTGCGTGTCAGGTAGGCTTCATTGTATTGCAGAATCGCATCATCCGTATTGAACACCCAGATCCCTGCCGAGTGATCGCCCGCCCTGACATTCACATCATGGCTTGTATTGTACTGGATCAGCGGCGACTGCGCCACGCGCACGAGGATGCCGTCCCCGCCGATATCGTAGACGTTATTGTTCTGCACGATGACATTGGTCCATGGATTCCAGGGGCCCGAGTCCACTAGACCGCCGCGATTCATCCATTTCGAATGAAGCGTAATTCCGGTACGATCCACCGCATACACGGTACAGCCGTCTATGAGGACATCATCAAACGCGGTCGAGACTGCACTGCCCAATGCCTGCAAGGATATCCCGCCGTTCTTGCGATCGGTATTGATGCCGTTCACATCATGCACCGTCAGGTTGATCAAGTGAATATAATGCGCGGTCCCGTAGTCGGCCGCTACGATGCTGACGCCATAACGCAAAGCCGCGGTAGCGCCGGTATTCGTCACTTCCAGATTGCGAATCTCCCAATATTCCTGATTATAGAGATAGACGGCCGCGCCTCCGGTAGCGTCAGGGTTGGCGGAGATCCCGTTGCCGTTAATAATCGGCTTGTTCCCCGTTCCGTAGCGATCGATGACGATCGGACTTCCGGAGATGCCGGAGCCCTTTGGATGCAGCTGTCCATTCCAGCTCCCGCCCGCCTTGAATAGGATCTGATCGCCCGGGGCAAAGGTTGTCGCACTCACCTTCTCCAGACTTTTCCAGGCTGTCTCCGGACTTGTCCCGTCGCCGCTATCGTCGGGCATCATCGAATCGACATAATAGGTCGTCCCCGCCGCCTCTACCTTTGTCTCTTGCGCCACGAAGATGACGGCCATACACATCATCGCCAGCAGCAGCTGCAGCCATTTCTTGTTCATCCTGTCGCTCAGCCCCTCTTTTATGGATTTAACATTAATTTGTAAGCGTTATCATTAAATTCGATTTTTGCTTTCTTTTTTCGCTGCGCGAGCTCCACTTCATATTGCCTGTTCCCATACTCGTAGACGATGCTCCCTCTAACCTCCTCCAGGGGAAGGACACGTCCCTCTTGTTTGTCAAGACAGCGGACGACCACCCAACCGTCGCCATACGCCATGAAGTCGCTGAACTGCCCGGGCGCGAGATCGGACACGACGCCATCCAGCCAGGCGCTCATCTCCGGGTCGTCCGACTTTCCTCCTATCCGCTGCTCTCCGAGCTGGACCTGTCCCGGTTGTGCATCGAGTTCCTTGACCATCTCCTCCAACAGCACGCCATTCGATAGCGAACGCTGCGCTTGCTCCAGAAGCGCCTCGCCTTGCTGATCCCGATTCGAGATATAGAGCATCTGCACGGTAGCGGTTCTGCCCTCGGTGAAGCTCTCCAGATGCTCCTCGTAATAACGCTCGATCTGACGCTCGGTCGGCTTATATATCGTATCCGCCAGATGACGCTTCAGCGACTCGACCATATTGCTGAAAACGTATACATAATATCCCATCTCATCATACTTCTGCGGACCGTAGATAGTCTGCTTTTTCCGCACAGCCTGCTCGCGAGACTTGGTATCCTCTGCCCAAAGTTCCAAAAAACGACGGTAACCGATATCCTCCACGAGGCCCTCCTCCTTGGCCCATTGCTGCTGTACCTTGATATCGATTAATCGTTCCATAGTAAGCGTCTTTAACTTAAGCACAGGCGACTCTCCGCCGACCTCCGTCTGCCAAAATCGGGGCCCGTCATCGACTCCGTGCGACTGTTTGAAGTAGTCGTGTACCTTGGCCCTCTGGGCATCTGCGATTAATCGAAATTCCGCCGATGCGACTTCCTCCCCGGCAATGACAACGATCGGCGGATCGTCCCGGCCAGGCGTAGCGGCAAATACATAGCCCAAAAACGCGAGCAAGGAGACTACTAAGACTGGCAGGCCAATAAACAAAGGCTTCGTCGTTCGCCTCAGCGCCATCGCGCGCCACCTCCATTCCTGTTAATCCGTGAGTGCTCTCTCCTCATTGGCCGCAAGCCTCCAGCGCTGCTCTCGTCCGTCCGGATAGACAATCGTAATCGACTCGTCATGGAGGCTGAAGCTCTGAACAGCGAGTGGACGGCCTTGCACATCCGTAACAATGCGGCATGTCCCCGTCACGCGAAGCAATTCTGCACCATCTAATCTCAGCGAGCTGCCCCGCTCGGCATGATAGTCCAGCTCGGCCAAGCCGCAGCCGCCGATCTGCTCCGCATAATAACGCGTCACCCCCTCCCGGTTTGGAGCATGGCTCCAATAGACCCTGTCTTGCTCTCTTGCCACCCCATATAAGCGACGCACAAAGTCGATGACAATACACATCGCAGGCGAGTACTGATGATTCGAGGAGGCGATGAATACGCCTGTCCATGGGTTCAGCTGTTGCTTGAAATCCGAACTGGCTGTCAAAGCGCTCAGCCACTGCTTCATCAGATGGGCCAGATGCGAGGGCTTGCGATAATGCTCAAGCCACCGCGGCGCCCGCAGAGCGGTCAACGCCTGACTCGGTCCACCCCAGGAATTCTCCGGCAGATGATGATCGAACCGGGGATCGTCAATCGCGATAGACGGGAGCGGATACGGTGTCCAATAGGAATCGGGATTGGCGATATGCCGCTCGAAGATATGCTCGAACAACGACTGCTCGACCACCCTCTCGCCCAAGACCCGGGTCAAAACATCGCCGCGTATCCGCAACCAGCGATTGTCGCGAGTCAGGTCATAGAACATCATCTCCTCTGGGTCAAAGCAATAGGCCATCAGCGATCGCCGGGTATGCTCCGCCTTGGCGGCCCATTCCTCGGACTCGGCGCGTCGATTCAACCGATCGGCAATCGTGGACAGCGCCACTCTCCCGCCATATAACGTGGCTGACAAGTCCGGCGCGAGATACGGAAGCCCTGCGGCATCCGGACACAGCTCCGGGCGCGCATCCGGGCACTGCTTTGGCAACCCGGCGAATCGGGGACTATTATCGTGTCCGGTATCGTATTCGCAGAATGCCTCGGTCAGAGACACCCCCCTTGAATCCCTGTTGGCCGCCAGCCACTGATCCCAGCGACTGCATGCCGCATAAGCCTCCTCCAGAAACCCTTCATCCCCGGTCAGCAACGCCGTCTCCAGCGCTGTCGCCGCGATTGGCACGACACTCTGAATCTGGCCAGTCAACATGCGATCCGCAAGCAAGGTGCAGGGGATATAGCCGTCCTGACGTTGGTTGCGAAAAAAAATACGATGACTGGCCAAGGCCACCTCGGGAGCGTAGCGGCCATATATAAGTGCCTCAAGCGGACCGCACTCCAGCCAGATGCCGTTATAGTACCCGCCCTCAATCAATACTGGCTCTGTGGTCCCATACACCGGCTGAGTATTGTGCTGCAGTCCATCAAGCGCCTCCCTGTATTTGTGCTGCATGCGCGTATCCTCCGTGCGAAACGTTGGCGCCATCTCATCATCCCCCACTCGAACTTGTTCGCTACCCCTTCACGCTGCCCATGACGAGGCCTTTCATAAAGTAATTTTGAAAAAACGGATAGACGAGCAAAATCGGCAAGGTCGCGAGAAAAATCTGGGCTGCCTTGGAGGTTCGCTCGTTGACCGTGCTCAGCAAGCCAATGTCATTGCTCGAAATGAGCGATAAGTCCGGCTTGATGATAACGGTCTGCAAGTAGCTCTGCAACGGATAATCACCCGGATGGTTCAAATAAATAATCCCGCTAAACCAGTTATTCCAATGGCCTACGATGGCTAACAGCGTAATTGTTGCCAAGGCTGGCTTGGCCAAGGGGGCGTAGATGACGAGCAGATTGGTCCAGTGTCCCGCCCCGTCCACCAGCGATGCCTCGTCGATTTCCTTGGGCAGATTGCGAAAAAAATTCATCAGCAAAATGACGCTGAACACCTGCACCGCCCCCGGCAGAATCAAGGCCAAAAAGTGGTTAAGCAGCCCTACCTCCTTGACGGTCAGATAGGTCGGGATCAGCCCGCCGTTAAACAGCATCGTAAAGACGAAAAACCATACATACACCGTTCTCCATCTGAACTTCTGCTCGCTTCGGGACAATACATAGGCTGACGGAAGCGCCAGCAGCAGATTGATCAGCGTTCCGATCACCGTCACCTTGACCGCGATCAAAAACGATCGTATGAATTCCGGTTTGTTCGCGACAAATTCATAGGCGCTCCATGTAAAGCCTTTGGGCCATAAGCTGACCGCGTTGGCTGATGCGTACTGGCTACTGCTAAAAGAAACGGCCAGCACGTTAATAATCGGCAAGATGCAGATGAACGCCGCTCCTGTCAAAAAGATGACATTGCACCAGAGAAACAGCTTCCGGCTCCATGACTTGTACTCCAGCAAGAAAGCTCACCCCGTATTCGCTCAAAAAATTCGGTAATTGGCATATTTGTCTGCCAGCTTGTAGGAAGCTACGATCAATGCAAACGACAGAACGGATTTAAAAAATCCGATCGCCGCCGCAGGTCCGTACTGCCTGTCTATCAAGCCTGTCCGGTAGACGAGGGTATCGATAATATCGCCTGTCTTGTACACGATCGGACTATACAAGTTGAAGATCTGATCAAAGCCGGCATTGAGCACATTGCCCAGACTCAAGGTCATCATCAGGATAATGACCGGCATCATGCCCGGCAAGGTGACGTACAACGTCTGTTTCCACCGCCCGGCGCCGTCTATAAGCGCCGCTTCGTATTGGGTCTGATCGATATTGGTCAGGGCGGCCAAATAAATAATCGTGCCAAAGCCAAAGTCCTTCCAGGTATCCGTTGCGACCAACACATACGGAAACACCGTGTCATCGCCCAGAAAAAACACAGGTCCGATCCCGAAAATCGCCAGAAACTGATTGACCAGCCCCGAGGAAGGGGACAAAATATCGATCAGTATTCCCCCTAATAGGACCCATGACAAGAAATGGGGGAAGTACACGATCGTTTGAATGGAGCGTTTAAACAGCGCATTCCGCACTTCGTTTAACAACAGCGCGAATACAATCGGAACGATCAGTCCGGCGACAATTTTCATCATCGCGATGTAAAAGGTATTCCACATCACCTGATAGATGTCGGGAAACGCCAGGATGAATCTGAAATTATCCAGGCCAATCCAATCGGAGCCCGTCACGCCGCGAAACACATTGTACTTCTGAAAAGCAATGACCAGCCCGAATAGCGGAATATAATTAAACAGAATAAGCAAGATAACCGCCGGCAAAATCATCACATGCAACGCGCCATTGCGGTTTTTGATCGACTCGATTCCGTCTTTAAGCAAGCCCACGTTGTTGCCTCCTTCAACCCAGCCGGTTCGAACGCGCGGCAGGAGCAGCCCGCCAACGTAAAACCGCTCCGTGCCTGTTCATTCGACCCTATTTGTTCTGATGCCAGTTGTTGACCTCTTGCGAGATCTCGTCGCCTCCCAGGGACTTCCACTTTTTGACGAATGCATCGAAGCCATCGATCGACTCGCCCATGATGATCTTAGTGAATACCTCGCTCTCCAGCTTCGTCAGCGTCGACCATTTGTCCATCATCGTTGGCGTAGGCGAAGCATAAAACTCATTGACCTTCATCAAGTTGTTCTTCTCGTAATACTCGGTGATCGCCATGGCCGACTGCTCGCCCGAGCCAAATACAGCATAATGCACCCAGTTGCTCGCGTTCTTGTCTTTAACCCACTTCATGGCGCTATCGAACGTATTTTTCTCCTCGCCTCGCAGCCCGCTACCGTCCTGATTCGCCACCGCCTCCGACACCTTATGCATGATATCGATGTTTTTGGATACCGGGAATAACGCGCGATACGACAAGTGGAATAGCTCCCGTCCGTTTTCGCCCATGTGATACTTCTGGAACTCCGTATCTGCCAGCTCTCCATAGCCCGTCTCGAGGCCGAAGTTCAGCAGCTTGATCAGCGCCTCGGGATGCGCAGCCGACTTGCTCACGACCGTCAGTCCTGTCACGCCTGCGGATGTGCTGCCCAGCACCGGTTGATCGTCGCTCGAGACGATCGGATACGCCTTCCACTCGGCATTCGGATTTGCCGTCTTGCTCTCGTTGAGCGGCCACCCCGGAATCCAGAACAGGCCGTAGACCATGCCCAGCTTGCCGCCGGTTGTCAGCTCGGATACTTTGCCGCCATCCTTGACTGCAAACTCTTTGTCGAGCTCTCCGTTCTTATACATATCCTGGAGCGCCTGCAAGGCCGTCTTCATCTCCGGCTGTACGCTTCCATACGCGATTTGACCGGCATTGTCCTTGATCCAGATGCCGGGATAGGCATGATACCCGTTTGCAAATCCCTTCAGTCCGGCGAATCCGCTTTCAAACAAATCCTTCGTCAGCCCGAGACCATAAGTATCGTCTTGCTGATTTTGGTCGGGGTCCTGCGTAGCGAACGCTACGGATAGTTGTCGCACCTCGTCCATGGTCTTGGGCGCCGACAGTCCGAGATTACGCAGCCAGTCCTCGCGAATCCAGAGCATCTCCACCTGCTCGCCCAGGTTGTGAGGCTGACCGATCGCCAGCAGCTTGCCATCGTAGTGCATCGCCTCAAACGATTTCGGATCGGCTTCGACGATCGACTTCAGGATCGGGGAAGCATAATCACGATAGATATCCGAGAGATCGGCCAGCATGTCATTTTCGGCCAAGGTCTGAAAGTCGTTTCGGTTGACACTGAACACATCCGGCAAGTCGCTCGCTGCCATATCCAGTCCGATCTTTTGATCGTACTGGCTGTTGTCCACATACCATTTATAATTTAATTTGATGCCCAGCTCCTGCTCATAGCCTTGTGTCCAGACATTGTTATCGTAGGTTTCTCCGCTTTCCAGCTTGAAGTTCCCGTTGATCCCTTTGGCGACGGACACTTCGATCGGCGGATCGTATTTGCCCAGAGGATCGAGCGAGACCTCCGGCGAAGCCGCCTCTCCCGTCCCCGATTCATTAACCGTCGCAGGGCCAGGATTTGATGGATTGGTTGTGTTTGTGCTGGTGCTGCAAGCGGCCATGGCCATGACCAGTGTCAAGCTGGCGGAGCTTAGCATCATACGTTTGGTCCATTTTCTGTTCATTGTGCGTCCCCCAATATCAGTTATGCCGGCAAGGTTTATTGTAGCAGGGATTTCCCCCCTCCATAATGTGCATATTCTTGACTTCGCATTATCTATTTTTGACTGTCCTGCCGAGCATACGCAGCTTCATCGTCCGCTTACGACACTTGGAGCCAACGCCAAAAAGCCCCACTCTGTGGAGCTTCGCTACTAGAAAGCCACCCCGCCAGCCTGCGGAGCCTTCGTCGCTATCCAAGCTGCTATCTGTGCGCTTCGCGATATTCCTGCGGACTAAGCTTCATTTTTTTCTTGAAAAATCGAGTGAAATACGGCGCGGTCGCAAACCCGAGCCTCTCCGCAATCTCGAATATTTTATACTGCTCTTCCGCAAGCCAGGTTTTGGCTTGCTCGATTCTTTTGTCGTTAATATAGTGGAGCAGGTTCGCCCCTGTCTCCTTCTTGAACAGTCGCGAGAGATAGGATGGATTCATCGCCACGATATCGGCCAGCCTTGCCAACGACAGGTCCTCCCCGAGATGCGCCTCGATGTAAGACTGCAATGTCGCAATCGCCGATGCGCCCTTGCCATCCCCGGCATGCAAGCCGGCGCTGCTCCGCATGCGCCTGAACTGCTCCGGCACCTCCTCTGCGCGGAGACTAACCTCCCCCACTGCAAAAGACACCCCGACCTGCAAGCTCTCCCGGCACGCTTCCTCGATCGTATCGAGACAGGCCTGGATATACAACAGCAACTGCTCCGTATCGCGCCAATCGCGCTCCTTGCCTGCGGTCGGTTGGGCCAGACAAATCATCCTCATCGGCTCGTAATCCAGACAGACGACATCGAGGGTCTCCGATAAATACGTGTGAACGACAAGCTGCACGGCGTGGATCAGCTTGAGCTTCTCCGGATACGCCGCTTGCGCCTCATCGTGCTCGATCGTGCACAGGATGGGCAAGATCGGCTTCATCCTATCGATTCCAATGCCCAGCTCCTTGAAGGACAGACCCAGTTGTTCCGATTCGCCTACGTTGCCATGCAACCATTCGAGCACGAACTGCTCCTGGATATGCGTTAACGCCATCGCCGGATACTGATTCATCCTGGCGAACAGATCGTCAATCTCGCGCTCCTTGATCAGGAGCTGGACGGCGTCCTCTATCTCCTTGACGATCGTAGCGTGGCTCTCCGTCTTGAGCAGATACTTGACGCCTTCATGCTTGATAGCGGCGTATACGTACTCGAACTCGTGATGACCGGTCAGGAATATAATACGGCACTTGGGCCATTGCTCCCGGATCGCCTCCATCAGCTGCAAGCCCGTAAAACCCGGCATCCGGATATCCGTGAGGACGATATCGAACCTCGTTTTTTTAATCCAGCTCAAAGCCTCCGTGCCGGAGTAAGCTTTGCATACGTCCAGCTCGCATAGCTCGAAATCTCTGAACAACTCATACAGTCCGTCGGTAATATCCTGTTCGTCATCCACAATCAATAGTCGGAACATGGCTGCCTAGCTCCCCCTCGGAATTGTCATGCTTACTCGCAGTCCCCCAGCTTGGCCGATCGCCAGCGTCAGCCCATACAACTCCCCGTATTTGAGCCTTAGACGCTCATGCACGTTTATCAGGCCCGTCACATCGCCCTCGTCATTGGCGTGGTTTAACCTTCGCCGCAGCTGATCCAGCCGATCGTTCGTCAGCTCGTCCCCGTTATCCTCGATCGTCACGACCAGCATCTGCCCGGGTCCCTCCGTCTCTTGTCGGAAAGTAACGCCGACATGCCCGCCTGCGGTTTTTTGAGCGAGGCCGTGCTCGAATACATTTTCGATGATCGGCTGAATAATCAGCCTCGGCACCAAAATACGCCCCCATTCCTCGGGCAGCGGCTCGAACAATAGCTCGATTCGCTTGCGAAATCTCCTCGCCTGCAGCTCGGCATACGTTTGCGCATGCCTTACTTCCTCCGCCAAGATCACTTCGGAGGCCGCATTTCGTGTCACAAAACGCAAATACTCGCCCAGTTGTCTAGAAAACAGCTTTGCATTTTCATGGTCCTCCCCCTCCACCATATTGGACAGAATGAAAAAGCTGTTGTATAGAAAATGCGGCGTAATCTGCGATTGCAGATGCTTGAGCTCCGAGCGCTGAGCCAATATTTTCTGCCTATAGATCTGGTCCATCATCTGCTTCAGTCGATTGACCATCAAGTTGAAGCGGGTGTACAAAAATCCGAATTCGTCGTTGCGGCGATGAGGCTGAATCTGAATATCCAGGTCGCCCTCCTCGAGCATCCGAAACGCACGCATGAGCTTGCCCAGCGGCCGTTTGATCAGCTTATAGGTCGCCAAGGAGAAAAGCAGACTGAGGACGACTGCCAGTCCCGTAAAGAGTATAAACCAGAATTGATAACGCTTTAACTCCGTAAAAATATCATCCTGCAAAATAATCTTCTTCAGAGCGATCCCCAGCTTCTCCGATCTGGCTTGCATGACGATGTAGTCGGAGCCGTCCCTGTTGTATTCATAGGAGCTCGCAGTCGTAGGGCCCATGCCCTCGGGCTCCGGATCTCGCGTTGCATTCGAGCTGCCCGCCCCATCCGTCGTCGTAAGATAGATCCTCCCGCTTAAGTCCGTCATGACCAGTCTGCTGCTCCGATCATCCTCGAACAGCATCAGCTGCCGTCGGAGCTTATCTGCGGACAGCATGATCGCGAGGACGAATTTCGGCGCTCCGAGCTTATCCGTCTTTTGCGTGATCAGCGCTGCCTTGCCCTCATGAAAGACAAGCCTCGTCCCCGCTCCCAGCCATCGATCGAGCGTTGCCTCCATTGTGCGTACGTCGAGCGCCTTCATATCTCCGGACTGAATCGTCTTGCGGATGGACGGGATATGGACATAGACATCCTCGATCAGATCGTTGCTGTATCGGATCGTCAACAATCGCTGCTGCAGGCGCAACAGCGCCATCACCGTATCGATCTCATCGAGAGACTCCGGAATCGTCGCCAATTGATTGAGATCCGCGTCGAAGATCAGATCGTATTGGAGCGCTTTCATGCTCGAGAGGTCTCGATCCAGATTATCCACATAGAAGTTGACCTGTGTACTGGCCGCATCGGTAATCCCTCGCTTCACCACATCGTTGGCCCAGGCATACAACTGGGTCCCCAAGGCGTACAATGGGATGACAACCACCAGAAACGTGAGCATCAATTGGACAAATATAGAGGCCGGGAACATCATCCTCCGCACGGGCATCTTCTCCTGACATCGACATTATGTACTCGGAGTATAACAGCCCCTGCGAAGAGCGACAAGCACGTTCCGGGCTCCCATATTCAATCAGAAAAGAAAAGGCTTGCAAGACCATTGGATTTCTTTTACAATTGAAGTGTAAACGCGCGTTCACGCAACAAAAGGAGGCCCTATGCGCAGCGAAGATATAGCAAAATTGGCTGGCGTCTCACGCAGCACTGTCTCCCGAGTCATCAACAACTACCCCAACGTCCCTCCCGCAACGAGAGAGAAAATACTTAAGATCATCGAGCAGCATCAATATGAGCCCAACTCGTACGCCCGGGCGCTGGCCGGCAAGGCGACCAACACGATTGGCTTGTTCGTGGTGAGCACAGCGGATAAAACGAGCGGCCATCGCATCTACCAGAACAATTACTTCGCGCCGTTCGTCGAGTCGGTCGTCGATGCGGCCAACTCGCTCGGCTACTATGTGCTCATCCACACGCTGTACACGGTAGAGGATTATCACAAGGTCAAGCAGGCCTGCCAGCAAAAGAGGATCGACGGGGCGATCCTGGTCGGCACACGCAGGCAAGTCGACGTCATCCGCGAGCTGGTCGGTCTGGAATCGCCGATCGTCCTCATCGACTACGACATCGGGGAGATCATCGCCCATCGTCTGGATCGCAGCAACGTATCCGTCATCAACTCCAAGGATTACGACGGAGCGACGGAAGCGGTCGAGCATCTGATCTCGCTAGGTCACCGGAAGATCGGGATGATCAATGGCTCCGCACATACCTTCTCAGGCTCCGAGCGTTACAAGGCTTATGAATCCGCTCTGCAGCGCCATGGCCTGACGCTTGAGCCGCATTATATCCTGAATGGCGAATTCCTCAAGCAAAATGCCTACCATGAGGTGAAGGGGCTGCTCTCGTCGGGAGCAGAGCTGCCTACCGCCTTTTTCACAGCAAATGACGATATGGCGGCAGCCGCCTACGAGGCGTTCCAGGAGTTCGGCCTGTCGATCCCCGGCGATATCTCGATCGTCGGCTTCGACGACGGTCCGATCGCTACCCAGCTGACGCCGAAGCTGACGACGGTCCGATTGCCGATCTACGACATGTCCAGGGAAGCGGTCCACAAGGTAGTCGCGCTGTGCGAGCAGACGATCAGCGCCTTCAGCACGGTCAGCTTCCCCGCGCCGCTCATCCTGCGGGACTCCTGCCGGAGCCTTTAAGCCTTCACCCCTCCTCATTCCAGCGAATGGCAGGGTGAAGCGCTTCTTTTCAAGCCTCCATAAACGCGCGTTCACAGCACTCTTAAAGGAGATGATACGGATGAAATTCGGTCACTTTGATGATGCCAGCAAGGAATATGTCATCGACACGCCCAAGACTCCTTATCCCTGGATCAACTATCTAGGCTCGGAGAACTTCTTTGGCCTGGTGTCCAACACCGGCGGCGGCTATTGCTTCTATCGCGACGCTAGGCTCAGACGTCTCACCCGCTACCGCTACAACAATATCCCGCTCGACAACGGCGGACGCTATTATTATATCCATGACGACGGCGACTACTGGACCCCCGGCTGGATGCCGGTCAAGCGCGACCTGGACTTCTACGAGTGCCGACACGGCCTCGGCTATACCGCGATCACCGGCGAGCGCGGCGGCCTGCGCGTCAAGCAGCTGCAGTTCGTACCGCTCGGCTTCACCGGCGAGGTCCATCAGCTGACCGTCACCAATGTATCGAACGCCCCCAAGGAAGTGAAGCTGTTCTCCTTTATCGAATTCTGCCTGTGGAACGCCAACGACGACATGACCAACTTCCAGCGCAATCTGAGCACCGGCGAGGTCGAGGTCGAAGGCTCGGTGATGTACCACAAGACCGAGTACCGCGAGCGACGCGACCATTATGCCTTCTACTCCGTCAATGCGGACATCGACGGCTTCGATACGGATCGGGACAGCTTCCTGGGGGCCTATAACGGACTGGATACGCCTACCGTCGTCGCCGAGGGCCGCTCCGCGAACTCGGTCGCCAGCGGCTGGTCGCCGATCGCCTCGCATGGCATCACCCTTCCCCTCCATCCGGGCGAAGAGAAGACGCTAGTGTTCGTACTGGGCTATGTGGAGAACCCAGAGAATGAGAAATGGGAATCGCCAGGCGTCATCAACAAGCAGAGAGCCTACGATATGATCGAGCGCTTCTCTACCGACGAAGATGTCGAGCAGGCGATGGCAGAGCTGGCCGCCTACTGGGACGGCTTGCTGTCCAAGTATACGCTGCAAGGACCGGATGACAAGCTGAACCGGATGGTCAACATCTGGAATCCGTATCAATGCATGGTGACGTTCAACATGTCCCGCTCCGCCTCCTACTTCGAATCCGGTATCGGCCGCGGCATGGGCTTCCGCGACTCCAATCAGGACCTGCTCGGCTTCGTCCATCAGATCCCGGAGCGGGCGCGCGAGCGGATCATCGACATCGCCTCCACCCAGTTCGAGGACGGCAGCGCCTATCACCAGTACCAGCCACTCACCAAGAAGGGCAACAACGAGGTCGGCAGCGGCTTCAACGACGATCCGCTCTGGCTCATCCTCGGCACGGCAGCGTATATCAAGGAGAGCGGCGACTACAGCATCCTCGACGAGCAGGTGCCGTTCGACAGCAACCCGGACAACACGGCGACGCTGTTCGAGCATCTGAAGCGCTCCTTTGACCATGTTCTCCATAACCTGGGGCCGCATGGCCTACCGCTCATCGGACGCGCCGACTGGAACGACTGCCTGAACCTGAACTGCTTCTCTCGCGAGCCGGGCGAGAGCTTCCAGACGACGGCCAATATCGAGGGTCGCGTCGCCGAGTCCGTCTTCATCGCCGGCCTGTTCGTGTTCGTCGGTCCGGACTATGTCGAGCTGTGCAAGCGTCGCGGTCTCCATGCCGAGGCCGAGCAAGTGCAGACGCATATCGAGACGATGCGCAAGACGACGCTTGAGCATGGCTTCGACGGCGATTGGTTCCTGCGCGCCTACGACCACTACGGCAACAAGGTCGGCAGCAAGGATAATGAGGAAGGCCAGATCTTCATCGAGCCGCAGGGCTTCTGCGTGATGGCCGGGATCGGCGTCGAGGAAGGGCTGGCGGCCAAGGCGCTGCGCTCGGTCGAGGCTCATCTGGAGACGGACTACGGCATCATCCTGCAGACGCCGCCGTACTCCAAGTACTATCTCAATCTGGGCGAGATCTCCTCCTACCCGCCGGGCTACAAGGAGAACGCAGGCATCTTCTGCCACAACAATCCGTGGATCATGATCGCCGAGACGGTGCTCGGCAACGGCGACCGCGCCTTCGAGCTGTATTGCAAGATCGCCCCTGCCTACCTCGAGGAGATCAGCGAGATTCACCGGATGGAGCCGTACGTCTACGCCCAGATGATCGCTGGTCGCGACGCAGTGCGTCATGGCGAGGCCAAGAACTCCTGGCTGACCGGTACGGCGGCATGGAACTATATCGCCATCACCCAGTCGATCCTCGGCATCCAGGCCGACTTTGACGGCTTGCGGATTGATCCGTGCATCCCGCGGGACTGGAACGGCTTCGCAATTACCCGTGAATTCCGTGGCAACACCTACCACATTACGATCACGAATCCGGATAACGTCTCCAAGGGCGTAGCCTCCCTCACCGTAGACGGTCAGCCGCTCGAGGGCAACATTATCCCCGTCACCGGCAGCGGCGGCACCTATCAGGTAGAGGCTGTGCTGGGCTAAGACACTTGGCTATGACTTACGATGAAACGCCCCCTTTATCGAGCTGTTTCGGTCGATAAAGGGGGCACGTCGATTACAATTTTACAAACGCTTTACTTAAATGTTGCGGTCCTTGTCTTGGCGTCCCATTCTACTTCGATGCCGAGGACTTTGGCAAGCTGACCGATCGGCAGGAAGGTCACGCCTTCTTTTATCGCAGGCGTCGTGCCTTCCAACAGCACCTTCTCCCCGTTAACGAGCATCTCGGACTTGCCGATGTGCATGATGATGACCGTGCCTTCGCGCGTCAGCGTAATCTTCTGCTGGCTTGCTTCCCAATCCACCTTAAACTTGAATGCATCCGCAATCGCTCGCATCGGAACCATGGTGCGTCCATTCTCGATATATGGCCATGGTGCTTCCGAATCCCTGACTTGCAGATATAACCCGTCTACTATGACCAGGACGCGACTCTTCTTCGCTTCCTCACACGTAGGAAGCGTCAGCTCAATCACCTCGCCATCGCCCGTCTTGATGCTCATCTTTCCTCCGGTCGAGTTGTCTTCTTCTTCACTTCCCTCCCGCTCGCTCAACGAATAGCAGGATTTCATCGGTATGGCATCCGACCAGAAATAGGTTTCCACCTCCGCATTCGCCGTAGCTCCGAATACCATTACGCATAGCAGGGCAAGTACGCTAAGCTGCCATTTCGATTTCCTCATTGGTAGTCCCTCCATTGTATAGACGGTTATTGTTATGCGTTATCTCATCTTGAATCGTATAGGCTCGCTGTCCAAGGAGCCCGGGTTGAGATCGGTTGAAGGCCGGGTATGTGCCTCATCTCCGCTTGGATACGTAAAAATATTCAGCTTCGCGATATCCTTCTGTTCGCCGCTTGCCACGATCTTGAAGGAGCGATTGGCGCTGCTCTCCCCCGGCACAAAGATCGTGCGGGTCCCGCTCGTTACGACGGGACTCCAGTAGACGACACGTTCTGTGGCCTCATCGATGACGGCCAGGCTAATCGTCGGCGAGTGGTCTGTCGTCTCTATCACATCCATCGCCAAGGTTTCTCCGCTTTTAAGAACAAAGGCTTTTCCGAGCTGAAGTCCTCCCGAGCCATCCGCTTTGGGATCAAGTTCGGATTTCGGAAGCTTCATAATACCACTAAAAACATTGGTAATCTTGGTTTTTTCGTCATAGGTCGTCAGCGGCTTGTAGCCGGCGGTATCGCCATTTTGCATCTGGATCAGCCGGAACGTAAACTGGTCCGGCGTCAATACTTCATCAATGACATACACTCCGCGTCGGATCAGCTCATCGACAAAGGCAGCATGATCGTACGCCAACTTCTTGTCGTCGAGCGTTAATTCATATTTCATTTGGCTCGCGATCATTTTTCGAATGACGCTATCGTCCTTATAAGCGGCTGCCTGTTCGCCAAAAGCGACCGTTACCGTCCGATTCTGAATCGTCAGCTCGATTTGGGTCAGGGCGGCAGCGGCGGCGTCCGCTTTGTCCATCCATTGTATCCCTACTTTATAGTAAGGCGCTGTGCGGTTAAAGTAATCTAGCTTCAACCCATGTTTGTCGATATACAGGTCGGCTGAGACAACACGCATTGCGCTTTTCCCAAGCGTAGAGCGGACATTTTCTTCTAGCGTGTTATTTATATTGTAATACGTCTTGATGCCGCCGCTGTACTCCGTAAGGGTAGTCGGAGACGAGGTTGCAAATACCGCAGAGGTCGAGAAGAGCGCGACAGCTACGATCAGGACGGCCGCAGCGATGCCAAGGGGAGCCTGATTTCTGCCTGTATTCCGGCTCAAGATCAGCTTGAATCTGCGGTAGAGCTGCTTTTTAGGCTGAGCCAGGCCGCTGTTGAAGGCGGGGGTCGCCTGGGAGGCAAAGCGCAAAATCATCTCACTGTAACGCTTCTTTTCCATCGGCTTCATCGATTTGGACAATGTCTCATCCACCGCGTACTCGCATGCCTCGCCAATATTGGCCAGCGCCAGGTAAGAAACGGGATTAAACCAATGCAGACAATTCACGATGACAGCTCCCAATTTGAACCAGGCATCCTTCTGCTTGTAATGAATCAATTCGTGCTTTAACGCGAGCTGGTAGTCCTCCATACTCATATGCTTCATTGGAAATACAACCTGAGGCTTATGAAAACCGATCAGCATAGGCGAGTGCACGTCATGACTGGCTAACACATGCAAGCCTCCCGCTTGATCGATCCGGATGCCTCGAAGCGCCCTGCGCTTGAATCGAATGTAATTGACAGTATAAAAGCACAGCATGACGACAGCGCCGCTGCCCCATATCCCGAGTATCCAGGCTTCCGCCGTGCGGGCTGGAGCTTGTACTGCTCCTGTCGCCTGTGGTGGTCCTGAGGCAGCCGATGGGACCGTTACCGCCTTCTCCCCGGCAGCTGCCGGACTTGCGTCCAAGGAAGCCGGGACCGCGTCCTGAGTCAAAGATGGGTAGGAATACAGAGGCGGCATATTGATGCTGAGCGGCACCAGGAACAGCAACAGGGCCGACAGACAGATATAATAGTACCTGCGACCGCCACATATAACAGCCAGCTTGGATTTAAAAAGGATGAGCAACAGACTTGCGATACTGCCCGCCAGCGAAGTCATGAGCAGCCATTTAATCAAGGGAATCCGCCTCCCGATTGATAAAATCACGGAGCTCGTCGATGTCTTTTTTGGTCAGATTTTCGTCCTGAAATAAGGCACTGATCAAACTTTTGGCAGAGCCGTGATGGATCGCCTGCACGAAGCTTTGCGTTTGGATTTTTTGATATTCGGCTTTGCTGATCGCCGCCCAATATTCATGCGCGTGCGAGCGCCCGAGCTTGATGGAATGCAATGCTCCTTTGTCGATCAGCCTTCCAGCCAGCGTGAGCAGCGTCGTTATTTTTTTGTCGGGCAGCTTCTCCGCGATTTCCTTGGTCGTCATCCTTGCGCCGTTCTCCCATACGACCTCCATAATTTCCATTTCCGCTTTCGTAATTTGCATTGATTCATTCATCCCTCCATTTCATTCTACAACTTGTTTTTTATTTTACATGCTGTAGAAACGAAAAGCAATTCCTTTTTCCTCGCCTACTGCGGTTCTCTCAAAACGAGGGACTTAATAGATTGCTGCGGATGATATATACTGGGCTTGGATGAAACTATAGCGAAATGGGGCTGAGTTGTATGCGGGCATGTTATATCTCCCTGACCGATGAATGGGCGGACAAGATCGCCGAGGCTGAGGATGGCGAGGAGCGAATGAGTCTCATCGAGCACATCATGGAAGAAAAGCTGTGCCCGGTATATGAGATGGATAAGTGGTGGGAGGAGCTGCACCTGCTGCTGACCGGCAAATCGGCGAGCGAGCCGCTCGAAGGCTATCCGCTAAGCGAAGCGATCGTGGGCGTCCATGTCGTCGAAGCCGAGAATGACTGCTATATCGGGGCTACCGGATACGATGAGCTGGCGCCGATCATCGACGAACTGAAGCAGGCCCCCCTCGACACGCTACAGGAGCAATACAGAGGCCCAGAGAGGCACGACAACACTTGGATGGCGGCCATGGTGGCCGAAATCGATCGTTTGATCGCATTTTACGAGCAAAGCCAAAGCGAGCAGAAAGATATTCTGGTCAGCATCTATTAATACTCGCCCCCTCCCCCTTTCCTACAGCGTTCCGACGCGGGGAGAGGGGGTTTTGTCGTCTTAATACAATCGTAATACTTCACTTAGACAATCGTAAGCTCTCCCCCGTATCCTTATCCATGCAAGTACAAAATGATGGAGTGTGATACGAATGGGTAAAGGAATACAACGAAAAACCTTGATCATGATGATGGTGTTGGCGCTATCGCTGGTATTTGCCGGACTGGCGAATGCCGCGCCGATGACCATGATGAAGGACGGCAAAGAGCTGGTCCATCTGAGACAGGCAGCAGAGATGTATGGCTACAACGTCGCGTGGAACAGCAAGGAAAAATCGGTCACCTTGATGTATATGGGAACCATGGTGAAGGACGACATGATGATGAAGGATAACATGATGAATGACGACATGATGATGAAAGACGACAAGATGATGAATGACGATATGATGATGGAAGACGATATGATGATGGAAGACGATATGATGATGGAAGACGACACAATGATGGAGAGCGGCATGAAGCCGATGGGCGAAACGATCAAGCTGATGATCGGCTCGAAAAAAGCGATGATTAACGGCAAGGAAATGAGCCTGGATATCGCGCCAACCCTCCATAAAGGCAGCACGTATGTGAGCGATGCGCTGATCATGCAATACATGAAGCCCGCAGAAAGCATGAAGAAAATGTAGCGAAGCAAAAATATCCACTTATGGTATCATAAAGCCAACGGTAACTTTCGGAATACGAGGTGAGTCAGCATGAATGAACGCGTACTGGTGGCGGATGACGACAGCAACATTACCGATGTCTGTCGGCGGTATCTGGAGAGGGAAGGCTATCTCGTCACGACGGCCAAGGACGGGCTGGAGGCATTGGAGTTGTGGCGTCATCACGCTCCTGATCTGATCGTGCTCGATCTGATGATGCCCCATCGGGACGGTTGGGAAGTGTGCAACGAGATCAGACAAACCGCCGATGTCCCGATCGTCATGTTGACGGCCCGCGGCGAGGAGCAGGATCGTCTGATGGGCCTGACGCTCGGCGCCGACGATTACATGACGAAGCCCTTTAGCCCCAGAGAGCTTGTGCTGCGGGTGCGGGCCATCCTGCGCCGGATGCGCTATGTGCAGACCGCTTCTATTACTGCTGCTGAACACACGATTCGTTACGAAGGACTTGCTATTGACGTTGCCAAGCGCATAGTGGAGATTGGCGGGCAGTCGATTGACTTGACCGTGACCGAATTCGATATGTTGTATTTGCTCGCCAGCCATCCCGGGCAAGTCTTTTCCCGAACCCAGATTTTGAGCAAGGTGTGGGACTTCAGCTACGAAGGCGATACGACGACGGTGACGGTCCATATCCGAAGACTGAGGGAGAAGATCGAATCGACCCCCTCGGAGCCCCGATACATCAAGACCGTGTGGGGAATCGGCTACAAGTTTGCAGGCGGGGACTAACGGATGAAGCTGCGAACGTACTTACTGTTGTCCAACCTGACCGGGATTAGCGTTTTGCTCCTATGCTTGTTTGTCAGCTACTCCAAAATGCTGCTTACCATCGAACAGCTCTATTGGCTATCTGGCGTTACCGCCGGGGTAGGGTTGCTTTCGTTTATCCTGCAGCACTTGCTGACCCGGCCGCTAGAGCAAGCGATGGCGAGGATTACCCAGCAAACGGTGCGCATTGCCGACGGGGATTTCGATACCGAAGTCCCCTTCGTCGGTCCGCAGGAGTTCAAGCTGCTGGCGCGGCAATTCAATGCGATGAGCGGCAAGCTGAAGGAGAGCTTCGATAATCTGCATCATTCCGAATCCGCCCGTCGGGAGTTGATCGCTAACGTCTCCCATGATCTGCGGACGCCTCTCGCCTCCATTCAATCGTTTGTCGAAGCGTTAGAGGACGATGTGATCAAGGATGAAGCAACGTTCCAGCGTTATCTCAACACGATACGGCTGGAGACGAAGCGACTGAGCGGACTCATTCAGGACTTGTTCGAATTATCGAGCCTGGAGGCCAAGGGCGAAGTATTCGAGCCGCAGCCTTGGCATGCCGATGAGCTGCTGATCAGCACCTTGGAGAGCTTCTCGTTTCACCTCGCCGAGAAAAAGCTCCACGTCGAGATCGATCTGCCGGATAAACTGCCTGCTGCCGTCATGATGCCCGCACAAATCAAGCGGGTGCTGTCCAATCTGTTGCAAAATGCGATTCAACACTCCCCTATGGAGGGCAAAATCGTGTTATCCGCTGCCGAGAAGGATGGCTTTCTGCTTATTTCCGTGACGGATGAAGGCGAAGGGATCGAAGCGGCCGAAGCGTCGCGGATCTTCGAACGATTTTACCGAATCGATAAAGCGCGCAGCAAAAACAATGGCGGCGCCGGTCTCGGCCTGGCCATTGCGCAATCCATTGTTCAGCTCCACGGCGGCGAGATCGGGGTGCATAGCGTCAAGGGGGCGGGCAGCTGCTTCTGGTTCACCCTGCCGATCTATGACAGTCGCTAAACGGAACGTTATATCCCTTGCATTCAGGTGGTGACTGCGTTGACGGGAGAGTTTATTTACCTTTTCGGTGTGTTCGGCGCAGGGGTGCTGTCGTTTTTCTCGCCCTGCATTTTGCCTCTGCTGCCGGTTTATGTGTCTTATTTGTCTGGGAGCCTCGCTGGGGCCGAGGACGCTGGAGCGGCCGGAGCCCGCACCGCTCGGCTTCGTTCGCCATTTATGCTGCGGACCTTGTTATTTGTCTTTGGCCTCTCGGTCGTGTTCGGCTTGCTCGGCTTTGGCTCCGGCGCCATCGGCCATATCATCGCAAGCTCCGGCTTTATCGCCCTCTGCGGGGCTATCGTCGTGTTGTTCGGCATCTATCAGACCGGATGGATCAAGCTCTCCTGGCTGGAGCGCGAGCGACGGCTGTCCAGTCATGGTCCGAAGCCTGGCGGCGGCTATATCGGAGCGTTCCTGCTCGGCCTGACGTTCAGCTTCGGATGGACGCCCTGCATCGGCCCTGTGCTGGCCGCGGTGCTCGGGATCGCAGCGGGCGAGGGCTCGCCTATCTATGGCGGGCTGCTCATGCTGCTATACTCGCTTGGTCTGGCCATTCCGTTCCTGGTCTTGTCCCTGTTCTCGGACTATGTCATCCAGCGCGTCCGCCGTTTGTACCGTTACATGGGCGTCATCAAGACGGTATCCGGCTGCATGCTGATCGTCATGGGCATCCTGCTGATGACTGATCAGCTCAATAATCTTGTCGCCTGGCTACAATAATGAAGGAGGCATCCAACATGAAGCATATGCGGAAGTGGATGAGCTATCTACTCGTTATCGGCGGCTTGCTAACCATCCTGACTGCCTGTGGCGCGAGTCAAGAAGCTCCGCCGCGGGAGGGGAGCACGCCTGCTGCCATGAACAAGGGAGACGCTGCGCCTGCATTTACACTGACAGATCTGAAGGGCGACTCCGTGCAGCTCACGGATTTCGAGGGCAAGAAGGTCTATGTGAAATATTGGGCTTCCTGGTGCTCCATCTGTCTCGCCGGTCTGGAGGAGCTAAACAACCTGGCTGGCGAGGACCACGATTTCCAGGTGATTACCATCGTCGCCCCTAACTACAAGGGAGAGAAATCTGCTACGGCGTTCACCAAATGGTTCAACAGGCAGCCTTACGACAACTTGACCGTACTCCTCGATGAAGATGGTGTATGGGCCAAGCGATTCCAGGTCCGCGCTTATCCGACGTCCTATTATATCGGCTCTGACGGCATCCTGGTCAAAGCGCTGCCCGGCCATGCCTCCAACGAGCAAATCATCGAAACGTTAGACGAAATCGTCTAAGAAAGGAGAATGCGTCATGAAAGCGACCGTATCCGCTATAGGCCTGCTGGCTCTTGCCATCCTCCTGTCGGCCTGCGGCGGCATGAGCGAGAGTCGTACGACCCAAGCCTCCACTCCTCCCGTCAAAGTAGCGAACAGCGCCCCGGCGGAGCTGCGCGACCTGTACCTGGCAGGCGGCTGCTTCTGGGGTGTGGAGGCGTATATGTCCCGGATTCAAGGGGTTCACGACGTGACCTCGGGGTATGCCAACGGCGAAGGCGAGGACCCGACTTATGAGGAGGTCATTCGCGGGGATCGCGGGTTTGCGGAGACCGTACATGTGAGCTATGATCCGCAGCAAGTGACGCTGCAGACGTTGCTGGACTATTTTTTCCGGGTGGTCGATCCGACCAGCGTGAATCAGCAAGGCAACGATCGCGGCATCCAGTACCGCTCGGGCATCTACTACACCTCGCCTGAGGAGGCAGCGATCATCGCACAGGTCGTAGCTGAGGAACAGACCAAATACGAGCAGCCGATCGTCACCGAAGTGCTGCCCTTGCAAAACTATTATCTGGCGGAGGAGTATCACCAGGACTACCTGGAGAAAAACCCAAATGGCTACTGCCACATCGATCTGAGCGTGCTGGATGGGCAAGAGCTGATGATCGACGCGGCGCTCTATCCCCGTCCGACCGATGAACAGTTGCGGGAGACCCTGACCGATATCCAATATGCGGTCGCCGTCAACAACGATACCGAGCGCGCATTCAGCAACGAATACTGGGATACGTACGAGCCTGGTCTCTATGTCGATGTCGCGACGGGAGAGCCGTTGTTCACCAGCGTGGACAAGTACGACTCCGGCTGTGGCTGGCCCAGCTTCACGAAGCCGATCATACCCGAGGTCGTCACCTATCATGAGGACGACAGCTTCGGGATGGTGCGCACCGAGGTGCGCAGCCGGGCAGGCGACATCCATCTCGGCCATGTATTCAATGACGGTCCCGAGGACCGCGGCGGTCAACGCTACTGCATCAACAGCGCTTCGATCCGCTTCGTCCCGCTAGGTAAGATGGAGGAGGCAGGCTACGGCTATTTGACGTCCTTGATAGACCCGCAGTAGCTGGGCTCAAGCCTGCGCCTGCACGCCCCAGCTACGTCTAATGCTTTAGCCAGGTCTGCACGATCTGCCTACGTCTGCCCGGTCAGCCTCTCCCTTGTGTCGGGCTCGCTCCCGGCCAGCCGTTTCATGAAGGTGCGCCGCCAGTTGTCGGACAGCTCGGCGACGGCGATGATGCGACGGACGCCCTCGAGATCGTCTTTGTCCTGATGCATCATACGGTTGGCATAGGCGATCGTGATGCCCGCCTGATGCCTCTCCAGCAGGGAGATGCCCGCGTCACGTGAGACGTGCCCTTCCTGCAGCACCCGGAAATAAAAGCCTGTGTAGCCGGTCTGCTGCACCTTCAGCACCATCTCCGGCACGCCATATCGCAGCGTCAGCTTGTAGCAGGGCTGTCTCGGCTGGCTCACCTCGACGATCGCCTCGCCCAGCCTGAACTTATCGCCGATACAGACCTCCGTCTCCAGCAAGCCTTGGGTCGTTACATTCTCCCCTAAGGCTCCGCAGCTTAATTGGCGGCGCAGCGCCTCCTCCCAGAAGGCGTAATGCTCGTAAGGATAGACGCACACCGCCTTTTCCTTGCCCCCGTGATGCACCAGATCCCCTTGTCCGTCGCCATCGAGGTTGTTATACGACAAAAATATCGACGCCTCGGTCGGATCCTTGAATATCCCTGTGTTTACATCCTTGCGCTGAAACGGAATGACTCGTGGCATCCCTACATTCAAAGACCTTATCTTAATCTCGCCCATTATAATCCCCCTTCTCTGCACTCTTCGCTGCTGTGCGGATAAAAAGCTACCCCATTACACTGCAGTATAGCAAGAAATGGACGGGGGATATAGCTCCAAAAGTCGGTCCATAGAGCAGGCCAAAGTTGAATATCACGCTGCTGCCGCGACCAACGATCCGGTACGAGGATCCCTTCTATCTAGTTTAGAAGGGATCCTTTGGAATACACTTTAAAAGTTCCTATCTCACGCCTCGACGGTTACGGATAGTCCTGATACGCTCTCCAAGGTAGTCAGGAGGGGCTTCACCCTGCCATCACCTAACCATTCCGAAGGAAGCGGAATTTGCGATTGATACCCATCATGATGAGTAATGACAACACATAATTGATCCTGGTAGTCCAGCAAAGATCTGAATGAAGTCGACGGGTAGCCTCCTATCAGCTTGTCCGCCCTGCCAAGTATAATATGAGCCTACCCGACTCTTTCACAATCCTACACAATCTCTTCACTATTCTACAAAATGACAACAAATAGCGTCTGTTCGGCTAAACCGCTATGTATAGCAGCCGTCCCGCCATGTATAGTAAGACTTAGAGAGCATAACAGCTAGAGTCAGACGGGGGGAGCTAACATTGCTGAATGTGATTATCGCAGATGACGAACGGATCCAACGCGAAGGCATCGCCAGGCATGTGGACTGGGAGGCTTATGGGATGCAGGTGGCAGGCTTGGCGGAGGATGGCTTGCAAGCGCTGGAGCTGATGGAGCGCAGCGGCGTCGATCTGCTCATCACCGATATCAAGATGCCCAAGATGAGCGGTCTGGAGCTGGCCGAGCGGGCCAGACAGGTGAATCCGCAGGTCAAAATCCTCATCATCAGCGGCTACAATGACTTCGAATATGCTAGAACCGCCATCGAGTTGAAAGCGTATGCATATCTGCTGAAGCCGATCATGATGGATCAGCTCGAGCAAGAGCTGGATCAGCTCCATGCCGTCATGATGCAAGAGCGGCACATGCAGCAGACCTTCGCTTCCCTGCAGGAGCAACTCCAGGAGAGCCAGCCGTTGCTCGCCGAGAAGCTGTTCCAGCATATCCTGCACGGCTTCCTGAAGGACGAAGAGACGATCCGCCATCGGATGGCTGCGCTCTCGCTTCCGATACCTGCACATGGCTATGATCTGCTGCTGCTGCAGATCGATGCGCCGCAGGATCCTCCCCGGACCGACGCCCAGACAGAGCTCGCCTATATGCAACAACTGTACGCCCAGCTTGCGCGCTTGCCTGTGATCGGAAGCGGCCAGGGCCAAGCCTTCCAGAGCAAGGAGGATGAATACGTCATCCTGCTCTACGCCTCCGATACGCAGGCATCGCCCAGGACGGACGAGATCATCCGAGAGGTGCGGGAGACGTTGCAGCTGCCGTACCGCGATCGTTTGACGATCGGCGTCGGCAACCGCAGAGTCAGGCTCAGTCAGATGCATGAAGCGTATAAGGAGGCGGAGGCGGCAGCAAGACAAAAATTCCACCTGGGCCGCGGGAAGACGATCTATTATCGGGACATCGAGACGGATCAGCCTGTAGCTGCCAACCTTGACGCTTGCTACGAGCAGATGATCCAGGCCGTAGAGGTCGGCAATAGCGAGCTGACGGAGCAAGCCGTCCTGGCCATCTTCGAGGAATTCGCCCGGATGTCTGCCAGCGCCAAGCCTTACGTCCGAACCTTCTGCTACCGTATGATCAGCGATCTGATCCTCATGCTGCAGGACGCCAACGAAAAATTAGAAGCCGTGTTCGGCGAAGAGCATGACCTTTGGACGCGGATGGATGCATGCGATACGTTGTCGGATTACCACGCGTGGCTGCGAGAGACCGCGCTCGCCGTCTGTCAGCGCCTCAGCGCCAAGCGTACGCGGAAAAACGGGGCCGTCATCGACAAAATCGTTCATTTGCTGGAGACGCATTATGCCGAGCCGATCACCATCGACGAGCTCGCAAAGCGGATTCATCTGACGCCCAATTATATCTCCAACCTGTTCAAGGCCCATATCGGCGAGAGCATCATCGATTATCTCACCCGGATCCGGATGAAGCGAGCGATTCAGCTGCTCAAGGATGAATCGGTGCGCATCTACGAGGTGGCCGAGCAGACCGGGTATAACAGCACCTCCTACTTTAGCGTCGTCTTCAAAAATATGTACGGCATCAGCCCCAAGGATTACCGAGATCAAGGGTCGAAGCCTCAAAAAAATGGAGCGCGCGCCGATGAACAGGCTTAATAACATCAAGCTGCGCAACAAGCTGCTGATCAGTTACGGCAGTCTGATGATCTTCGCGGTCAGTCTGGTCGGACTGCTGACCTATCACAAGATCCAGACCTATATCTATAATCAATCCAGCAAGTCCTACAGTCAGACGCTCAATCAGGTCGTCATGAATATCGATTACAAGATGAATACGCATCAGGAGCTGCTGCATGCCTACATTACCAATCCCAGGTTTGTCGCCGCCTTGAATACGCGCTACACGTCGCCTGCCGATTACTCCTATCAATATCTGGATAATCTGCGCTCGATCTTCGAGCTGGAGACCCGCTATCCGGCGGTCAAAAATATCATCATCTACAAAAGCAATACGACGATTCCGGATATCGGCACGTACCCCGACAAGCCAAGCGTCTCCGATGCGGAGCATACGATCATCGATATGTCCTATGCCACGGAAAAAGCATGGTACGAGAAGTACTTTGCCGATCTGGACGAGGATAATCTTGCGAGCCTGATCGCGCTGTCGAACGCTACGATCTGGACGGTCGATGACAGCCGGTCGCTCATCTCGATCCTCAAGCCGATCATGTACAATCACGATCAACTCGTCGGCATCGTCGAGATGCAGTTGAAGACCACAGACATCTTCGAGGACCAGATGTTCAGCGAGCATTCGCCCGGAGAGCTGTTCTACATTATGAGCGACGAGGGACAGACCCAATTCCTCAGCCATCCCGAGCAGCAGCCCAGCGCCTCACTCGCCTCCATCCTCCAGTCGGAAGCTGCGGATGCGGGGGGCTGGCTGACGAAAAACGACCGGAAGCTGGTCTTGTACCAGACCAACGCGGCCTCCGGCTGGCGATATGTACTCGAGGTGCCGATGAACGCACTCATGCTCAGCGCGCAGTCGATGCGGCAGTTTACCATCCTCATCCTGCTCGTCTGTATTGCGATCAGCATCCTCCTCACCCTGGCGATCTCCAGCGTCCTCACTCGCCGGATCTCGCTGCTGGCGAGGCATATGGAGAGCCAGGAGGACTTGGCGCTGGAGCTTGGGCCTTCGGTCGACGGGCGAGACGAGATCGGTCTGTTGATCCGCAACTATAATCGGATGATCAAACGAATCCGAGAGCTGATCGAGCAGCTGCGGACGAGCCAGCAATTGCAAAAGGAATCGGAGATCAAATCGTTGCAAGCCCAGATTAACCCGCATTTTCTGTACAATACGCTGGCAACAATCAACTGGATGGCTGCCGATCGCGAATCCGGGAAGATTATAAAGATGGTGAACAACCTGGCGACCTTTTACCGCCTCTCGCTCAATTCGGGCAAGCCCCATCTGCGGATCAGCGAAGAAATCCGGCAGGTTCAGGCCTATGTCGAGATCCAGAAGGTCCGACTGGAGGAGAAGATCAGCTTCGCCCTCGACGTAGAGGATCGCATCCTCTCCTACCCGACTCTGAAGCTCATCCTCCAGCCGTTTGTGGAAAACGCCATCCTGCATGGCGCCGAGCACAAGGAAGGCACAACCCATATCGTCCTGAAGGGCTACCTCTCCGCCGAGGAGTCTTGTATCGTATTCGAGGTGGAGGATGACGGCGTCGGCATGACCCTCCCCGCGCACCAACACTATGTGAGTCACGGCGGCTACGGCATCCATAATGTCCATGAGAAAATCCAGCTGCAATATGGACATGCTTATGGCGTCAGCTTGTTCAGCGAGCTGGGCAAGAGCACCCGGGTCGTCATCCGCATCCCCGTCCTCGACGAACACGCCAACAACCGGACGATCACACCTACGTGATCGTCCGGTCGCTGCTGGCTAGTGCATGCCTGATTCCGTTTACTTGTTCAGGTATTCTTCGATCAAACGCAGCTTCTCCTCGGTCACCTCGGGCGCGCCGATTTTTTCGAAGTGCGCGAGCATCTCTTGCGTGACCTTGCGCGCCTCGGCTTCGTCCTTGGCGAAGATCGCCTTGGCCTGCCACTTGTCGATCTCCGGCCACAGGTTGCCCCAATGCTTATCCCACTCCGGTCCTGTACCCGCAGGATTAAACAGATTATCGTCGACGGTATAGCCCTCGGCCCAGATCGTCTCGCCCATTAGGAGCTCCTCTGTCCCCGACTTTACTTCCATACTCGGCAGGACGGGATATTTCAGCAGATTATAGAACTTCAGCCCTTCGCTAGCCTCGAAAGTGCCATCTCCCTTATCGAGCTCCGCCTTGACCTCCGGCTTGGGCTCATACAAGCCATCGGCATTTTTTACATAATACTCGCCCTCTACCCCGTGACTCAGGAAAAACGAACCTTCGTTTGTAGCATTCCAGTCCAGGAATTCCATAAACCGCTCCAGATTGCGCTCGTTCGCCGCAAATTTCTTGGAGATCACGATGCCTTCGAACATGCTGTACGAGGTCGAGGCGTAGATCGGAAGCGGCAGCCCTTCCTGACGGATCGGCGGATTAGGCACATAACGACTGTTCGGGTCCGTCGCTTTCAGGACGCTGTTCGCCGTATCCATCGGCACGTGGGTCTGGAAGGTGACCCCTACGCGACCGGAGCTGAGCTTGGCCTGATATTGATCCGGCTGCTGCGTCAGGAATTCGCGATCGAGCAGCCCGTTCACGTATAGCTTGTTCATGAATACCATGTATTCCTCGATGTTCGGATGGTTGAACCACCAGTGCAGCGTTTTATGATCCTCCGAGAGGTCATACCAGTTTTTGGTCCAGGTATACATGAAGTTCTGACGCCCCATGTGGTCCAGTGAGATCGGGATGATTGGCTTGCCGTCGACATCGGCGATTTGCTCCTTGAAAGCCATCAGCACCTCGAATAATTCATCGGTTGTTTTGGGCGCCTCCATGCCGACCTGCTTCAGCCAATCCTCTTTGATGAAGAAGCCGAGAATCTTCTGCGCAACGTCCGGATGGCTCGCCGGGTTGCTCGGGATTACATTCATACTGCCGTCTTTTTTATTGGCGAATACAGCAGCGTTATAATCGGGATCGCTATACTTCAGCAGGTTCGGATACTTCGCCAGCAGCTCGTCGGTACGGATCGAGAGTCCGGCGTCGGCCCATTTATTCGCGATCGAATTGCTCAGCTCGTTCGTCACGTAACGGACAACATCCGGCAGCTCTCCGCCCGCCAGCAGCATATTCATCTGGTCGGGAACCTCGCCATTCGCCAAGGAGAAGCGAAGGTCGATATTTTTGTTTTCGAGCAGCCACTGATGCATCGGATTGTTCTCCTTGGGCAGGATCGTATCCCCGATGAGCAGCATATTGACCACGAGCGGGTCCTCTTTGGACTCCGCCTGCTCCGATGTGTTCGTCGGCAGCGGTTGCTCCTCCTCCTTCTTCGTATTGTTGCCACCGCTGCAAGCGACGAGCGAAGTCGCGATCACACTGAGCGCCAGCGCGCTTGACAGCCATTTCCATCTCTTTTTCATGGTAAGACCACCCTTTCCATTCCATTTATGATATCAAGACTTCTTAGCCTTTCAAAGAACCGATGATTACGCCTTTGACGAAATACTTTTGCAAAAACGGATAGACGCACATAATCGGGAATACGACCACGACCAGGGTCGCCATCTTGATCGATTGCGCAGTGACCGTGCGCCTCGTGTCGCTGACCAGATCGACCATGCCAAAGGAGGAGCCTGGCTTGCCCGAGCGATTCAGATCGAGAATCTTCATCAGCAAGGATTGCACGGGGATCAGATCCTGCTTGGTCACATACAGCGTCGCGGTCATGTAGTCGTTCCAGTGGCCAACGGCCGAGAACAACCCCATCGTCGCGAAGATCGGCAGGCTCAGCGGGACCACGATCTTCAGATACACGGTCAGATCGCTGGCCCCGTCGATGTGGGCCGACTCCTCCAGCTCCTTGGGCAGCGCCCGGAAAAAGGAGCGGAAGATAAATACCGTCGAAGCGCCATATAACGAGGGCACGACATAGACCCAAAAGCTGTTCAGCAGCCCCAGCGACTTGAACAAAAGATAGGTGGGGATCAAGCCGCCGTTGAAAAACAGCGTCACGATCAGCATCAGATTGATGAGCTGCCGGCCGCGCAATCGATTTTTGGACAAGCCGTAGGCCATCAGCGATACGAGCAGGATGGACAACGTCGCGCCGATCAGCGTCCGGCCGATCGTGATGGCGTAGGCATCCAGAATATCGCTGCGGGCGAAGATCGCCTTGTAATTATCCCATGTAAAGGCTCTGGGCCAGAAGTGAATCCCGCCCTTGGAAGCCTCGTACCCTTCGCTGAAGGATAACGCGGCAATCCGCCAGAACGGGTAAACAAACAGAAAGGAGAGTGCGGTTAGAAAGACATAATTGACCCCTTGAAATATTTTCTCTCCTCTGGAAATAATCAAGCTGACGTCCCCCTTTCCCTAGAAAATCCCTTCCTCGCCTGTTTTCTTAATCAAAAAGTTCAGCGTAAACAATGCGATCATCCCGATCACGGACTTGAACACCCCGACCGCGGTCGCCAATTCATACTGGGCGCGGAATATCCCCATCTTCATAACGTACGTATCGATGATCTCCGCTTTGTCGAGCAGCATCGGGTTCTGCATGACATAGACCTGCTCGAAGCCCGCATCGAGGATGCCTGCCATATTGAGGATAAACAACAGGATAATCGTCGGTCGGATGGCTGGCAGCGTAATGTGCCAGATTTGCCGAAGTCGGTGAGCGCCATCGATGACCGCCGACTCGTACAGATCGGTATTGACCGACATGATGGAAGCCAGGTAGATAATCGTCCCGAACCCGATGCCCTTCCATACGTCGGAGGCGACGATCATGCCCCAGATCAGATCCGGATCGCCGAACCAGAAGATCGGCTCCTCGATCAGGCCAAGGGACGCGAGCAGTTGATTGACCACCCCGCCGTCCGTACTGAACAGCTCATACCAGATGCCTGCCACGACGACCCAGGAGACGAAAAACGGCAGGTACGATATCGTCTGCGCGATTCGCTTAAACACGATGCTGCGAACTTCATTAAGTAGAATCGCTAGGATAATCGGCGCCGGGAATCCAAACACCAGCTTCAGCAGGCTGATGGCGATACTGTTGGTCAGGATGACCGAAAAGTTCGGGCTGTTAAAAAACTCCCGGAAATTGGCCAGGCCCACCCACTCGCTGCCCATCACGCCCTCGATAATGTCATAGTCCTTGAAGGCGATCAGGATGCCGTACATCGGCTGGTAACAGAACACGAGGAACCAGACGACGCCCGGCAATACAAACAGGTACAGATAACGATTGTTCCACAGCTCCTTGCTCAAAGACGAATCCTTCGAGCGCTTCCCTGGCAGTGATGATGTTGACATACTCAAGCCTCCTTGCGTCTTACTGCGCTGCTGCGCCCGTCCAGGGACACACCCTAGATCAGCTTATACGTCACAAAGGTCTTGGCCGCGATGACGCTCGATATCCGGTCGTCTGTCGCTTCCAGCTCGCCTTGCGGCTCCTCGATGCTGTTGGTGCGGACGGCTCCCTTGAGCGGCACTGCGGCAGACACGCTCGCCTCGACCGGGCGGGACTCCACATTATACAGCCGGACGACGGGACCGCCGCCATCCTCGGCCCACTTGAGCGCCGACACCATGATGTCGCCCTCCAACCGGAGAGGACAGTACACAGGAGGCAGCGCAGGCTTGTGCGCATTCGGGTCGGGCAGCTTGAACAGCTCGCCGTGCGACGTATCCTGCACCCAGGCTCGCCCCTGATTCCACTTGTCCTCATCGATCGGCAGCAGCTTCGTCATCACCCCCTGATGGTAGCGCTCGGCCTCCTGATAGAGCCGGGTTGCGGACAGCTCCGCAAAAGGGCGCAGCGCCAGCTCGAGCGTATGCGTGCCGATGCATTGCGCCTTCGGCTGTCTGTCCTGCTCCATGTAGACCGTCTCCCGTAGATGGATCGTCTCGACGCAGCGGAGCAGCGTCACGCCTGCCGTCCTTCCCCCATCCAGCATCTCGTATTCATAGATGCCTTTGGCGAAGATCGCCGCACCGCCTTGGTCGTCTACCGGGGCCAGCCACTTCCAGAAGGGCTGCGAGTTGGCGTCCCGCTCCCACTCGCTGCCACTATCCCAGCTGCGCTGCACGACATCCAGCTGTCCGCCCGCCAGTACCTGGCGCGCC
>Ga0160452_100350_pt1 | contig 38831 bp, 32 predicted proteins | sample HID1971I_E6MG_FD_108230 | JGI IMG/M metagenome (GOLD analysis project Ga0160452, IMG submission 108230) | Enriched millipede-associated microbial communities from UW Madison campus, WI, USA - HID1971I_E6 MG | ecosystem: Host-associated > Arthropoda: Insects > Digestive system > Unclassified ...
CCACGACGGCGGCCGGAACAGGTCGTAGTCCGTGAACGCCAGATACAACGACGCCACCATCGGGAACGCCGTCAACACCACGAAACCCACCAACCACGGCGACAGGAACGCGAACCCCGCACCAGCGTCACGCCGGCGGGAGGCGCGCCCCCGCTCGGGGGACGCGGCCTGCGTCCCCCGAGCGGTGTCGAGCGTGGGGCTCGAGGTCACCGCAGTCACGACTGCTTCACCGTGCTCGCGGCGAAGGAGAACCACTGGGTGACGAACTCGTCCACCGTGAGGTTCCCGTACTGCAGCTCCTCGCCGAGGCGCTTGAACTCCGCCTCGATCTCACCGAAGCCCTCGACCGGCACCGGCGCGGACTCGGTCACGTCGTCCGTGACGTCCTTCTCGTACTGCACGACCTGCTCGTCGACCGAGCCCTTCTCGACGTTCATCGCGTCGATCTGCCCCTGGACGGCGGGCACGCCCTTGGACGTGCCGAAGATCGTGCCGACCTCGGGGTCGTTGACGAGGAAGTCGATGAGCGCCGCGGCGGCCTCGGGCTGCTCGGTCTGGGCCGACGCCGACAGCAGCATCGACGGCTTCCAGAACTGCTGCGGCCCGTTCTCGCCGGACGGCATGGGCAGCATCTTGATGTCCTCGCCGGACTCCGCGACGTAGCCGGCGAGGAAGTTGTCCCAGGTCGCCTCCGACGCCGACTGGTTGACGTGGAACCCGCCGAGCGGCTCGAGCTGCTTGGTCTGCTTGATCGGGAAGAAGGCGCCGTCGTCGCGCAGCTGCTGGCCCTGGTTCAGCCACTCGGTCATCTGCGCCTCGTCGAAGTTCAGCTGGCCGTCGGCCGTGAACGGCTCCACGCCCTGCTGGATCAGCCACTGCAGGAAGAACCAGAACGTGCCGGTGTAGTCGGCGGAGCCGTAGATCACGGGCTTCTCGCCCGCGCCCGCCTTCGAGACCTCGGCGATCCAGGCGTTGAGGTCGTCCCAGGTGTAGCCCTCGGCCGGCGGCTCGACGCCGACCTTCTTCAGCAGGTCGGCGTTGTAGAAGAGCGCGAGCGTGTTGGTGCTCGTGGGGACGCCGAACTGGCTCCCGTCGATCTGCCCCGACCCCAGCAGCGAGTCGTCGATGCCGTCGACGTCGAGGTTCACGCCCTCCTGGCCGGCGAGGTCGAGGAGCTGACCGGTGGCGCCGTACTGGCGCAGGTAGGACAGGTCCATCTGGATCACGTCGGGCAGGGCGCCGCCCGCCGCCTCGGTGGCCCGGGCGGTCCAGTAGGCGTCCCAGTCCTGGAACTGGGTCTGCACCGTGATGTTGGGGTGGTCCTTCTCGAAGAGGTCCACCGCCTTCTCGTACATCTCGGCGCGGGCCGGCTCGCCCCACCAGGCGAGGGAGATGGTGATGTCCTCGTCGGTGCTCACCTTCTCGGCGGAGCCAGGCTCGGCGGATTCCGTCCCGCCTCCGCAGGCCGTGAGGGTGAGGGCGACGGCGATCATCGCCGCTGCCGCGCCGGCGGCCTTGCGCGTGATCCTCATGTGAGCCTCCTCGCTCGTCGATCGTCCACGATCGTCGGCGGCGAGGACGCCCCGTTGACTCCCCGCTGGCTGCCGACTGAATCGATAAAACAGGATTCGGTAAGCGTTGTCCAGCCCCAGGGTGGTTCGGCTCACATCACGATCCGGCAACGAGGGTAAGGCGTCCCCGCGCCCCCTGGGGACCACGGCCGCCGCGCAGGGGCGAGAGGGTCCCGCCGCCCGCTCGCGCCGGCCGTTGTATCGATGCAGGTCAGCCCGGACGCGCGCCGGGGCGAACCGTCCCCCCGCGCGCGCCCGGGCCCCCGACGATCACACCGCGGCGAGCGCGGGGACCTCGGCCACGACGGCGTCCACCAGACGGTCGTCGGTGCCGGCGCCGTCGGGCAGGAGGCCGGGCAGCGCGAGCAGCGCCCGCGCGACCTCGGCGGGCGACGCCGCGGCCGGGTCGCCGCCGCCGACCGCGGTCACCACGTCGGCGAGCTCCTGCGCCCGGGGGTCGTCGAGCAGCCGCCCGGCGGCGGCCTCCCGGCGCACCACCTCGCTCCAGGCGGCCAGGCCGAACGCCGCGCCCGCCGGGACCGCGCCCGCCGCGAGCCGGTCGGCGACGATGCCGCCCCACCGGATCGGGATCTTCTGCGTGCCGTCCATCGACACCTGCAGCGTGGTGTGCCCGGTGGCCGGGTTCGCGAACCGCTCCAGCAGCGACTCCCCGTAGGCCCGCAGGTCGGCGCCGTCCGGCGGGGCCAGCGTCGGCACGGCGTCGTCGACCATCAACGCGCGGGCACGCTCCTGCAGCGCGGGGTCGGTCACCGCCTCCGCGAGCGTCGCGTGCCCGGCGAGTCGGCCCGCGTAGGCGAGCAGCGAGTGCGTGCCGTTGAGCATGCGCAGCTTGGCCTGCTCCCACGGGGCCACATCCGCGGTGAGGGTGGCGCCCGCCTCCTCCCACGCGGGCCGGGGGCCGGCGAAGCGGTCCTCGATCACCCACTGCCGGAACGGCTCGCCCACGACGAGGCCCTCGTCGCGCGCGCCGAGCTCGCGCTCCACCGCGTCGCGCTGCGCGGGCGTCGTGGCGGGCACGATCCGGTCGACCATCGAGCACGGGAACGCGACGTCCGCGGCGAGCCAGGCCCGCAGCCCGTCGCCCACGGCGCCGGGCAGCGCCGCGTCCACGGCCTCGCGCACGAGGCGTTCCAGCACGCGGCCGTTGTCGACCATGTTGTCGCAGGTCAGCACCGTGACCGGGCGTCGCTCCCCCGACTCCTGCGCAGCCCGCCACCGCGCGGCGAGCCCGCGCACCAGCAGGCCCACCGCCGTCGTGCCCGGCACCACCTCCGCGCCCGGCGCGACCGCCAGGTCGGCGGCGAGGGCATCCAGGTCGGGGCGCACGCGCTCGACGTCGAGCCCGCCGTCGGCGCCACGGGCGTAGCCCTTCTCGGTCACGGTGAGCGTCACGACGTGCGTCGTGGACGCCGCGATCGCGTCGAGCACCCGCGCCGTCTCCTCGGCCGGCCACGCGACGTCCAGCACCGACCCCACGAGGTCGAGCCGGCTCTCGTGGGTGCCCGCCGTGAGCACGGAGTAGACGCCGCCCTGCGGCCGCAGCTGGTCGCGCACGGACGCCGACCGCTGCGTCACCCCGAGGATGCCCCAGCGGCTGTCGCCCGTGGCGCGGGCGGCCAGCTCCGTGAACACGGCCTGGTGCGCCCGGTGGAACGCGCCGATCCCCAGGTGCACGATCCCCACCTGGTCGGGGGACACGGGCGCGTCGAGGTGTGCGGGGAGGGCGGTGCGACGGAGTCGGTCGGTCATGGTTCCTCCGGGGCCCGGCACCGAGGCCGGACGGTCGTGGGTCGGCTGATCAGGACGGGTCGGGGCGGCCCCCGGCGCTCGGCCGGGGCGGCGCGGTCGAGGAGCGGACGACGAGCTCGACGGGGAGCGTCTCGACCACGTCGGGCGCGGACGCGTCGTGCACACGGCTCTCGACGCGCCGCACGAGGTGGTCCACGGCGACGCGACCGACGTCGCGCAGGTCGCTGCGCAAGGTCGTCAGGGCCGGCGTGACGAGCTCGGCGACGTAGGCGTCGTCGCAGCCCACCACCGAGACGTCGTCGGGCACGCCGAGCCCCCGCGCGCGCAACCGCTCCACCAGGCCGACGGCGACGAGGTCGTTGAAGGTCACCACGGCGGTGGCACCGGTGGCGACCACGAGGTCCGCGGCGGCGCGCCCGCCCTCCACCTGGGGCCGGAACGCCCCGAGCGACACGACCTCGACGTCGCCGACCCGGCGCGAGGCGGCCTCCAGGCCGGCGCGCCGGCGCGCGTCCGACCACGAGTTCTCGGGCCCGCCCACGTACGCCACCCGGCGGTGGCCGAGCGCGCGGAGGTGCTCCAGCGCGCGCAGCATCCCCGTCTCGTGGTCGAGGACCACCGAGGGCACCCCGTCCACGTCCTGGTTGACGAGCACCGCGGGCCGGCCCGCGAGCGCCGCGACGGAGCGCTCCGCCGCCCGCGGCGAGCACAGCAGCAGGCCGTCCGTCTGCGGCGCGAGCCCGAGCACCGCCTCGACCTCCAGGTCCGCGTTCTCCTCGGTGTCGACGACGAACAGCCCGAGGCCGCGCTCCCGCGCACGCGCCTGCGCACCCTTCGCCACGGCCGCGAAGTACGGGTTGGCGAGGTCGGGGACCACCAGGCCGAGGGCCCCGCTGCGGCCGGCCCGCAGCACGCTGGCGGCCCGGTTCGGCCGGTACCCGAGCTCCCGCGCCGCCGCGGTGACGCGCTCGCGCGTCGGCGCGGCGACGCGCTCCGGCGTGGCCAGCGCCCGCGACACGGTCGAGATCGACACCCCGGCGACGCGCGCCACGTCGTGCACCGTGACCACGGGCCACCTCCATCGGTCGACGCGCTCGTTGCGAACGTTTGCCAGATCATGTCACAGATGTCCGGGCGGACGAGCGTGACCGGCATCTTGCGGTCGGCCACGAGGAGCGCGTTAGGATGCAAACGTTCGCAACCGCTCGACGACGAGGACACGCCCGTGGACGACCGCTGGACCCTGCACCCCGACCGGGCACTGCCCGCCGACCCGGGCATCCGCCCCCTCGCCCGCGAGATCTACGCCGCGGTGCGGGACCTGCCGGTGGTCTCGATGCACGGCCACGTGCCCGTCGAGTGGTTCGCCGACGACACCCCGTTCCCCGACCCCGCGCAGCTCGTCGTGGTGCCCGACCACTACCTCACGCGGATGTTGGTCTCCCAGGGCGAGACGCTGCCCCGCCTCGGCGTGGGCTCGACGGCCGACGAGGACGCCGAGACCGACCCGCGCGAGATCTGGCGCCGCTTCTGCGCCGGCTGGAAGCACTTCCGCGGCACGCCCACGCGGTACTGGCTGGAGCACGTGCTCGTCGAGATCTTCGGCGTCACGCAGCGCCCGTCCGCCGAGACGGCGGACGCCCTGTACGACCAGGTCGCGGCCCGCATCGCCGAGCACGACTTCCGGCCCCGCGCCCTGCTGGACACCTTCGGCATCGAGGCCATCGCCACGACCGACCCCGCCTGGGCCACCCTCGACGCGCACGCCAAGCTCGCCGCGGACGGCTACGGCGACCGGGTGCTGCCCACGTTCCGCCCGGACCCGCTGCTGCACGTCGACCGCGCGACCTGGCACGCCGACGTCGCCCGCCTGGGCGAGGCGGCCGGGGTCGACGTCACGTCCTACGACCGCTACCTCGAGGCCCTGCGCGCGCAGCGCGAGCGCTTCGTCGCCGCGGGCGCGCGCGCCACGGACCACGGACACCTGTACGCCGACACGACGCCGCTGGACGACGCCGAGGCCCGGCGCATCCTCGACGCCGCGCTCGCCGGCACGGTCACCGCCGCGGAGGCGCAGGCGTTCAGCGGGCACATGCTGTTCCAGATGGCCGCGATGTCGGCCGAGGACGGCCTGGTCATGCAGCTGCACCCCGGCGTGCTGCGCGACCACGCCAGCGCCCCGTTCGCGGCGTTCGGGCCGGACAAGGGCTATGACATCCCCGTCGTCACCGAGTTCACGAACTCGCTGCGCCCCGTGCTGGACGCCTTCGGCCACCACCCGGGCTTCCGCATGATCGCGTTCACGGTGGACGAGGACGTGTACTCCCGTGAGCTCGCGCCGCTGGCCGGCGTGTACCCGGCCCTGCGCCTCGGCGCGCCGTGGTGGTTCCTCGACGCCCCCGACGCGATGCGGCGGTTCCGCGAGTCGGCGACCGAGACCGCCGGGTTCAGCAACATGAGCGGCTTCGTGGACGACACGCGCGCCTTCTGCTCCATCCCCGCGCGGCACGACCTGGCCCGGCGCGTCGACGCCGGGTACCTGGCCCGCCTCGTCGCGGAGCACCGCCTGGACCTGGACGAGGCGCTCGACGTCGCCGTCGACCTCACCTACCGCCTGCCGCAGGCGGCCTACGCCCGCCCCTGACCACGGTGAGCAGGCCCGGACGAGAGCAAGGAGTCACGCAGTGAAGATGGGTTTCCGCTGGTACGGCGAGGGCAACGACACGGTCACGCTGGACCACATCCGGCAGATCCCCGGCGTGGAGACGGTGGTGTGGAGCCTGCACCACAAGCAGGCCGGCGAGGTGTGGGAGCAGGCGGAGATCGACGCCGAGGTCGCGCGCATCGCGGGGCTGTCCGACGAGGCGCGCTCCCGCGGCGTGACCCGCACGCTGGACGCCGAGGTCGTGGAGTCCGTCAACGTGCACGAGTCGATCAAGCTGGGCCGCACCGTGATGGGGCTCGGCCGCGACGAGGCGATCGAGAACTACGTGACGACGATCCGGCGGCTCGGACGCGCCGGCGTGAAGGTCGTCTGCTACAACTTCATGCCCGTCTTCGACTGGCTGCGCACCGACCTGTGGCACCCGCTGCCCGACGGCTCGACCGCCCTGTACTTCGAGAAGGCGGTCGTGGACGAGATGACGCCCGAGGGCCTCATCGCCGACATGGAGGCCGGGTCGCACGGCCTCACCCTCCCCGGCTGGGAGCCTGAGCGGCTGGCGAGCTTCGCCGAGCTCAACACCGCGTACGAGGGCGTCACGCACGAGGACATGTACGCGAACTACCGGTACTTCCTCGACGCCGTGATCCCGGCCTGCGAAGAGGCCGACGTGAAGCTGGGCGTGCACCCGGACGACCCGCCGTTCGACGTCTTCGGCTGGCCGCGCGTCGTGTCCACCCCGGACGACCTGGCGCGCGTGCTGGACCTGCACCCGAGCCCGTACCACGGCCTCACGCTGTGCCTGGGGAGCTTCTCCGCCAACCCGGCCCAGGCCCCGCTGGCGGCGGACACCGTGCGACGCTTCATGGACCGCATCCACTTCACCCACGTGCGCAACATCAAGCACTTCCCGAACGGCGACTTCAGCGAGGTCGCGCACCGGGCGTGCGAGGGCGACGTCGACACCACCGGGATCATGCAGGCGTACGCCGAGGCCGGGTACACCGGGTACGTGCGCCCCGACCACGGCCGCCACCTGTGGGACGAGAACACCACGAACAAGCCGCGGCCGGGCTACGGCCTGTACGACCGCGCGCTGGGCATCCAGTACCTGCTCGGCGCGTGGGACGCGTTCCGCTACACCGCGCCGCCCACGCCGCCGGGCGCCTGAGCCCGGCGGCGGGACCGCCCGTCCCGGCGCCCGCCGCGACAGAACTGCCACTCGAGGGGACCCACCGGTGAGTTCCGAAATCGTTGTCGACACTCCGCACCCGGCCTGGTTGCCCGACGGTGCGCTCGCCGCCGTCGGCGCGCGCCGCGTCGCGCTGCGGGTCCCCGACCTGTCAGGTCCAGCGCGGGACATACCTCGCGGTGGACCTGACGGCTCGGACCCGGTGGCCCCGACGCTGCTCGCCGAGGCCGAGCGCGCGACGGCGGCGCACGGCGGCGCCGTCGTCGACCCCGACGACTCCCCCGACCTCCTGCTCACGCTCACCCCAGACCTGTCAGGACGAGCGCGCGGGATACCCCGCGCTCAACCTGACAGCTCGGCGGGCGAGTTTCGGCTCGTGCGCGCGGGCGGGCGGGTCACGGTGTCCGCGGCGACGGCGACGGCGCTGCTGCACGGCTGGTTCCACGTGGTCCGGCTCGGCGCGGCCGCGTTCGCCGGGCCCGACGCCGACGAGCGGCACTCCCCCGGGTTCGCGCTGCGCGTGCTGGACCACTGGGACAACGTGGACGTGCACCCGGTCATGGGCCAGGTCGAGCGCGGGTACGCCGGCGGGTCGATCTTCTACTCCGGCGGCCGGGTCCGCGAGGACCTGTCCCGTGTCACGACCTATGCGCGCCTGCTCGCAGCGGTCGGGATCGACCGGGTGTGCGTCAACAACGTCAACGTGCACGCACGGGAGGCGCGGCTGCTCACCGACGACCTGCCGGAGGTCGCGCGCGTCGCCGCCGCACTGCGGCCCTACGGGGTGCGCACCCACCTCGCGGTGAGCTTCGCCGCGCCCATGACGCTCGGCGGCCTGCCGACGTCCGACCCCCTCGACGAGGACGTGCGCGCCTGGTGGCGGGCCGCGGCCGACCGCGTGTGGGCGGCGGTCCCCGACTTCGGCGGGTTCGTCGTCAAGGCCGACTCCGAGGGTCAGCCCGGCCCGTTCGCGTACGGGCGCGACCACGCCGACGGCGCGAACCTGCTGGCCGAGGCCGTGGCCCCGCACGGCGGGGTCGTGCACTGGCGGGCGTTCGTCTACGACCACCAGCAGGACTGGCGCGACCGGTCCACCGACCGCGCCCGCGCCGCGCACGACCACTTCGTGCCGCTCGACGGGCGCTTCGCCGAGAACGTCGTCGTGCAGGTCAAGCACGGGCCGATGGACTTCCAGACCCGCGAGCCCGTCTCCCCCGTGCTCGCGGCGATGCCGCGCACCCGGATCGCGCTCGAGCTGCAGGTCACCCAGGAGTACACCGGCCAGCAGCGGCACGTGGCCTACCTCGCGCCCTCGTGGAGCCAGAACCTCGGCTTCCGGCCGTGGGCGGGCCCTGGGGACGACAGCGGGCGCGCCGTGCGCGACGTCGTCGCGGGCGGCGGGATCGCCGCCGTCTCGAACGTGGGCGACGACCGGTTCTGGACCGGCCACCCGCTGGCGCAGGCGAACCTGTACGCCTTCGGGCGGCTCGCGTGGGACCCGGCGCTGGAGCCTCGGGCGATCCTCGACGAGTGGATCGGGCTGACCTTCGCCGGCCCGGACGGCGTCGTCGACCCGCGGGTGCGCGGGGTGCTGCACGCCGTCATGGACGACTCGTGGCGCACCTACGAGTCGTACACCGCGCCGCTGGGCGTGGGGTTCATGGTGCGCCCCGGCCACCACTACGGGCCGGACGTCGACGGCTACGAGTACACCCCGTGGGGCACCTACCACTTCGCCGACCGCGACGGGATCGGCGTGGACCGCACCCGCGCCACCGGCACGGGTTTCACCGGGCAGTACCCGGAGCCGTGGCGCGACGTCTACGAGGACCTCGAGACCTGCCCCGACGAGCTGCTGCTGTTCTTCCATCACGTGCCGTACACGCACGTGCTGCACAGTGGCGTCACGGTGGTCCAGCACGTCTACGACACGCACTTCGCCGGGGTCGAGCGGGTGCGCGAGACGGTCACGGCGTGGGAGTCGTTGGCCGACCTGGTCCCCGGCACCGTGCCGGCCGACGTCGACGCCCGCGTCCGCGAGCGCCTGGCCGAGCAGCTCCGCTCCGCCGTCGAGTGGCGCGACCAGCTGAACGCGTACTTCTTCCGGAAGTCCGGCATCCCCGACGCCCACGGCCGCACCATCTACTGACCCAGCGCTTCCCCGAGTGCTATCCGGCGGCGAGCAGCTCGAGGGTGTCGACCACGCGGTGGGAGAAGCCCCACTCGTTGTCGTACCAGGCCACGACCTTCACGTGCCGGCCGTCGACGCGGGTGAGCAGGGAGTCGAAGATCGACGACGCCGGGTTGCCGGTGATGTCGGACGAGACGAGGGGGTCCTCGGAGTACTCGAGGACCCCCTCGAGGCGGCCGTGCGCCGCCTCCCGGTAGGCGGCCAGCACGTCCTCGCGCGACACGTCGCGGGAGACGGTGGCGTTGAGCTCGACGATCGAGCCCACCGGCACGGGGACCCGGATCGAGTCGCCCGAGAGCTTCCCGGCGAGGCCGGGCAGCACGAGCCCGATCGCCTTGGCGGCGCCCGTCGTCGTGGGCACGATGTTCACCGCCGCGGCGCGGGCGCGGCGGGCGTCGCGGTGCGGGGCGTCCTGGAGGTTCTGCTCCTGGGTGTACGCGTGCACGGTCGTCATGAACCCGTGCTCGATGCCGGCGAGGTCGTCGAGCACCGCCGCGAGCGGGGCGAGCGCGTTCGTCGTGCACGACGCGTTGGAGACGATCGTGTGCGCCGCCGGGTCGTAGGCGTCCGTGTTGACGCCGGGGGCGAGCGTGACGTCGGCGCCGGCGGACGGCGCGCTCACGAGCACCTTGCGCGCCCCGGCGTCGAGGTGTCCCCGCGCCGCGTCGGCGGCCGTGAACCGGCCGGTGGACTCGAGCACGACGTCCACCCCGAGCTCGCGCCACGGCAGCGCGGCGGGTTCGCGCTCGGCGAGCACCGCGACGCGGTGGCCGTCGACGACGATCGCGTCGTCCTCCGCCTCGACCGGGCGGCCCAGGCGCCCCGCCGTGCTGTCGAAGGCGAGCAGCCGGGCGAGGGCCGCGGGCTCGGTGAGGTCGTTGACCGCGACGAGCTCCAGGTCGCTGTCCCGGTCGAGCAGCGCGCGCAGCACGTTGCGTCCGATCCGGCCGAATCCGTTGATGGCGATGCGAGTCATGTGACGTCACTTCCTCTCGTGTCGCCCACCAGGCTCGCCGCCTTCGCGCCGGCGGAACACCGGCGCGGACGCCACGGTCCGCAAGGATCTCGCCAGCTCACTCCCCGCGGGCGAAGGTGCGGCGGTACTCCGTGGGCGTGGTCCCGAGGATCCGCCGGAAGTGCCCGCGCAGGTTCGCCCCCGTGCCGAGCCCCACGTCGGCGGCGATCTGCTCGACGCTGCGCTCGGAGCGCTCCAGCAGCTCCCGCGCCACGTCGATGCGCGCCCGCAGCACCCACGCCATCGGCGTGTACCCGGTGTCGTCGGCGAACCGGCGCGAGAACGTCCGCGGCGACACCCGCGCGTGCCGGGCGAGGGCCTCCAGGGTCAGGTCCTCGCCCAGGCGGTGCAGCACCCACTCGCGCGTGGCCGCGAACCGCTCGCCCAGCGGCTCGGGCACGCTGCGCGGCACGTACTGGGCCTGGCCGCCGCTGCGGTACGGCGCCGCGACGAGGCGGCGGGCGGCGTGGTTCGACGCCGCGACGCCCAGGTCGCCGCGCAGCACGTGCAGGCACAGGTCGAGGCCCGAGGCGGCGCCCGCCGAGGTGAGCACGCTGCCCTCGTCGACGAACAGGACGTTCTCGTCCACCCGCACCTGCGGGTGCTTGGCCGCGAGAGCGCGCGTGTAGTGCCAGTGCGTGGTGGCGCGCCGCCCGTCGAGCAGGCCGGTCGCGGCGAGCGCGAACGCGCCGGTCGAGATGGCGGCCAGCCGCGCCCCGCGGGCGTGGGCGGTCAGGAGCGCGTCGACGACGGCGGCCGGCGGGTCGTCGCGGTCCGGGAAGCGGTAGCCCGGGAGGAACACGGTGTCGGCCCAGGCCAGCGCCTCGAGCCCGTGCTCCAGGTGGTACGAGAGCCCGTCCCCGCCGGTGACGAGCCCGGGCGCCGCGGCGCAGACCCGCACCTCGTACGGCATGCTCGGGCGGGTCGTGAACACCTGCGACGGGATGCCGACGTCGAGGGGCTTGGCCCCCTCGAGCACGAGGACGGCGACGCGGCGCTGACGCGGTTCCGGCACGAGTGCAGGGTAGGCGCGGACGCCCGGGACGGCGACGGGCACGCCCGGCGCCGACGACGTCATGGCCGGCGGCCGCCGGCGGCCAGCACGGCCGCGAGGCCCTCCTGCAGGTCCGTGACGAAGTCCTCGGGGACCTCCAGCGACGGGAAGTGTCCCCCCGCGGCGGGCTCCCGCCACCGGACGATCCGCCGGTACCGCTCCTGCGCCCACGGGCGCGGGCACTTCTCGATGTCGCGGGGATACATGGTGATCGCCGACGGCACGTCGACCCGGAGCCCGGGGTCCATCGCGGCATGGCTCTCGTGGTAGATCCGGGCCGCCGACGCGCCGGTCCGCGTCAGCCAGTACAGGGTGACGTCGTCCAGGACGCGGTCGCGGGAGATCGTCTCGAACGGGCTGTCCTCGGTGTCCGACCACTCGGCGAACTTGTCGAGGATCCAGGCGAGGAGGCCGACCGGCGAGTCGACGAGCGAGTAGCCGATGGTCTGCGGCCGGGTCGCCTGCTGCTTCGCGTAGGCCCCGCGGGGGCCGGCGTAGAAGTCGCGGGTCTCCTCGGCCCAGGCGCGCTCGGCGGCCGTCAGCCCGTCCGTCGTCAGCCCGGGCGGCGCGTCGGCGAACGTCGTGTGGATCCCGAGGACGTGCTGCGGGAACCGGCCGCCGAGGACCGTGGTGATGTTGCCGCCCCAGTCGCCGCCGTGGGCGAGGAACCGGTCGTAGCCGAGCCGCCCCATCAGCTCCACCCAGGCGGCCGCGATCTTCTCCGTCCCCCACCCGGTGGCGGCCGGCCTGTCGCTGTAGCCGAACCCGGGCAGCGACGGGACCACGACGTGGAACGCCGGCGCGTCGGCGCTGCGCGGGTCTGCCAGCTCCTCGACGACGTGGGCGAACTCGGCGACGCTGCCGGGCCAGCCGTGCGTCAGGACCAGCGGGGTGGCGTCCGCGCGGGCGGACCGGCGGTGCAGGAAGTGGATGCCCAGGTCGTCGATGGTCGTGCGGAACTGGCCGATGCGCTGGAGGCGCCCCTCGAACGACCGCCAGTCGTACCCGGTGCGCCAGTAGTCCACGAGGTCCACGAGGTCGGCGCGCGGGACCCCCTGGTCCCATCGCCGAGGGCCGCGCGCGGCGCCGTGGACCGTCTCGGCCTCGGGCAGCCGCGCGGCCGCCAGCCGCGCGCGCAGGTCGTCGAGGTCGGCGTCGGAGGCGCGGGCCTCGAACGCTCGCACGTCGCTGGTCCGGCGGTTCATGAGGTGCTCCTGACTGGGACGGACGGCGTGAGTCGGTGGGAACCGGCTCAGACGGTTCTAGCAGCCGTCGTCGCGGGTCTGAAAGCTCGCCCCGCGCGTCGCCGACCTGCGAAGCCGCCTTCCTCGACACCAGGCAGGCGAGGCGCGGCTCTCGGCGCCTGCGCCTACAGCGACCCGCCGGCCGCCTTCGGCGCGTCCGCGGAGTCGCCGGAGTCGCCGATGGTCTCCCGCGCGACGTAGTTCTCCAGGTCGAACAGGTTGTCGCCCGCACGCTTGGCGACGGTGAGCAGCGTGGTCGCGGCCGCCACCTCCTCCACCTGCTCCTCGAGGAACCAGAGCATGAACTGCTCGCCCAGCGCGTCGCCCTCCTCGCGGGCGGCGCGGAAGATCGCCTCGATCTGCCGGGTGACCTGCTCCTCCTGGTCCAGCGCGAGCTGGAGCGGCTCGATCACCCGGTCGAACTCGTTGCGCACCTCGGGGATGCCGGGGATGGCCACCGGCAGCGAACGGTCGAGGTGGTACTGCACGATCATCATCCCGTGGTTGCGCTCCTCGAGCGCCTGCCGGTAGAAGTGCGCGGCGAGCTGCGGCAGGTCGTGGCCGTCGAACCAGACCGCCATCGCCGTGTACTGGTGGTGCGCCGCGAGCTCGTGCCCGACCTGCTCGCCGAGCAGGCTCCAGAACCGTGATCCCTCGGATGCCGTCATGACCTCACGCTAGCCCCGGCGCCGCGCCGCGGTCGGGGGACCCGCGACCGACCGCTCAGCGCGCGCGCGGCGCCACCAGACCGGACTCGTAGGCGAGGACGACGAGCTGGGCGCGGTCGCGCGCGCCCAGCTTGGTCATGGCGCGGCTGACGTGCGTCTTCGCCGTCAGCGGGCTGAGCACCATCCGCCCCGCGATCTCGTCGTTGGACAGCCCGCGGGCGACCAGCGCGAGCACCTCGCGCTCGCGCGGCGTGAGCAGCTCGAGCCCGTCAACCGCGACCGCGTCGGGCGGACGGGCGACGAACTCGCTGATCAGCCGGCGTGTGATCGCCGGAGACAGCAGCGCGTCGCCGCGCACCGCCGCGCGCACCGCCTCGAGGAGGTCGGCCGGCTCCGTGTCCTTCACGACGAACCCGCACGCCCCGGCCCGCAGCGCCTCGAACACGTACTCGTCGATGCCGTAGTTCGTCAGCATGACCACGCGCACGCCGGCCAGCGCGTCGTCGGCGGCGATCTCCCGCGTGGCGGCGATGCCGTCGAGCCCGGGCATCTGCACGTCCATGAGCACGACGTCGGGCCGGTGCTCGCGCGCCAGGCGGGCGCCGTCGTGCCCGTCGGCGCCCTCGGCGACCACCTCGACGTCGTCCTCCGCGTCGAGCAGGGCGCGGACGCCGGACCGGATCAGCGCCTGGTCGTCGACCAGGACCACCCGGATCACGGGCGGCCCGCGGCGTCGGCGACTGGGGCGGGGGCGGGCACGCCGTCAGAGGCGGTCGGTGCCGCGGCGGGCAGCGGGAGGGTCACGCGGACGGAGAACCCGCCGGCATCGCCCGGCGCCGCGCTCAGGCTGCCGCCGAGGGCGTCGACGCGCTCGCGCATGCCGGTCAGCCCGTGGCCGGGGACGGGCGCGCCCGGGGCACCGCGGCCGTCGTCGTCCACCTCCAGGGCGAGCTCGGCGGCGCCGAAGCCCACCCGGACGGTCGCCGCCGCGCCGGGGCCGCCGTGCCGCGCGACGTTGGTGAGCGCCTCCTGCACCACGCGGTAGGCGGTCTCGTCGACCGCGGCGGGCAGCGTCCGCCGGACCCCGACGACCGTGACGGTGGTGGGGACGCCCGCCCCCTCGGCCCGCTCGACCAGCGCCGCGAGCCGGTCGAGCCCGTTGCCGTTGGGCTCGCCGTCGCGGCGCAGCACGTCGAGAGTGGAGCGCAGCTCCCGGGCGGCGTCGGTGCTGGCCTCCTGGATGGCGAGCAGGGCGGGCGACGGCTCCTCGCCCCGCTTGCGCGCGAGGTGCGCGGCCACGCCGGCCTGCACCTTGATCACGGAGATGCTGTGGGTGAGGGAGTCGTGCAGCTCACGGGCGATGCGCAGCCGCTCCTCGACCGCGCGGCGCCGGGCCACCTCGTCCCGCGTGCGCTCGGCGTCCTCGGCGCGCTGCACCACCTCCCGGACGTACGCGCGCCACTGGAGGTACGCCACCGCGGTGATGCCCAGCGAGACCAGCCAGCCCGCCGCGAGGAGCCGCTGCCGTGCCCGTTCCGTCCCCATCCCGGCAGCGTAGGCGCGCCCGTCGTCGGGACGCATCCGCCGCGGGGAGCAGCCTCCGCGTACTCCGGGAGCGGTAGGCCCGCCCGTCGCCCCCGCCCGGGCCGGTAGCCGCAGGTGTCGCCGAGGGGCGGACGCGCCGCGGCACGCCGGCGCGAAGGATCGGCAGGGACGCACGACGACGCTGCGGCCACGCCGACGAAGGAGACCCGCCATGAGCATCCAGACGCCCCGACGCACCCCGCCCGCCGCACCGACCGGGCTGGGCGACGTCCTGGCCCCCGGCGACGAGGGGTACGACGACGCGCGACGCACCGTGTTCGCCACCGGCCGGCCGGCCCTGGTGGTGCGGCCGCATGACGAGGCGCAGGTGGCCGCGGCGATCGCGCACGCCGCCCGCGAGGGACTGGCACTGTCGGTACGGTCGGGCGGCCATGGCATGCCCGGGCACGCGACCAACGACGGCGGCATGGTCGTCGACCTGCGCCACCTGGACCGCGTCGAGGTCGTGGACCCGCAGCGGCACGTGGTGCGGGTCGGCGCCGGCGCGACGTGGGGCCGGGTCGCGGCGGCGCTGGCGCCGTACGGCCTGGGGATCACCGCGGGCGACACGGCGAGCGTCGGCGTCGGCGGGCTCACGCTGGGCGGCGGCGTGGGATGGATGGTGCGCCGCCACGGGCTGGCGGTCGACAGCCTGGTCGCGGCCCGCGTGGTGCTCGCCGACGGGCGCACGCTGGTCGCGAGCGCGGACCAGCACGCCGGGCTGTTCTGGGCCCTTCGCGGTGGGGGCGGCAACTTCGGCGTCGTGACCGGTCTCGACTTCGTCGCCGCCCGCGTGGGCGACGTGCGGTTCGGGGCGATCGCCCTCGCGCCGGACGACCCCGCGCGCCTGGTCGCGGGCTGGCGCGACCACCTGCGCGACGCCGACGAGGAGCTGAGCAGCTCGCTGGTCCTCGTGCCGGCGACGACGGGCCGCCCCGCGGCCGTGACGGTGCTGGTCTGCGCGTCCCACGACGACCCGGCGGCGGCCGACAGGTCGATCGAGCCGCTGCGGCACCTCGGCACGGTCGTCGCCGACTCCGTCGCGACCGTCCCGTACGCCGACGTCCTCGCCGCCGGCGGCCCCCACCCGCCGGGGGTGCGCGTCGTCGGGCGCAACGTCCTCGTGCCGCGGCTGGGCGACGACGTCGTCGCGGACGTGGTCGCGGCGTTCGAGGGCGGGTCCGGGCGCGGGGGGCCCACGATGCTCGCGCTGCGCGCGCTGGGCGGCGCGTTCGCACGCGTGCTGCCGGACGAGACGGCGTTCGCCCACCGCGACGCCGAGGCGCTGGTGGTGGGCGGCGTCCTCGTGCCCGAGGACGCGTCCGACGCCGACGTTGACGCCGCGCTGGGCAGCTGGCACCCCGTCGCGGCACACGGCACCGGCGCGTACGTGAACTTCCAGGGCACGGCCACCGACGCCGACCTGCACGCCGCCTACCCGCCCGCCACGCTCGCCCGGCTGCGGGCCGTCAAGCGCTCCTACGACCCCGGCAACCTGTTCGCCCGCAACCTCAACGTCGCGCCCGCCCCGGGCGGCCGGCCATGAGCACCGCGTTCGAGGCGGAGGGCCTCGTCAAGAGGTTCGGCGCGACGACGGCGCTCGACGGCGTCGACCTGCATGCCGAGCGCGGTTCGGTGCTCGGCGTCCTCGGCCCCAACGGCGCGGGCAAGACGACGGCCATCCGCGTGCTGGCCACGCTGCTGCGGGCCGACGCCGGCCGGGCCGTCGTGGACGGGCTGGACGTGGGCGCCGACCCAGCGGCCGTGCGGCGGCGCATCGGGCTCACCGGGCAGTACGCGACCGTGGACGAGGAGCTCACCGGCACCGAGAACCTCGTGCTGTTCGGCCGCCTGCTCGACCTGCCCGCCGCCGAGGCGCGCACCCGCGCCGCCCGGCTGCTCGACCGGTTCGGCCTCGCGGACGCGGGCGGACGGCGCGCCTCGACCTACTCGGGCGGGATGCGCCGCCGCCTCGACCTGGCCGCGAGCCTGGTGGGCTCCCCGAGCGTCCTCTTCCTCGACGAGCCCACCACGGGCCTCGACCCCGGGCGGCGCGAGGAGCTGTGGCGGACCATCCGGTCCCTGGCCGACGACGGCACCACCGTGCTGCTCACCACGCAGTACCTGGAGGAGGCCGACGCGCTGGCCGACGAGATCACCGTGATCGACGACGGCCGCGTGATCGCCCACGACACCCCCGCGGGCCTGAAGCAGCAGGTCGGCGGGCAGCGGGTGGTCGTCCGGCCGCGCGACCCCGCCGACGTCGCGACCGCGGCGGACGTCGTCGCGCGGGCGACCGGGGGCCCGGCCGTCGCTCCGCGCGGCGGCGTCATCACGGCCGCCGTGGACGGCGAGCGCGCGTTCGCCGACGTCGTGCGGGCGCTCGAGCAGGCCGACGTCGCCGTCACCGAGCTGGCGCTGCGCCTGCCCAGCCTCGACGAGGTCTTCTTCGCCCTGACCGACGGCGACCGCACCACCCCGACGGAGGAATCATGAGCGTCTCCACGACGACCGCCGCCACGGCGCCCGCCCGCCCGCGCACCCCGGCCGGGGGCGCCGCCCGGCGCTGGCGGCTGGCACGCCACAGCCTCGCCCTCGCGGGCCGCGCCCTCACCAAGACCCGGCGCAACCCGGGCGAGCTGATGGACGCCGTGATCCTGCCGGTGGTGTTCCTCGTGCTCTTCGTCTACCTGTTCGGCGGGGCTGTCGCAGGGTCCACGCAGGAGTACCTGCAGTACCTGTTCCCCGGCATCCTCGTCCTCACCACGGTGCTCACCGGGCAGATCGCCACCGGCCTCAGCATCGTGCAGGACATGAAGAAGGGGGTGTTCGACCGGCTCCGCAGCCTGCCCGTGCCCCGGCCGGCGCTGCTGCTCGGCTCGGTGCTCGCCGACGCCGTCCGCTACGTCATCGCGCTCGTCGTGCTGTTCGCCGTGGGCTACGCGCTGGGCTTCCGGGTCGAGACCGACCTGGCCTCGACGCTCGCCGCCTGCGGCCTCGCGATCGTCCTCGGCTTCTCGCTGAGCTGGCTGACGGTGCTCGTCGCCGTGCTGCTGCGCAACGAGATCATGGTCTCGACCGTGGGCTTCCTGCTGCCCTTCCCGCTCGTGTTCGGCACCGGGATGGCAGCGCCGGTCGACACCATGCCGGGCTGGCTGCAGACATGGGCCGAGGTGAACCCCGTCAGCCGCGCGATCGAGGCCAGCCAGGGCCTCCTGCTCGGCGGCCCCGTCGCCGGACCTGCGGTGGCGACGCTGCTGTGGAGCGGCGTGTTCCTCGCCGTCTTCGGCACCGCGGCCGTGCTGGCCTACCGCAGGGTCGTCTGACCCCGCCGGTCGCTGTGAGCGTGAGATCGGGGGCTACCCGAGGACGGACAGCCCCCGATCTCACGCCCGCAGCACGGGTCGGTCCTCGCGGAGGACGACGACGTCGGTCGGCTCGAGGTGCAGCGTCTCCCCCGCGGCGACGCGGCGGCCGGTGAGCAGGTCGGTGCCCGCGGCGTGCGCGACGACGTCGACGGCGTCGGTGCGGTGGTTGAGCACGAAGGCGGTGCGGCCGTGCTCGCCGTCGCGCACCGCGAGCTCCACGTCCTCGACGTCGGCGTACGGGCCCACCAGCCCGTGCCGGTCGAGCACGCGGCGCACCACCCACGCCACGCCCGCGTCGTCGAGCGCGGTCGCGACGTACCAGGCCTCGCCGTCGCCGGAGCCGGGGCGGTGCCGCGTGACCGCGGGCGTGCCGGCGTAGAACTCGGCCCCGTAGGTACCGACGACGTCCGCGCCCTGCGGCACGACGACCTCGAACACCAGCCCCGCCTGCGAGACGGCGTCCTCGCCGGCCCCGTCCTTGAGCGTGACCGGGTTGGTCACGCCCGGCTCGGCGGAGTCCGTCTCCTCGACCCGGAGGCCGAACAGCGGGCCGAGCGGGCCGGGCGCGTCCATGAGGAACGCGTTCGCGTCCTCGTCGGCGCGGCCGCACCAGTACGACGCGAGCACGGAGCCCCCGCGCGCCACGACGCCCTCGAGGCGCACGACGACGTCGCCCTTGAGCACGTGCAGCATCGGCGCGAGGACGACGTCGTACCGGGACAGGTCCGCCGTCGTCGGCACCACGTCCACCTGCGCGCCCGCCTGCCACAGCGCCCGGTAGTAGGCGAGCACCGTGTCGACGTACCGGGCGTGCCGGTTGAAGCCGTCGGTCATCTCGGCGGCCCACCACGAGTCCCAGTCGAAGAGCAGGGCCACGCGGGCGGGCGTGCGCGCGCCGAGGACGGCGTCGCCGAGCGCGTCGAGCTCGGCGCCCAGCGCCGCGACCTCGCGGAAGGCGCGGGTGTCGGTGCGCCCGGCGTGGTCGAGCACCGCGCCGTGGTACTTCTCGCACGCCCCCTTCGACTGCCGCATCTGGAAGTACAGCACCGCGTCGGCGCCGTGCGCGACGGCCTGCCACGACCACAGCCGCAGCACGCCGGGGCGCTTGACGGGGTTGACGTCGCGCGACGCGGTGATGGTCGGCGTCTGCTCCATGACCCAGAACGGCGCGCCGTCCTTGAGGCCGCGCATCACGTCGTGGGCCAGCGCCGTGCGGGCGTGCTCGCGCGGCCCGGGCGGGTAGTTGTCCCAGGAGGCGAAGTCGAGGTCGGCGGCCCACCGGTGGTAGTCGATCGGCCGGAACATGCCCATGAAGTTGGTCGTCACCGGCGTGGTCGCGTCGTGCGCGCGGATGCGTGCCTTCTCGTCGCGGTAGTTGCGCAGCATCGCGTCCGACATGAACCGCCGGTAGTCGAGGGTGATCCCCTGGAAGGCCGTGTGGTCGGGGCCGCGCCAGTGCTCGCTCAGCATGTTGGGCGGCACCACCTGCTCCCAGTCGGTGAACGTGTGCGACCAGAACGCGGCGTTCCACGCGTCGTTCAGCCGGTCGAGCGAGCCGTAGCGCTCCCGCAGCCAGTCCCGGAAGCCCGCCGCGCACAGGTCGCACCAGCAGCCGCCGTCGAACCCGCCGTACTCGTTGCCGACGTGCCACGCGACCAGGCCGGGCGTGCCGGCGTACCGCGCAGCGATGCGCCCGGCCAGCTCCGCCGAGAGCCGGCGGTAGACGGGCGAGCTCGGGCACGCGTTGTGCCGCTGCCCGTACACGTGCCGCCGGCCCTGGAAGTCGGTGCGCTCCACCTCGGGGTGCCGGTGCGCGAGCCACGGCGGCAGCGCGCCGGTGGACGTCGCGAGCACGACGTCTCGACCGCCCGCCACGGCCCGCTCGACGACGGCGTCGAGCAGCGCGAAGTCGTAGGTGTCCTCGTCCGGCTGGAGCGTCGCCCAGGAGAAGACGTTCAGCGTCAGCGTGTCGATCGACGCGAGGTCGAACGCCGCGTGGTCGGCCTCCCACACCTCCCGCGGCCACTGCTCGGGGTTGTAGTCGCCGCCGTAGCGGACCTTGCGGCCGGCGGGCAGGCTGGCGGGGGTCGGGGCGGGCATCGCGGGTGATCCTCCGGGTCGGGGGCGGGTTCGGTGGACGTCGGGCGTCAGGCGACGAACCGGCGTCGGACGTCGTCGAGCACGGGCTGCCCGGTCCGCAGCAGGAACGCGAGCCAGGCGACGGCGACGACGGCGAGCACGACCTCGCCCGCCAGCCACACCACGCCGCCCGCCACCACGACGAGGGCGAGCAGACCGACGGTGACGCGCGGACGCCGCCCGAGGTAGTAGACGGACAGCCGGGCCACGTCGCGGGCCCGGAAGGAGAAGAGGGACGCGAGGAGGAGGGCCTCCAGCGCCCAGAGCAGCAGGACGAGTCCCACGACGCCGAGCACGACGGCGTACCCCAGCGAGATCCCGGCGGCCTCGCGGTGCACGACCGACGTCGCGACCACGCCGAGCGCTGCCGTCGCGGGGACCCACAGCCGCAGCACGTCGAGCCAGCCGAGCCGCAGGCCGCGCACGAAGGCCCGCCCCGGGGCGGGCTCGTCGGCGGCCGCGCGCGCGTGCAGCGCGAAGATCCCCGCCGCGAGGAACGGGGCCGCCGGCACCAGGCACAGCGGCACGAGCAGCGCGTTGCCCGTCGACCGGTCGAGGAGCGCGAGCAGCACGAGCGTGGGCACGCAGCCCAGCGCGGCGAGCACCCCCACGACGAGGTACCAGTAGATCCGCGCCGTGATCCGCCCGAGGACGCTGTCGCCCAGCTCGCGGGGCGCGCCGGTCGCCGCCATCAGGACTCCCCGCCGTGGGGCGCCCGGTCGTGGCTCGCCACGGCGCCGCGGCCGAGGATGCGGGCGTCGTCGAGCCACGCGGGCGTCTCGTCGTGCACCGGGTCGATCTCCAGGAGCGTCACCTCGTGCCGGGAGAGCGTGAGGGCCAGGTCCACCCGGCCCGCGTGCACCTCGAGCGAGGTGTGCGACCGGCCGGGCGCCGACGCCTCGTGCAGCAGGTCGAGCTGCCGCGCGGTCGGCGACGCCGGGCGGCCCAGGTGCCGCCACGCGCTGAAGGCGTTGCCCTCCTCGTCGTTCACGCGCGAGCGGTGCACCGACGCGCGCCGGGTCGACCCGTCCCCGACGGGGACGCTCAGCCGCACCTCGTGCCGGTCCGGTTCCTCGGCGTCGCCGGTGCCGCCCATCGGCTGCCAGGCCAGCACCGTCACGCGGTCCGCGCCGTCGCGCGTCACGAGGTGGTCCTCGCCGCGGCGCAGCACGTCGGTGCCCATCCGCGCCATGAACGCGTAGAGGTGGAAGACGGGCTTGCGCAGCTGCCGGTGCCCGAGCATCCCGAAGCCCCCGTGGAAGATCGACGTCGGCACGTTCTCCTCCTCGAAGACGTCGCAGAACGTCCAGTAGGAGAAGGAGTCGACGAGGTCGCCGCCCTCGGAGAGCACCGGCGCCAGGGACGCCGCCTGGTACGCCGTGTCGTGCACCGGGTTGTCCGGGCGGTAGCTGGTGCTGAACTCGGTGACGTGGGCGGGCAGCCCTTCGAGGCGGGTGCCGGCCAGCAGCTTCGCCGGGGCGGCGAACTGGTCCAGGAGGCTCCGCGGGTGCCGCAGCGTCTGGTAGGTGCCGAACGGCACGTGCTGGGCGGGGCCGGTCGTGTACGCGTGGAACGACAGGAAGTCGACCGGTACGTCCCGGCGCTCGACGAACTCGGCGAACGGCGCCCACCAGTCGTCCGCGCCGGGCGAGATCGCGGGCCCGCCCACCTGCAGCTCGGCGTCCACCTCCTTCACCGCCGCCGCGGTGACCTCGTAGAGCCGGAAGTAGGCGTCCTGCGACGCGTCCTGCCAGAAGATGTCCAGGTTCGGCTCGTTCCACACCTCGATCGGCCACCGCCGCACCTCCGCGAGGCCGTAGCGGTCGACCGCGTGCCGCACCACCGCCTGCACCAGGGCCGCCCACTCGCGGTGGTCGCGCGGCGGGGTGACGTTGCCCTTCCACCAGAACACCGTCTGGTCCCCCGACGCCAGGCCCGACGGCATGAACCCGAGCTCGAGGAAGGGCCGGATGCCGAGCGTCAGCCACGAGTCGACGACCTGGTCGGCGTAGGTGAACGCGTACCGCGTGCCGCGGTGGCCGCCCGCGTCGTAGGGGCGGTGGATCCCGACGTCGTCCGACAGCAGGCCGTGCCCGCGCAGGTACCGGAACCCGATCTCCCGCTGCACCACCGCGAGCGACTCCTGGTGGTCCCGGCGCAGCGCCAGGTTGAGGCGGCCGGTGCCGACGCACTGCCGCCACGCGTCCGAGAGCGTGCCGACGGGCTCGGCGGGGACGACGGTTGCGGTCACGGGCGGGGCTCCTGGGGACGGCGGGACGGTACGGCAGGTGGTGCGGGGCGCGGGACGCGGGCGCCGCCGCCGGCCGGGTGCGGCACGGCGGCGGCGCCTGCGGCTCAGCCCTGGCGCTCCAGGGCGGTGTTCACGGTGTCGACGAGCTGGGTGGCGCCGAGCCCGTCGATCTCCGCGACGTACGCGTCCCACTCGTCGAACGAGCGCTGCCCGGTGATGAACCCGGCGGTCGCGGCCTGGACGGCGTCCTTGAGCTGCGTGTCGAGCAGCGAGTTCTGCTCCAGCTCCATCTCGTTCAGGCGGGGCGCCGGGGCCACCGGCAGCACCTCCTTGGCGTCCAGCACGGAGCGCGTCCACTCCTTGACCTCGTCCGACATCACGGACTCGAGCAGGTCCTGCGTGGACCCGTTCGCCAGGAGGAACACGCCGTTGCTGTACCCGAAGTCGGTGTTGAGCTTCTTCGGCGCGCCCGCGTTGATCGCGTTCCAGCTGATGTCCTTGTTCAGCTCACGGGTGCCGTCCGAGGCCTTCGTGTACGTCTCCCCGTCGACGCCCCACTGCGCGAACTCGATGCCCTCGTCCGAGTAGTACTGCCAGTCGACGTACTGCAGCAGCGCCTTGAAGTACGGCTGCTCCGCGGCCTTGCTGGAGATCATCAGGCCCGACGAGAGCTGGCTCGCGGCCAGGTTGCTGCCGGCCGGGCCGCCGGGGATGGTGAGCAGCCGCGTGGTGACGTCCTTGCCGGCGTCCTTGATCGCGGTGCGGTACGCGGTGATCTCCTGGGTGTTGCTGGAGACCGCGGCGGACTTGCCGGAGACGAACTTCTGCCGCGCCTGGTCGTCGGACTGCGTGATCTCCGGGTCCATGACGCCCGCGTCCACCCAGCCGTGCACGGTCTCGAGGAGCTGCTTGTACGCGTCGCTCGTGCCGTTGAAGACGTACTTCCCGGAGTCCTGGTCGTACCAGGTGTTGTTGTAGCCCCACCCGCCGGCGGCGCCGTAGTTCGGGCCCATGACGTTGAGCAGCGCGCCGAGCGTCGTGGTGTCGGTCCAGCGGTCGGAGAAGGCGTAGTCGAGGTCGGGGTTGGCCTCCTTGACCTTCGCCAGGTCCTCGGTGAACTCGTCCCACGTGGCGGGGTCCTCGGTGATCCCGGCCTTCTTCCACATGTCGTCGTTGATCATCACCGTGTACTGGACGTCGGGGATCTCCCGCAGGCCCGGCAGGATGTAGTACTTGCCGTCGTCCTGGCGCAGGTTGTCGATCTCCTCCTGGAGCCCCCAGTCCTCGACCTTCTGCCTGAAGTTCGGCATGTAGTCGAGGTAGTCGGACACGGGGAGGATCGCGCCGCCGGAGACGAACTGCGTCTCCTGGCCCGGGTAGGTCACCGGCATGAGGTCGGAGGCCTCGCCCGAGCCGATCAGCAGCGCCTTCTTCTGGTCCCAGTCGGCCAGCGGGACGTCGGTGCGGGAGAACGTGACGTTCCGGTCGGACTCGAGGTGCTCGAAGATCGACCAGTCGTCCTGCACCTCGTAGTCCGGGTGGTCGCGGTACATCAGCGACAGCTCCACCGGCTCCGTGGCCTTGAACGACGTGCCCGCCTCGAAGTCCTCCATCGCGCCGACGGAGTGCTCCGCGTCGATGGTGACGGCGCCGCCCTCGGCTCCTCCGTCGTCGTCGCCGCCACCGCCTCCGCTGCCGCAGGCGGCGAGGCCGAGCGCCAGGGTCGTCAGCGACGCGGCCGCCACGGCCGCCCGCATCCGGGTGTTCTTCATGTCTTCTCCTCGTGTGTCGAGCGTCGTCGCTCTCGAGCGGGTGGAGAGGGTGGTCGTCGTCGGCCGATCGGCCCGTCAGCCCTTGACGGAGCCGAGCATCACGCCCGAGACGAAGTACCTCTGGATGAAGGGGTAGAAGCAGATGATCGGCAGCACGGTGAGCAGCATCGTCACGGACTGGATGTTCGCGCCGATCTGCACGGCGTCCTGCGTCGGGTCGGCCGCCGGCGACGCCGCGGCGATCATGTTCCGCAGGTAGACGGTGACCGGGAACAGCTCCTTCTGGTCCAGGTAGAGGAAGGAGTTGAACCACGAGTTCCACAGGCCCACGGCGTAGAACAGGGTCATCGTCGCGAGCACCGCCTTGGACAGCGGCAGCACGATCCGGAAAAAGATCCCGTAGGTGGTGAGCCCGTCGATCGCGGCGGCCTCCTCGAGGTCGCTCGGGAAGTTCTCGAAGAACGACTTCATCACCAGGAGGTTGAACACCGAGATGGCCCCGGGCAGGACGATCGCCCAGATCGAGTTCCGCATCCCCAGGACGTCCGCGACGAGGATGTAGTTCGGGATCAGGCCGCCGCTGAAGAACATCGTGAAGACCGCGATCCCGATGAAGAACGTGCGGCCCTTGAGGTGCCGGCGGCTCAGCGCGTAGGCGTACGGGGTGGTGAGCGCCATCGAGACGAACGTGCCGACGACCGTGTAGACGACCGTGTTCTTGTAGTTGATCCAGAACATCGAGTCGCCCATGACGTACCGGAAGGTCTCGACGTTGAATCCGCGCGGCAGGAGGTTGACCTCGCCGGCGGCGATGAAGCCCTCCGACGAGAACGCCTTCGCCACGAGGTTCACGAACGGGTACAGCGTCACGGCGCACACCACGAGCAGCACGACGACGTTGGCCACGGAGAAGGCGCGGTACCCGGGCGTGTCCTTGACGGTCGTCGGCTCGCTCCGGACGGCGGCCAGGTCGGGGGTGGTCGTGCCGGTCACCACAGCGAGGCTCCTACCGTGCGGCGCGAGACGAAGTTCGCGGTGAGGACGAGTACCAGGCCGATGAGCGCCTCGAAGAGGCCGATCGCCGTGCCGTAGGAGAACTGCGCCGACTGGATGCCCACCCGGTACAGGTACGTCGAGATGACGTCCGCCGTGGAGTAGATCAGCGGGTTCTGCAGCAGCAGGACCTTCTCGAACCCGACCGCCATGAAGGAGCCGATGTTGAGGATGAGCAGCACCATCATGGTCGGGCGGATACCCGGCAGCGTGATGTGCCAGGTCTGCTGCCACCGGTTGGCGCCGTCGATCCGGGCGGCCTCGTACAGCTGGTCGTCGACGGTCGTCAGCGCGGCGAGGTAGAGGATGGTGCCCCACCCGACGGTCTGCCAGACCTCCGAGCTCACGTAGATCGTGCGGAACCAGCCCGGCTGCTGCATGAACGCGACGGCGTCCCCGCCGAACGCCTCCACGACCTGGTTGACCGTGCCGCTGACGGCGGTCAGCTGCAGCACGAGCCCCGCGACGATGACGATCGACATGAAGTGCGGCAGGTACGAGATCGTCTGCACGAGCTTCTTGAAGCGGCGCGAGCGCAGCTCGTTGAGCATCAGCGCGAGGACGATCGGCAGCGGGAAGCAGATCACCAGCGTCAGCAGCCCGAGGACCACGGTGTTCGAGAACACCTGCCAGAACTGCTGGTTGTGGATGAACATGTCGAAGTAGTAGAAGCCGACCCACTCGTCGCCGAGCGGGCTGCCGCCCGGCCGGAAGCGGCGGAACGCGATGACGTTCCCGATCATCGGCACGTACTTGAAGACCACGAAGAACAGCACCGGCAGGACGACGAACGAGTACAGCCGCCAGTCCTTGCGCAGCGCCTGCCGCCACGTGGTGCGCGCGCCCCGCGCCCGCCGCGGCCGGTCGTCCCGCGGTGGCGGCGCCGGCGGTGCGTCGTCGATCGGCGGCACGGTCGCCACCGTCCCTGCGCCATGCGCCATGGATCCCCCAGCCGTCACGTCGTCGTGCGTCCCGGCCAGCGCGACGACGCGCCGACCGGACCGAAAGTTTCGTCTTCGAAAACGTTCTCTATCCACGGCCGAGATTAGGGGCGGGGCACGACGACGGTCAAGCACCCCGAAGGTCACGGTCTGGTCACGGCGCGCCGCGATCGACGCTCGCACCTCGTCTTTGCCGCATGATTTCGCCGTTGGCGCGACCCGGACCTGGGACGGCCGCGGACGACGGACGACGGCGGCAGCCGGGCACCCGGCCGGGGTGAATTCGGCACGGGAGCACACCCCACGTCCCAGGCGTCGTGTACGGTCGAGCCGAAAGTTGCGACCGAGCGCGCGAGACAACCGCCGCCGTCGCGACCGCGACAGGACGGACGATGAGCACCCCCACCCCCCACGGCCCCGCGCCGACGATCGCCGGGATCGCCCGGGAGCTCGGCGTGTCCGTGCCGACGGTGTCCAAGGTGCTGAACGGCAGGACGGACGTCGCGCCCGCCACGCGCGCCCGGGTGGAGGCGGCGCTCGAGAAGCACGCCTACCGCCGCCGGCGCACCGCGGCCCCGCCGGTCGGCGCCGGCCTCGTCGACCTCGTCTTCCACCGCGTCGGCTCGGCCTGGTCCACGGAGATCATCCGGGGCGTCGAGGACGCCGCCGCGGCGGCGGGGCTGAGCGTCATCCTCTCCGAGCTGGGCGGCAAGCACCGCCCGCCGGGCGCGTGGCTCGAGACCACGCTCTCCCGTCCGCCGCTGGGGGTGCTGCTCGTCGCGGCCAGCCTCAGCGCGGCGCAGCGCCGGCGCCTCACGACGCGGTCGATCCCGTTCGTCGTCATCGACACGGACGGCGAGCCCCCGCCGGACGTCCCCACGGTCGGGTCGGACAACTGGAACGGCGGCCTCGTCGCCACCCGCCACCTGCTCGAGCTCGGGCACCGCCGGATCGCCACCATCTCCGGGCCGGGCGACATGCTGTGCAGCCGCGCCCGCGAGGACGGCTACCGCACCGCGCTCGAGGAGGGCGGCGTCGCCTTCGACCCCGCGCTCGTCCGGTCGGGCAACTTCGAGGTGGAGTCCGGCTACCGCTCCGGCAGCGAGCTGCTCGACCTGCCCGAGCGCCCCACCGCCGTCTTCGCCGGGTCGGACATGCAGGGGATCGGCCTGCTCCGCGCGGCGCAGGAGCGCGGCATCTCCGTGCCGCGCGACCTGTCCGTCGTCGGCTACGACGACCTGCCGCTCGCGACCTGGACGGCCCCCGCTCTGACCACCGTGCGCCAGCCCCTGCTCGAGATGGCCACCACCGCGACGCGCACGCTCCTCGCCCTCGCGCGCGGCGACGCCCCCATGGCGCGGCGCGTCAGCCTCGCCACCGAGCTCGTCGTCCGCGAGTCCACGGCTCCCCCGCCGAGGTAGTTCGAGATCCCGCGAGGTAGTCCAGATCCCCGCGAGGTAGTGGCCTGGACCACTACCTCGCGGGGATCGGGACTACCTCGCGGCGCCGTCAGCGCTGGACGCGGGCGCTGCCTCCGCCGGCGAGCTTGGCGACCTCGGCGAGGGTCGCCGTCGTCGTGTCTCCCGGCGTGGTCATGGCGAGCGCGCCGTGCGCGGCGCCGTACTCGACGGCCTCCTGCAGGGAGCCGAGCTCCATCAGCCCGTACGCGAGGCCGGACGCGAACGAGTCGCCGCCGCCCACACGGTCGAAGATCTCCAGGCCGGGGCGGTGTGTGGCCTCCACGAAGCCCTCGGCGCGCGACCAGGCGATCGCGCCCCAGTCGTTGACGGACGCCGACTTGACGCCGCGCAGCGTCGTCGCGATGACCTGGAAGTTCGGGTACGCCTCGGCGGCGGTGCCGATCATCGCGCGGAACGCGCCGGTGTCGAGGTCGGTGAGGTTCTCGTCCACGCCCTCGACCTCGAAGCCGAGGGAGGCGGTGAAGTCCTCCTCGTTGCCGATCATGACGTCGACGTGCTGCGCCAGACGACGGTTGACCTCGCGCGCCCGCTCCACGCCGCCGATGCCCTTCCACAGCGACGGGCGGTAGTTGAGGTCGTAGGACACGACGGTCCCGTGCCGGCGCGCGGCCGACATGGCGGCCTCGGCCACCTCCGCGGCCGACTCGGACAGGGCGGCGAAGATGCCGCCGGTGTGCAACCAGCGCACGCCGGAGCCGAACAGCTCGTCCCAGTCCACGTCCTCGGGCCGCATCTGCGCGATCGCGGTGTTGCCGCGGTCGCTGACCCCCACCGCGCCGCGCACGCCGAAGCCGCGCTCGGTGAAGTTGAGGCCGTTGCGCACGCTGCGGCCGATGCCGTCGTACTCGCGCCACTGCACCCACGAGGTGTCGAGGCCGCCGGTGAGCATGAAGTCCTCGACGAGGCGGCCCACCTCGTTGTCCGCGAGCGCGGTGACGATCGCCCCGCGGAGGCCGAACGCGCGGCGCAGGCCGCGGGCCACGTTGTACTCGCCGCCGCCCTCCCAGACGTCGAACGAGCGGGCGGTGCGCACACGGCGGTCGCCCGGGTCGAGGCGCAGCATGACCTCGCCGAGCGCGACGGCGTCGTAGCGGCACTCGGCGGCCGGGCGGGTGGTGATCGAGGGGTTGGTCATGCCGGTCACTTCTCCTTCGAGGTGGCGGGGGCGGCGAGGGCGACGGCCTCGGCGGTGCGGCGAGTGATCTCGGCCCAGTCGCCGGCGGAGACGAGGGACTTCTCGACCATCCACGAGCCGCCCACGGCGAGCACGGGGGCCAGGCCGAGGTAGTCGCCCAGGTTGGCGGCGCTCACGCCGCCGGTGGGCACGAAGCGCAGGCCGGGGAACGGCGCGGAGAACGCCTTGATCGCGGCGGGGCCGCCGACGACCGAGGCGGGGAAGAGCTTGACGACGTCGATGCCGAGGTCGAGGGCGGCCATGATCTCGCTGGGCGTCGCGATGCCCGGCAGGATCGGCACGCCGTGCTCCTGCGCCCGGCGGACGACGGCCGCGGACAGTCCGGGCGAGACGATGTAGCGGGCGCCGGCGTCGACGACGGCGTCGACCTGGGCGACGGTGGTCACGGTGCCCGCGCCGACGACGACGTCGGGCTGCGTGCTCGCCACGGCGCGGATCGCGTCGATGCCGCCCGCCGTGCGCAGCGTGATCTCGGCGACGGGCAGGCCGCCGGCGACGAGCGCGTCGGCGAGGCGCGCGCCCTGGTCCGCGCCGTCGACCACGACGACGGGCACGAGCCGGTGGGCGCCGAGCGCGGCGACGACGTCGCTGCCGGCGGCCGTCTGGGTCGGGGTGTCAGGGGAAGACATCGGTGCTCCGTTTCGCTATGGTGAACGCCTGTTGTTCACTACGGAACACCCTAAGGGACGTGCCCCGATGACCCCACCCCCGAGCCCGCTCGGCAGCGTGGACAAGGCCCTGCTGACGCTGGACGCGCTCGCCCGCGCGGGCGCGGGCGGCGTCGCCCTGGCCGACCTCGCCGCCGAGGTGGGCGCGAACAAGTCGACCCTGCACCGCACCCTCGCCGCGCTGCGGCACCGCGGCTACGCCCACCAGACCGCCGACGGCGCCTACACGCTGGGCCCCGCCGTCCTGTCCCTCGGCGCCGCCTACCTCGCCGAGGACAACCTGCCGGGCCTGCTGCGCCCCGCGCTCGAGGCCCTGCGCGACGAGGTGGACGAGCTGGTGCACCTCGGCACCCTCGCCGGCCAGGAGGTGGTGTATCTCGACAAGGTGGAGCCGCAGCGCCCGCTGCGCGTGTGGTCCGCCGTCGGGCGGCGCATCCCCGTCGCCACGACCGCCCTCGGCCGCGCCCTGCTGGCCGCCGGCCCCGGCGACGCGCCGGACGACGACCGCACGCTCCGCGCGGCCCTCACGGCGGCCCGCGAGCGCGGGTACGCCTCCGAGACCGAGGAGAACGAGCCCGGGATCGCGTGCGTCGCCGTCGCGCTGCTGCGCGGCGGCCGGCCCGTCGCCGCGGTCAGCATCACCGCGCCCGTGGAGCGCATGACCGGCGCCGCCCGCGACGCGCGGGTGGCGGCGCTGCGCGACCTCCTGCCGACCGTGCTCCCCACCGGGCTGACCGTCCCCGCCCCGGCGGCGTAGCGGCTCCCGCGCCCCGGAGCCCGGGAGCCGGAGGAATCGCGGCGTCACCCCCGCGGGATCCTGGCCGCCGTCGGGCACGATGGCGCCATGAGCATCCGCACCCCTCGCGACGTCCTGTTCATCGGCGGCTCCGGCGTGATCAGCGCCGCGAGCGTCACCCGCGCCGTCCGTCTCGGCCACCGGGTCACGGTCCTCAACCGCGGCACGTCGAGCACCCGGCCGCTGCCGGCGGAGGTCGAGACCCTCGTGGCGGACGTGACGGACGACGACGCCGTCGACGCCGCCCTCGCGGGCCGCGACTTCGACGTCGTCGCGCAGTTCCGCGCGTTCGACCCCGGCCACGTGGCGCACGACGTCGAGCGCTTCTCCGGCCGCGTCGGCCAGTACGTCTTCATCTCCTCGGCCTCGGCGTACCAGACGCCGCCCGCACGGCTGCCCGTCACGGAGTCCACGCCGCTGCGCAACCCGTTCTGGCAGTACTCGCGCGACAAGATCGCGTGCGAGGACGTCCTCGTGCGCGCCTGGCGCGACCACGACTTCCCCGCGACGATCGTGCGTCCCTCCCACACCTACGACCGCACCCTGCTCCCCACCACAGGCGGCTGGACCGACGTCGCGCGGATGCGCGCGGGCAGGCCCGTCGTCGTGCACGGCGACGGCACGTCGCTGTGGACGCTGACGCACACCGACGACTTCGCCGTCGGGTTCGTGGGGCTCCTCGGCCACCCCGCGGCCGTGGGCGACACCTTCCAGATCATGGGCACGCACGCCCCCGCCTGGGACGAGGTCTACCGCTGGCTCGCCGCGGCCGCGGGAGTGGACGAGCCCGAGCTCGTGCACGTCGCGTCCGAGACGATCGCCCGCGCCCTGCCCGACGTCGGGCCCGGGCTGCTCGGCGACAAGGCGCACACGATGCTCTTCGACTGCGCCAAGCTGCGGGCGCTCGTGCCCGAGTTCGGCACCACGATCACCTACGACCAGGCCGCCGTCGAGCAGATGGCCTGGTTCGACGCGCACCCGGAGGCGCAGGTGGTCGACGAGGGCCTCGACCGCGCCTTCGACCGGCTGGCGGCGCACGCGCGCTCGGTCTGAGCGCGGCCGAGCCGGGGCGCGGCGGGCGAGCCACGTACCCTGCCGGGGTGACCCGCTCCCCCGCCCCGCTCGTCCTGCTCGACCTCGACGGCACGCTCACCGACTCCGCACCCGGCATCGTGGCCGGCATCCGCCACGCCTACGGCGCGCTCGGGCTGCCCGTGCCGGACGACGTCACCCTGCGCTCGTTCGTCGGCCCGCCCATCACCGCCTCGTTCCCCGCGCACGGCGTCCCCGCCGACCGGGTCGACGAGGCGGTGCGCGCCTACCGCGAGGTGTTCGCCGCCGGCGGGATGTACGACAACCGGGTGTTCGACGGGATCCCGGACGTGCTGCGCGCGCTGCGGGCCGCCGGCTGCACGCTCGCCGTCGCGACGTCCAAGCCCGAGGTCTACGCGCGGCCCATCTGCGACCGCTTCGGGCTGACGGAGCTGGTGGACGACGTCTTCGGCGCGCCGCTCGACGAGGGCACGTCGACCAAGGCGGACGTCATCGCCAAGGCCCTGGCCGCGCTGGGCCGCACCTCCCCCGTGGACCCGGCCGACGGACCCGCGCTCATGGTCGGCGACCGCGAGCACGACGTGCACGGCGCCGCCGCGCACGGCATCCGCTGCCTCGGCGTGACCTGGGGGTATGCGGCCCCCGGCGAGCTCGAGGGGGCCGGCGCCGCCGCGCTGGTCGACGACGTGGCCGACCTGGCCGACGCCGTCCTCGCCCGCCTCGGCTGAGAGTTGTCAGGATGAGGGGGCGGCATGCCCCGCGCTCACCCTGACAGCTCACCAGTCCCGCAGCAGGGGCAGCAGCTGCTGGCCCTGCCGGCGGATCTCGTCCAGGTACGGGGTGTCGGAGAGCACGAAGTGAGTGACCCCCAGGTCCTGGTAGCGGCGCAGGGACTTGGCGACGTCCGACGGCGAGCCCACCAGCCACGTGGTGCCAGCACCCCCGCCGCCGGCGCGCGCGGGGGCGGTGTACAGGTTCTCGTCCAGCACGTCGCCGCGGGCGGCGAGGTCGAGCAGCCGCTGCTGCCCGACGGCCACGGGCCGGTCGGCCGCGCGGTGGTCGGCGTCGCGGTACCGGCCGGGCCGACCGGACGCCCGGTCCGACGACGCCGCGAGCTGCGCCACCTTCGCCTCGGCGTCGCGCCAGGCCTCCTCGGTGGTGTCGCGGACGAAGGTCGTGACGCGCAGCCCGAACTGCAGCGGCGCGTGCTCCCGGCCGACGCGCTCGCTCAGCGCGCGCAGCCGGTCGATCCGCTCCGCGACGCCGTCGAGCGGCTCGCCCCAGAAGAGCTGCACGTCCGCCTCGGCCGCCGCCACCTCCTCCGCCTCCGGCGACGCGCCCCCGAAGTAGAGCGTCGGGTGCGCGCGCCCGTCCCGCGCCACGGGCCGCACGGGCAAGGTGGCGCCGGCGGCCCGGTAGTGCTCGCCGGAGAAGGTCACGTCGTCCTCGGTCCACAGCCGGCGCACGAGCCGCAGGAACTCGCGCGTGCGCCCGTAGCGCGCCGCCCGGTCGGTGACCGTGTCGCCGTACTGCTCGATCCCGTCCTGGCCCGACACGATGTTGATCCGCACGCGGCCGCCCGTGAGGTGGTCGAGCGTCGCGGCGGCGGAGGCGAGGTGCGCCGGCTGCCAGTACCCCGGGCGGATCGCGACCAGCGGGTTGAACGTCGTGGTGCGCGCGGCCAGGGCGGCGGCCACGGTGAACGTGTCGGGGCGGCCCCAGCCGGTGCCGAGCAGGGCGCCGTCCCAGCCGTGCTCCTCCAGCGCGAGCGCCTGCTCGGTGAGGGTGTCCAGGCTGTTGTGGTCGGCCGTCACGACGTCGCCGCGGTGGCCGGCCCGCACCTGGTTGGGGACGTACCAGAGGACGTCGGCGCTCATGCCCCCACCCCCGCCGTCGCCGGCTCGGTCGCCCTCTCGCCCGCGGCGGCGCCCGACGCGTACCGGCTCGCGGGCCGCTCGAGGCCGTAGTGCTCACGCAGCGCGGTGCCCTCGTACTCCGTCCGGAACAGGCCGCGCCGCTGGAGGATCGGCACCACGTGCCCGGTGAACTCCTCCAGGCCGCGCGGCAGCACCGCGGGCATGACGTTGAAGCCGTCGGCGGCCTCGGCGTCGTACCACTCCTGGAGGGCGTCGGCGACCTGCTCGGGCGTGCCGGCCACGGTGCGGTGGCCGCGCCCGCCGCCGAGGCGGCCGATGAGCTCGCGCACGGTCAGCCGCTCGCGCCGGGCCAGCTCCACGATCAGCGTGTACCGGCTCTTGGCGCCCTCGATCTCGTCCTCGGCGGGCAGGTCGGCGGGCAGCTGCCGGTCCAGGGGCAGGTCGTCGGGATCGACGCGCAGCGTCGCGGCGAGCTGGGCACGCGCGTACTCCGGCACGATGAGCTCGTCGAGCTCGCGCTCGGCCGCGAGCGCCTCCGCCTCCGTGGAGCCGAGGACGGGCACGATCCCGGGCAGGATCTTGATCCCGTGCGGGTCCCGGCCCGCGGCGGCGGTGCGCGCCTTGAGGTCGGCGTAGAACGCGCGGGCGTCGCCCACGGTCTGGTGGGCGGTGAAGACCGCCTCGGCGTACCGCGCCGCGAGCGCCTTGCCGTCCTCGGACGACCCGGCCTGCACGATCAGCGGCCGCGCCTGCGGGCTGCGCGGGGTGGTGAGCGCGCCGGCCACGGAGAAATGCTCGCCGACGTGCCCGGCCGGGTGGATCTTCGCGGCGTCCGCCCAGACGCCGCGCTCCTTGTCGCCGAGCACCGCGTCGTCGTCCCACGAGTCCCAGAGCTTGGCCGCGACGTCGAGGAACTCGGCGGCCCGCTCGTAGCGCACGGCGTGCGCGGGCTGGTCGTCGAGGCCAAAGTTGCGCGCGATGTCGGGCCCGGCCGTCGTCACGACGTTCCACCCGGCGCGCCCCCCGGAGACGATGTCGATCGACGCGAACCGCCGCGCCAGGTTGTACGGCGAGTTGTAGGTGGTGGACGCCGTGGCGATGAGGCCGATGCGGTCGGTGGCGGCGGCCAGCGCGGTGAGCACGATCAGCGGGTCGAGCGAGCCGGCCGGGCGCCGGCCGACGTCGCTGCGCAGCCCGGGGCCGTCGGCCAAGAAGACCGAGTCGAGCAGGCCCTCCTCCGCGGTGCGGGCCAGCCGCCCCAGGTAGGCGACGTCGGTCGCGACGTGCCCGGGCGAGCTCTCCGGCAGCCGCCACGACGCCTCGTGGTGGCCGGTGCTCATGAGGAACGCGTTGAGGTGGAACCGGCCGGGGCGGTGCCCGCCGGCGGCGGCGTGGTGGGTCATGCGGTCACGTCCTTCCGGTCGACGCCGAGGGCGTCGAGCAGCTCGATGCGGATGGCGGCGAAGCGGGGGTCGGCGGCGTCGCGCGCCGCCCCGAGGTCGATGCGGCGCTCGACGGCGATCCGGCCGCGGTCGAGGACCACGACGCGGTCGGCCAGGACGATCGCCTCGTCGACGTCGTGCGTCACGAGCAGCACGGCGGGCCGGTGCTGGTCGTACAGCTCGCGCAGCAGCGCGTGCATGCGGATGCGGGTGAGGGCGTCGAGGGCGCCGAACGGCTCGTCGGCCAGGAGCAGCTGCGGGGAGCGCACCAGCGAGCGGGCCAGGGACACCCGCTGCTGCTCGCCTCCGGACAGCTCGTTCGGCCAGGCCCGCTCCCGCCCGGCGAGGCCGACCTCGGCGAGCGCGGCCCGCCCGGCGTCACGCGCCGTGCGGCGGGCGACGCCGTCGAGCCCCAGGACGACGTTGTCGAGCACCCGCGCCCAGGGGAGCAGGCGCGAGTCCTGGAACACCACGGACACCTGGTCGGGCACGCGCACCTCGCCGGTGCCCGCGACGTCGTGGTCGAGGCCGGCTAGCGCCCGCAGCAGCGTCGACTTGCCCGACCCGCTGCGCCCGAGGATCGCGACGAACTCCCCCGCACCGAGCTCGAGGTCGAGGTCGTCCAGCACCCGCTCCTGGCCGTAGGCCCGGACGAGGCCGCGCACGGCGACGGCGGTCTCCCCGGCGGAGCCCTGCGCAGGGTCCGCGACGGGCGCGGCCGTCAGTCCTCCAGCGTGCGTCGCCATGCGAGCGCCCTCCTCTGCAGCAGCCGGACGGCGGCGTCGGCACTGAACCCGAGGACGCCGTAGACGACGAGGCCGACCACGATGACCTCGGTCTGGCCGTAGGTGCGGGCGAGCTCCATCATGTAGCCGATGCCCGCGGTGGCGTTGACCTGCTCGACGACGACCAGCGACAGCAGGGACCCGGTGACGGCGAACCGCAGGCCGAGCAGGAACCCGGGCAGCGCGCCCGGCAGCACGACCCGCCGCACGAACTGCCACCGGCTCAGGCGCACGGTCTCGGCCAGCTCCACGTACCGGGAGTCGATCGAGCGCAGCCCGTTGTGGGTGTGCAGGTAGATCGGGATGAACACGCCGAGCGCGATGGTGATGACCTTCATCTGCTCGCCGATGCCGAACCACAGGATGAGCAGCGGCAGCAGCGCGAGGTTCGGGATGGCGCGCTTGACCTGGATCGGTCCGTCGAGCAGCGCGTCGCCGACCCGGCTCAGGCCGGAGGCCAGCGCCAGCACGACGCCGGCCGCGACCCCCCAGAGCAGGCCGAGCGCGGCGCGGGTGAGCGACACCCCCAGGTTCTCCTGCAGGTCGCCCTTCGCGATCAGGTCGCCGGCGGTCGCCACGACGGTCCAGGGCGCGGAGAGCACCCGCTGGTCGAGGACGCCGGTGGCGGAGCCCGCCACCCAGACCCCGACCAGGACGACGACGCCGACCAGCCCGGCGGCGGGGATCGGCCTCCCCAGGCCCAGCCGGCGCCCGCCCGGGCGGACATCCGCCCGGGCGGCGGCCCGGTCCTCGCCCCGGCCCGCCGGCACGGCGACGCGGGCGGCCGTGCCCGGCCGGGTCACGGTGCCGAGGGCGGTCACCGCTCCTCCTCCGCGGCGCGCTGGGCCTCGGCGCCGGCCTCCTGGGCCGGGACGAACCGCTGGTCGAACAGGTCGGCGGCGTCGAGCGGCTCCTTGTCGAGCTCGGCGGCGAGCAGGTCGATCGTCTCCTGCGTGCGCGCGATGCCCTCGGTGAGGTCGGCCGGGATGTCGACCACCGCGGCGTGGTCGGTCAGGTACTGCGCGTCCTCGTCGGTCAGGCCCTCGTGCTCGACGTAGTACCCCTGCTTCCACTCCTCGGGGTGCGCCTCGATCCACACGCGGGCCTTGGCCCACACCTCGACGTACTCGTCGAGCGCGGCGGCCTTCGCCGGGTCCTCGAGCACCGCCTTCGGGGAGTACAGGTGACCGGCGTCGTCGCGCAGCCCGTGCCTGACGGACTGCGCACCCTCGGCCTCGTACGTCGAGAGGTAGCGGTACAGCTGGGTGCCTCCCAGCGGCGCGACGTCGACCTCCCCCGCGGCCAGCGCGGTCGAGTAGACGTCGCCGGTGCTGGGCAGCTCGACGAGCTCGACGTCGTCCTGGGTCAGCCCGGCGGCGGCGAGCGCCTTGAGCACCAGGGCGCCCTGCGCCTGGCCGGGGCTGAAGGCGATCCGCTTGCCGGCGAGGTCGTCGAGGGAGCCGAGGGTCACGCCGGGGCGGCCGGCCAGCTCGTAGACGGGGGCGTCCTGCCAGTTCTCGCGGTACTGCGTGGCGACGATCGACACCGGGACGCCCGTCCACGTGGCGTGGATCGGCGGGATCTCGGCGACCGCGCCGACGTCGAGCGACTCGGCGCGGAACGCCTCGATGGTCTGCGGGCCGCCGGACAGGTTGGCCCACTCGAGGTCGAACGAGAAGTCGTGCTCGATCTCGTCGCCGGCCAGCTCGAGCGCGGCCTCGGTGGTCGGGTCGCCGACGACGAGCGTCGTGCCCGCGGGCACCTCGGTGGGCAACGGGTCCGCGGCGGCGAGCGAACCGCCGGGGCTGTCGGCGGCGGCGTCGGCGACGCAGCCGGCGGTGCCCAGCACGGCCAGGACGCCGACGGCGGCGGCCACCGTCTGTCGGGTGCGGCGGGCGGGACGGAGGGGGACGGTGCGGGGCATGACGGGTCCTCTCGGGGCGTGCGGGGGTACGCCACGTCGCCCGGCCCGCGCGGCGGCGGTCGGGGGCGGTGGTCTCGAGCGGGTTCTGCTGGCGGCGCGACGGCGGCGCGGCGGCGACGGGTCAGCGGCGACAGCGACGGCAGGGCCGACAGGCCCGGCGGGCGCACGGCACGGCGACGGGCCGCACCCCGGTGCGGGTGCCCGGGGACCGGAGTCCGTTCGCGTCGGCGTGCATGGCGGCGAAGGTAGGCGCCTGGCAAGCCCTGCGCGAGAGATCGCCCGAAAGTCTCACGATGCGGGACACACTTCTGAGACGCGGCGGCCCGGACACGACGAAGGCCCCGGATCCTGGTGGATCCGGGGCCTTCGTGGTCGACCGTCAGGTCAGGTCAGCGCGTCACTCCGCGCCGGCCTGCATCTGGCCGGTCGGGGGCAGGTCGTGCACCGAGACGCCGGAAGGGGCGTCGAGCGCCGCGTTCGCGCCGACCGAGACCGGCCCGCGCTCGTGCTCGCTCTTGGAGACCCCGCGGAAGGTGAACTCCCCGAGGATGCCCTCGCCCTCGCCGTCGACGATCACCAGTTCGCCGGCCTTGAGGTCGCCGAACAGGATCTTCTCGGACAGCGAGTCCTCGATCTCCCGCTGGATCGCCCGCTTGAGCGGCCGGGCGCCGAGCACCGGGTCGTAGCCCTTCTCCGCCAGCAGGTGCTTCGCGGCGGGGGTGAGCTCGATGCCCATGTCCCGGTCGCGCATCCGCTTGTCGAGCTTGGCGATCTCCAGGTCGACGATCTCGATGATCTCGTCCTGCGAGAGCTGCGGGAAGACCACCACGTCGTCGACGCGGTTGAGGAACTCCGGCCGGAAGTGCTGCTTGAGCTCCTCGTTGACCTTCGCCTTCATCCGCTCGTAGGAGGTCACCAGGTCGCCGCCGGCGTTGAAGCCGGTCTGGAGGCCCTTGGCGATGTCCCGCGTGCCGAGGTTGGTGGTCATGATGATCACGGTGTTCTTGAAGTCGACCACCCGGCCCTGCGAGTCGGTCAGGCGACCGTCCTCGAGCACCTGCAGCAGCGAGTTGAAGATGTCCGCGTGGGCCTTCTCGACCTCGTCGAACAGGACCACCGAGAACGGCTTGCGCCG
>Ga0160452_100351_pt1 | contig 38802 bp, 33 predicted proteins | sample HID1971I_E6MG_FD_108230 | JGI IMG/M metagenome (GOLD analysis project Ga0160452, IMG submission 108230) | Enriched millipede-associated microbial communities from UW Madison campus, WI, USA - HID1971I_E6 MG | ecosystem: Host-associated > Arthropoda: Insects > Digestive system > Unclassified ...
CGTAAGCTGCTCCGCGACGACGATCGGTACATGCTTGTACGCTTTTCTAACCTTTTTCTTCTTGTCGGTCAGCTTTTTCTTGCCCTTGGCTTCATCTTTGAATTTAATGATTGCATCGCCCGATACAACGTTGGCAGATGCTGCGTACTCGTCGCCCTTCTTGGCCACAGCTTGTCCTTCTTCGCGGGATGCGCTGCCTGCCGCGCTGGCGTAATTCGATAGGTCTACGCTTAACAACAAGCAGAGACATAGCCATATAGATAATAAGCGTTTCATAGAACACCTCTTCATTTCTATTAGAAATAGGAATTCCAGTACATAGATTGGATTACTTTAACGTCAAGGACAACCCATCGACATAAGCGGTCCCCGGTGAATCATTGAACATGACTTGAATCGACATATATCGAGTATTGGGCCTCGTTGTAAAATCAAGGCTCTTATTGAACCAAGCGCCCGAGCCCCGCTGCTCCGTCGCCTCCAAAAAGTTATACGCAAGAGGCGGTCCGTCTTCCCCGAATTCCATTAGCAGAATCGTTATTTTTCCGGCCGAATTAGTAAAATTATTATAGAACCAGGCGCTGATATTGTACTGGGCCCTCCCATTTGCCGGAATTCTATCATTAGCGCTAATATTGCCGCCTAAGCTGCCGCTAGCAAACTTTAAGCTTGCTGTGCCTTCCTTCACATTGGCGTAATCCGTCGTTATAGAATCCAAGCCCCGCCATCCCGACAGTCCATTATTAAATCCCGCATTTACAATCCCCGGCATTAAACTTACAAAATCCACATAAGCGGTTCCTTTCGTTCCCGCATCCGCTACGATTTGCACCGTAATCCATGACGTCATCGTGGTCGTTGCAAATGAAATCGTTTTTCTCGACCATTGTCCGCGCACGGTGGTCAGAAGCTGGCTTCCCGAGCCCACTTCGCCGTAGTAGTAGTTATACTCTTTCCAAGTGACATACACTTTCCCGCTTGTCGTATTGTCCAGCAGATCCGCTGTCAAGGTGAAACTTCTTCCGCTGTCCGCCGACACTGCGTAAGCCTGTGTCACCGATTTAGAGGTCGTCGGAGTTGCAGAAGAGAACTTAAGGCTGCCGTTGCCGTCACCGGACATTTCTTTCGTAATGCTCATGTCCGGACCAATCAGCCATTTCGCGCTTCCTTCACGGAAGTCATAGTTTTCCAGCAGCGTGTAGTAAGGGGATTTTCTTGTCAACGTATTGCCGTTCTTATCGTAGACGGTATCGTTCACAATATGACCTGTTTTCGTGCGTATGAACGACAATCGGCCGTTCGAATCATAGACATAGTTGTTTCGGCCGTCGATATAAGTAATTTCAAGTTGCGTCGTGCCTCCGTAGCCGCTCGACCCTTCTTGCAGCATACCGTACGAACCGCCGGCGTAATACATGCCCAACTGTACGAATCCCGTTCGAAAATAGCCGTTATCGATCCCGAGGTCTCGCCATCGGTAGGCATCATACTTGGACGAATAAGGAACATCCGCCGTTACCCCCGGAACATTCAGCGCAACCGGAGGATTATTATAGTTTAATTGCATCGTAATGGGCGCAAGCAATGGCCGAACGGTCACGGACATCGAAGTGCCGAGATTGTTATACCCATATACCATCAAATCCACATTCGTTACTTGAGCCGCTTTCGGGATTTGGAAATTTGAAAACTGGACAAAAGACATACAGGCCTTATACTGCTCCGAGCCTACCAACAGCCCTTGGTTTAACGTATCGGGATTGTTCGAGCATGTATTATAAACTCTTGATCGCTGACTGTTAACGCTAGGATCAATCGTCACCGGATACGTCAAGCCCGCATCGTCCCACGTCAGATCCAGATATGTTTTGTTCCCTGCCGTCCGCTTCGTTGTCTTGACGTCTCTTCGCTGTCCGGCGCTGTCTTCCAGCCAAGCCGGAACAATCGTCAGCTCGCCGGACCTCAGTTCTTTGTCCAGCTCGCCCTTCACCTCGAACGTGAACGAATCCGGAGCCTTGGCGTTCAACAATACAATGTCTTCCTTCACGCCGGCAGCGGTGATCGAAAGCCGGACATTCGTCGCTTCCCATACATTCTCGTACAGCATCGTGCCGGGCTTGGCGGCATCTTTCTGGCCCTTGGAAGGCTTGGCGTTCTGAGGAATGAAGGTCAGCTCGTCCGCGCCATTGCCGATCGAATAGCCCGCAGCGATATTTTTCGGAAGCGCGGCCCGATAAGGAACGTGAAACGCGTAATACGCTCCGTCCGTCTCTTGCGATAACGATTTGCCGTTCTTCTTTTTCGCCGCTATATTCTTTTTCAAATCTTTTAATCGCTGCGCGCTATTCCTCGACACTTCCTTGTCTTTCACGGCATCCGCCGCATTCTCGTCGGTCAGATCGGTTGCGATCTCATAAAACTGACCGTTCTCGCTTTCATAATGCAACGGCCCGTTAGACACCCTCTGAACGTACACGTCCGGCCGGTCCGTCTCGAACGTTTTCGAATTCTCGGTTCGCAGCGCCGGAATCTCTTCTCTTGTCTGCGGCGCTTTCGCTTCCGAAGCGGCTGGCCCATCCATCTCCCCATATGCGTTCTGCCCGAGCAGCATACTTGCAATCAGCATCGTGCCAAGTGCCAGCCTGCTCTTTCTCCACCTTTTCACAACAACCTTCCCCCAATTCAGCGTTATATTAAAATTTGTAAGCAATGAGGCTGGATACAGCTCCATTGGAAAAATATTATATATACTAAAATTTGCATTGTATATACCTTAAAACCAAAAATACCAGAAAATATATTAAAATTTTCATAAAGGTTTGCTATACATTAGGAGCCGCAAAACAAAAAGACCCGCTTATCCCCCTACCGCTAAGATGCGTTAGTCTCCACATGGTAAATGAAGGATTGGGCATCGCAATCTTCATCATCTTATTCGTCTAAGGAAGTCGGCTTAATGACAGAGAAATCCCTGTATGATGCGCAGTCATTACGACTTGATCGCAAGCATCGTTCTTCGCCCAAGCACCGCTCGACGCTCGACAGGCAAAGGGCCATCCCGAATGGGATGGCCCTTTGCCTGTCGAATGCCTATTGTCTTGTTCAGCGCGTCCGAGGGTCTCTGTTGTTTGTGAATGGGAGGCACGAAGAGCCGGGGACAGACTCTTATTTCCCCGTTGACGGTGCTACTCCGGATTAAGCGTCTCGTACGGACTCTAATCCATAGGCGAACGTTACTTCCCAGCGTCTTTCGACCAATTAAGCGGCCTTGTGTAGCATTTATTCGACTGCGTGCACGGCTTCGGATAAGGCAAGCGCCTCGAAGGGGCGCTTACTTCTTACTTTACTTACTTCATCGTCCCTACAGGTTGTCAAAATAAAATCTGTCGGAACTTTCTTCTCGACGGACAAGGGCCATCCTGTTCAGGATGGCCCTTGTCGTTTACCGCTCCGCCTTATTTCTTCGCTAGATTTTTCCAGCTCTTATCGATTTGCTCGAACAGACCTTTCTGATCCAGCTTCTTCGCAATGTAGGCTTGCATTGCCGAGCCAATCTCCTGCGTGACGCCTTCCGGATACAAGAACCAGTTCCAGCTCTTCGTTTTGCCTTCCTTGCTGTAAGCCATGACGTCGTTCGCGATGTCGCCGAGCACGGCCGGGTCTTTTACTTCGACCGATTTGAACGCCGGGATAAACTTGAAGTCCTCGACCGTATACTTTTTGCCCGTGTCGGACGTTGCCAGCCAGTTCAGGAACTCTTTCGCTTCCGCTTTTACTTTCGAGTTTTTATTCACAACCCAGTTGCTTGGCACGCCGACGTACAGGTTGTCGTTCGCCGCCGCATCGTCGCTGATCGGCATTGGCAGCAGGCCGAGGTTGAGGTCCGGATTAATGCCGTCGACTTGCACTTGCGTCCAGTTGCCTTGCTGCATCATCGCCGCTTTGCCGCTTGCGAACAGCGTAACTTGCGTGTTGTAGTCGGTCGTCAACGGGTTGGCGTTGCTGTATTGCAGCGTCAGATCAAGCAGCTTCGTCCAGTTCTCGAATACCGGATTGCCGACGAGCGTGCCGGTGCCCGCATTCATCGATTCGACGAACGCCTTCGGATCGTCCTGATTCGCTACCCCGACGTTGAAGTTATGAATGCCGAGGATCCACCATTCCTGATAGCCGTTCGCGAACGGGGTAATACCCGCGTCCTTCAGCTTCTTCGCCGCATCGGCCAGCTCCGAGTACGTCTTCGGCAGCGTCGTAATGCCCGCCTTGGCGAACAGATCCTTATTATAGACGAAGCCGTAGCCTTCGATATTCATCGGCATGCCGTAAATTTTGCCGTCCTTCGTCATCGGCTCCTTCGCCACGTCCAGCGCGTCGGCTACCCACGGCTGATCGGACAAGTCCTCCAGACGGGTGAACCATGTATCCATCTCGTTAAAGCCGCCGTTGTTGAAAATATCCGGCTCCTCGCCGGACGCGAATTTCGCTTTCAACGCCGCGCCGTAGTCCGCGCCGCCGCCGACCGTCTCGATTGACAGCTTCACGTTCGGATGCGTTTTTTCGTATTCGGCTTTCAGCCGGTCGAGCGCTTCCGCAATCTCAACCTTGAACTGAAACAATCGAATCGTAACCTGCTCGCCGGGCTTCGTCGTTCCGGCGTTGCCGTTATCCGACTTCTTCTCGCTGCCGCATGCGGCCAGCATTGCTACCATCACGATCGACATCAGGAGCAACAACGATTTCTTCATAGTAAAGACCCTCCTATTTATGTTGGTCAACCCAGTGCCTTGCCTGAACAACCTCAGTATATCGGAACGATTTAACCGCTTACACCGACCACATTGAACAAAAAGGTGGAGTTTGTTGACATGTCATGGTCGACCGATTGAACCGTTAGCGCACTGGCTACCCTTTTACAGAGCCTGCCGTAATACCTTCAATAATATGCTTCTGCAAGAACAGGAAGAAAACGACAATCGGCAGCACGCCCATTACAAGCGCGGCCAGCGCAAGATCCCACTGCTTCGTATATTGCCCGAAGAACGAGAACGTCGACAGTGGAATCGTCCGAAGACTCGGACGGCCGAGCATCAACTGCGGCAGCAGGAAGTCGTTCCATATCCACAAGCTGTTCAAAATAATGATGGTCATCGTCATCGGCTTCAGCAGCGGAAATACGATGCGCCAGAACACGCCGTACGGAGAGCAGCCGTCCACGACAGCCGCTTCTTCGATCTCGGCCGGAATCGACTTCACGAAGCCGTGGTACAAGAAGATCGTCAGCGACGAACCGAAGCCGATGTAGCACAGCCATATGCCCGGGATGCTGTTGACGAGATGGAACCAGCTTCCGACCTTCATCAGCGGAATCATGATCGACTGGAACGGAATGACCATTGCCGCTACGAACAGCGTAAATAACAAATTATTGTACATGCTCGGCTTGCGGACCATCCGGTAGGCGGCCATAGAGCCGAACAAGGCAAGACCCACGATGCTGGTTGCCGTAATGATCAGCGAGTTGCGAAAGGCGCGCATAAAGTTCATCACATCGAACGCCTTCTTGTAGTTGTCCCAATGCAGCGATTTCGGAAGCGAAGACGCATCAAGCAAAATATCCGCATAAGGCTTGACCGAATTCGCCAGCAGGAAATAGAACGGAACAAGGAACAGCAGCGCAAGCAGGACGGCGGCAGCCTCCACGCTCAGCGAGCGAAGCCGGATCGTTCTCGTTTTCATTACGCCTCCACCTCCCGTCGTTTCGTAAGCCGTACCTGAATCGTCGTAATCGCAGCAACGATCAGGAAGAAGATGAACGCCTTCGCGGTGCCGAGCCCGTACCGGTTGTTCTGGAAGGCTTCGGTGTAGATGTTCAGTGCGACCGACTCCGTCGAGTTGAACGGTCCGCCCTTCGTCAGCGACAGAATGACGTCGAATGCTTTGAACGACCACGACAGCGCCAGAAATAGACAGATCGTAACGGCCGGCATAATAAGCGGGATCACAATATGGCGCAGCCGCTGCACCGCCGTCGCGCCGTCGATGGCGGCAGCCTCGTTCAGCTCCTTCGGCACGTTAATCAAAGCCGCGATGTAGATGACCATCAAATAGCCGGCCCCGCTCCACATCGTCACGATAACGATCGCCCAGAACGACGTCTGCTCGTCGCCGAGCCAAGGCAGCTTGAACAGATGCCAATCCGTCGCGCTGCCGATGGCGGCAAAGCCTTTAATGAAGATGAACTGCCAGATGAATCCGAGCAGCAAGCCTCCAATTACGTTCGGCAGAAAAAAGACGGTGCGAAGCGCCCCGCGCATCCGAATCGGCTGCGTAAGCAGCAGCGCGAGCAGGAATGCGAGCACGTTCGTCAGTACGACGGCCACGGCCGTCAGCTTGACGGTGAATAGAAACGATTGACGGAAGCGCTCGTCCGTCAGCGCCGCCCGGAAATTGTCGAATCCGACGAACGAAGCCGTATCGGCGACACCGTTCCAGTTCGTAAATGAATAATACATCCCCATGACGAACGGAAGCAGCACGATGATCGCAAAGGCGATCGTAGCCGGGCCCGTAAATACGATCTGCTGCATCCATCCGGCATTTAACCATTTTCTCGCCATGGCGCGTTGCCCCCTTCTGAAATTCGTAACCTAAGTATACGAAGCGTTCGTTGCAATGCACACCGACGAGCGTGACCGGAAAGGTGGAACATATTGATCTATGGGGGTGCTTTCACTATAATAGCGAGTATTCCTTATATTGCGTCCAAGTATTCGGACATGAACGACGGGGGGATTCCATGAAGCTTCATGCGCTCAGTCGCAGCCTTCGCGCCAAGCTGGTCATCTTTCTGTTGCTGGCGATCGCCATTCCGATGGCCGCCTCTATCGTCATTACGAATGTTCGTACCTCCGTCATCGTCACCGACGACAAGGTCAATACGGCGTCGAATCTGCTGTTTCAGGGCAAGACGAATCTTGAGCATTACATGAAGACGGTGACGCAAGCTTCGCTGCTCGTCTATAACGGGACAAGCGGCAGCGATACGCTGTACCGGATTCTGGAGCAAGGACGGGAGGACTACTTGTCCGAGCAGGAAATTTATAAAAGCCTGCAATCGATCGCGCTTGCCGTCAAAGAAGTGCATCAGGTGTATCTGTATGCGTCGAAGGTCAAACGCGGCTATCTCGTTGTCGGCGGCAACACGAAGAAAGCGGATCAGCCGTTCCCGGCCAACGGGGACAAGCTCGTCCCCGACAAAGTGTCGGCCATCTATGAGCCTGCCCATATCAGCGGCAATTATAACATCAACAAGCCGCCATATTCTTCCGCTCGGAAGGTTGTATCGATTCACCGCAACGTCATCCGCATTCCATCGGACGAGCAGATCGGTTCGCTCTCGATCGATATCGATACGACCGTCATCGATGCGATATGCGACAATCTGTATGACGGCAACAAAGAGCAACTGTACTTGCTGTCGGACCAAGGCATCGTCATTTACGGCCCGGACGCGGACGAGATCGGCAAGCGCTGGCAGGACGAGAACGGCCTGGCCGTCGTGTCCGCGGGAAGCGGCTACGGGATGGCGAATAGCGAGTCGTTCCGCGGCGTCTATGTATACGACAAGCTGACCGACGGCAACTTGAACTGGACGATCGTAAGCAAAATTCCGCATTCGACGCTGCAAGCCGGGACTCGGCAGGTGACGCTCGTCAACACAGTTGTCCTCATCCTCTCGTCCATCGTGGTGGCGGCGATGGCCGTATACGTATCGTTCTGGATTACGTCGCCGATCCGCGAGCTGACCGGCTATGCGAACCGCATTCAATCCGGCGAGCTCGACATCGACATCCGACTGAACCGTACCGACGAGATCGGCGCGCTTGCACGCCGCTTCCGTCTTATGATGGAGACGATCAACAATCTCGTCCTGCGCGAATACAAGCTGGAGATTGCGAATAAGACGAACCAGCTAAAGGCGCTGCAAGCGCAGGTTCAACCGCATTTTTTGTACAACGCGCTCCAGATGATCGGCACGTCCGCCTTGCAGAGCGGCGCTCCGGGCGTCTATCAGCTTGTGATGCTGCTCGGGAAGCTGATGCGCTACTCGATGAGCGGCTCCGACAAGCCTGTCATGCTGAGCGAAGAGATCGACCATACGACCGCTTACCTGGAGCTTCAGAAGCATCGGTTCGGAGACAAGCTCGACTACCGGGTCGATATGGCGCCGGATACGGCAAGGCTGCCCGTTCCGCGCATGATTTTACAGCCGCTCGCAGAGAATGTGTTTAAGCACGCTTTCGATCCTGCCGACGGCGTTCTGCGCGTCGCCATTCGAACGCGACGCTCGGACGACGAACTGCTGCTCATCAGCATCGAGAACGACGGACCGGCGATCGGGCCCCGACAGCTTGAGGAGCTTCGCCAATTGATCGGACGGAAGCCGGAGACGAACGAACGCGAGCGCGAGCATATCGGGCTCGCCAACGTGTTGTCCCGGCTGCGGCTGAACTGCGGCGAGCGGGCATGCTTGACGCTCGATAGCGGCGCCGACGGCGGACTGCTCGTGACGCTGATCGTGCCGATCGTACAGGAAGAAAGAGAGGTGCTGGCATGAAGGTGCTTATTGTCGACGACGAGCGTCACGCGAGAGAAGCCGCCAAGCTGCTCGTCCCTTGGGAGAGCTTCGGCATCTCGGAAATACTGGAGGCCGAGAACGGCGAGGAAGCGAAATCGATCATACAGGCGGAGCATCCGTCCATCATCCTCACCGACATGCATATGCCCGTCGCGGACGGCATGAAGCTGATCGAATGGGTCAGCGGCTTCGAGCCTTCGGCCAAGCTGATCGTCATTAGCGGCTACAACGATTTCCGCTACGTCCGCCATACGCTGCGGCACGGCGGAATCGACTACTTGCTGAAGCCAATCGATCCGGCCCAATTGCAGGATGCCGTGAAGCAGGCGCTCGATCAGCTTGCAGAGGAGCGGCAGGAGAAGCAGCGGCAGATCGAGCAGGGCATTACGATGAACCAGTATAAGCCGGTTTATCGCGACCACCTGCTCGGCCAGCTCGTTCATTCCCGCGCCGACAATGAGCCGGCTATCCGTCAATTGCGGGAGCAATTCCCGAAGCTGGCGGATGCCGTCGAATGCCGCGCCGCCTTATTCCCGCTCCGCCCGCTGATGAACAAGCTGCTGCAGCGGTTCAGCGGCGATCGCGATCTGGCCGTCTATGCGATTCAGAACGTGCTGAACGGTCTCGTGATGCAGGAGTGGAACGAAGGATGCGCCTTCCGCTGTCCGGACGAGCCGGAGCAGTTGGCGATTCTGCTGTGGGGAAGCGATGACCGCTCCGTTGCCGATCGCGTCCGGCAGCTTGTCGAGGCGCTGCGGTCGACCTTCAAGCTGCCGTTCTATGCCGCCGTGAGCGGCGCCAGGCCGTTTCCCGCCTGCGCCTTCGAGGCGTTCGAATCGGCCCGGCGCGTACTGATGCAGCGGAATCTGCTGAACGCCGGCGCGTCTTCCGTCTTGACGGAGAACGACGACTATTCTTCGCAAGCCGATCTGTCGTCCGTCCCGGACCTGACCGCCCTTGCGGAGCCGATCCGCCTCGCGATGCTTGGCCGCGACGAGACAACGCTGCGCGACACGATCGCGTCGTGGTTCGATGCCGTCGGCGAGCTGCCGGTCATTACGCCGGCTCATATCGAGCGCTGGCGCAAGCAGCTTGACGTCGCAGCCGCTCAATGGCAGCGCCGAGCCGGCGCGGACGGCGACGCCGCAGACGAGCCAACGCCGCAGACGGCACTGCCTTTTCTGTTCGAGGAGGACGGCACCCTGTCGCTCCGTCGCACGCAAGAACAATGGATTGCGCTGCTGCTGGGGGAAGCGGATCGGCTCGCCCGCCTCATACGACAGGAACGCAACATTATCCGCGAGATGACCGATTATATCGGCCGTCATCTGGAGGACGACTTGTCGCTCCAGCAGTTGGCGAGCCGCTTCTTCTTGAGCCGCGAGTACGTCTCCCGCAAGTTCCGTCAGGAGACCGGCGTTACGCTCTCCGAGTATGTCGAACGGCTGCGGATGGAGAAGGCGACGATGCTGCTGGCGAACCGCGCGTACAAAATTGCCGATATTGCCGAGATGGTCGGATATGCGGACGAGAAATATTTTAGCAAAGTGTTCAAGAAGCATACCGGATTGTCGCCGCAGCAGCATCGGAAGCACGAAACGCCGTAAAACAAATCGCAACAGCTTTCGTAACAACTTGTTCACAAATAATATCGTTTTCTTTTGCCAGTCAGTTGGGTATAATTAACCTATCATTGGAGGTGTGCGTGATGACGCTTAACTTTCTGATCATTTGCATCGTCATGTTGTTGTTCGTAACGGCCATCTTTACGGCATCCTACAACGACGACAAAACGAAAGGTCTGTAAATCGGTTTGCCAGCTTGCGACCTATAAGAAATTGGTTATGTGGCAAAGCAAAAAAAGCTCCCCGCATCCGCGGGAAGCTTTTTTTGTGTGAATGAAATCGATTAACGGCGAATTTGACTCATGTCCGTCATACATTCTCCGCATACGTAACGTTCTTTGAAATCGTTAACCTCTTCCATCGATCCGCAGAATACGCATCTTGGACGATACCGTTCCAGAATGATATGGTCACCCTGCACCAAAATTTCTACAGGATCTCCCTCGTTCATTTGATACCGTTTGCGCAACGATTTAGGCAATACGATGCGCCCCAGTTGGTCTACCTTCCGTACTACACCTGCCGGTTTCATCCCTATTCACTCCTTATGTCTTGATTCGCAGCCAGTTATGAGAAACCTATGCACTATAGACTTTCGATGGTTAACGAACTTTTCCTTCCCAGTTCTAATTTTTCTTAAGATTCTGCAATAAAGTTAGTCGAATAATCCGGGAAAATCGTTCTGTCGCAGCGCTTCGTAGACGACAATCGCGGCGGAATTCGCCAAGTTCAGCGAGCGGACCTTGTCGGTCATCGGCATCCGGATCAGATTGTCGAAGTGCTCGTCCAGCAGCTCCTGCGGCAGTCCCTTCGTCTCCTTGCCGAATACGAACAAGTCGCCGTCCCGATAAGCCATGTCGCTGTACCGCTTGTTCGCGCGCGTGCTGGCAAAGAAAAAGCGGTTGTCCTTGAAACGCTCCTTCACCTCGGCAAAGCTGTCGTAATACGTCAGATTGACCGCATACCAATAGTCCAGCCCCGCCCGCTTCAACGTCGCGTCGTCGGTGCGGAAGCCCAGCGGGCGAACGAGATGCAGATGCGTGCCGGTAGCCGCGCATGTTCTTGCGATGTTGCCGGTATTCGCCGGAATTTCCGGTTCGACCAATACGATATGAAATGGCATGTCGTGTCGTTCCTTTCTTTTATCTCGCGCCCGCGATTTTACAATCGGGCATTTCCTCGTTATATTTTACATCCGGTTAACGTTACCATAATCTTGCGCGTATGGTCCAGCGGCATAATGAACGCAACAACGCCAATATTCCGACGCCGATACGATCGCCCAACGCCAATATTACGAGAACGAAGGGGAATAGACGAGGATGAAGAAAAAAATATTAATCGTTGACGATGAGCCTTCAATCTCGATGCTCATCGAATTCAATTTAAAGCTCGCGGGCTACGAGGTCCGCTGCGTTCATGACGGAGAAGCCGTATTCGAGCTGCTCAAGCCTTTTCGCCCCGATCTGATCGTTCTCGATCTGATGCTTCCGAAGATGGACGGCATTCAAGTGTGCCGCGAGCTTCGCCGGCAGAACAATGCCGTGCCGATCATTATGCTGACCGCGCTGCAGGATGTAACGGACAAAATTGCCGGGCTCGACAACGGAGCCGACGATTATATGACCAAGCCGTTCAGCCCGCAGGAGCTGATCTCTCGCATTCAGGCCATATTCCGCCGCTTGTCGGCGCTTCCGAGCACAGGCGAGGTTACCGTCTTCGAATTCGGCCGGCTGTCCGTCTACCCGGATCAGCGCGAAGTTCATGTCGACGGCAACCCGATCGAGCTGACGCCCAAAGAATTCGAGCTGCTCCACTTCCTTTGCCGTCACCGCGGCAAGGTGCTGAGTCGTCAGCAGTTGCTGCACGGCGTCTGGGATTATCATTTTCTCGGCGATACGCGAATCGTCGACGTTCACGTCAGCCATCTGCGCGACAAGATCGAGAAAAATGCCCGGACCCCGGAATATATCATTACGGTCCGCAACGTCGGCTACAAGCTGTCCGGCCCGCCGCAAACGATCGAGCCGTCTTCGATGGCCGGAATGTAGAGAGCGAACGGGGCAGGCAAGACAGAAGACCGCCCTTTTCTTCCGGTCGGAAGAAAAGGGCGGTTATTGTCGTATCCAGCCGCCGCGTACGGCATCTTGCGATTAGCCGTGGCGTTTCTGGAACTCAGCCATAAATTGCGCAAGCGCCTGGCAGCTCTCAAGCGGCACTGCGTTGTACGTCGAAGCACGAAGACCGCCGACGCTCCGGTGGCCCTTCAGGCCGACAAAGCCTGCCGCCTCCGATTCCTTCACGAACAGCTTCTCCAGCTCTTCCGAATGAATGCGGAACGTAATGTTCATAAGCGAACGGTCCGCCGGATTCGCAAAGCCGCGGTAGAAGCCGCCGCTGTTGTCGATCATATCGTAGATGAGCTTCGTTTTGTCGCGGTTGAACTGCTCCATAGCTGCTACGCCGCCTTTGGCTTTGAGCCATTTCAGCACGAGCGTCACCATGTAGACGGAGAACGACGGCGGCGTGTTGTACAGCGAATCGTTCTTCACATGCGTATCGTAGCGCAGCATCGTCGGGATCGTCTTCGGACTGTTGGCCGCCAGATCGTCACGAACGATAGCGATCGTTACGCCCGACGGTCCCAGGTTTTTCTGTGCGCCTGCATAGATCATGCCGAATTTCGACACGTCCACCGGACGGCACAAAATATCGCTCGACATATCCGCGATCAGCGGCACGCCCGCCGTGTCCGGATAAGCCTGGTATTGCGTTCCTTCAATCGTTTCGTTCGACGTAATGTGCAGGTAGGCCGCGTTGTCCGGCAGCACGATCGACGACAGGTCCGGAATGCGGTTAAACTTGTCGCTCTCGGACGATGCCGCGATTGCCGCCTCGCCGAACAGCTTCGCTTCTTTATATGCTTTGTCCGCCCAGCTTCCCGTCATCACGTAAGCGGCGGTCTTGCCCGATTGAAGCAGGTTCATCGGGATCGAAGCGAATTGCGTGCTTGCGCCGCCTTGCAGCAGCAGAACATGATAATTGTCCGGAATACCGAACAATTCGCGCAGCAATTCGCGCGCTTCGTTGTTTACTTGCTCATACAGCGCGCTGCGGTGAGACATCTCCATAATCGACATGCCCGCCCCGTGATAGTCCACGAATTGCTCCTGCGCCTGCTGCAGCACCTCAAGCGGCAGCGCTGCCGGTCCGGCGTTAAAGTTATATGCCCGTTTCGTCACCGTATACACCCCTGTCTTCGATTTCAGAAAAGAAAAGTCCCCCAGACTTATGACCTTGAAGAGGCAAGTCCATTCCGATCAACTATGGCTTATGATAGCAAGTTTACGCCGCTTCATCAAGTGTCTAAAAGTCGAACAAAATATATTATTTAGTAAAAATCATTCGGATTTAGCACTTTCGTCTCGATTTTTGTCAAACAGGCGGCAATCGGCGTCCGCGAACGAAAATAATTGCTCCACATTACGACGTAACGAACCCTCTAAGCGTTATTCGAAGCAAATTAGCCGAACTCTAATTCTAACGAACCGAAGACGCGTTATATCGCCATCATTCGCATCTTTCGCACCAATCGGCCCGCAATAACGTCTCTTAAGTTCGTTGCTTGCTCACGACGGGCGATTTCCGCCGATTTGCACAAATTAAAAAGCGGACCCAACCGGGTCCGCTTCGTTATGAGTGCATGAATCCTAGCAATCGAAGTAGAGGCCGTACTCGTAAGGATGGATACGGATCGATACTGCTTTTGCTTCGGAACGTTTCACAGCAACATAGTTGTCGATGAATTCCTTCGTGAATACGTCGCCTTCCGTCAGGAACTCGTAGTCCGCTTCCAGAGCGTTGAGCGCTTCGTCCAGCGTACCTGGTACGCTGCGGATTTCGCGTTTCTCTTCGTCGGACATTTCATAGATATTCGTGTCGAACGGACCATAGCCGAGTGCGATCGGATCGATTTTGCGTTTGATGCCATCGAGACCTGCAAGCAGCATAGCCGCGAATGCGAGGTAAGGGTTAGCCGTGGAGTCCGGCGTACGGAACTCGATCCGGCAGCCTTTCGGCGTAACCGCTGCGATCGGAATACGAACGGCTGCGGAACGGTTGCCTTTGGAGAACACGAGGTTAACCGGCGCTTCGTAACCCGGAACGAGACGTTTGAACGAGTTCGTCGAAGGGTTCGTCAGCGCGATCAGAGCCGGTGCATGGTGCAGGATACCGCCAACATAGTTCATTGCAAGCGGGCTCAGGTTAGCATATGCGCCTTTTTCGTAGAACAGCGGGGAATCGCCGTTGAAGATCGACATATGCACGTGCATGCCGCTGCCGTTGTCGCCGAAGAGCGGTTTCGGCATGAACGTTGCCACTTTGCCGTATTGGCGAGCAACGTTGTGTACGATATATTTGTATTTCATCAGGTTGTCGGCCGTTTTGGTCAGCGAGTCGAAACGGAAGTTGATCTCCGCTTGGCCAGCCGTTGCAACTTCATGGTGATGACGCTCTACGCGGAGGCCCGTTTCTTGCATGACGCGAACCATTTCGCTGCGGATATCTTGCTGAGCGTCCACTGGAGCAACCGGTACATAGCCGCCTTTTACGCCGACTTTGAAGCCGAGGTTGCCGCCTTCTTCTTTACGGCCCGTGTTCCAAGCCGCCTCGTCGGAGTCCACTTCAAAGTACGATTTGTTCATGCCGCTTTCGTAGCGAACGTCGTCGAAGATGAAGAACTCGGATTCCGGGGCGAAGAATGCTTGCGTGCCGATGCCCGTCGATTGGAGGTACTCTTCCGCTTTGTGAGCGATCGAACGCGGGTCGCGGTCGTAACGGTCGCCGTCCGGCGTATGGATGTTGCTCATAATGTTAAGCGTAGGATGATCGGTGAATGGGTCAATGAAAACCGATTCCGGGTCCGGCATCATAACCATATCGGAATTTTCGATACCGCGGAAGCCCGCGATGGACGAGCCGTCGAATGCTACGCCGTTTACGAAAGTATCAGCGTCTACTTCCGTCGCTGGCAGCGTGATATGGTGCGCGCGGCCTGCAAGATCCACGAAGCGGAAGTCGACGAACTGGATGTTGTTTTCTTTAATCGTGTTCAATACGTTTTGAACTGACATGTTAAAATCCTCCCATTTCCGAACATTTAGGTTAGGTTCAACTTGAATCGTTCAAGTTTCCTTGTTTCTTATGTCGCTATTATAAAACTCGACGATTTACGTGGTCAAGAGTTATGTAAGGTATTTTTTTAAGTCATGTCAGGTATTCTCACAGCTTTAGAAAAAGTTTCACAATTTCCGGTGTCGATTCGAAACCTAAAAAAACGTGAGCCCCTTGATTGGCAAGGGCTCACGTTTTTTGTTCCCCGAGGGGAGATCGATTTGCGGTTATTTGGTCCAGGAAAGAAATGCCTCTGCCGGCTGTTTAGGCGTATCGAACCGCTTGCCGACAAGCTGCGCCAGCTTTTCCAAATCTTTCAGCAGGTTGGCGAATTGATCCGGGAACAACGATTGTACGCCATCGCCCGTCATCGAATTATCCGGATCGGTATGCATTTCGATAATGAGACCGTTCGCGCCTGCGGCGACCGAAGCTTTGGACATCGGCTCCACCAATTCGCGGCGCCCCGTTCCGTGGCTCGGATCCGAGATGACCGGAAGATGGCTGAGCGACTGCAAGACCGGAATAGCTGACAAGTCGAGCGTGTTGCGCGTGTAAGTCTCGAATGTTCGGATTCCGCGCTCGCAAAGCATAACGTTCGGATTTCCGCCGGCGAGGATGTACTCCGCTGCGTTGAGGAATTCGTCGTACGTTGCGCTGAAGCCGCGCTTCAGAAGCACAGGCTTGTCGATCGTCCCCAGCTTGCGAAGCAGATCGAAGTTCTGCATGTTGCGCGTGCCGACCTGTAGAATGTCCGCGTATTCCGCGCAGACGTCTACATATTCCGGCGTCATCACTTCCGTAATTGTGAGCAGTCCATGCTTTTGCCCCGCTTCGGCCATCATGGCAAGCCCTTCGACGCCGATGCCTTGGAAGCTGTACGGGCCGGTGCGAGGCTTGAAAGCGCCGCCCCGCAGCACCTGCCCGCCCGCTTCTTTAACAAGGCGCGCGATTTCATCGATCTGCGCTGGCGTCTCGACGGCGCACGGACCGCCCATAATGACAAGATTGTCGCCGCCGATTTGAACGCCCTTCGCGTTGATAACGGTATCGCTAGGATGGAACTCGCGGCTCGCCAGTTTGTACGACTTCGATATTTTGATGACGTTGTCGACGTCTTTGAGCTGGCGAAGATGCTCGGCGAGCGTCGGCTCCGCCATCCCGATAATGCCGATAACGGTCCGGTCCGTACCGCGCGATACATGCGCCTGCACGCCTGCTTTTTCAATCTGGAACACAATTTCCGCAATACGCTCTTCTGTAATGTTCGATTTCGTAATGACGATCATATGGATCTCTCCTTCAATGATGATGTATGAATTGGATAACTCGTATACATATCGATATGGCTCTGCATTCGGATAAGCGACTTCATTAACAATTTTCGTACTGCAACGCTTGTTCGCTTTTAAGCTTTTATGCTTTGTGGCTTTTATGCTTTTAACTGCTAAAGTGAATATACATCATGCCGCTCTATTCGTCAAGGGGGTCTGTTTAGAATAAGCGAGTGTTTATCCCGAATCTGCGGCTCGAGAGGGGTATCGATGGAGGTATAAGTGAAAGTTGGGGGAGTGCCGGCTAACTGGCTGGGGCCATACTCTGTCCGAAAGCATGCACATGGTACAGCAATTCGACTTCGAAAGACGCGATAGGAGGCACAAGGATGTACTCTTATTAGTTACAAGCAGGCTGTCGATGTCGAGCGCCCATAGACGAGATAGGCACCCCTGAGGAACGCTTATTTCGTTCGGAACCTCGCACACCGTCGAATAAGTGCTCCGCAAGGCTTCTTAATCGTTCGTTGTATGCCGGAAAGTAACATGGATTCGAGATTAGGAGTCTGATGTAGACTGTTAATCGGGAGCCGTTTAGCTAGGGAAATGAAATAAGAGCCTGTATCAGGCCTTTATTTCATTTCGAGGCATGGAAAGGGATTAGCCCTCCCATTCCGGAATCGCTTTCTGTACGCGTGCAGCCACCAAAAAAACCTCCCCCCTGTTTCTATTGGAAACAGGGGGGAGGCATACGCCGCAGCCGATCACTCCGCAACCGGATTAGCCGATTGCGGATCGTTGCGCTTCGATTTTCTATTTTTACGTCTGCGCTCGGCGAAGAAAGAGATGCCGAGCTTCACCGGAAAGTAGAACAGAATTCCGAGCAGAATGCCGTTAATCAATCCACCGACGATCAGCTTCAGGTTGTACCCGATGAACCGGTTGATGAAATGCGGCAGGAACGAAATGTGCACATGAAGATGGCTGGGCAGTATCCATCCCCCCACGATTCCGCTAAGGAATGCGATCGGAATAAATATAATTTTGCCGAATATGAAACCGATCAAAGCGCCAGCCATACTTGCTCTCATCATATACACGAGCGGAAACATAAGCAAGAACGCCAGACCGAACGTCGGCAACGTAATCATCTCAATCGCGATACCGATGGAGAAGCCAAGCGCCACCTTCGTTGCCCCTCCCGGAGCCCGCATGAGCATAATAAATTTGTGTCTGAACCAGCGCTTTAATTTCGACAGCTTGCTTCCTTGAACGCGTGCAGCGCTTCCCGATTGCCGCGCGCGCCCTTTGCCCGCCATCACTAAGCACCCGCCGTTTTGGTACGAATGGTAGGCAGCAGCTTGTTCATGTTGATGGTACGCCGTTTCTCCCACGTCGAAGGATCGTTCGTATCGAACTGCTCGATAAAGGCGATAACTTCTTTCGTAATCGGTGTCGGCGTTGATGCCCCGGACGTCACCGCGACGCGATCCAATCCCTTGAGCCATTCGACGTCGACCTCGCTCAGGTCGGCCACGCGGTAAGCCTTCACGCCCGCAATCTCTTCGGAAACCTGCGCAAGCCGATTGGAGTTGTTGCTGCGCGGATCGCCGACGACAATGACGAGCTGCGCCTGATTCGCTTGCTCCGCAACCGCTTCTTGGCGGACCTGCGTCGCGAGACAAATCTCGTTATGAATCTCGGCATGCGGAAATTTCTCCAGCAGCTTCGCGATAAGCGTACGGATATCCCATTGCGACATCGTCGTCTGATTCGTAATGAGCAGCCGTTCTCTGTGCAGATCAAGCTTCTCGATATCCGCTTCTTTCTCGATCAGATGAACGAGCTCCGGCGCGATGCCGATCGCTCCTTCAGGCTCGGGATGCCCCTGCTTGCCGATATAAATAATTTCGTAGCCTTCGGCGGTCTTCGAACGAATCAAATCATGCGTCTTCGTCACGTCCGGACAGGTCGCATCGACGACGGTCAAGCCCTTGTCGATCGCCCGCTGTCTTACTTCCGGAGAAACGCCGTGCGCGGTGAAAATAACGGTCCCCTTCTCAATCTGGTCCAAAATGTCCAGACGGTTAGGACCGTCAAGCGTAATGATGCCCTCCTGCTTGAACGCTTCCGTCACGTGGGCGTTGTGAACGATCATGCCTAATATGTGAACCGGTCTTGGAAGATCCAGGTTTCGTGCCGTCTGAAGCGCGAGCACCATAGCGTCAACGACGCCGTAACAATAGCCCCGAGGAGATATTTTGACGATTTCCATGACTAAACACCTGCTTTCTGCCGATGCCAACTTCTCGGCCTTGCAATCATTCACTCCATTATACCCGATTCGGAGTGCCGAGAAAAGCTGACGGGCAGCCAGACGGTGAAAGTGCTTCCCACCTCCTCCCGCGTCGTCACTTCGACGAAGCCGTTATGCTCGTCGATAATCCATTTGGCGATCGACAATCCAAGCCCGGTGCCGGCCGTCTTGCCCCGCGATTCGTCCGCCCGGTAGAACCGGTCGAAGATGTTCGGTACTTCTTCGCGCTTCATGCCGATGCCCGTATCCTTAACGACGACGCCGACCCGGTCCTCGCGCTTCAGCACGCTCAGCTCAACCGAGCCGCTTGGCGTATACTTGAATGCATTCTCGATAAAAATGAACAGCAATTGCCGCAAATAATCGGGGTTCCCGTATACCTGCACCCCTTCCAGCATGCTGTAATCGCGTATAATCCACTCGGCCTTCCGCGGCAAATGCTGGGCGCGGCGGCACACGTCCTCGACGATCGGCAGCAGCTCGATCTCCGATTTCTCCATCGCGAAGCCGGCATCCGCCCGGGCAAGCGACAGCAGATCGTTCACGAGCCGGCTCATCCGGATCGCCTCGTCTGCGATGTCCTGCATCGCTTCTTGCGACATCGCCATCCGCTGCGCCTCCTGCTCCGAGAGCGACGGCACCGCGCCGCTGCCGTCGCCGAGCGCAGGGCGAGACATGCGCTGAAGCAGCTCGATATTGCCGCGAATCGTCGTAAGCGGCGTTCGCAGCTCATGCGATGCGTCGGATACGAACCGGCGCTGCGAATGATACGCCTCGTCCAGCTCGTTGTACGCCGTCTCCAGCTTGGCGAGCATTCCGTTAAGCGTATCGGTCAGCCTGCCGATCTCATCGTTCGCCTGCAGCCGCGGAATCCGATGGCTCAGATCGGAGCCGGTCTCGATCCGGCGGGAAGAGTTAATGACATTCTCGATTGGACGAAGCGCTTGCCTTGCCAGCAGCAGGCCGGTCGCGGCGGCAATGAGCACGGCCGCAAGCGAGCTCATAATCAGAATGGTGCGGAGATCGTACAAGTATTTGGCCTGACTGCCCGTATAAGCGCCGATCTGCACGATATATTGGACGTTCCGATCCAGCCCGACGAGCTTGATTTCGCATAGCATGAACGGAATCCCGCTCGTTTTGACCGTTCGATAATGAATCGGCTCGGAGTTGTCCCAGTCTGCCGGCTTCGGAAATTGGATGTTGTTTTGCAGCATATTGGAAGACTTGTCCTCGATGTTGTTATACTGCACATTAAACAACTGAACGTACAGCTCGCTCTGAACCGTCGAATTGGTCAGCCGGTTGGGCTGAATGCCGCCGCTCCAGCCTCCCCTGCTCTCTTGCAGCAGTTGCTTGGCGCTTTCGCCCAATTGAGCCTTCACTTCGCTGTTGGAGTTAAAATAGACGTAAAAATAAAGAGCGCTCCCGAACATCAGCAGGATAACCGCCAGCATCCCGGAATACCATAGCGTGAGCCTGAGCCGTATCGACATGGTGTCAGCCTTCCCCTCTTAGAACGTAGCCGGTGCCCCGCACGGTCTGAATAAGCCGCTTCGCCGTTCCGTCCTCCGTCTTCTGCCTCAGCATGGCGATATATACTTCCAGCACATTCGATTCGCCGCTATAATCGAAGCCCCATATTTTGTCCATAATCGAGTCCCGGGTCAGCACTCTTCGCGGATTTTGCATGAACAGATGAAGCAAATCGAACTCCTTCGCCGTCAGATCGATTCGCCGTCCGCCCCGGATCGCTTCCCGCGAATCGAGATCGAGCGTCAAATCCTCGAATTGCAGGCGACCGTCCGTCTCCTGCTTGTCGGGCTTGCGCCGAAGCAGCGCGCGAACGCGGGCGAGCAGCTCCTCCAGCGCAAAAGGCTTGACCAGATAATCGTCCGCCCCGAGATCGAGCCCCCGTACGCGATCCTGAATCTCGTCCTTCGCGGTGAGCATCAGGATCGGCACGCCGCTGCCCGCTTCGCGGACGCGCCGGCATACTTCCCAACCGTCCATATTCGGCATCATGACATCCAGGATCAGCAGATCCGGATCGGATTGCTGCATCAGCTTCAGCCCTTCCTGGCCGTCGTTCGCCGTCGTCACCTCGTAGCCGTCGAACGCAAGGCTGCGCCGAAGCATCGAAATAATTTTATCGTCGTCGTCCACTACAAAAATACGCTGTCTCATCCGTCCAACGCCCCTTCTACGTCAAGAAACGCAGGCGGTTGTTCGCCGGCCTGCGCTTCGTTATCCTTATTGTTCGATATTGAATTGATTTTTGTCGCCGAGCGTAACGGGCACGTCAACCTGCTTGCCGTTGCGAATGACGTTAAGCGTAATTTCCTCTCCGACCTTATGCTCCTGAATTCCCGCTTTCAGCTTGTCGGAGGTCGTGTACTTCGTGCCGTTCACGCCGGTAATGACATCGTATTGGCGTACGTCCGCGTTGTAAGCCGGCGATTTGTAGTAGACGCCCGTGACGAGCACGCCGTCCGTCGTCTCCAGTCCGAGCTGCTTCGCATATTGCTCGTTCAAATCCTGCAGATCGACGCCGATGAACGGAACGGCCGCTTTCGGAATCTCCTTGTTGTTCTTCAAGCTGTCGAGCACCTCTTGAATCGTGCTCGTCGGAATCGCAAAGCCGATGCCTTGCGCTTGCGAGCTGACCGCCGTGTTGATGCCGACGACCTCGCCTTGCAGGTTAATCAGCGGACCGCCGGAGTTGCCCGGGTTAATGGAAGCGTCCGTCTGCAGCAAATGCTTGTATTCCCGCGTGCCGTTCTCGTCCGGAATGTCGATTGGACGTTCCTTCGCGCTGAGCACCCCGATCGTTACCGTATGGTCGAAGCCATAAGGGTTGCCGATGGCGACGACCCAGTCGCCGATGTTAATGCTGTCCGACGAGCCAAGCGCAAGCGTCGGGAACGGCTTGTCGCCTTCAACCTTCAGAACGGCCAGATCCAGATCGAAGCTCGAGCCGAGCAGCTTCGCCTTGAACGGCTTGTCGTACCCCTGCACCGTCACTTCGATTTCGTCGGAGCTCGCGACCACGTGCTGGTTCGTCAATATATAGCCGGTCTCGTCGAAGAAAAATCCGGTTCCGATGCCTGCCGGCGTCAATTGGCTTTGACCGTCGTCCTGTTTTCCATTCTGTTTGGTGCTAGGATAGTCGTCGCCGAAAAATTGCCGGAAGAACGGATCGTCGAACAGTCCGCCCGAGCTCTGCTGCCGCTGCTGCTGCTTGACGTAGGTTTCGATCTTGACGACAGCCGGACTCGCCTGCTCGAAAATTTTCGCAATGTTATTCGGCCGAACAACGTCCGCCGCATTCGATACGCCCGCACCGCCGACGCTCGCCGATACCGTGCTGCCCGTCTGAGCCGCGCTGGAAGCGACCGCCGCCTTCTTCGTGAACCAGTTGTTCGTATCGGCCGCGTAACCGAAAGCGCCGACAACGATAACGCCGGCCATAAAAGCGGCGAACATGCCCTTCCAGGACGAGCGTCGCTTCTCCTTCATCTGCCATCCGCCTCTTGTCTGAGCGGAGGCTGCCTGCGGCACGAACGTCCGGGCGTGCATCGGAACGACGGCGTGCGGCTCTTGCTGTTGCTCGTGTCCATAGGCTTGTTCCGGATACGCGTCGTGCTGCGCGCTTGCTTCTCCTTGCGGAGTCGGCGCCGATGCCGGCCATTCGCCCGGCTGCTCGCTTCCGTCCGCCGCATGCGCTTCGGGTCTGTCGCTCTGTTCCGGCTGCTGACGGAAGCTATTATACCGCCCGTCCTGCGCACCCGGTTTGAAAGGTCCGTAAGAATAGTAGTAAGAAGATTTATTGGAAGATTGGTCGTCTTGAGCATCGGCATCATGCCGGGCATGGTCATTCGAATCGGGTTGACCGTCCTCGCGCCGTTCGCGAGCGCCATCATGCTTGTCGTCAAAAAAATCGTCATAAGGACCTTTTTTGTTTTGATCGTCCATCTGTACGTCCCTCCAAATAATAAATCTGCCGTTTCGTTAGTTCTATCATGCACATTCTACCTTAAAACAAACTTAAAAAGAATTAAAACGAAAATGAAATATAGGCAAAATAATAAAAAAAACTCCCGCGCATCGTCCGGTAATCGACCGGACGAACGGCAGGAGGAGCTGCTGCAAGAGCAAACAAGCGATTTCGCCCGCTAAGCGAGCAATTGCCGCTCCGCTGCGGCAAGCGCTTGTCTTGCTTTCTCGACCCAGAACGCTTCTACTCGCGCATCCGGATCGACGGGCGACTGGAACTGATCGAACAAGCTGCCGACAAGCCGGACGGAAGCCTCCTCGTCGTTGCCTTCTTTATACAAATGCTTCAATATAAACGGCGTGCCGAATCGGATCGAAGCGTTATTGTCGGCCCGATCGACGTCGATCGAGCCCGTCACGACTTCGAACGGAAGCCTCAGCCATACTTTGCGGGCGTCGTCGAGATAACAGTCGAACGAGCCGCGGTCGTAATCCCAATTGCCGCCAAGCGCGAACTGCTCCTGCTCAAGCTTCTCTCTTGCTTCGGCGAATTCGCACTCTGTCAATTCGATATCGGATCGAAGCGGTAACATGACTTGCGTCCCCTTTCGGCGCGGCGAGTAGCTCGCCGCCGTTGATACGCTTAGCGTGTCCCGCTCGTCCTCCTCTTATGCCAATCCGATCCGCATTCGCCTATTGCTGAGGCTTTACCCAGCCTTTGCGATGGGCATGAACCGCAAGCTGCGTCCGGTCTTCAAGCTCGCATTTCATTAATAGATTGCTAACATGCGTCTTCACCGTCTTAATGCTGATATGAAGCTCGTCGGCAATCTCTTTATTCGACATGCCTTCGGCAATAAGCAGCATGACTTCCTTCTCGCGCTCGGTCAGTCCTTCGTCCGCCCCTTGAGCCGAACGCTGACGCAAGCCGCGGGTCAGCGCCTGCGAGACGTCGCCGGTCATGACCGGCATCCCTTTGACGGCCCCCGTCAAAGCGTAGATCAGCTCTTCGGCCGACACGGTCTTCAACACGTAACTGACGGCGCCGGCTTCGACAGCCGCAAGCACCTTCTCGTCTTCGAGGAAGCTTGTGAGCATAACGATTTTCAGATCGGGATAGCGCTCCATCAATGCCGCAGTCGTCTGAATGCCGTCCATAACCGGCATCATCAAATCCATGAGCACGAGCTCGGGCCTGTCCTCCATCCGCTCGATCAGTTGCAGCGCCTCGCTGCCGTTGCCCGCCTCCGCGATCACCTCAAACTTCGGCTCCAGCATCAAATACGTTTTGAGCCCGGCCCGAACCATATCGTGATCGTCGACAATCATAACGGTATGTGCGTTATTCGAGTTTCCCATTGTATCGATCTAACCTCGCTTGTCCGTATATTTCGGAATCGTGACCCGCAGGCGCGTGCCGCCGCCGGGCTTGCTGAACAGAATCGCGTCTCCGCTCAGCTTCTGCGCTCTCTCCCGCATCGTCGATAGCCCGTAAGAGCCTTCCCGCACTTCGTTCGGCCGGAAGCCGACGCCGTCGTCCGACAAGGTGAGCAGAATTTGATTCTCCGTCTCCGACAGTGCGAGCACGGCCCGCTGCGCATGAGCATGCTTCACAATGTTCGCCATCGCTTCTTGAATAATGAGAAACAACTGATGCTCCTTCGCCTCGGACAGCGGCTCCTGTACGCGCCAGTCCAATTCGCCTTGCAGCCGGTTCTGCCGGCAATAATCGGGAAACCACTTGTCCAGCGCCTGCTGCAGCGAGCGCCCTTCCAGCTCCATCGGCCGCAACTGCGCGATGAATCCGCGCATCTGCTTCTGCGCGAGCGTCGATATGTCGATCAACTGCTTCATCACGTCCGACGCGCGCTCCGGGTTGACCTCCAGCAGCTTCGGCAGCGAGGACGCGGACATATGAATGGCGAACAACTGCTGGCTGACCGTATCGTGCAAGTCGCGCGCAAGCCGCTTCCTCTCCTCGAGCACGGCGGCCTCGTTCGACGCCATCTCGCGCATGACCTGCTCCTCGCCGGCCGCTTGCGCCACCTTGAGCCGCTCCTCAATGGCGGCCGCCATCTCGTTAAATTCCGAATGGACCGCCTCGAACGAACGAGCGCCGTTCGATTGAATTCGAACGGCCCAGTTCCCGTTATTCGCTTGCTTAAGCGCAATATGAAGCGCATCGATGCGGCGCTGAATCGTCTGCGCCGTCCAATATCCGAACCCGGCGCTCACGAGCAGGATTGCGCCGATTGCGAGCAGTCCGAATTCAAACGTGTGAGCGGCGCCCGCATACATCAGCCATTCTCGCAGAGCATATACGCTGCCCGCGGACAGGAGCGCCGAGACGGAGAACATCATCATGATCTCCAGCTTGCCGCTGCGCAACAACCGAACCATCATAACCCGCTCACCCTACCTTCGTTACCCGCACATCGCCGATAAACGTGCTGCACACCAATTTGATTTTCTTTTCCGTTTCCTTATAGTACGGCGTCTCGAAATCCATGCTGCGGAACATTCGGCTATCGCGCATATCGAGAACGCGGGCGTCTCCGATAAATGCGTTCGATACGACGTGAATGCCAACCTCGTAATCGTTAGGCAAGTAAATTTTGACGTCGCCAATGAAGGACGAGATGGTGATCTTCGTCTCGCCGGAAGGGATATTCGCCTTCGTCAAATCGAGCACCGTATCGCCGATGAAATGCGAAATGTTGAGCGGCTTCAATTCCCAATGATCCTGACCGATATGAATGTCGCCGATAAAACCGGAACGGTTCTGGGCATTCGGATTGTTGTCCCACCACTCCACCCGCTCCCACGGATTGTGGTGTTTGCGGTGCTCCTGACGGCGCATATCCCGCATCTGCTCGCGCATGGCGCGATTCATGTCCCGCCAGTGATGCTTGCTATGGCCCTTGTTCAGATCCGGACGGAAAGCGCCATGCCCTTCTCCGGCGCGAGTCGACGCTTCGGGCGCCGGCGGAGGAGGAGGGGGCGTCTCGCTGCCGTCAGGTCCGTATGCGGTCGGATCGGGATGAAGCGGCGGCGCGGGCGGCACATAGCCTCCCGGCTTATACGACTGCCAGTCGTCATGCCCGTCGTAATCCCGCCTGCCTTGCCGTCTGGGCTTGAAGATCATGTTCAGACCGAATAGGATGAGCACGACGGGACCGGCGAAGCGGAAGATATCCCCGACGGACCATTCAAACCAGCTCAAATTGCGCCCGAGAAAAATAAAGCCGATGCAGATGACGATCCCGCCCCACAAGGTTCCGCCGCCGTGACGGGAAAACAACAATCCGTTCAAGCCGGCGAAGATGACGAATACCGGCCAGAACGTGGAGACAATGTCGCCAATATCGAACTCGATAATCCCGAGCTGCTTAAGCAAAAACCCCGCGCCGAGCGCGGCAATGAACATGCCCCAAAAAAAACGGCTTGCATAATGTCTATTCATCGTCTTCAGCTCCTAATTGTACCTGTTTGCATATTCATTATATCGGAAGCGACGCTTTCTTTTAACCGTCGATTGGTTGAATCCGTTATCGGTCTTAAGACCGAGCCTGCTATTCGTAAAATTTTTCCAATGTAATGTAATATGACGCAACTGCGTTGACATAGTTGACTTTACGAATCTATAATGAATTCTGGTTAGCAATTACAGTATGAAATCTAACGTAATCCTCAAAAAGAGTAGGGTGATACTTTGGACTTATTAACACTTTCCCAAGGGCTGGACACGATTTGGATCGTACTGACCGCCGCAATGATTCTGCTTATGGAAGGCGGATTCGCCCTGCTTGAAGCCGGGTTCGTCCGTCAGAAGAATGCTGTCAGCATTATAATGAAAGTATTTGTCGACATTACGTTCGGCGCCCTCGTCTTCTATATGTTCGGCTTCGCTCTTATGCACGGCAAAGACGCCGGCGGACTGATCGGCTTGTCCGGCTTCTTCAACCATAGCGGCGTCGACCATATCTCGCTTAACGTTTCGATGGATACGTACTGGCTGTTCCAATGCGCGTTCGTCATCGCCGTCATCTCCATCGTATCGGGAGCGGTTGCGGAGCGGATCAATTTCCGGGCGTACATTTTGTTCACGATTGCGATGACCGGCATCATCTATCCGATCGCCGGCCACTGGGTGTGGGGCGTCGGCGGCTGGCTGGGCAAGCTTGGCATGATCGATTTCGCCGGCTCTGCCGTTATTCACGGTCTCGGCGGCTTCTCCGCCCTTGCCGCCGCCTTGTTCATCGGTCCGCGCATCGGCAAATTCGCGGCGAACGGCAAGGCGAACATCGTTCCGCCGTCCAATCTGCCGCTCGCCTCCGTTGGCGCGTTCATTCTGTGGTTCGGCTGGTTCGGCTTCAACTCCGGCAGCACGCTCAGCGCGACGAACGGCTCCATCGGCCATATTGCCGTGACCACGATGCTGTCCGCCGCCGCCGGCGGAGCGGCAAACATTGTGTTCACGATGCTCCGGTACAAGAAAGCCGATCCGCCAATGGTCATCAACGGCTCGCTGGCGGGGCTCGTCGGCATTACGGCCGGCTGCGCCTACGTCTCGAACGATGTGGCGATTCTGATCGGCATCGTATGCGGCATCGCGATGGTCCTCGTATCGGAATGGCTGGAGGCGAAGCAAATCGACGACCCGGTCGGCGCCTTCGCCGTTCATGGCGTCAGCGGCAGCATCGGCACGATCGCGCTCGGACTGTTCGCCGAGAAAGAATTGACCGCGCAGACGGGACAAGGCTATTACGGCCTGTTCAATGGCGGAGGCTGGGAGCTGCTCGGCGTTCAAACGTTAGGATTGCTGACGGTTTGCGCCTGGGGCTTCGGCATTACGTGGCTCTCGCTCAAGCTCATTAATCGCTTTGTACGCGTAAGGGTAAGCCGCGACGAAGAGCTGGTCGGTCTGGACGTCGGCATTCACGGCGTTCCGGCTTACAGCCAAGAGCATGACTTCCTCGATATCGACAAGCTGAAGGCATAGACCGCAACAACGTAAGGGCCGTCCCGAGCATCGCGTCAGCGATGCTCGGGACGGCCCTTCTCGCATTGTCAGGCTCCGTATCGCCCGCCCTGCCCGCGCAACAAAAAACGGACGAGCAGATTGGTTCTCTGCGCATCCGTCGGAAATGAAATAGGTTGCAATTCATAGCCGGGCCTTAGCCGCTTGGAGCGGCTGTGATTGTCGCTATCACTGCGGCCGCTTCACACGAAGGCGCCCAGCTCCGTCATCATGTCCGAAGGCGGCGTCTTGCTGTCGCGCAATCGCCGGGCCCGCTCGATCTCTTGCCGAAGCATGCGCGCGCGCTCCATCGGCTGCTTCACATAATGAATATATTCGACGGCAACATGATGCGCCGGCTTCCTGCCGGACAGCATCTTGCGGATGACGGACATCGATTGGTAGGCGCGCTCTTCCTTCAGCCTGCGCTTCTCATATCGATCGACCATCTGCTCGATCTCCGAAATTTCCGCTTCCTTGCGGGCGATAAAGGCGTCCAAGAACGGTACGACATCCGCAGGCTTGCGAGGCAACGATCGCTCGTTCGCCGCACTATTCGTCACAATCGGCTCATTCACGTCAAATCACCTAACTTCTACGTGTAATGTAACATTACATAAGAATCAATAAATTCATTTTAACCGAACATCAACATTTTGAGAACCCCTAATTTGCGTCTCTTTCGTAACTTTTTATATCATCAGTCCGTCGGTTTCAACCGGACGTCCGCTCCCAGTACGCCGATCGGCTGACCGCCGGCGCCGCGGATCGGAACGGCAATCGTAATGCACGGGCGTTTCGTAATGGCCGAGACGTATACGTCGGACTTGAACGGCTTGCCTTCCATTGCGCGCTTCCACCAGTCCCGCCCTTTGGCGTTCAGCAGTCCGGCTTCCGGCAAGGAGAATACGAACGTTCCGTCGTCGCGGTTCGACCATACCGCTTCGATCCCTTCCTTCGCCCCGAGCATGCCCGTCAGCGCCCGCTCATGCTCGGCTTCGCCCATCGACCTAAGCTCGCCCTGCGACGCTTGCTCCTCCAGCCATGCCAGCAGCCCTTCGACATCCGCGTCGGCGGCGCGCGCTTCGCTGCGGTATCCGATTTGCTCCAGCGTCTCGGCAAGCTCGCCCGACGTCCGGCTCAAGTTGCGGCTTATGCGACCCAGCTTCGCAATCTGCTCCCGCTGCCGTTGCGATACCGCAATCGTACCGTCCACGCTATGCAGCGTCTCGTTGACGGAATCGACCACTTCCTTCAGCATTTGCGACAGCTCGCTCATATGGCCGGCTTGTACGGTGTTCGCGTGATCGGTCTGGCCGACGAGTCGGTCCACTTCGGAGATCCGCTCCACGATCGCGTCCATCCGCTCTTTGTTGCGCGCCATTTCGGCTACGCCGCTGACGACCGCCTTCCGCTCGTTCTCGACCGACAGGACGACCTGCTGAATGCCGCTCTCGATCTGGTCGACGATGCCGGTGGAGCGCCGGACCGCTGCGTGGCTTTGCTCCGCCAGCTTTCGTATTTCTTGCGCGACAACCGAGAAGCCTCGTCCGAATTCCCCGGCATGCGCCGCTTCAATCGACGCGTTCAAGGCGAGTAGAGATGTCTGCGTCACGATCTCTTGAATGAACGAATTGATTTCATAAATGCTCGACATTTGCCCGATTAACGATTTGAACTGCGTGTCCATCGATTCGTTATGAAGGCTTAATTCGTTCATCACTTTATCGGTCGTATCGAGCGAGCGGCACACGTCCAGAACAACCGCTTTCGTATCCTTGCTCTCGCCGTTAAGCCGCGCCGATGCCGCGCTGATCTCGTCGGCCGCCGCCGCGACCTGCTGCAGCACCGAGAACGCTTCGTCGATTCGCTCGACTGCCAATCGGCTCCGTCCCAGCATCTGCCCTTCCTGCTTTGATACATGGTCCGCCACTTCGGTCAGCCGGCCGATCGATTGATTCACTTCGTCGACGGCCGCATTGAGCCGATTGGAGATAACCTCCGACTCGTTAAACAGTCGGCCCAATAGTTGTTTTTCCGAAGATAATGACTGCCCGGCCTGCCGCTCCGCCTCGTCCCGCTTCCATAGCCTTAACAATTTTCCCGCCATTTGAACCGCTCCCGTTCCCGTGATGAACCATCCGGTTAGTGCTTCGTTAGTGCTCGACTCGCTCCGACAGTCTGAACCTCGTAATGCGGCCGATTTCCCCAAGCGCCGTCTTCAATTCTCCCTCGCGCTCGTTGCCCGAGCGGCGCCGCATCGCTTCGATGACTTCCGACTTCCGCTTGCCTTTCACTGCCATGATGAACGGAAAACCGAACCGGCTCGTATACCGCTCGTTCAAATCGAGCAGCAGTCTGTATTCCTCTTCCGATAAGCTATCCAGACCCGCCCCCCGCTGCTCCGATACGGACGCTTCCGTCATCTGCAATCGCGTGCCCAGATCCGGATGACTGCGCAGCAGCGCAAGCTGTTCATGCTCGCTTAGATGATGAATGACGTCAACGAGCTTTTCATGAAGCTCGTCTCGATTACGATACGGCAGCTTGTCGTACACGCGCTCCATTACCCAAGGGGAATGCTCCGCAACCCAGCCGACCGCATCCATAAAAGCGCTCCGGTCCATCCCATTCAATTGCTCAATCGTTAGTTTCATCGCTCGTCTCCATTTCGAATGTCAATTAAGGTTACAATATCATGCAGCCGATGTATGAAAATGTATGCACCATAATTGCAGATGTAAACATACCTACCGGTTGAAAATACGCTTACATTCGCAGCGATCCGACAAAAAATCAGAAAAAAACTTGTATAAACCTATATATACCGCAATTCCTGCTGAATTAAAAGAGATTTTTTCCCGATACCGAAAATGCTTATTCATGAAAGTTCTATTTCCAAACGATTGTTTTTATGTTATGTTTTATTACACAAGGAAAGAGAGAGGTGGACTGCTTATGGTACTTCCGCACTTGGACGAGATCGATCAACGAATCGTCGAATTGCTGCTGAATAACGGGCGGCTGCCCTATGCCAAAATAGGCGAGTCGCTTAACCTATCCAGGGTCGCGATTCAGAAACGGGTCGAGTCGCTGGTCGAGGACGGGATTATCGAGCATTTTACGATACGCGTCAATGCTGCGAAGCTGGGCAAAACGGTGTCGGCCTTCTTCGAGGTCGTCGTCGAGCCGCGATTCATCGAGCAAATCGGCCATCAGCTTGCGGAAACGCCAGGTGTCATAAGCGTCTATCAAACGACCGGTCCAAGTACATTGCATATGCATGCCCAACTCAAAGACGAGGATGAGCTTGAAAAATTCCTTTACGACAAAATTTTTACGATACAAGGAGTCGTCAGCGTCGATACCCGGCTCGTTATTAGAAGCTTCAAGCCCTGACAACGCGCTCTCCGGGATTGCAACAAGCGGCAGTTAAGCGGCGGCCTCGGCTCAGTCATAGCGAAGCCCCCGCACCTTATCGGCACGGAGGCTTCGTCCTTCGTATAATCGGCGGCTGCTTGGCCGCTTAAGATTCAAGATAATTTTGCGGTATCGAGCGATTGGCCGCAAGCGCTTCGTCGACGGAGTTCAACCACGCCTGCGTCAGCTTCCCGTTCCCTTTCTTGAGCACGCGGACCTGAACGGTTCGTTTGCCCCACTGCTCGTACACTTGCTTAATGGTATCGAAGTATAAATCGATTCGTTTCCCTTTAATCGCAGAACCCGTATCGGCTACAACGCCGTAGCCGTAGTTCGGAATATAAAGCAGCGTCCCGATCGGAAACACTTTCGGATCGGCGGCGATCGTCGATATTTTACCCCGCCGTACCTTAACGCCGGAATACGTGATGCCGTACTGCGGATGACCCGGACGCTTGCCGGTCGATTCGACGCCGGCCGTATAGCCCGTCGCCACGACCTCAATCGTCGCAATGCCGCTGCCTTCATGCGAATCGGCGGCGACCGCCGCTGCAGCCTTCGTACTTTCCCTCCCTTCGATAGCGATTCCGCTTGAAATGACGGTTAGCCCTACGAAAGCAAGGATAGCGCGGCGCTGCAGCCGTGCGAAGCTTGATAACATTCGTTATCTCCTCCTTATTACGAGGTTGCCCCGGCATCCGCAGAAATATGCAGCGAGAAAAAATGGCGGCCAAAAACGTTCGTCACGAACGGGAGCGGCTAAGCTGGACGGCAGCAAGAAAGGACCTCGACCTCCGCGAAGCAGCGGAGATCGAGGTCCTTCTCGATATATTAGCTTGAAGAGGGAAACGTAGCCAACGCCGGACTTTCGATTCGGCTCCTATTCCCTTGATGCTTCAGCCTGCCTGCTTAAACCGTCTTGGCGGCAATTTCCGCAGACAGCGCCGCAATCAGCTCTTCGACCGACTTCGCTCCGATATCGCCTTCGCCGCGCTTGCGCACCGATACAGTGCCGGCTTGCGCTTCGTTGTCGCCGACGATGAGCATGTACGGCATTTTCTCCAGTTGCGCCTCGCGGATCTTGTAGCCAAGCTTCTCGTTGCGCAGATCGGACTCGGCGCGGATGCCTGCCGCCAGCAGCTTCTCTTCCACTTCGCGCGCATAGCCGTCGTAAGCGGAAGAAACCGGAATGATTCGCGCATGCGTAGGCGACAGCCAGAGAGGCAACGCGCCTGCGAAGTTCTCGATCAGATACGCCGTCATACGCTCCATCGTACTGATGATGCCGCGGTGAATGACGACTGGACGATGCTTCTTGCCGTCGTCGCCCGTATATTCAAGCTCGAAGCGCTCAGGCAGCAGGAAGTCGAGCTGCGCCGTGGAGAGCGTCTCTTCTTTGCCGAGCGCCGTCTTGATCTGAACGTCCAGCTTCGGACCGTAGAATGCCGCTTCGCCTTCCGCCTCGAAGAATGGAAGTCCAAGCTCCTCGACGACCTCGCGCAGCATGCGCTGCGACATTTCCCACATGTTGTCGTCCGGGAAATATTTCTCCGTATCCTGAGGGTCGCGGTACGACAGACGGAAGCGGTATTCCTTAATGCCGAAGTCCGCATACACTTGACGAATCAGGTTGATGACGCGAGCGAACTCATCCTTGATCTGATCCGGACGGCAGAAAATATGCGCGTCGTTCAGCGTCATTGCGCGAACGCGGTGCAGACCCGTCAATGCGCCCGACATTTCGTAACGGTGCATCGTGCCCAGCTCGGCTACGCGGATCGGCAGATCGCGATAGCTGCGCATGTCGCTTTTGTATACCATCATATGGTGAGGGCAGTTCATCGGACGAAGAACGAGCTCCTCGTTATCGAGCGCCATCAGCGGGAACATATCTTCCGAGTAATGCTCCCAGTGGCCGGAAATTTTGTACAGCTCGACGTTCGCAAGCACCGGCGTATAGACGTGGGAATAGCCGAGACGCTCCTCAAGATCGACGATATAACGCTCCATCGTACGGCGTACGCGCGCGCCGTTCGGCAGCCACAGCGGCAAGCCTTGGCCGACTTCGCGCGAGAACGTGAACATTTTCAGTTCTTTGCCGAGCTTGCGATGGTCGCGCTTCTTCGCTTCCTCAAGGAAATGGAGATGCTCGTCCAATTGCGCTTGTTTCGGGAATGCCGTGCCGTAAATGCGCTGCAGCATTTTGTTCTTCGAATCGCCGCGCCAGTAAGCGCCCGCGATACTCAGCAGCTTGAACGCTTTAATACGGCCCGTCGACGGAAGGTGAGGCCCGCGGCACAGGTCGAAAAATTCGCCTTGATCGTAAATCGTCAATTGCACGTCTTCCGGCAAATCGCGAATCAGCTCCAGCTTCAGCGGGTCGCCAAGCTCCGTGAACGTCTTGATCGCTTCTTCGCGGCTGACGACGCGGCGGCGGATGGGCAGATCCTCCTTAATAATCTTCGCCATTTCTTTCTCGATCTTTACCAGATCCTCCGGCGTAAGCGACTGCTCCATATCGATGTCGTAGTAGAAGCCGTCCTCGATTACCGGACCGATGCCGAGCTTCACGGCCGTATTGCCGTACAGGCGTTTGATCGCTTGCGCCATCAAGTGAGCCGTACTATGACGGTACACTTCCAAGCCGTCGGCGGAGTCGAGCGTTACGATCTCCACCTTCGCATCGGAATCAAGCGCCGTATAGATGTCGACGACTTTGCCGTCAATCTTGCCTGCAATCGCATTCTTCTGAAGACCTTTGCTAATCGAAGCCGCTACGTCGTCAATCGTCGCTCCCGCTTCGTATTCCCGGACTGCGCCGTCCGGCAGCGTTACTTTAATCGCCATTGTTCATTCTCCTTTGGATCGTGCCGGCTTTGCCGCCCGCACTTCATAATTAAAAAGCATTAAGGAAAGCTATGCGCTTCGGAAACAACAAAAAAGCACGCATCCCGTAAAGGGACGAGTGCTATATGCTCGTGGTTCCACCCTCATTCGAACGCTTGCGCCCTTCATACGATCCTAAGGATGTACAGGCACGCGCGAACCTCATGAAATCCGGTAACGGGGATGACCCGTTACGGCTTACTGCCGACGCATTCGACTCTTATCCATACGCGCGGGTTCAACCGTAAAGCTAAGAAGGGGTATATTCACCGTCGCATCGGAAGAAGCTTGCAGCCTAGGCTTCTCTCTCTGTTCCGCGCTGTTATCGGCGAATCGTTATCTTCGTCAACGCTGTTCAAATCTTGTTCAACAGTTGCATGTTATATTATACATTCGGCGCAGGTTGACGGTCAATACTGTTAAATCCGGTTCTCGAACGACGAATGACAGGAGCCGCAGCCAACGCATACCGACACGCGGAGTCCGAATATCGATTCGATCGTGCGAATGATTTGCAGCTCGGGCTGTCTCGTATGAATAACGATTTGCTTCGGCGAAATGGTAACCAACGTGCTGATAACCATATCTTCGACGTTCATTTCGTATTCGACCATTTCGGCGACGATGCGATCAACCGGCTTATGCTCCAGCGGCTGCAGCCGCTCGTCGCATACGGCGAACTCGTGACCGGATTTGTGCAGCAGATGGACAAGCGGGAGCTTCGGCTCTTGCAGATCGACAAAATATTTCAGCAGCGAAATAAACTCCTGATATTGTTTGTCCATGACAAACTCGTCAATCGCATACTCTGCCGCATCGCGAAGCTCGTTCCAATACGTCTGAAGCCGGAAGGTGACGAAGCCGGTCAAATGAATTTGCGTATTGTCCTGCAAATATGCTTCGAGCTCGTCCGCTACTTTCTGCTTTCTTCTGCGGCGGTCCGCTTCGCTGAAGGCATCGCGCTCGGGCAGATCGGTCGGCACGGAGCCAAGCATTTCCGAGCAAAAACGGACAATCGTATCGACTTCATCCTGACGCTCTATCCCGTATTGCTTGCGAATGATCGAGGACAGCAGCGGCTGTTCCAGTTCCGCAACGATATATTCCGCCAGCGCGTTAGCCGTTGATTTGTACAATGGAGGGCCGTGCTGCGTCAGACGAAACTCCGGCATTTTATCGATCCAGCCGGTAAGCCGATCGGTTCCCGAACTCCATTCAAGCCGCGGTACGGCAGGAAAGTTATGTAGCTGCGAATACTCCAGAAGCAGCAAGTCGTGCAATTTGTGCCGCTGACCTTGTTCAGCGTCGTGTAAGGATATGGAAAAAAGCTCCATGCGCTCACCCCTTTCCTTCCTTAAAAGTATATGCTGTCGGACCGCGTATATACGATGAACAGACTGGAGGCGTTGGAAATGGTGTTTAAACCTTGGTGGAAACGTGGTATATTGAACAAACTATTCTTGTTTAGAAGCATGGTGGTGACGACTCGAATGAAGGTTGAATGGTTACGATCCAAGCATTCCCGTTGGAATCGGTTAATGCTCAATGGGTGCTGGATCGCGCTTGTTCTGTCGTTTGCCGTAGAGTGGGCCTGGATGTCGGAATCCGGCTTGCCGCATACGGATTATGCGATTCGCTGCATTGGGGTACCGACGGCGGCGCAGTTAATGATTGTGATCGGATCGGAATGGTTTCGCGCTTGCGCGAACCAGCGGATGCAGGACTACGGCATCATCGTCAGTTTAACGTTGTCCGGAGCCATATACGCCTTTATTAGCGAAATCCATTCTTTTAGCCTGCTGCTGCTTATTCCAATTCTCGCCTCCGCCTACTACTGCAAGCCAATTAAGCTAGCGTTCGCCGCCGTTATGTCGCTCGCTGCGATGCAGCTTCTATACTGGAGCTCCGCTTACGATATCGGTCGTTACGAAGCCGCCGGCATGACCGTAATCATGCTTCTTGTCTCTTATCTCGCCCTGGAAATAACGAAGCTCGGACGCGCCGCGCTGATGAAAGCGTACGAAGCCGAGCGGATGAACAAGGAACTGATTGCCAAGACCGTCTTGATGGAGAAGCTGGTGAAGACCGACGCGCTGACCAAGCTGTACAACCACATTACGTTCCATGAATATTTGGAGCATCTGGTCATCCATCATGAATCCAGCGGCATGCCGCTCCATCTCGCGCTGCTGGATATCGACAACTTCAAACAAATTAACGATCTATACGGCCATCGCGCCGGTGACTCCATTCTGCGCCGGGTATCCGAGCTTATTCGGACCGAGGTGCGGCGTGAAGACATAGCGGCAAGATACGGCGGCGAGGAATTTGCCATTTTGCTCCCCGATACGTCGCTGAGCCAGACGTACGAGCTAATGGAGCGCATCCGCGTGAAAGTCGCATCCGAGACGTACGACCTGCTTGACGGCAAAAAAGTAACGTTGAGCATCGGCATCGCCCGCTATCATGCGTGGGAAGGCAAGGAGGCCTTCTTCACCCGGACGGACGCAGCGCTTTATATGGCCAAAAACTCGGGCAAAAACCGCATCGTATGCGCAGACGACGGCAGCGACGGATACCCGCATACAAGAACGACGAGCGCTTGACGCAATGTCAGCCGGAGGGAAGTGCATTCACTTCGCGTCACATGGAAAGAACGCCATAAGGAAAGGAGTTGCTCTGATGAGCAGCTCCTTTCCTTATGGCGGCGAGTTGACTGCCCAGGGTGGCAATGAGCGGTTTTTCGGGCGCTTATTCGTGTGGCAGTCGACGGGCTGCTGAAACAAACACTGGAGTCCCGCAACAAGCGATCCGAAAAGACACTTATTTCGCTGCTCCCCCGTCTTTCCAGTAATTAAGAGCTCCGACTGTTTCATATTTACTCGTAGGTTTGCTATTCGCACTCTCGGTTGTGCGTTAGGCGACTTTTCGGGACGCTTATTCATGTGGCAATCGACGGGCTGCTGAAACAAACACTGGGCTACCTCAACTAGCGCTCCGAAAAGTCACTTATCTCGCCGTTCCCCCGTCTTTCCAGTAATTAAGAGCTCCGACTGTTACTTATTTACTCATAGGTTTGCTATTCGCACTCTCGGTTGTGCGATAGGCGACTTTTCGGGGCGCTTATTCGTGTGGCAGTCGACGGGCTGCTGAAACAAACACTGGAGTCCCGCAACAAGCGCCCCGAAAAGTCACTTATCTCGCTGCTCCCCCGTCTTTCCAGTAATTAAGCGACTCCGACTGTTTCTTATTTACTCGCAGACCTGCTATTCGCACTCTCGGTTGTGCGTTAGGCGACTTTTCGGGGCGCTTATTCGTGTGGCAATCGACGGGCTGCTGAAACAAACACTGAGCTGCCGCAACAAGCGCTCCGAAAAGTCACTTATCTCGCTGCTCCCCCGTTTTTCCAGTAATTAAGCGACTCCGACTGTTACTTATTTACTCGTAGGTTTGCTATTCGCACTCTCGGTTGGACGATAGGCGACTTTTCGGGGCGCTTATTCATGTGGCAATCGACGGGCTGCTGAAACAAACACTGAGCTGCCGCAACAAGCGCCCCGAAAAGTCACTTATCTCGCTACTCCCCCGTCTTTCCAGTAATTAAGCGACTCCGACTGTTACTTATTTACTCGCAGACCTGCTATTCGCACTCTCGGTTGTGCGATAGGCGACTTTTCGGGGCGCTTATTCGTGTGGCAATCGACGGGCTGCTGAAACAAACACTGGAGTCCCGCAACAAACGCCCCGAAAAGTCACTTATCTCACCGTTCTCCCGCCTTTCCAGTAATTAAGCGACTCCGACTATTACTTATTTACTCACAAGATTGCTATTTGCACGCTTGGTTGGACGATAGGCGACTTTTCGGGGCGCTTATTCGTGTGGCAATCGACGGGCTGCCGCAACAAGCGCTCCGAAAAGACACTTATTTCGCTGCTCCCCCGTCTTTCCAGTAATTAAGAGCTCCGACTGTTTCATATTTACTCGTAGGTTTGCTATTCGCACTCTAGGTTGTGCGATAGGCGACTTTTCGGGGCGCTTATTCGTGTGGCAGTCGACGGGCTGCTGAAACAAACACTGGAGTCCCGCAACAAGCGCTCCGAAAAGTCACTTATTTCGCTGCTTCCCCGTCTTTCCAGTAATTAAGAGCTCCGACTGTTACTTATTTACTCACAAGATTGCTATTTGCACGCTTGGTTGGACGATAGGCGACTTTTCGGGGCGCTTATTCGTGTGGCAATCGACGGGCTACCGCAACAAGCGCTCCGAAAAGTCACTTATCTCGCTGCTCCCCCGTCTTTCCAGTAATTAAGCGACTCCGACTGTTTCTTATTTACTCGCAGACCTGCTATTCGCACTCTAGGTTGTGCGATAGGCGACTTTTCGGGGCGCTTATTCGTGTGGCAGTCGACGGGCTGCTGAAACAAACACTGGAGTCCCGCAACAAGCGCTC